>PVBE010271722.1_pt1 | contig 10189 bp, 8 predicted proteins | sample 1631181 | NCBI WGS metagenome assembly PVBE01 (sample SAMN08397723, study PRJNA350692) | Marine metagenome, whole genome shotgun sequencing project. | isolation source: water | place: Pacific Ocean | collected 2012-04 | reverse complement strand
TATGTTAGCTTTTTTAAATGCAAAAAGGCTCCCACATCTTCCAAAACCAGTCAATACTTCATCAGCAATTAATAAAGAATTATTATTTTTAACTACTTCGGAAACTTTTTTAATAAATTCAGGTCTAACCATATTCATCCCTCCAGCACCTTGTACCAGTGGTTCAAGTATTACTGCCACAGTTGGAACTTTAAGGAGAGTAATTAATTTCTGGATTGCTTCATCCTCCTTTCTTTCCACTTCGTCATCGTTTATCCAGGTAGAAGGCCATGGAGCTCTTTTTACTGGGAACATTAGATTATCGAAATTCTCATTAAAAATATTTCTTTCGCCTAGAGCCATTGCTCCAAATGTGTCTCCATGATATGCTCCTTCAAAAGCAATTATTTGGGTTCTTGTTTCTCCTTGATTTTGCCATGATTGGTAGGCGATTTTTAAAGCCACTTCTACAGCAGTAGATCCATTGTCCGAAAAAAATAGTCGCTCTAATTTTGTTAACTTGCTGAGTCTTTCTGCTAATCTTTTAGCCTGTGGGTGTAAGAAATCGGCGAATATAACTTGCTCAAGACTTTTAGCTTGATTGAAAATAGCATTTGCAATGTATTCATTACTATGGCCATGAAGAGTTACCCACCAACTACTTATTCCATCGATAAGTTCTTGTTGAGGATCTTTAGTAAATAGAAGTGCATCTTTTCCATGAGTAACTTCTTGTTGAGGTTTGCTCGTGGTGATCTGGGTAAAAGGTGGCCATATATTAGGGTGCCAAGCTTGATTTTGAGTTTTTGAAACCACAGATTTAATTTAGATTGCTTTTGAATTTAAGATTGAGACTAATTTGTTTTTAATATTAAGTTCTTTCCATAGTATATCTAAATTATTTGAGTCAACTTTGGGGATATAAGGAAATTCAGCAATTAAGGGAATACCACTAAAATCAACTAGAGTTTTTGGATTATCTAGGTGTTTTTCGCCATTGACTACTAAACCAAAAATCTCAATATCTCTTCGTTTTAAGGCTTCAATACTAAGCAGGGTATGGTTAAGAGTGCCAAGTGAGCTCTTACATACAAGTATTACCGGAAGATTCCATTGTTTTATTTGATCTATTTGCAAAAAATTGCGTGTTATTGGAACCATTAATCCACCTGCAGTTTCTACAATTAATGAGTCTTGCACTTTTGGCAATCTCAACTTGTCAAAGTTAATAGTTTTTTGATCTATTTCAGCAGCCCAATGAGGAGATAGAGGTTTTGTAAAGACATAAGCTTCTTTGATGATTTTCTCTTTACTTACTTGTGCAAGTTTTTCAACAGTTTGACTATCAGTTTGCAATTCAATACCACTTTGAATAGGCTTCCAATAAAAGGAATTTAATCCTTTAACGAAAAAAGAGCTTATTAAAGTTTTCCCAATATCAGTATCTGTTCCACAAATTATAAATTTGAAAATATTATTGTGACTACTCATAATTTCTTTATGATTTGAATCTCAATTTGCCATGAAAGGTTCACTGTATTATTGTAATTCTTTGGCCAAAACTTTTGAATTTCCTTTAACTCTTTGACAGTTTTGCGTTTACAATTTGTTGATTGTGCTCCTACATTTTTAATGCTTCTAAAAAGCTTATATACATCTTCAAAATTTTCAAGATAATTAAACTGTTCTGAATAATGTATTTCAGTAGATTTGAAATCTTTTAATAATTCTTTAGAGCAAAGGAAATTAAGACCACTATATTCAATATCAATTTTTCTACAAGTATCTTTCCATTCAGGAAAACAATCTTTTGTTGGATATGAAATGATTAAAAAACCTCCAGGTGTTAATTTGCTAAACCAATTTTTTATTATCTTTTCTGGGTTGTTTAACCAATGTATGCAAAAGTTAGATGTTAATAAAGAACAGTTATTTATTTCAGGAGGTAAATCATTATTCAAATCCCATAAAATTTTTTTTCTAGATAATTTATTCTCAAGAAGCATTTTCTTGCTGAAATCAATTCTGGATACTTTTTGGGAAGAAAATTTTTTTTCTATTTCATCTGCTAATAGTCCTGGTCCTGATCCTAGATCTATCCATTCACCTTTTTTTTGGGGATTTAATTCTTTGATAAATTGAACAATCTTTTTTGCAAAAAATTTCTGAATATTTGAATGCTCTAAATACCGATATGCAGCATCATTGAAATTATTTTTTATTTTCTCATTCCACTTTTTACTACCCATTTCAATCATTAAGTGTATTAAGTAAGATCTCGTATAAATTTAAATTATTCAAGCAATGACCTTGTTGAGCTAATTTAATTAAAATTGGCTTCCTATCAAGTGTTTTATTTAAGGAATCTAAAAAGTTATTATTTGATTCGTTGTCAAGAATGAAATCATTTTCTGATTTTATAAAAATAATTTTGCAATCTTTTCTTAAAAATACTGGAAAATCTCTATTGATGTAAAGTTGTTTTAAATCACTTAAAAGAAGAGTTTTATTTAAACTCTCTAAACTTTTATAAAAGATATTTTTAAAACTATTATTCATATGATTTGGCATAAATGATCTATGTATAAATTCTTTCAACATATCCTTAGGTTCATCTTTTATGATTTTTGTTTCCATTCTTTTTAGAGACCTCAAAATAAAGTTTCTCTTATTACTTAAAGGAAGAAAATTATTAAAAGAATTTATCAGAACAATATGAGTTGCTTCTTTTAAAATTTTTTTTTGCATTAAATGAAAACCAAATGAATGGCATAAAGTCATTCTGATTTCTTTGTTAGATTCGCTTTTAATCCATTTCCCTTGATAATTATTTGTCGAAAAATACCCCCTTTCATTATCTTGCCAATGCCAATTATTATTTAAAAAATCAACTTTATAATCATCCCAGAAATATTTATTTAGTCCCCATCCATGTTGAGTAATAATTTGTTTCATTTAAACTCTTTTAAAACTGCAATGAAATTTTTTAGCAGATTAAAATCTAAGTTTCTTCGTATTGTTATTCTGATTCTTGATTGCCCCACTGGAACAGTTGGAGGTCTTATCGCAATTGCTAAAAACCCATTTTCTTCGAGATATTTTTGTAGATAAATTGCCTTCTCTTCTTGGCCAACAATAATTGATAAAATGTGAGAATCTCCCTGAACTGGAAAACTAAAATTTTTAATAATTTCATCTTTCCATATCTTTGCAGAAGATAATAGATCATTACCCCATTCTTTATTTTCTAAAATTTTTTTTAAACCTTCTAGCGCTCCAGCAGCTAAAGATGGCGCAAGAGCGGTTGTGTACCTAAATGCACCACTTGTTTGGATAAGATATTCACCAATTTCTGAATTAGAAGCTATGAAAGCTCCACCGCTTCCAAATGCTTTTCCAAAAGTTCCAGTAATCATAGTTATATCTGAACGGCAATTAAAACTTAAACCCCTGCCTTCATGGCCCAAGATCCCAATTGCATGGGCTTCGTCAACTAATAATTGAACACTATTTTTTTTGCAAATTTCCGTTATTTCTCTGAGCGGAGCAATTGATCCCTCCATGCTATAAAGAGATTCGACAACAACTAAAATGGAATTTTTTGTGGGGTTAGATTTAATAATTTTATCTTCTAAATCTTTTAAATTATTGTGTGAAAATCGAACCAGTTTTGCTTGAGCAGCTTTAACTCCAACCAATAAAGAGTTATGGATCAATTTATCTGCTATTACGATACTATTTCTGTTTGCTAAAGCCTGGATAGCGGCTATATTTGCTTGAAATCCGCTTGGGAAAAGTAATACTTTCTCTTGATCAAGCCACTTGGCAAGTTTTGTTTCTAATAATTTATGTATTGGTCTTGAACCTGTAATAAACCTAGAGCTTCCTGAACCAATACCTTCTAACATGCTTATTTCGTAAGCAGCTTTTATTAAATCCTTGTCCCTACTTAATCCAAAATAATCATTACTGCATAAGTCTACAAGTTTTTTATTTAGCGAATTTAAACTTAGAAGTTCGAATGATTTTTCACCTAAAGAAAATGTTTTTAATTTACGGATTCTATTTTTTGGAATTTTTATTTTTTTCATTTTGGCAAAATAAAATATAGTGGATTTAATTAAAAAGATTTAGATTTACTATTAAAGTGTGCAAGGTATTTTTTGTTTATTAATATCTATATAGATCATATATTAAGAAGTTAACTCATCCTCTCTTCAATCACAATTATTGCTTAATTTAGAGGAATATTTCCCCTTTCCGCTAGATGATTTTCAATTAGAAGCAATACGAGCTATTAATAGCGGAAATTCTGTTGTTTTAACGGCACCAACAGGCTCGGGTAAAACAGTGATAGGTGAATTTGCTATATATAGAGGCTTATCTCATGACAGCAGAGTTTTTTATACAACACCTTTAAAAGCCCTATCAAACCAAAAGTTTAGAGATTTTGCTAATCAATATGGTGAGAATAGAGTTGGTCTTTTAACTGGAGATATAAGTATAAATAGAGAAGCACCAATCTTAGTCATGACGACTGAGATTTTTAGGAACATGCTTTATGGCGAATTTGATGAATTTGATGATCCCTTAGAAAATTTAGAATCTGTGATTCTTGATGAATGTCATTATATGAATGACCCCCAAAGAGGCACAGTTTGGGAAGAAACTATAATCCATTGCCCTACTAGAACTCAAATAATAGCTTTATCAGCAACAATAGCCAATGCAGATCAACTACAAAATTGGATAGAAAAAGTTCATGGACCCACAGTACTTATTAATAGTGATAAGAGGCCAGTCCCACTTGATTTTATTTTTTGTAGTGTTAAAGGCCTCCATCCACTTTTAAATAATAAGGGTAATGGAATTCATCCAAACTGTAAGATTTGGAGAGCTCCTAAAGGGCAGAAAATGAGAGGAAAAGTGGGCAGGATAATGCAACCAAAGTCTCCCTCAATTGGCTTTGTGATCTCGAAACTAGCTGAACGAAATATGTTGCCAGCTATTTATTTTATTTTTAGTAGAAGAGGATGTGACAAGGCTATTGAGAATATAAAAGATTTAACTTTAGTAAGTTATTCAGAAGCAAGTATGATATCCCAAAAATTAGATGTTTATCTTAAAAATAATCAGGAAGCAATTAAAGATAAATCTCAATGCGAGGCATTAAAACGCGGTATTGCATCTCATCATGCTGGATTATTGCCTGCATGGAAAGAATTGGTTGAGGAATTATTTCAGCAAGGTTTAATAAAAGTTGTTTTTGCAACTGAAACTCTTGCTGCAGGAATAAATATGCCCGCAAGAACAACTGTTATTTCTTCTTTATCAAAAAGGACAGAAGATGGGCATAGATTATTATTTAGCAGTGAATTTTTGCAAATGTCAGGAAGAGCTGGAAGAAGAGGAAAAGATACCCAGGGATATGTTCTTACATTACAAACAAGATTCGAAGGTGCCAAAGAAGCAAGTGCACTGGCTATTAGCAAACCAAATTCTTTAGAGAGTCAATTCACTCCTAGCTATGGAATGGTACTTAATCTTTTACAAAGTTATACTTTAGAGAAGTCTAAAGAATTAATTAAAAGAAGTTTTGGTAGTTTTTTATATTTAGGTGAATCCTCAGGTGAGAATATAATTCTTGAAAATTTAGATAAGGATTTAATTGAATTAAAAAAAATTACATCTAACGTTTCATGGAAAGATTTTGATGCCTACGAAAAGTTAAAAAATCGTCTTAAAGAAGAGAGAAGACTCTTGAAAATTTTAGAAAAACAAGCAGCAGAAAAATTATCAGAAGAGATAACTAATGCGCTCCCATATATTAAAGATGGAAGCTTAATTTCAATCAAAGCTCCTCAAATTAAAAGAAAAATTGTTCCAGGATTAATTTGTAAGAAAATATATGAATCCCAAAAAATTAAGAGTTTATTGTGTTTGACAATTGATAATTTATTTATTCTTATAAAACCCTCATACATAGTAAGTATTTTTAATGATTTGGATGAAATTGATGTCTTAGGACTTGAAGTACCAAAGATGTATTTTTCTGGAGAGGTATTTAGAGGAGATGATATGTCGCAGTGTTATGCGGACCGAATTTTAGAAGTTTCTAAAAAAAATGATTTACAAACTCCACAATATGATTTGACAACGGAAGTTTTGGCACAACAGCAACAAATTCATAATTTAGAAGAAACAGTTACTGATCATCCCGTACATAGATTTGGAGACTCCAAGAAATTAAAGAAATATAGAAAAAGAATTATTGATGTTGAACAAGAAATAAATATGAGAAAAAAACTTCTTGAGGATAAAGAAAATCATAACTGGAGAACTTTTACCGATTTGATTAAAATTTTGAATCATTTTGGTTGTTTAAATGATTTGGACTTGACAGAAGTTGGACAAACAGTTGGTGCAATAAGAAGTGAAAATGAATTATGGATTGGTCTTGTTTTAGTTAGTGGTTATTTAGACGATTTAGATCCTCCTGAGTTAGCTGCAATTATTCAAGCTATATGTGTTGATGTAAGGAGGCCTAATCTTTGGTGTAATTTCAAGCCTTCTTTAAAGGTAATAGATGTTTTTAATGAATTAGATGGTTTAAGAAAATTAGTCTCTTTTCAACAAAATAAGTTTCATATTGAAATTCCTATCTATTTAGAAACAGAGTTGACTGGAATTATTTCTGAATGGGCAAGAGGAAAAAAATGGAAAGATTTGGTTTTTAATACTTCATTAGACGAAGGTGATGTAGTGAGGATTATTAGAAGAACAATTGATGTCCTTTCTCAAGTGCAATACTGTATTGGTGTTAGTAATAAATTAAAAAGCAAAGCAAAGCTAGCATTAAAAGCTATTAATCGTTTTCCTGTTTCTGAATCTAATGATCTTATAAAAGTCTCTGAAGATATTAATCCTGCAACAAAAAGAATTGACAATAATTCTTAAATTTTTTAATCAAATCATTGAATTGATATTCATTGCTTCATCAAATTCATCTTCGTTTAAATAACCTAATTTAAGTGTTGCCTCTTTTAAATTTAATGATTCTTTGAAGGCAAGGTTTGCAATTTCAGCTGCTTTTTCATAACCAACTTTTGGCACTATGGCTGTAACCAACATTAGTGAATTTTCTAAATTTAACTTCATTTTCTTTTGATTAGGTTCCATCCCATCAACTAATTTTATTCTGAAGTTTTCTATTGCATTTTTAAGTAATTTTAAACTTGTAAGAATATTAAATCCAATTAGAGGCTTATATTCATTCATCTGTAAAGTGCCGCTAGAATTTGCCATTGAAACTGCATATTCAAGACCCATTATCTGAGTGCAAACCATTGATAAGGCTTCGCATTGAGTCGGATTCACTTTACCCGGCATGATAGAACTTCCAGGTTCATTTTGAGGGATAATTAATTCATATATTCCTGACCTTGGTCCTGAAGATAGAATTTTTATATCATTTGAAATTTTAAATAATGAACCTGCTAATATTTTAATCTGACACATTACTTGAGCTAGACGATCATGCGAGGCCATGATAGAAAAATTATTTTTTGATTTATAGAACATTAGATTAGTATCATCGGAAATTGATTTTATAGACTCTTCACAAAATCCTTTTGGACAATTAATCCCGGTTCCAACTGCAGTTCCTCCCAGAGGTAAGAAATACAATTCATTCAGACTTATAATAATTGCATTCTCAGCATCTTTAAGTTGCTCTGACCATCCTGATATTTCTTGCCCAAAAGTAAGGGGCACTGCATCTTGAAAATGGGTTCTTCCTATCTTTATAAGGTCTTTCCATTCTTCACTTTTTTTATCAAGGATCTTCGTAAGTTCTCTTATCGTTGGAACTAAATTTTTGATTATTTCACTAACAACAGATATTTGAATAGCAGCAGGAAAAGTATCATTAGTTGACTGAGATTTATTTACATCATCATTCGGATGAATTGGTTGATGACTACCAAGCTCTGAATTTGTTTTTAATGCTGCAATATTTGAAATTACCTCATTAACATTCATATTTGTTTGCGTGCCACTACCTGTTTGCCAAACCTTTAGGGGAAACTGTGAATCATGAAGCCCATCAAGTATTTCTGTACACGCCTCTACAATCAAATCTTTTTTTCTTTTATCTATTAACCCTAAATTGAAATTCGCAATTGAAGCAGCTTTTTTTATGAGGGTGAGTGAATAAATTAACTCAATTGGAATTAATTCTTCTCCAATAGAAAAATTTATTATCGATCTTTGTGTTTGAGCACCCCACAAAGCTTCGATGGGAACCTCTATTGTTCCCATACTATCTTTTTCAATCCTAAAGTTTTTTGTCATTATTCCTCTGAAAACACTGGTTTAACTTAGATAAGGTTTTCAGTAATCCTAGATACCTAACTTCTCCCATATTACACTTAAATTATTGAGATGAATTGAAGGATTAAAACATTCTTCTAAGTCACTTTGATCAATAAAATCCATTATTTCATTATCTCTCTCTATATTTTGTTTGAAATTCCCATTTTCAGTATTCCACGCCTGATGCGCATTTTTTTGTACTAAGCTATAAGCTTTTTCTCTAGACAACCCTTTCTCTACAAGCAAAAGTAAAACTTTCTGACTAAAGATTACACCACCATATATATTTAAATTTTTGAGCATATTTTTTGGATAAACTTCCAAATTGCTTACTATATCTTTCATTTCCCTGAGCATAAAATGCAAACAGATTGATACGTCAGGTAACATGATACGTTCATTTGAACTATGGCTTATATCTCTTTCGTGCCAAAGTGGAACATTTTCCAGTGCTGTTAAGACGTAACTCCTCAAAATTCTTGCTAAACCGCTTACTCTTTCACTTCGAATAGGATTTCTTTTATGAGGCATGGCAGAACTTCCTTTTTGCCCTTTTGTAAAGCCCTCCTCAACTTCTAAAACATCAGTTCTTTGTAAATTTCTTATTTCAGTTGCGAATCTATCTAGAGAAGCGCCAACTAGTGCAATAGTTTGAACATATTCTGCATGCCTGTCTCTCGATATGACCTGCGTACTTGCTGTATCTGGTTTTAAGCCGAGTAAATCACAAGTTATTTGTTCTACTTTGGGATTCGTATTAGCGTATGTTCCCATTGCACCACTTATTTGTCCAATAGCTACAGATTCTTTCAGTGTTAACAATCTTTTTTTGTTCCTTATTATTTCTGCTAACCATCCAGCAAGTTTAAAACCGAAGGAAATTGGCTCCCCATGAATTGCATGAGATCTGCCAATCATTAATGTATTTTTATGCTTCCTTGCTAATAATCTGACTTCATTTTCTAGATTCTCAATTTCTTCTAATAACAATTCGCAAGAATCTTTTAACTGAAGAGATAAGCCAGTATCAAGTACATCACTACTGGTCATACCAACATGTATATATCTTCCAGAATCTCCTACAAATTCATTAACGCTTGTAAGAAATGCTATGACATCATGTTTAACTTCTTTCTCAATTTCTGTAATTCTAGATTCATCAAACTTTGCATTTGAACGTATCTCTTTCATGGCATTCTCAGGAATTTTTCCCAGGGAAAAATTTGCTTCACATGCAGCTATTTCAACCTTAAGCCAACTCTGGAATTTTGCGCTTTCAGTCCAGATTTTTCCCATTTCGGGTAATGTGTAACGCTCGATCACAATTTTTATTAATTATCAATTTAAACTTTATAACCAAAATCGAATTATTGCTCTATACCTTAAAGATGTACTTGCCATTGAACATAATTCAACTCGGATTATTGTTTTATGTAACAAAGTTTCAGCATATAAAAACTCTTACAATTACCCAAATATGGTATTTATTTATCTTTGTCAATGATATTACTCTTCTCTATACTTAAAATCTAAAATTAGAATATGTTTATAACTGTCGATCTAAATCAATTATTAGTTCTTTTCCTAAACAATTTTTTTGATGTATAGATGATTAAAAAAAGTAGATTAGATCTTTATCTTCTTAATAAAGGTTTATGTGAAACTCGTCAGAAGGCTCAAGGGATGATACTCGCAGGGAAAGTTAAAGATATAAATGGCAAGATTTACGATAAGCCTGGACAGCAAGTAATGATTGGATCTGAATTTTTTGTTGATTCGGAACCTCAATTTCTACAGGTAATGGTTTAACTTTCCAAATAGATTGACAATATTCTCT
>PVBE011619786.1_pt1 | contig 10190 bp, 8 predicted proteins | sample 1631181 | NCBI WGS metagenome assembly PVBE01 (sample SAMN08397723, study PRJNA350692) | Marine metagenome, whole genome shotgun sequencing project. | isolation source: water | place: Pacific Ocean | collected 2012-04 | reverse complement strand
TGACCGTCCGCCGGGCCTGACAGGCAGCCTAGTCCTATAGCGGGGCAACGAGAACGCCCCCCTGGTATGTTTCCTAAAGAGCGGGCTTCTCCCCAAGGGTTATGTTCATCTTAACTTCCTTGCTGTCCCTCACGACGGCTACCTCCACAGTGTCCCCCGCACGGTAGAGGCGCATCATTCTCTTGAATGTCTCCAGATCCGGGGTGAACTCACCGTCCAAGCTGACCATGATGTCATCGTTCAGCAACCCGGCTTTAGATGCGGGAAAGCCTTCCAACACCTCGATAACGAGCACACCCTGCTCCACACTATAACCTCTCTCTTTGGCCAGGGCCGGCGTCACGGTTGTTATCCTCACCCCCAGCCAGGGCCACTTGACCTTACCACCCTGGATAAGGTCTTCCATCACCGCATTGACCGTAGCGGTGGAGATGGAGAAGCCGATGTTCTGCGCACCCCGAATGATGGCGGTGTTAATGCCCACTACTTCTCCCGCCAGGTTCAGCAGCGGTCCACCGGAGTTGCCCGGGTTGATAGCGGCATCCGTCTGCACCAGGTCATGCATGGTGATGTCCCTGTCCCCGGTCTCAACGGAGCGCCCCATGGCGCTCACAATACCCAGCGTAACGGTGGGCCCGCCAGGCAGGCCCTGAGCATTGCCGATAGCGATAACCCACTCCCCAACCCGTAGCTTAGCAGTATCCCCGATAGGAATAAATGGCAGATCCTGGGCATCCACTTTTACTATTGCAAGGTCAGTGAGCGGGTCCCGCCCCACCACTGTGCTCTCAAAAGAAGTCCCCTGCGGGAAGTACCCGCTACGGGGAAGGTCTACCGTAATGTTCTGGGTGCCTTCCACCACATGGTTGTTGGTCAGAACGTAGCCGTCCGAGGTGATGATGACTCCAGAGCCTACGCCCCGACTGGGCACAGGCTGCAAGAACATATTGAGCTGGGTGCCCTCGGTATGTATACCCACCACCGCCGGTTTCGCCTGGTCTACGATATCGGGGATACTGACTGGCTGCGGCGCAGCCACGGAGGAGGAGGGAGCACGGGTTGGCTCAGGCGTGTCCTGGGGGCTACAAGCCGCCGCCACCAGCATCAGGGCTACTATTGGCAGCAGACTTTTCAGCATCTTCATACCATTATAATCGGCCGGGGCACCATTTTGAATAGGCCGGTGCTTGACAGTCCTATTAGTTAGGATTACAATCCCCGCTACTTGAAGCGCCCTGCAGAGCGTTGTGCAATGGGGAGGGGTGATTCCCTTTGTGCTCACCATGTTCTTGGTCATCGTTCTTGGTCATCGCCCTGTTGGTAGCCTTCGCCCAGATAGTCCTCATCCTGCCCAACACCATGCGTTAACCTTACCCCTCCACAGGCACCTCGGTTGACTCATGCTCCACGGCCCAGATATAATTGGCGTGCCCGAAATCGGACATGGGAGGTTACTCATGGCCCTAGCTTTGGAAGGCATCAAGGTCTTGGACTTCTCCCGGCTGCTGCCGGGACCTTTCTGTTCCTGGATGCTGGCTGACTTCGGTGCCGATGTACTGCGTGTGGAGGAGCCGGGGTTCGGTTCCACCCTGACCGGCCGGCGGGCGGAGCAGGCCAAGGGGGCGGTAATACGCGGGGCAACATCCAGCGGGGATCCTTCACTCACACGTCCCTGGGATACAGTGGGCCGCAACAAGAAGAGCATCTGTATCAATATGAAACATCCCAAGGGACAAGGGGTGGCCCGCCGCCTGGCCAGCCAGGCCGATGTGCTGCTACAGGAGTTTCGTCCCGGGGTTGCCCAGCGGCTGGGAATAGATTACGAAACCCTGAGCGAGATTAACCCCGGTATCATTTACTGCTCCATCACACTCTACGGCCAGACCGGCCCCTACAAGGACTACCCCGGCCACGACCCTTGCGCCATGGCAGTTACAGGAGTGCTGGGCATGTGCGGCGACCTGAATCAGACCCCCCGGTTTGTGGGCTTGCCTATTGATGATGTCTCCTCCGGCCTCCACGCCGTTATAGGCATTCTCATGGCCCTCCAGTCCCGCCACAAGACGGGCCGCGGGCAATTCGTGGATATCAGCATGACGGATGCCGCACTGGACTTCCAGTGCAGTGTGAGCCCCAATATGTTCAGGGGCAAAAGAGTAGCCCGTATAGACCGTCCCAACCCCGCTGCCGGCGTGTGGAAGTGCAAGGATGACCGGTGGATTGCCACCACCAATGTGGAGCCGCACCACTGGGCCAACTTCTGCCGTACCATAAACCGGGAGGACCTCATCCCGCATCAGTATAGCAAAGAGACCCGTGAGGATATGGTCCAGATGGTGGAGAAACTGTTTCTCACTAAAGACCGCCAAGAGTGGCTGGATATATTCTGGAAGGGGCCAATCGAGAGCCAGGCGGCACCGGCAAACAGGCTGGAAGAGGTGTTTGACGACCCCCAGATACGAGCACGCGACCTGCTATGGGAGCTAGACCACCCAGAACTGGGCAACGTGAAGCAGCAAGGCCCTTCAATCAAGCTGTCCGATACCCCGGCCCAGTTCCGCTACTTCGCCGCCGTTCCCGGCCAGCATACCGACGAGACCTTGGTCGGCGTAGGCTACTCTGGCGAGGAGATTGAGTCCCTCAAGGACGAAGGGGCAGTGTCATAGCCCACCCCCGCAGGCCACCATGCCAGGAATCTTAGCTATTCCAGGCTGAGCAGGTAGTCCACCAGGGCCTGAAGTTGATCTGGCATAAGGCTGGCATCAAAGCTAGGCATCACGGGGTCAAAACCCTCCACCACGAAGGCCCCCGGGTTGAGCAGGGACTCTTTAATGTAGCCCTCGGCGGAGGTGCCGGACTGGCGCTCACCGGCGACAGAAGCTATATTTGTAAGATCCGGGCCCACCGAGCTAGTGGACACACCCTCAATGGTGTGGCAGGCGGCACAACCAAGCTGCTTGAATAAGATTAGCCCATCCGGCCCCGCTGCTGATAGTGGGGCTGGAGTGGGAGTGAGTGTGAGCATCCCATGCTCAATAAGTTCATGCCTCTTCTCTTCCAAGATTTCGTCGTCCCAGTGGCGGATGAAATCCGTTATATCCCGTATCTGGTAGTAGGTGAGCACACCACCCTCTTCTGCACCGAAAGCAGGCATGGGTGTACCGGAACGGCCCCGAGAGATGGTTTTGATGACGGCTTCCTCTTCCAGTTCTGTATCCCGCAGCGTCGGTCCGACGCCACCCTCACCCCGTTCCCCATGGCACACGGCACATTCGTTGACCAGATAAAGCTCTGCTCCCAAGAAAGACGCCTTACGGGTAAACTCCTCCCGTGCGAACCGTTGCCTTGCGGGTTCGGTTATGAAATAGACCCCTATCATGATGATGAGCAGAATAGTGAGGGCCAGCCCTGTGACTACTTTCTTCTCCAAGCCATGGTTCATACTCTGGCTACCTGAGAGTCAACAAAGGTTGTCCGCTCGGTGATGTTTCCACTGTCCACCAGCACCCTATCACCCTCCTGGACTATGGCCATCAGGTCCAGGGGGCGTGGGGCGGGGCCACCGTGGACCACCCCGTACCGGTCATAGATGGAGGCATGGCACGGGCAGTTGAACCTCCCCTCTTCCATCAAGTCGTCCTCGGATGCCTCATCTTTGCGCCAGGGCACCACACATCCCAGGTGGGTGCACCGGCGGTATAGCGCAAGCAGCCCGTCGCCACCATCTGAGGTGCGTACCCGTGTCAAATAAAAAAGGCCCTGAGAGAAGTAAGTAACAGAGCCTATTGGATAGTCCGCCGGCTTGCCTATATCAAATTTAGCACCGAAAGCGCCCGCCCTAGTGCGGGGCCACAGGGAAAGCACCGTCGCCCCCAGTGTCTGCAAGGCCAATACTCCAGTGGCGCCCCACCACATCAGCCCCATGAAACGGCGCCTGTCTATCTTCCCTGTTGTATTATTGGCCATTTTTAGCTCCTTGGCTGTTCCGCTTCATCAGAATGATAGTGCCCCCGGTGGAAGGTCCCACGGCAGGGTGAGGTTCATGCCCAGTCCCCGGAAGAAGGTGCTGGCAATGGTCAGGATGAAGAAGGTCACCACAAAGCCGGTGAAATAGGCCACCAGCACCTCTCGGGTGTTGGGGCGGAACGGGCGGATAACGGCATAAAGCCCTACGCTCAGCAGGCCCATCACACCGATAGGGATTATCCATCCCGGTATTATCTCCGGTTCCGATATAAGTGCCCTCACCCGGATGTATTGGTCAAACAGGATGAGTCCCACCAATAAAGGCACGGTGTAAATCGTGCTCCAAACGGTTATCAGCTTGCCTTTACGACTGGCAAACCATATTCCTATATCCGAAAAGTTGCGGTCTAAATAGGGTATGCTCATGAGAAATATCAGCACTATTGTTGGCACAATAACACCGGCAAGCGATGGGTTCATGTGAAGCAGGAGTTCTTGCAAGTTAAGGAAATACCAGGGGGCCTTTGCCGGATTTTCAGTGAGGTTAGGGTTGGCAGCCTCCCTTAGAGGAGCGTCTATGAGGATAGACATGGCAAGCAGCAGGGCGGAAATCCCCAGGAAGAGGAGGGCCTCCCACACGAAAAGGTAGGGCCAGGAAGGCAGAGTGTCCTCCGGCCCCTTGTTCACCATGGGCGTAGAGCGGCCCATGACCTCTACCAGTCCGTAGTCCTTATCCCGTTGCTGTGGAGAGAATTCCTGGGTGCTCACTTCTCCACCTCCTCGGCATGGAGTGGGGCCGATAGGCCACCGTCTTTGCGTATTCTCCAGAAGTGCACGCCCAACAGGATGATAAGGAGAGCGGGCAGCAGCACCAAATGTAGCACATAGAAGCGCAACAGGGCCTCTCCACCCACCGTGGTTGAGCCCAGTAGTAAGGCCCTCACCTCGGCCCCCATGAAGGGGGTGTAGCCGGCGATATTGGTGCCCACGGTGATGGCCCAGAAAGAGAGCTGGTCCCAGGGCAGCAGATAGCCGGTAAAGCTCAGCAAGAAGGTTATTACCAGCAGTATCACCCCTATCACCCAGTTGAACTCTCTGGGGTGCTTGTAGCCGCCCGTGTAGAATACTCGCATCATGTGTAGGAAGACCGACAGCACCATCAGATGAGCCGCCCAGCGGTGGGCGTTACGCAGCAGGGCACCGAAGGGCACCGATGTGTGCAACTCTTGTATGAAAATATACGCCTGTTCCGTGGTCGGCAGATAAAGGAAGGTAAGCACCCCACCGGTGAAGATAAGAATCAAGAACAGGAACAGGGAGATTATCCCTAACCCCAGAGTATAGGCAGGGCGCAGGGTGTTGGTTTTCACCTTCACCGGGTGAAAATGCAGGAAAACGCTGTTCATCACCACCAGGGACCGGTTCTCGTCGTTATCGGGGTAACCCTGGCGGAAAACGGAGCGCCATACATTGCTTTGAAGTAACATGTCGGGGAACTGGCGGAGCTGCTGACGCAGCCGGCTAATCATATACCACCTCTTCTTCAAACCGGAAGGCCATAAGCTGTACTGCTGCAGTTGGGCAGCGCTTGTGGCATAGCCCACAGCGTATGCAGCGGGTCTCGTCCTTAATCATGGCTGCCACGGGGCGGCGTCCCCCCGAGGTCTCCTCCTCTATCAGGGCGGCCACCGGTGTTTCGCCGTAAATCTGGTCTATTCCGACCAGTTTGAGGCAGCTCATAGGGCACACATCAACGCAGCCTCCGCACAGAATGCATTTCTGTCCGTCAAATACCGTCTGGATGCTACAGGTTAGACAGCGGTGGGCCTGGGCCACAGCCTCTTCGTCAGTATAGGCCGCCTCCAGCTCGCCGTCTATGGGAAATGAGTCCAGGCTGGGGTCTTTCCGTCCCGTGTGCAGATAAGACAGGTCAAAGAAACCCGAAGGATCCACAGGTTCCAACCAGCCCTGGGTCTGTATGCGGCACCGCTTACCTAACAGAAAAGCGTCCACGGCCCGGGCCGCCCGATGGCCTATGGCCACGGCGTGAATGATGCCGCCCCCCTCTACTCCCATCCCAGCCTCGGTGAACACCCCCTCCTCCGGGAAGAAGGGGCGCTGTTTCTTCTCCAGGCCGGTGGCTGCAAACACCGCCCGGTAGCCCTGGCCCTTCAAGGCGGCAACGGCCTCCGAATTTTTGGGGGACGAGGTATGCACCTCCACCCCGAGCCGGAGTATAGCCTCAATCTCCCGATGGATGAGATCTCTGGAAAGCCGGTATGCGGGTAGAGCAGTGGCCATGTAGCCCCCAGGAGAGGGCATGGCTTCAAACATGGTCACGCCATAGCCCAGCAGGGCCAAATCATGGGCAGCGCTAAGGCCGGCCGGGCCGGATCCTACCACGGCCACACGGCCCTCCCCTCGGCGGTCCCCGATGGCCAACTGGCTCTCAAAGGTCCTAGAGTTGTCATTACCGGGCGGGGTCCAAGGGAAAGTGTGGTAGTCCCCCTCCACCCCATAGCGCCGGGTGACGAAGCGCTTAAGCGCCCGGATAGGTATGGCCGAGTCCACCTTGCCCCGGCGACAGGCCGCCTCGCAGGGGGCCACGCATATACGGCCGCAGGCGGTGGCCAATGGATTAGGCTGACGGGCTATGTAATAGGCCCGCTCCATATCCCCACGGGCTATGGCGTTGACATATCCCCGGGCATCCGTATGGGCGGGGCAGGCGTACTGACAGGGTATGTTCCGCTTATAGTACTCCATGTCCACAGCCTGGACATGGTACCTCGCCGAGGTCTGGGCCTGGCTAAGCATGGGCCTTCTCAATTTTCACGGCGGTCGCCTTGAACTCGGCTACTCCGGACACCGGGTCCAAAGCGGGGCAAGTGATGGAGTTGGTGGGCACCTCGGCGAAGTGGTGGGTCATGGATACCATGCCCGGGGGCGATGCCCCAGTCACCCTGGCCCGCACCTCCACACTGCCCCGGCTGGAGCTTACCCTTACCCAGTCCCCGTCACCGATACCCAACCCCTGGGCATCAACCAGGTTTATCTCCACCGCCTCTTCACCCCTGAGGCCCTCCAGCCCCTCCACTTTGCGGGTCATGGAGCCAGTTTGAAACTGGAACAGGCTGCACTCTGTGGTTAGCACCAGAGGATATTCGGCATCCGGAGGCTCCGCCGGTGGGCGGTATTCCAGCCGCGTAAACTGTGCCTTTCCGCGCAGGAAGGCATCGGTGTGCAAACTGGAGATACCCGGGTGGGCGGCAGACGGGCAGGGCCATTGTAGCCCACCGTCCTCTAGCCGCCGGTGGCTTATGCCTACGTAGTCTGGCACAAGTCCGGCCACCTCGTCCCATACTTGGGCAGGGTGCTGGTGATCAAAACCCTGTCCGCCCATCCGGCGGGCTAACTGACTAACTATCAACCAGTCCGGCCGGGATGCGCCCGCAGGACTGATGGCCCGGCGCACCAATTGCACCCGGCGCTCGGTGTTGGTGAAGGTGCCCTCCCCCTCGGCGGAAGAGCAGGCGGGAAGCACGACGGACGCCATCCGCGCCGTCTCGGTTAGGAACATGTCCTGCACCACCAGAAACTCCAACTTGCCCAGCGCCTGCCGCACTCGGTCGGAGTCGGCCAGGGTCATAGCTGGATTTTCACCCATCACGAAGAGGGATTTCAGATCTCCCCGGGCGGCGGCCTCTACCATACCTGCGGAGTCCAAGCCGGTGGGGGGGACTGGTGTTCCCCAGGCAGCCTCAAAGCGGCTCCGAGCACCCTCGTCCGCCACCGGGGAGTAACCGGGCAGGAAGTCCGGCAGCAGCCCCATGTCTGATGCCCCTTGTGAGTTGTTGTGCCCCCTGAGGGGGCACAAGCCCGCACCGTCTTTACCGATGTTTCCGGTGAGAAGGGCTAGGTTGGCCAGGGCCAGCACGCTATCGGTGCCATGGCTGCTCTGGGTTATCCCTGAGGAGAATAGGATGGCGGCCGGCCCTGCGGTGGCCAGAGTCCGAGCGGCGGCCTCCATATCCGAGCGGGGCACACCGGTCAGCCTATCCACCTCCTCCAAGGGGAAGGCGGACAGGGAGTCCCTGAACTGCTCAAAGCCGTCACAGCGGTCGTCGACGAAGGTGTGGTCCCACAGGTCTGCGTCCACAATCGCACGGGCCAGGCCCATCAGCAGGGCCACATCCGTGCCGGGCCGGGGGCGCAGCCAGGTGTCCGCATAAGAGTTGAGGTCTGTGTAGCGGGGGTTGATGAGAATGACCTTTGCCCCCCGCCGGGCGGCGCCGACTACCTGCAGCCCGATGACCGGGTGGGCCGCCCGGAGATTGCTGCCCGCAACCAGGATAACGCTGGCCCGGCCTATGTCTGCAATAGAGGTAGTCATCGCCCCGGAGCCTGTGCTCTGCATGAGGCCGTTAAGGCTGGAGGTGTGGCATTGACGCTCGCTCTGGTCCAGGTTGCCCGAACCTAGCACACTACGGGTCCATTTCTGCAGCAGGTAGCCGGCCTCGTTAGTGGCCTTGGGCGAGCCCATCACCCCCACCTCCCGGCCCTGGTACCCTTTGAGCCGGGATGCCACCCTGTCCAGCGCCTCCTCCCAGGTAGCGGGGCGCAGATGGCCGTTATCACGGATGAGCGGGGTGGTGAGCCTATCAGGATGGTGCACCATCTGAGTGATGCCAAACCGGCCCTTGACGCAGGCCTGGCCGCGGTTTGCCGGGCCATCAGGGTCAGGGAAAGTCCGCAGCAGTTCCCCTTCCCGGTACTCCAACCTGAGCTGACAGCCCACCCCGCAGTAAGGGCAGGTTGAGGTAACCGTACCTGAGGCCAAGCCACGCTTGTGGTGCTTCTCCATGAGCGCCCCAGTGGGGCAGGCGTCCACACAGGCCCCGCAGAACTCGCAGTCGGTCTGCTCCATGGGCAGTCCCAAGCGGCTGTCCACCGCCGGCCTGCCATTGCGGTATGTAAAGGCCAGCGCGGTACGCCCGCGTACCTCCTCGCATACCCTCACGCAGCGGCCGCAGACAATACACAGGTTGTAGTCCCGCTCAAACAGGGGGCCGCCAGGCTGCACCTCCAGCCCGGGATAGTTGTAGGGCGAGTCGGTCATGGGCTGCACTTTAATAACAGTGGCCGCATGCTGTAGCTCGCAACGCTGGTTCTTGTGGCAGAACAGGCACTTGTTCCCGTCCCACACGGCGCCGAAGCGTGTGCAGGCCATAAATGGGGAGCACCGTGCCCGGCGATGACACTCAAGGCAGGTGCGTGGGTGCTGGGTATCGGCAATCACGGATTCGAGAATACTCCGCCGGAGTTGTTGCACCTCCGGGGGGTTTAGGCGGACTACCATGCCCGGTTCCACCTCAGTGTCACAGGAGGTGGGGTATCCGGCCATCCCCTCTATGGCTACAATACAGAGCCGGCAGGTGCCGTGGGAATGTACGGAGGAGTGGGAGCACATGGTGGGCACGTACAGGCCTGCCCCACGGGCGGCCTCCAGCACGGTGCTTCCTGCCTCCGCCCTCACCTCCCGTCCTTCAATGATTAAGGCAACCGAAGTCACTTAAAGGTACTTGACCTCCGTCAGCCAGGTATATGCCCAATGGTATAGTAGGTAAAGTACATGCTATCACAATCGTTGGTGTTGGACAACTACTTTTTCCACCGCCGGCGCTAACCCCTGCCCAGCTCTCGTTGAGTCTCGCAGCCCGGATAGAGAATCAGCGCCTGGAGCCTATGGCGATGTACACGAAGTACAGAAGGGTTCCTATGGCCTGAAGCAGTGCGGCCACATAGGTAAGGGCGGCCGCGGAGAGCACCGCATTGACCCCGTGGGACTCCTCCTCTGTGACCAGACCGGCGGCGGTGAGCATCTGCTTGGCCCGGCGGCTGGCGTCCAACTCCACGGGCAGAGTGGTCAATGAGAACAGCACCGCTGCGCTGAACAGAATTACCCCGAGCCATACGAACCCGGCCAGACCAATGAATATTCCCAGGAGGAAGAAAATGTAGCCAACCGTGGTGCCTATATTGGCCACGGGCACCAAGGTGCTCCTGAGCCGCATGGGGGCATATCCATAGTGGTCTTGAAGGGCATGGCCCACCTCGTGGGCCACTATGCCCAGGGAGGCCACCGATGGGGTGCTGTAGATATCCTTGGAGAAACGCAGCGCTTTGCGCCGGGGATCATAGTGGTCTGTCAGCGTGCCCGGGTG
>PVBE010524974.1_pt1 | contig 10190 bp, 12 predicted proteins | sample 1631181 | NCBI WGS metagenome assembly PVBE01 (sample SAMN08397723, study PRJNA350692) | Marine metagenome, whole genome shotgun sequencing project. | isolation source: water | place: Pacific Ocean | collected 2012-04 | reverse complement strand
GAGTCAAATTTAAGATTAGTAGTTTCTATTGCTAAAAAATTTGCTGGCAAAAGCTTGTCCTTACTTGATTTAATTCAAGAAGGAAACATTGGACTTTTTCGTGCTGTAGAAAAATTTGAATATAAAAAAGGCTATAAATTTTCAACATATGCAACTTGGTGGATACGACAGGCAATTACCCGTGCTCTTGCTGACCAATCACGTACCATAAGAATCCCTGTACATATGGTAGAAACTATAAATAAATTTCAGCAGATTGAACGACAACTTATTCAGGATCTTGGACGTGAGCCTCTTCCTGAAGAGATAGCCGCAGAAATGAGCCAGGACGTGGATAAGATTCGTCATATAATAAAAATTTCACAAGATACCGTTTCACTTGAAACAAGTGTTGGAGATGATGATGATGAAGATTCAACATTGGAAGATTTTATTGAAGATGTTAAAAACGTTACCCCAGACAAGTCTGCAGCGCTTGAACTTTTAAAAGATTATGTTCATGAAGCAATTTCCGATTTGTCTCCAAGAGAACAAAAAATTCTTGAAATGCGTTTTGGACTTACCGACGGAATATCTCATACTCTTGAGGAAGTAGGGCAAGAGTTTGATGTTACCCGTGAGCGTATTCGTCAAATTGAAGCAAAAGCACTTGAGAAAATAAAAAAGAGCGATATTATTCAAAAGCTCAAAGATTATTAAAATTATTCTTTCAGTATAGAAATATTTTTATATATATTCTATTATACCATTTTTTAATTATACAGCTTAAATATTTATGTTGCGATAAATTTTAATAGGTCATACACCATAAATGCTGGCCATACTAATGCCTTAAGTATTCCTATAGCACCTTCTCCAAAGCTTGCTGCAGTATTTATATAATATACGGCAGCTCCTAATAAACCCAGACCATAGACTGCACCTGATCCACTTTTACACATATTTTGATAGTTATTTAATAGTGTTATAAGAATAACATTTTTTTATATATCTATAAAGTAATGTATTTTTTTGTATATTTAAAATTTTTGTTTATATATTTATCGGGCTACTATATTTCTATAAAAAGTAAAAAATAATATATTTAAATAAATGAGCATAATAATTAAAAATTGTAATGAGTCAGAGCCAGTTATAATTCTAATTGAAAGTAATATTGCCAATAAAATGTTAAAAATATATATCCATTTTGTGCCACTTTCATTTTCTAAATAATTATATTTAGTATTTTTATTCCAAGCGAGTATATATGTAATCAGTAAAATAGGAGAGAATATAAATATTATATCTAAAATAATTATTAATGTTTTAGATGTCATATTTACATCAAACCAAAATAATGAATTTAAAAATCCATTAAAATTACTAGTTAGTGCAACTATCCAAGTTGTCATCCAACCAATGGATCCAATGGTTACTTGTTTTTTTGTGAAATTATAAATTGACATATTTTATTGCTAATATTATATCATATTGTAATTTAATAATCCTATTCTTGCTAAATATTTCATCATAAAGCTATAATATAACAATGAAGCAAAAAGGTTTTTTTCTATTAATATATAACGCTTTTATTGTTCCATTGCACAAGGCTCGCTTTGATGTTCTTGTGCTTTATCTACTTCTTTCTATAGTAGTCATTTTATCTTCCGGTTCGCCTTTTACAATACATATAGTTTTATTGCTGTTTGTATTTATTTCTATTGGAGTAGCTCAATTTTTTTTAAATCGTATTTTTGATATACGCGAAGACTCCATTTCACAAGCATCTTTTCATATAGAGAATAGCCATTTTTATTTAATAGCAATGACAGTTCTAACTTTAGTACCTCTTACAGCACTTTATTATTTTAAAGAGCCAATACTACCAATTGTAGTTATTATTTTTTTTGGAGTTTTTTATAGTGTTCCTATTTTTAAAGGAAAAAGAATAAAAAATTTATTTTTTATAAAAAATATTTGGGCAGCAATAGGGACATATTCTATTTTTGTTATTTTTTCATATTACTATATACCAACTTTTTTACAGCTGAACCAAGTACTAATTATGCTAATACCTTTATTTGTATTAGCTTTAACTTATGAAATACTTATGGATGTTAAGGATATGGATGGTGATAGGGCTGCTAGAGTTATAACTATACCTAATAAATTTGGCGTTCTTTATACTCAAATAGCTATACTGGCTATTATTTTGTCACTTATGTTTTATTTAATGTTTTTTTTCAACTTTCTCGCTCTCCTTTCCGCGGTTCTTGTAGCAATTGCAACTTTGTATGTTAATGAAAAAAGAGGATTGTGGTATTATTATGGGGTATTCTATTCGCAAAATATACTTATACTTATGTACATATTAATTTTTTCATGATGCTTAGTGTTTTTTTATCAAATCATGATGTATTGCTGCAAAAAATAATTTCTCTAACGCTTGTTGTTATATTAATGATAACAATGCAAGATGCTGAGTTATTGCAATTGTTTATAATACTTGGATTACCACATTTTGGATTAGCATATTTATATAAATTTTATGCTCATAAAATAAACCGCGCATTTATATTAAAATGGATTTTTTTACTTATTGTTTTTTTCGGTGCGTATATTCTGTATCCATGGGACGAATTGTTAGTTGTATCCGCAGCAATTATATTTATGACCCATTTTTTGCTCGATGAAAAATATATTTTTGGTGAAGAGCATTCTAGGTTATTTTATCTCGAAATAGCCCCGTTACTTATTTTGTATGGTGGACGTGTTACTGCAGGGATTTTTTTAGTTGATATTGTTACACCCATATTAATTTTGATGACGGTATTTTATGCTGTTTATTTGTATGCGTTACTGAAAAAAAAGATTACCCATACGAAAACCAGTTATTATTTTCTTTTTGGTACATTTTTTTTATTTTTTATTTTTTTCTTTAACATTCAACCTACGTTTATACAATTGTTAGCGCCAATAATACTTTATCATGTTTTTAATTGGTATATATTTTATTTTTTTCGTTTAACAGGGGAAAGGCGTACAAAATATATCAGAGATGTATTTTTGGCAAATTTTATTATAATTGGCCTTTTTGTTTTATATACTAAATTTGATACGAAAAGTGCAAATGCCCTACACTATTTATTTTTGCCAGAATTTTATTTTTTATGGGCCGCACAACATATTATTTTGTCTTATAGAAAAGCTGATTTTGTTGCAATTTTTCGCTCGAAATAGTACTAAATAAAAGAAAAATAATAATTTCATTATTTAGGCAATATATAGTATAATTTATATAATGTTACAATTTATTGAAAGATTAAAAAAATCAAAAAATCAAGGATTTTCTTTAATAGAACTTTTCGTTATTCTTGGTATTATCGGAAGTATCACAACTTTAAGCATTGTATCTATCAAAGAAGGAGAAAGATCTTTTTCACTCGATCAGGCTACTGAAAAATTTATTTCAGATATTGAAACTATGCGTTCAAATGCGCAATCAGGCATTGAGCGTTCTGATACTAATGAGTTAGTGGATGTATGGGGGGTCCATCTTGATCTAAACGTATTACCACAAACGGATTATACGTTATTTTCATCAGTAGATAATAATTTAACACGCGATCCTCTTGATGATGGCTTTGGAACAACACTTGCTCTTGAAAATAACATAGCCATAGCAAGTGTATCTAGCCCTATTGCAGCTGATGAAGGAGCTTACCATATTGCGTTTCAACAACACTCTGGTAGGTTTTTTATAAATAGTTTTCCTGTTAATGATAATTTTACAGTAACGCTTGTAGATGCAGCGGCTTTACGTACCACCAATGTAAACATAGGTCCTATAGGTATTATTGGAAGTTTTGATTCGGTATGTGGGAATGACATTATAGAAGTTGGCGAAGAGTGTGATAATTTTTGTAAAGCAGTTGACGTTGACGTTGTTGCTGGGTGTACTAAGGAGGAAGATTCGCCAATAGTTCAATGTACTGATATTTCACCTCTTTATATTGGAGGCACTCAACAATGCAACAAACCAGATGATCTTTATCCATGCGTGTGGAATAATCTTAATAATTGTACGTTACCAACATGTGGGAATGAGATTGTTGAAGTTGGTGAAGATTGCGATGATGGTAATCTCGTAGATGGAGATGGCTGTAGCTCTCTTTGTGTTACAGGTCCTGCAGATATACGTCTTCCTAAAGTAGTGCCACCAAGCCCCCCTACTGGTCCTCCTGGTGGCAGTCCGCTTTCAGGTGGTAGTGGGTTCAGCTTTGGGTTTCCTAGTATTAATATTGGTGGTTTGGGAGGAGTTGGCGGCGTTAGCGGTGTAGGATGTTTTGTAATTCCAGTTAGTAATAATGATGAGTTTCAAACTTTTGATGAAGTTTCTTTATTAAGTTTAATGTTATTATTCATGTTTCCAATATTTTCTGTATATCTTTATGGGAGGAATATTAGAAAACGTGCTATAACTATTAAAATTTAGTTATGATTAGTGAGAGAGGGTTTTCTTTGGTAGAGGTTGTAATTGCAATAGTTATTCTTTCATTTGCCATGATCCCGCTATTAGGCCTTCTTGTTAAAAGCATTCAAACAAATAGGGATGTACCCAGACATCTAGTAGCGGTGTTGCTCGCAGATGAGGCTCTTTCAGTCGTTAAGAATTTACGTGATACCAATATATTTACTGGAGATCCCGCATTTACAAATGTATTTACTACTGGCGTATGTACAGTAGCTAGTCCTTGTATAATAGGTTATAATCCTACATGTTTTGATCCTGCGTGTACCACAATGAATGATTCTAAAGTGGTTGATTTGTGTGATGATAGTCCGCAGATTTTATCTCAAACATCAGAGGAACAAAAAATTGTTAAGTATGTACCTAGTATTTTGATGCAAACTTCTGGGGAACCAAATAATTTAGGGTATGTTCAGACTGGCCCCCCAGATAATCGTTGTGAAGATTATGATACCGAATATAAAAGAACCGTCGTAATCACCCAGATAGTTGAGGATAAACGAATTGAAGTAGAGGCAGTTGTAAGTTGGGATAATGGAGAACACACTTTTACTCTTAATCAGGATTTATATGCTTGGAAGACACCTTAAGAATAAAAAAATTATAAGAAAATCTTTTGGTTTCACACTTATTGAAGCTCTTGTCGCATCTGTCGTTTTTTTTATATTATTTGTCGCTGTAATTGAGATATTTAGAACATTCTTGAGCGAGAATGAAAAAGCAAAATCCTCACGCCTTCTTGTTGATCATGCCCGAGATATTACCGAGCAAATGCGTTACGACCTTTCAACAGCTCTTATTATTCCTGAAGGAGGCTGTCACTTTGATGATGGTGATACTGATGAAGACAATTTTGCCTTTTCATCCACACCAGACGGTGGAATTATTTTTATGAGTGTAATTGCAAAGGACGAAGAAAATTGTACTGGATATACTGTAGTTGATAATCCTGATGGACCAGGAAAACAACTATATAGGCTAGAAAATGTGTATCTTAGAGATCCTACGATTACGCCATATCTTGAAAAAAATATTTACATTTCTGATTATTCTATAACAGTTTTTGATGACGGTCTTCAAGCGCGAGAGCCTTTTGTTAAGGTGTCACTTACTTTTAATTCAACAGTTGAAGGTGTTGCCCCTTTAAGTGTACAATTCTCCGAAAGTGTTATTGGGGGCATCCCGGAATTACTTGGTAATCAAAGCACACCTACTGGGTCTGGTGGGCCTCCTTTTATAATTAATAATGTTTTAGGTGAAGGAGTAAAATCATTTACAGACTTGGCTGGCCATCCAAGTGCAGAATTTAGTCCGGTTGCTGCTTTAAATGATTTTTTTGTTGCAGCCGATTCTACTACCAGGCAAATAGTAGAATTTTATTCAGATGGTACATCCGAGCATAGACTAAAAAGTCATTTGTACCAAGGTAACCAATCGCTTGGAGTGGATGTTGCTATTGCGGATGGTGCAAGTCCTGGACAGTATTTTTTTAGCGTGAGAGGTGGCCAGTATGTTCATGAGTTCGACGCTGATGGTTATATAGATTGTAACGACGGTACAATGCAGAACCCGTTACCTAATAATGCGTATTGTGATGGGAGTAAAGGATTTTTTTGTCAACCCGCTCCTGGTAGGAAATCTAAGGGTAAGCAATTTTGCGCATATCCGTCTGGTGGATGGCCAGGTGGTGTTGCATATGAAAATCCAGGCAGTCTCCCAATCGTAGCACCTTTGGACCAAACTTATACGGTTGGGGGCTTTGGGTCTGCATTAGCTACTAATTTTGATGGTGACAGGATTGTGGTAGGTGCGCCAAATTCTTATTTTGGAGAAAGGCAAGAAAACCAGGGAGCTGCAGTAATATATGAAAAGATAGAAGGAGATTGGGAATATCAAAGATCGATTTTTGAAACGATTAAAAGAAGAAACTCTCGTTTTGGTCAAAGCCTTGCTATGTCGCATGATGGCAAGAAAATTATAGTTGGCGCATCAGGCCGCAATCATGTATATGTATATAATTATAATGGAGGGTTGTGGGATGATGTTGAAACTATTCCTAAGCCAGCTGGAGTAGATAATTTAAAAGCTTGGGGGAGTGAAGTTGCAATGTCTTGGGACGGTACTCGCATAGCCGTAGGCGCACCTCAAACATCTGCACCAGAACAACCTAGTCGTGGCGTCGGTTCTGTTCATTTTTATCGGTATGAAGGGGGTACTTGGGCGGAAGAGGGTTCGTTTATTGGTCCTTCGTGGAGATTGGGTGAAAATCAGGAAGAAGATGCAAAGTATCTTTTATGGTATGGAGAGTCACTCGATATGTCAGATGACTATCTTGCTGTTGGTGCAAGAATGGGCAATACCCGTTCAGGTTTTGCGCAAGTATATAAACTTAACGAACGTAACGGCAATACCACCTGGGATGAAGAATATTTGTTATATCCTGTGGAAGAAGAAGGAATTTTTGAACGTTATCCTACATCAACACCTTCTGGTCTTGATTTAGCAGGCAATTTTGGTTATGACGTTGATCTTTGCTATCCAGATAATTGTGTTATTGTTGCTGATAAAGGTTTGCTTGGTCCAGAATTAGCGTATTCAGTGGTGTATGATTTTTGCTGGATAGATGGCAACCTACCTGGGTGCTAAAATGTTTTACCATTTAAGGTTAGTATGAAATCACTTCTAGAACAAAATGGTGGTGTTACCATTTTATTAACCATGGCTATATTGACAAGTATTATTATTGTAAGTATTTCCGTTATTACTTTAAGAATCAATCGTCTTCGTTTTACTAGTAATATAGCAACAGCAACCAAAACATTACAGGAAGCCAAAAATTTACGTGAAGAGATATTTTTTCATGTATTGATTGAAGAAGGTGACCTCAGTCAATATTTTACCGAAGGTGGTGGAAAATGTCCTGATTGGAAAAACTGGAAAGGAAGTATGGAATACTGCATAGAAGAAGATGTTCTTGCAACCGGAGAATACAGAATTCATATGCGTTTTATAAAAAGAAACATAACAAAAGTGTTGCCGTTTTCTTTTCAGAACGAGCACTAGGTTGGCTAAGTAAATATTTAAATGAAAGAAAAGATATGGAATACTTCGGAAGAAATGTGTGAATGATATAATTACATCTGATGATACCATATTTTTTTATACCCACTATTGATATTGGCATAATAAATATTCCTACCTTTCCATTTTTTCATGGTTTAGGTTTTGCGATAATGGGTATACTTGTTTTGTATGAAGGACGGAGAAGAGGAGCTGATGTACAAATCTATTTTAACGTTTTCTTTTTTGCGCTTGTTGGAGGACTTGTAGGTGCAAGAATAGGAGGGATACTGACTAATTTGGATTTTTTTGTAGAAAACCCTGCTCAAATTTTTAATTTTGCACAAGGTGGATGGACTGAAGCAGGTGGTGCTGCTGGCGGATTTTTATTTGCTTTACTTTATGCGAAGAAACGCATCAGAAGCGTGAAAGAAGGTTTAGATATTTTTGCGCCAGCACTTACCGCACGATTTGGAATATCACGTTTTGGCTGTGGTGCTATGCATGATCATATGGGAAAAGTGATGGAAAGAGACTGGCCATGGGGGATAGAATATAATGGTGAGATACGTCATGAAACTGGAATATATTCTTTGTTTGCAAATGCAGTTATTTTTTTTATACTTTGGAAATTGCGAAAGCGTATAAAAACACCAGGGCTTCTCTTTGGAATATATCTTTTAATGTATTCCGCAAGTATTTTTATAATAAGATTTTTTAGAGCTGAGGACTTAGAATATATTTCAAATGTAAGGTATGCAGGACTTACACAAACGCAGTATATTATGATTGCAGTATTTACGTTCGGTATATTTTTTATATGGAAAATAAGGCAGTCTCTAGAAAACAAAAAAATTGATATTTTAAAAAGTTAATTTCTAGTTTAAAAAAACCGCATGAAAGCGGTTAGTTTTTGAATTGTTACTTTTTTAATTTATATGAAACGCTCTTTCTTTACATTCTGATTTTACTAAGTCTAGTTCAGATGCAATGTAATTCAGATCATTACGCATATATTCATTTGAGTTTTTATAAATACCATAGATTCCGTTTACTCGGTTATACTCATCAAGCACATAGTAGTATACGTTATTTCTTGTATTAACATTGTCTAATATATTTTTACAGAGAAACGCAGGATTAATAGTAATTTTTTGATGTAGCGTGGGCATCAATATTTTTATTGTGTCCGTGTCAATAATATAATCAGTTTGCACTGAACTAATACGTTGATTATACTGCTTCTGCTAATTATCTTCTGTCTCAACAATACTTTCTTCTTCGGTAGGAATAATAATATTTGAAGCTTCGTTTTCTGGCGATGGGCTATTAGTGTTAATAAGTGCGAATGCAGATACGAAAATAACTGTAGCGATTATAATAAGTACGCTATTTTTTGTTTGTTTATCTAGATTAGACACAAGACCTAGCAAAGGTATTGATGGTTGTTTATCTTCGGGAATGTTTTCTGACATATTTATAGATAGTTAGTATTCCCTTATATATCATAAACATTTTAATAAGGCAAGTACAATTCTTTCATTATTATTATTCTAGTTTTAAATCAATCTTTTATTATAATGAATTATATAATTTGAATATTTTAGAATCTATAGTAGTATTAAAGGAAATATTAATTATAAGTATAAAAAATATGAAGAAAACAACATGTAGGGAGCTTCGTGGTTCATGTGACGTTGAGATTTCTGGTGAAACCCCAGAAGAAATGGGAGAAAACAGTAAAAAGCACGTTATGGAGATGGTGCATTCTGGAGACGAAGGTCATAAGGCTGCTATAGAGAGTATGCAACAATTAAGCAAGGAAGAACAAATGAAGTGGTATGAAGACTTTAAGAGTAATTTTGATTCTTTACCAGACGCTTAAAAAATAAATAATATAAAAAATTTATCTATTTTTTTGTGCTATAAAAACGTTGCTTAAATAAAAACGATGTTTTTTGTTCCATATTCCGTCCTTATAAACATTTTTTGTAGTGGTGTTTCTTAAGTCAACAAAAGATAGGAAATCTTTTCCAAATTCGGTATATACCAAACCGTCTCTAATGCTATCACCGTGAAATTTTTTAGGGAGTAGATAGGTATCTTTTTTTTCGTTTAATGCAATTCTTTTTCTAGTTTTTCTAATAAAATTATATGGAATTGTAAAAATATGATATCCAGATGGTTTTAGAATACGGTAGATTTCTCGCAATGCTTGTTTTGGATCTCTCACATGTTCTAATACGTCTTGTGTAATAACAACATCGAAAGAGTTGTCATGGAATGTTAAGTTTTGAAGGTCCTCACATAGTATTCCATTTTTTGATAGTTTTCCTAATTGGGTGTCTTTAAAAAATTCTGAGCAAACATATCCATCTAGATTTTTTAATACGTTGTGGATAGAACCACTTGCTTGCGGTTCATAAATTTTTAGTTTTGGCTTTGTGTGAGCAAATTTTTTTAATGAGTATGGCGTATTAATTTTGTATGTATCTGAGAGCACCTTTGCTAGGTGTCTATTACGTGCATTTGAATTACAATTAATACATATAAAAGATTCTCTGGGTGCAAAAAAAGATGGCATGTGAAACAAGCGTGTAGAAAAAACAATACTAAT
>PVBE010425144.1_pt1 | contig 10190 bp, 6 predicted proteins | sample 1631181 | NCBI WGS metagenome assembly PVBE01 (sample SAMN08397723, study PRJNA350692) | Marine metagenome, whole genome shotgun sequencing project. | isolation source: water | place: Pacific Ocean | collected 2012-04 | reverse complement strand
CGGCGGAGGCGCTGGGGGCGGCGATGATTGGCCAGCCGTAGCCGAGACAATCGGCGTGCCCAACCGTTCGCTGGTGCGTGTGACACAGGTGCACGGGCGACGGGTCCTGACGCTGGATCGCAGCCGTGGTCCGGCGGTCGGCGTGGGCCACCACGTCGAGGCTGACGCGCTCGCTAGTGACGATGATTCGGTCGCCCTGGCTGTGCGGGCTGCCGACTGCGTACCCATCCTCCTGGCCGACCCCCGCACTGGCGCGGTCGGCGTTGCCCACGCCGGTTGGCGTGGCACGGTTGCTGGAGTGGCCGGGGCCCTCGTGGACACGATGCAGAAGCAGCTCGGGGTCTGCCGCGCGGACCTGATCGCGGCTATCGCGCCGAGCATCGGGCCGTGCTGCTATGACGTGGGTCCGGAGGTCAGGGCTGCGTTCGAGGCCGCGGGCTACGTGCGGAGCGACGTCGAGCACTGGTTCCAGGAGCGGCGCGATGGTGGGCTCGTCCTGGACCTCTGGCTGGCCAACGAGCAGCACTTGATCGCGGCGGGTGTCCCGCCGTCCAGAATCCACGTAGCCCGGCTCTGCACCGCTAGCCATGTCGACCTGTTCCCTTCTTACCGGCGCGAAGCTGCGGGAGCGGGCCGGTTGGCCGCCGTGATCAGGGCCGCTCCGCGGGGAAAGAGGCCCCGTCGGTAGTCTCACACTCGTTCATCGCGAGATTGGCCAGCAGATCGGCCTCGGTATTCAGCGCCCGCGGCACGTGCTCGAAGCGGACGCGCCCGAGCTTGGCGACGAGTGCCAGCGCCCGCCCGTGCAAGGGTTGTAGGCCAGGATGTCGCACGCGATACTCGCCCCGCATCTGCTTGACGAGCAGCTGGGAATCGGAGCGGATGTCCACGATGCCGTGATGATGCTGCACCGCGTACTCCAACGCTGCGATGAGCCCGTGGTACTCCGCAACATTGTTGGTGGCGACCCCGATGCCCGCATGCAGCTCGTCGATCAAATCACCCTCGTCGCCTTCGATGCGGACACCGTAGCCCGCGGGGCCAGGGTTGCCTCGGGCGCCACCATCGATGTAGGCACGAATCATGGCTCGACCCCGAGCTGCTCGCTTGCTGCCTTCTCCGTGAAGTAGAGGATTCTCTGGCAGCTCTCGCATTGGATGATGCGCTCGTTGAGCCGGATGTCATTGAAGATCTGCGGGCGGAGTCGGACGTGACAGGAACCGCAGTGTCCGGCCCGCGCCTCGACGACCGCGACGCCACGCCTGGCGCGAGAGACGCTCTCGAAGAGTGACAGTGCGGCCGGATCCATCTGCGCGCTGAGACGGTCACGTGCACCGACCGACGCTTCGCGCCTCTGTCCGAAGTCGGCACCGGACGCTTCGAGCGCCTGGCGCTCCTCGGCGACCGCAGCCTTCTCGGCCGCCAGGTCGGCTTCCTCCCGTGCCACCTCGGCCGCCAGGCCGTCGGCTTCGAGCAGGATCTCGAGGATGCGGTCCTCGAGCGCCTGCTTTTCACGCTCGGCACCGGCGATCTCCTTGAGCATCGCTTGGTATTCCCTGTTGGTCTTCACGTCCATCAGCTGCCCCTTGAAGCGCGAGAGGCGCCGTTGCACTTCGTCCAGATCCTTTTCGGCTCCTCGCCGCTGATGTTGATTGGCCGCGTCCCTGGACTTGGCGGCTTCGAGGGCGACCGAGCGCGTCGCGAGGCGAACGTCACAGGCCTCGAGCGTTGCGGGAATCTCGTCGATCCGGCGTTGTAACTCCTCGACCTCGTTCTGTGTCTGTTGCAGCTCGATCAGTTGCTGGAGATTAGGGTGCATTGAACCCCAGAAACAAAGGACCCCAGGGGGGCCTCTCGGGCAGACGAGAAGAGTAGCACGCCACGTCGACCCCGGACCTGTCCGCGTGCATGTCGCGTCGTCGCTCGGAGAGGGTGCTCGTGACTACCATGGATGAATCGATTCGTCGCGTGCCAGCGTTGATGTAACGAGGTGGGCCCACCAGGATTCGAACCTGGGACGAGCCGGTTATGAGCCGGCCGCTCTGACCGCTGAGCTATGGGCCCGAAGAGCGACGGTCATCCACGCTAGGTTCTATCCTCCAGGAACGCCCGGAGCTTCCGGCTGCGAGAGGGGTGCCTGAGCTTGCGCAGCGCCTTGGCCTCGATCTGGCGAATACGCTCGCGCGTGACCGCGAAGTTCTGTCCCACCTCTTCCAGCGTGTGCTCGCTCCCGTCCCCCACGCCGAATCGCATCTTGATGACCCGCTCCTCTCGTGGCGTCAGGGTCTTCAAGACGGATTCGGCCTGCTCCTTGAGGTTCAGGTTGATGACGGCGTCCGACGGAGAAACAACTTGGCGATCTTCGATGAAGTCGCCCAGATGGCTGTCCTCTTCTTCCCCGATAGGAGTCTCGAGTGAGATCGGTTCTTGAGCGATCTTGAGGACCTTGCGGACCTTGGTCACAGGAATGTCCATCCGTTTGGCAATCTCCTCGGACGTAGGTTCACGTCCGAGCTCCTGGACCAGTGCCCGAGAGGTGCGGATCAGCTTGTTGATCGTCTCGATCATATGGACGGGGATCCTGATGGTCCGGGCTTGATCGGCGATCGCTCTCGTAATCGCCTGCCTGATCCACCAGGTAGCGTACGTCGAGAACTTGTATCCTCGGCGATACTCGAACTTGTCGACGGCCTTCATGAGCCCGATGTTGCCTTCCTGAATGAGATCCAGGAACTGCAAGCCGCGGTTCGTGTACTTCTTCGCGATCGAGACGACGAGTCGGAGGTTCGCCTCGACGAGCTCCTTCTTCGCCTGCTCGGCCTGCATCTCGCCCCGCGTGATCGTGCTGAGGGTCCGACGCAGCTGGTCGGGCGTCTCCTCAAGTTGGTTCATGAGCTCTCTGAGCGTGGCACGAGTTTCCCTGAGCCGCCTCGAGATCGCCTTGCGGTCGTCCTCCTTGAGCCGTCCGCGCTTGGTCTTCGGATTCAGCTGACGCAGCAGATGCTCGATGTCTCGCTGGAGACGCTGCACCCGCTCGACCACATCCTTGATCTGCTCGATCATCTGGCGCTTGACGGCTTCGGTGAACTCGATCGACCTGACGAGCTGGGACAGGTGGACGTGCGCGCGCAGCGTCTTCCAGCGGGCACGGCGGTGTCGTTTCTTGTCCCGTCGCAGTATCGTCTTGAGCCTGGTTTCCCTTTTCTGGGCATCTGTCCTGGCGCGACGGACAAGATCCATCTGCTTCAGGACCCCCTGCGCACGATCGGCAATGCGGTCGTCGGTCAGCTCTTCGTCCTGGAAGATGACCAACTCACGAATCGTCCGCTCGCCGTTCTTGAGATGCTCACCCATCCGAATGATGTTCTTGGCGACCGTCGAGGTGCGGGAGATGGCCTTGATGACGGCGAGCTTGCCACGCTCGATTCGCTTGGCGATCGCGACTTCCCCCTCGCGCGTGAGGAGGGGGACCGTTCCCATCTCGCGCAGGTACATCCGTACCGGGTCGTTGGTCTTGTCGAGCGCTCCCGGAGTGAGGTCGAGTTCGATCTCCTCGGCCCCCTCGCTGGTCCGGTCGAGCAGCTTGTCTTCACGATACTTCTGCTCGGAGTCCACCACCTCGATGCCAGCGTTGCCGAACGTACTGAACAGATCGTCCAGCTCGTCGGACGAGGTGATGTCGGCTGGCAGCAACTCATTCACTTCGTCGTAGAGGAGGTAGCCTTTCTCCTTACCGATTGTGATGAGCTGCCGAACCTCGTCGTACTTCTCTTCGATCGACAACGTCTTTCCTCCTGGAGGCCTCGCGCGGTTGGCCGCGTCCCGTGGGTGGGACCGGCCCTCGCGACGACCCCTATGTGTTGAGGGTCTCGATGCGATGCAACAGTTCCTTCTTCCGATGCCAGAGCGCGTCGATGCGGTCCGTCAGGGATCCGTCTTCCTCTTGAAGTCGGTCGATCTCACGCTGGACGGTCAGCTGCTCTCGCTCCCACCGCAAGCGTTTCAAGGTCCGGACGCACTCGTTGGGGGGTGCCGGTGGCAGCGTATCGCCGGCGATGCCCCGGACGAGGTCTGCCTCGACCGCGGTGAGCCGATCCACCAACGTCGCCGACAGGGTCTCGACGGGCCAGGTGCGCAATGCGTGGGCCGTCTGCAGGATCGACGCGGTCTTGAGGCCCTCGAGGTCGGCCGGCTCCAGCTCGGCGACCGCCGCTACGCCCGGCGCAACGTCTCGCATCAGCGCCCAGATGATCCCTTTCTCCGCAGGTTTGACGTCGCCGAAGACCGGAAGGTCCCGGTCCTTGACGATGGTGCGCTTCTCGACGGCGGCCCGGCGAATCTCGGCGCGGACGACCTGTTCTGTCATGCGGGCCTTGTGTGCGATCCGGTCGGCGAATTGGTCCCGTGCCGGAGCGTCGGGGAGGCGAGCCGCCACGGTGAGCATCTGAGTCAAGAACGTGCGTCGGCCTTCATCCGAACCCAGGTCGTGGTGTTCGCTCGCGCGGTCGAGGACGTAGTCCAGGTAGGATCGGGAGCTCTTCAGGAGGCGAGAGAAGCCTGTCCCTCCGTGCTGCTGCACGAAGCCGTCCGGGTCCTGTCCGGAGGGGAGGGCGACCACGTTCACCTGGAACCCTGTGCCGATCAACAAGTCTCCCGAGCGCTCTGAGGCCGTCTGCCCCGCCGCGTCGGCGTCGAAGCACAGGATGACCTTGGCCGCGAAGCGGCGCAAGAGCTTGGCCTGGGGTAGCGTCAAGGCGGTTCCACAGGTCGCCACGACCGGCGTCGAGCCCGTCTGGAGCACCTGCGCGAAATCGAAATACCCTTCGACCACGATGGCGTAGCCCAGACTTCGGACGTCGGCCTTGGTGAGATGGAGTCCGTACAGCGTGCGTCCCTTCGTGTAGATTGGGGTCTCTGGCGAGTTCAGGTACTTGGGCTGCTGCTGGCCATCCATCGCGCGTCCGCCGAACCCAATGGTGGTTCCACTCTCACGACAGATCGGGAACATGATCCGGTTCCGAAACCTGTCGATCGTCCGCCCGTCGTCCCGCTCCACGATCAACCCGCTGCGCACCAACTGGGACCGGCTGAACCCCTGAGCCAACAGGTAGGTCCCGAGGCCCCCTCCACCCGGCGGCGCCAACCCCACACCCAACCGTTCCACCGTGTCGGTCGAGAGCCCTCGGTCTCGCAAGAGTCGACGAGCGTGGTTGCCGGATGGTGCCTCGAGCTGTGTGCGGAAGTACGCGCCGGCCACATCGTGGATCCTCAGCAGCGTTTCGCGCAGGGCCTCGTCCTCCCGGTTCGTTCCCGGGTGTTCGGGCTGCGGTACGGCCATGCCGAATCGTTGGGCGAGCTGTCTCACCGCGTCCTGGAACCCCACCTTGTCGTGCAGTTCCACGAATTTGAAGACATCGCCGCCGACCCCACAACCGAAGCAATGGAAGAAACCCTTCTCGCGGTTGACGTGAAACGATGGCGTCTTCTCCCCGTGGAATGGGCACAGACCCTTGTAGCTCGCCCCTGCCCGCCGCAGAGGTACGTGATCGTGGACAACTTGGACGATGTCCGCTTGGGCACGCAGATCTTCGATAAACGTCTGGGGGAACAGGCCCATGGTCGTCCTACGACGTCACCCGCTCGCGTCTAGCAACGTGTTGCGCATGTCGAGTTGCCGGTGGTCTCCTCAGTCCTTCAGCTCGACGACGGTCACGCCGCCGCCTCCCTGGTCTGCGGGTGCGGCCTGGAAGCGGGCAACCAGCGGATGGTCGCTCAAGAAACCGGCGATGGCTCGCCGCAGCTGACCCGTCCCGAATCCATGAATCACGCGGACGATGTTCTGTTCGGCGATGATCGCGTCGTCGATGAATCTCTCGGCTCTCGACAGGGCTTCGTCGACCCTGCAGCCGATCAGATTCAGGTCGCTCTGGACGTCTTCCCGCGGCTGGAGCTGTACCGAGACGCTGACCGAGGAGGCTTCGGCGGTCGTACTTCCCAGGCTCTCCAGCTCGCCGAGCGAGAGCCGCAGGCGCTTGCCGCGCACCTCGACCTCCACCTCGGGGCCACTCACGAGTCGGACGACGCCCTCGATTCCCAGGCTCCTCACCGTCACGCGCTCCCCCGCCGTGAGAAGTGACGGGACCGCGGCGCCATGGCTCGTCTGCGTCTGTCGCGGCGGTGCCTCCCCGGCGGCGAGGTCCTCCAATTGCCGGCCGACCGCCTCGAGAGCGCGGCGGGCGGTGGCCCGCAGCTCACCCGTCTCGCCCGTGGAGAGCGCTGGGCGCTGCTCGGCCACACGGCGGGCCGCCGCCGCTGCGAGGACCCGGCCCCGGTCCTTGACCTGGTCGACGATCCCATCGACTTCTCCCTGGGCGCGCCGCAGGCACTCCTCGACCTGTCGCTGGAGCTCTCGCTTCGCCGCACGCTCGCGTGTGCGGACCTCTTCTTCGCGGACGCTCAGGCGCGATTCGGCGGACATGAGGCGCTCCTGCGATCGCGCGACCTCTGCACGTTCGACTTCCAGGGTACTCAGGTTCTGCTCGACCCGCTTGAGGTGTTCTTCGAGCCGTAGCTCACGTGAATCGCGAGACGCACGCGCGGCTTCGATGATCGACGGCGGCAGGCCAAGTCGGCCAGCGATCTCGAGCGCCAGGCTGCGGCCCGATGAGCCGTAGACGAGTCGATAGGTGGGTGCGCAGGTCTGTTCCTCGAACCCGAAGGCAGCCACCGCGACGCCAGACGCCGTCGCGGCGTAGGTCTTCAACGCGTCGTAGTGCGTGGTGGCGATGACGAGTGCTCCACGCCGCCGAAAGTGTTCGATGATCGCGACACCGAGCGCTCCGCCCTCGTTGGGATCGGTGCCGGCGCCGACTTCGTCGAGGAGGACGAGGGAGGGTAACGCCAACTCTCGGTCCATCGAGGCGATGTTGGTCATGTGCCACGAGAACGTGCTGAGGTTCGCGGCGATCGACTGCTCGTCACCGATGTCAGCGAACACCGACCTGAAGATCGGCATGCGGGCCCCGACGGCTGCCGGGATACGCAGACCCGCCTGGGCCATCATGACGAGAAGCCCGGCTGTCTTGAGGGCGACGGTCTTGCCGCCGGTGTTGGGACCGGTCACGACGAGTGCCGTCGCTGGTGGCGTGATCAGGATATCCACGGGGACAGCGGTCTTCTGGTCCTGCGCGGACGTCTCCGTTCTCGCCAACGACCGTGCCACCTGCGGGATGAGCAATGGGTGCCGCGCTCCAGGAAGCTCCAGGCGTCCATCGCTCGACAGCTCGGGTTGAACCCCGTCGACGAGCACGGAGAAGCGTGCTTTCGCCTGGACGACGTCGAGCTCAGTACCCATCTTGAGCGCACGCTGAAGGTCGATGGCCCGCTTGCGGAAGGCATTCGAGAGGGCCAGGAGGATCCGAAACACCTCTTCAGCAACCTGCTCCTCGAGGGCGACGACGTCGTTGTTGACTTCGACCGTACTGAGCGGCTCCAAGAAGAGGCTGGCCCCGCTCGCCGAGGTTCCATGCACGATGCCAGGGATGGCCGTTCGGTGCTCGGTCCTGACCACGAGGACGTACCGGCCGTTACGATCCGTGACGATCTGCTCCTGCAGGTACTTCGCGGTGTCACGGCCCCGCAGATAGGACTCCAGCGTCGTGCGCAATCGGTTTCGCTGTCGACGCAGCCGGTCGCGGAGGACTCGTAGCTGGGGGCTGGCGTCGTCGACGACTTCTCCCGGTGCGACTATCTTGGCACGGATGTCGGCCGCCTCCTTGGCGAAGGATGAGCCGGCGTCTACGAGGGCCCGCAGCCTCGGGAAGGCCTCCCGCTCCGTGCCGCGAATCGCGGCTCGGCTCGCGTCGAGAGACATGAGGTAGTCGGCCAGCCCGAGCAGCCGTTGTGGCTCGAGCGCTCGGCCCTCCACGGCGAGGGACATCAGGCTGCTGTCGAGGTCATCTGGACCGGTGAGTGGCAGGTCTCCATGCTCCCGCAGGTAGCCGACACACTCGGTGGTCAGCGCCAGCTGGTGCTCCACCTGCCTCACGTCGGCCGTCGGGCAGAGCTGTTCGAGGCGGCTGGCACCCAGTGGTGTCAACGCGAGGTCACGGACAACCGCGACTATCCGATCGAACTCGAGGGCCTTGAGGGCACCTGGGTGCATTCGGTGTGAAGCTGACTGGAGAGCTGAAGAATAGGAGGCTGCGTACGCAGCAAACCTCTTGAAGTGTACCACACCGACCGAGGGTGTCTCAACGCTGAACACGCTGGGGCGGATGCCAGAACGAGCCGTTCTGGGCACCCCCTGCCCCCTCCCGCCGGCCCGGGGCGAGGGCCCTCAGGGGTGATTGATCAGGCTCGCCGCCGCGGCGGCGCCGAAGCCGTTGTCGATGTTGACGACGGTGACGCCCGCCGCACAGCTGTTCAGCATACCGAGTAGCGCACTGAGCCCGCCGAAGCTGGCGCCGTAGCCCACGCTCGTGGGGACCGCGATCACGGGAACGCCGACCAGCCCGCCCACCACGCTGGGGAGTGCCCCCTCCATCCCGGCCACGACGATGATCACCCGCGCTCGCGCCAACCGGTCCTGTTCGTGCAGCAGCCTGTGGATGCCGGCCACGCCGACGTCGTAGAGACGGTCCACCTCGTTGCCCATCAGCTCGGCTGACACACCGGCCTCCTCGGCGACGGGCAGGTCGGATGTGCCAGCGGTGGCCAGCAGGACGACCCCTCGACCGGGGGGCGTGACCCCTTGCTGCAAGGTGATGGTTCGGGCCTGTTCGTGAAATACGCACGAAGGCGCCACCTCTCGAACCGCGGCGTGGGCGTCGGGGGTAGCTCGCGTCACCAGCAGGCTACTGCCCCGTGGCACGATTCGAGCAGCCACCGCCGCGATCTGGTCCGGCGTCTTGCCGAGGCCGAAGATAACCTCCGGGAACCCCTGCCGGACGTGGCGATGGTGGTCCACACGTGCGAAGCCCAGGTCCTCGAAGGGTGCTTGGCGCAACAAACGCAGAATCCTGGCGTGTGCCTCGCCCGGATCGACGCTGCCACCACGCACGTCGGAGAGCAGCTGGTCGAGCTCGGTGACGTTCAGGACCCGCTCCGTCGCGTTGACTTGGCGTTCATAGGGCATGTAGCATCAATGGTTAGCCGAGATCCAAGACCCGCCGCCTGATGACGCCACTCGAAGCGCTTGTCCTGACGAGCTATTTTCTCGTGCTGTCCACCCTAGCGGTGTACGGGTGCCACCGATCCTACCTCGTGTATCTTTACACGAAACATCGGCGTGGGGGGTTGCCGCGAGGTCACCTGCCGCATCCGCTTCCCCGCGTGACGGTTCAGCTGCCCGTGTACAACGAGATGTACGTGGTCGAGCGGCTGATCGACGCGGTGTGTGAGCTCGAGTATCCGTCCAGTCTGCTCGAGGTCCAGGTCCTGGATGACTCGACGGACGAGACCAGGGAGATCGCGGCAGCCGTGGTGCGACGCTGGAGCGAACGGGGGCGGGACGTCAAGCTACTCCGGCGCGCCGACCGGATCGGTTTCAAGGCGGGGGCCCTCGAGATGGGGCTGCGACAAGCTAGCGGCGACTTCGTCGCCGTGTTCGACGCGGACTTCATCCCGCCGCCCGAGTTCCTGAGCCAAAGCCTCCCGAGCTTCGGCGATCCGCGGGTTGGCATGGTGCAGGCCCGCTGGGGACACGTCAACCGAGGGTATTCGCTGCTCACCAAGATCCAGGCGATGCTCCTCGATGGTCACTTCGTGCTCGAGCACGGCGCGCGGAATCGAGCCGGCCTGTTCTTCAACTTCAACGGCACCGCAGGGTTGTGGCGTCGAGAGGCGATCCGTTCGGCGGGCGGATGGCAACACGACACCCTCACGGAAGATCTCGACCTCAGCTACAGGGCGCAGCTGCGGGGATGGAAGCTTGTCTTCCTCCCCGAGCTCGTCTGCCCGGCGGAGCTTCCCGTCGAGATGAACTCGTTCAAGTCACAGCAGCACCGCTGGGCCAAGGGGTCGATTCAGACCTGCCGCAAGCTGCTGCGCCGTGTCCTCGGGTCGGAGCTTCCGGTGGCGGTCAAGGTCGAGGCGCTCTTCCACCTGACCGCCAACGTCAACTACCTGCTGCTGGCGCTGCTGGCGGTTCTCATCTTCCCCGCGATGGTCGTGCGCCACAATTTGGGCTG
>PVBE010109255.1_pt1 | contig 10190 bp, 7 predicted proteins | sample 1631181 | NCBI WGS metagenome assembly PVBE01 (sample SAMN08397723, study PRJNA350692) | Marine metagenome, whole genome shotgun sequencing project. | isolation source: water | place: Pacific Ocean | collected 2012-04 | reverse complement strand
TCTGATCCGAGAAATATTTTTTTTCTGCTCTGTTCTCACAACCAATGACTTCCTCTCTTTATTCCTGCTCAGGCACTGTACAATATGGTTTTTGCACTCAGACCCAAAGTAATACATAACGCTACTCTAAAAAAACAGGCTGTTCTTGTCGAATCAAGTGATTTCTGCTCTGGAACAACTGCAAATACTGTCAAAATCTTACATTTAGGCCTTTGCAATCACTCAAAAAAATACACATACTCTTGGCGCCTAGTGGTATATTTATCTTGCTCGGGAGAGACAAAACGCAATCCTTATTGACTTTGGCATGGGATCTTGTTCATCGCAATTTAATTAAAGAACATGTTGTATTTTACAACGAAAGTGGGCTGACCTATCTATGCTCAAAAGCGGGTTTTGATGATGTTAGAGTAGTCGAATCCCTTAAACGTTAATTTTGGATGAATAAATTTTTTCCCGCCTTAGTTTAACCCAAGGCATAAAACAAGACACTCAAGGATAATTTTGATTAACCCATCTCTTCTTGATACCCCTGTAAAATCTCCTCTTCCCGAAGAGCATCAACTCCTTTCGACCGAGAGATTACTTGTGACCGATGCTGCTGGCTTTATAGGTAGTGCGCTCTTAAAAAAGCTTGTCGAGTATGATCTTGATGTAGCCAGCTCGGTCTTACACCGAGAAGAGGCGAACAAGATCTCTGAGACTGGCTATAAGGTTGAGATCCTTGACCTACCAAGCAAGCATTCATGGTCCATGGCCGTTGATTGGTATAGAGAAAAAGGCTTAATTTAAAAATGTGCGGTATCGCTGGAATAACAGGGACAGATCGTGAAAATGCCGTAAAGCGGATGACTGATTCGCTGCTTCATCGCGGACCTGATGATTGTGGTTACCATATCGACAATGAGATCGCTCTCGGACAAAGACGTTTGAGTATTATTGATCTCGTCTCTGGAAAACAACCCATTCCCAATGAAGATAGAACGCTTTACTTAGTATGCAATGGGGAAATCTACAATAGCCCGAAACTGCGCCTTCAGTTGGAACAACAGGGACATCAGTTCAAGACCAATACTGATGTCGAAGTAATCCTGCACCTTTACGAGGAGTATGATGTCAACTGTGTTAAGCATTTGCGAGGGATGTTTGCCTTTGCGATTTGGGACATCAAAAAAAGACGCCTTTTCCTGGCCCGTGACCATCTTGGGCAAAAACCCCTCTTCTTCTGCAGCAGCAATGGGGCCTTTTCTTTTGCCTCTGAAGCCAAGGCCATTCTTGCATCTAATATTATTGAGCCAAAGATAGATTTAGAAGGGTTATGGCACTATCTCTCACTTCGCTTTATGCCCGAGCAACACTCTCTCTTTTCAGGTATTCAAAAACTCCCCGCCGCTCATTACCTTCTCTATGAGAACCAAAAACTTACTATGCAGCGATACTGGGATATTGATTTCTCAAGCAAGCTAGCTGGCGATGAAATGGAGATCGTCTCTGAGCTTGATTCTCTATTATCAAATACAGTTAAGGAGCATCTGTTAAGTGATGTTCGTGTGGGAGCATTTTTAAGTGGAGGAATCGATTCAGGCACCATTGCATCGATGATGGCATCTGTAAGCAATCAACCCATCCCCAGGTTTTCCATTGGCACCAAGGAGCGAGAATTCAATGAATTGCCCTATGCTGAGCTTGTAGCCCAAAAATACGGGATGGAGTCTCACACAAAAGTAGTAGAGCCAGACCTCATTAACACTATTCCATCGCTCATTTACCATATGGACGAACCCGCCGACCCCTTTGCACTGGGTGTCTATTTGGTTTCTAAATTAGCTTCAAAGCACGTGAAAGTGGCACTTGGGGGCGATGGGGGCGATGAGAACTTTGCCGGTTATGATCGATATTCGGGTCAAAAGCTGGTGGATTACTACTGTCTAATACCAAAGTGGCTTAGGGAGGGGGTCATTCAACAGGTCACTAACAAAATTCCAGAAACATTCGGGTACAAAAGCATGGCGCAAAAGATCGCCTGGGTGAATGAGATGTCACGTTATTCTGGTGGGGGTCGATATGCGAGAAGTCTCGGCGTTTTGCGCTTTACTCACGATACAAAATTAGAGCTTTTCACTTCCTCTACTCTTGCCGAACTTAAAGAACAAGATTCATCCGAGAAAATTCTTTGCTTTTTTGATTCAGAAAACGCAGAAGATATTGTTGATAAAATGCTTTATACCGATCTAATGACGCGAATACCTGATCACCTGCTGATGATTGGTGACCGTATGACTATGGCCCACTCACTGGAAAGCCGCTCCCCTCTAATTGACTTTAAGGTAGTTGAATTTGCGGCAAAAATTCCACCACATCTCAAACTTAAGAGAAGCAAGCTTAAATATATACTCAGAGAAGTCTCTAAAAGGTATTTGCCAAGAGAGATTACAACACTAAAGAAGCAGGGGTTTAGATTCCCTCTTGGTATTTGGTTTCGTACTGATCTAAAGGATTTTTTGCTCAGGATTTTCTCTCAAAGTCGATTTGTTGAGAGCGGTATTTTCAATCAATGTTATATTGACCGTATTCTTGATGAACACATTTCTGGAAAAGTTGATCACAACTATAGAATCTGGGTTTTACTTAATCTTGAAATTTGGTATCGCCTCTATTTTGAAGGTGAGACCATCGAGACAATGCAGAACTTTGTTAAAGAATTACGATATCAGGGGAGTTGATACACCTATGTCAGAAAAGATCAACAAAACACACAAAGTAATTACAGAAGATGGTTCGGCACTTAAAAAATATCAAAAAGTAATCCTTGGAACCAATTCTATTTTTTTTCTTTTCTATTTTGAAATCTGTTCATGGATCTCAAAGTTTCCTGGGGCCCTGGGCATTATTTTAAGAAAAATATTCTGGCCCTCACTCTTTGCAAGTTGTGGAAAAGGCGTATTATTTGCTGAGAATATAATACTTAGACATCCACGAAGGATTCATCTTGGTGATAATATTGTAATAAGTGAGAACTGTGTTCTTGACGCTCGTCACGACACAGAATCAGACGTAATCAATCTAGAAGACGACGTTATCCTCTCTGTGAACGTAATGATTTCCTGTAAAAACGGCTCTGTTGCTATTGGAAAAAGAACCGGCATAAGTGCCCAAACAGTGATTCATTCAACAAATGATTGTCCTGTTTCAATTGGAAGTGATGTTATTATTGGAGCACAGTCATATTTGGTTGGGGGCGGTAATTACAATTTCTCGGATCCATTAATTCCTATAAAAGACCAAGGAATCAAGAATGACGGAGGATTAACAATTCAAAACAATGTTTGGATTGGAGCCAAAGTTGTTGCTTTAGGCGGTACAACAATAGAGACGGGGTCGATAATAGGAGCAAGTGCCGTGGTTACAAAGGACATTCCAGCCAACTCTATCTGTTCCGGTATACCTGCTACAGTAAACAAAACCAGATAATCAATAATTGTTTGGCAGCGATCTCAGATAAATCATGTCTTTTAAATTTTCTTTTTCTAGACTTACCAGATTCATCGTTAGTTTGTTATTACTTACTTTTGTTTTCTATAAGACTGGTCTTTTTTCATCCGCGGGAAGAGAAAATCTGGCCAGGATGATAATGGATCTAAACTGGACAATACTGGTAATTTCATTTTTTATCGCTTTTATTCAAAATCTTGTAAGTGCCGCTCGATGGAGGATCATAACAAAGGCGAAACAACTTAACGGCTCTTTCATTTCTTTGCTTAAGTTTATTTATATAGGCCGTCTTTTCAATCTTATTCTTCCGAGTAGTATGGGCGGGGATGTCATGCGTATTTTAAAACTTGGAAAGATTAATTCTAGCTCAGAAATAGCCGCTGCATCTGTGTTTGTAGAGCGTTTCACTGGCATGTTCGTGTTGCTTCTTCTTTCGGGCATCTCAATTATGTCATCTCTACAATTTTCTGGAAAACTATATGTTTTTAGTTTTATTTTCACGTTTGCCGCAATGTTTATGTTGGGGTGGTTAGCAATTGATTCAAGAAGCCTTATTTTTCTTGACAAGTGGTCAAACAACAGACACCGTGTTTTGCTTGACCGTCTATCTTCCAAGATCAATCTTTTTCAAATTTCAATAAAAAGAATTGCGACCAATAAAGCCATATTAATAAAAATTGTAGCATCCTCCATACCTTTTTACATGCTTGCCATTCTAAATGTATGGACGAGTAGTCTTGCATTCGACAGAAGCATTCATCTGCTTGATATGATCATTGCTGTACCCTTAATTATGCTTGTTATGAATCTCCCTGTTTCAATAGGTGGTCTTGGTTTGATGGAGGCCTCATTCACTGTTTCTTTTGATTTGCTTAATTACAGTGCTGAGCTTGGTCTAACAACAGCTCTTATCATGAGGGCTAAAACAATACTTGATGCGGTAATTGGCGGTATAATCAATTTGATAGAAAACTGAATTAATTAACTAGCTTCTAAGTTCAAGTATAGTATTTACTAAGTGTCATCAAAAAATCTGTTTTTTGTGGATATATCTTTGATATGTTCTATTCTTGAATAGTTTTTATTTATGGTACGAGTAATAATTAATTATTTACTAGTGCGCGTTTAGAGAGAGGGCTTGTAGTATTGATTGATACCAACGTTCTGCCATTATTTCTTCGCCTAAATGGTTCGGATGAACACCATCAAATAAACTATTATCAACATTGAATGCTGAATAATGATCAACAATCATAACAGTATTATTCATTGTACTTGAGCGTTTTGTAAGTTCATCAATTCTTGAGTTGAGCGATTGAATACGCGAATTCCGCGCTCTATGCTTAACTGGAAGAACCTTTGCAACTAGAATGAGCATGTTATTATTTTTTGTCCTGAGTACATCGATCACCCTCTCTATTTCATCAAGCGTTGAATCTATACTTTGATTTTGAAACATGTCGTTTGTCCCAAGATGTATAAGGGCTATATCGGAAATATAATTTTTTAGCCAATCTTCTAGTTTTCCATTCCCAGAGCACCCTCCCTTTCTCCCATTCAAAATCTCATCAACCCTCCATGCAAAGTGACCTTCATGATCAGTGTCAAAATCAGTGTTAAAATGTTCTGCACATTTCCATGACCTATTCATAGAACCGACAAAATCTACATCATAACCTGCAGCTTTCAACTTTAGATATAAAAGCCTTCTATAGCTATCATATCCAATACCATCTTTTGACAAGATTGCTCTTCCTACACCCTGAGTAATTGAGTCTCCAAGAGGAAGAATCTTTATTTGTTCAGCAAATGCGTTATGAGAAAAAAGAAAGATAGACAACACAAAGTGTTGTAAAAAGCTGATTATAGAATTATTTTTCATGTGCTAATTAATAGACCTAATCTATTTTAATGTGTCATATGCGATTTGTAGGCGTCGCCTAAATTGATCTATACCATGTTCTCTAAACACATATTCTTTTGCTGCACTCCCTAATCTTTGGGCATAGTCATCATTTTCAATTATTTTCTTTATCCCGTTTACAAAACAAACAGAAGTCGGAGGAACCAACAGCGCCCTCTCGTTGTTTAAAATCTGACTATGTGTATTCAAGTTCGTTGCGATAATTGGCTTTGCAGATGCCATATAATTAAACACTTTCATTGGAGTATTAGAACCTTCAATTCTTGGAGAGAGTAAAATATCGGCCTGCATCAAATAATGTTCAAGCATGCCGACTGGTCTAGAACCCAGAAATTTTAAATTATTCAATCCGTCACCATTAACTTTATTTTGGTAGTATTGAACATCACTTTCAGATCCGCCTATTATAATAATGCAAATCTCTACTTTATCTTGTTGAAGTAAGCGCGCTGCTTCGTAAAGCAATGTAACACCTTGGTATGTTTCAAGATTACCTACATAAAGTGCTATTTTATTATTCTGGCTAATCTCATTCAGGTCTTCCTTACACTCTATATTCGTCTGTTCCTGAAGATTTGCGACGTCTGTTAAAAGGTGAATATTTTTTGATCCGCCCTTTGCAGCTTTATCTGCAAGGCTGTTACAAACAGCTATCACTGCATCTGAATTCCGGCAAACATAGTTCTCAATGCTCTCAAGATGACTTTCTATTGATTTAAGCCAACTAAATCGGTTTATCATCTGTTCGACCAGTGATGAATCCATGTCATATACAAGCAAATATTTGTATACAGGTCTAAATAATAATGCCCAAAAGATAGACTCTTCTACAGCATGTACAACTCTATAATTACATTTTGACATTAATGTTATAAACTTAATTATCAGACCTACTTCTAATATTATTTTTTTAAGTGTAAACCCTGGTTTTAGTTCTTTTGCCTTCAAATAATTTAATGAACGATGGATATTTATTCCGTCATAATTTGGGGATACACCAATTGGCATCGCTAATATATCAATTGAATAACCAAAATTGTCTAAATTTCTTACGAGCAAATCAATGGCTATTGGAGTCCCACGTTCTATAAAGAATGGTTGAGGAGCAATCACCAAAATATCACGCTTTTTCATTGACTTGGAATATCTTTTAATCATAAACTTACATATGGTAAACTAATCATAAATATATCTTCTTTTATATGTCAAGATGTTACGCTGTCTAATAATGAAAAAAAATGCATAGTCTTCCTTCACACCATTAGATTTTGCTACTAGGTAAGTATGTATTCTTTCAATTACTTTCTTTGATAATTCGCTTTATATTATGACTTTAACCCTCAAATCAGCAGTTTCAATTGGATTATTCATTATTTCATTTTTTTATTTTGGATATTCTTCTAGTATTTTTCCTCACTCTTCAGGTCCAGATGAACTCTCTAATTATGATGCTTCATTATTTATTTATAAATATAATAGACTAGCACTGTTCCCACAAGATAAAGATCGTGTAGTTTTTACGTCACATGGCGGAACACGCACACAGAGACCACCCTTAACTTATATTACTTCTGCGATTATTGCAAAATTATCATCTAGATCAATTGAAGTTGATTCGATTAGTTATTCACCGTTTCTTCTGGATTTATTTCGAAAGGGATCTAATTTATTTGGTGCACTTACAGTATTATTTACCTTTCTAACTATTAATCTACTTTTTAAAAATATTTACATATCATTAACTGCGTCTTTTTTATTGCTTCTACTTCCGCAATTCTCTTTTTTATCCTCTTATCATAATGATGATATTACAGCGATATTTTCATCGTCATTTTTACTTTATTCCCTTATCAGATTAAGAGAAAATCCTGATCTATATAGTAGTTTTGCATTAATTGGTCTATCTGGAGGATTGGTAATTATTTCAAAAGCAACTTCGTGGGTTGCTTTTCCTTTTTTGTTTATATTATTTATTACATTTATATGGCTTTCTTCTCTACGATACATCAAAGCTTTATTCATTTTGTTACTTATGCTTATTGTAGGTGGCGGATGGTGGATCATTTTTAATATTTATAATTATGGCTTTCTTGATCCGCTACAATTTGTTATTTCAAAAGAGGTAATAAGTGAAAATGTAATACATTTATCTAACACATATCAAGGTAGGGGAATCTCTGCCTATGATCTGATTATTCTTAATGCTGATAATTTTATAACTAAAACCTTTGCGTCGACAATTGGTCATTTAGACTGGCTTAGAATTCTGATTAGCAATTTTACATATACTTTTTATCTCATTATATTATTATTTGCCTCACTTTCAATCCCTCTAATCATAACAGCTAAATTATATTGCAAACGTTCTATAAAACTTCGGTTACCATCCGCTTTGTTTTTAAATATTATTTTAATATTAATTATTATTTTTCAATTTACAGCTTTTGTTTGGACAAATTTAGTAAATGATATTCAAGCACAGGGCAAATACCTTCTTCCTGTTATTTTACCATTAATAATTTTATTTTCTTTTTCTTTTTATTCAATCATAAATATAATAACTTTATTTATTAATAGACGCTCAATTAATGATATTAAAGTTAATTTTAGCAACCTCTCTGCCATTTTCTTTGTTTTCACTGTTTTTACCCTTCTCATATCACATAGTAACGACATCAGAAATTATGTCACTACTTATTACGAACGACCTTATAGAAAAGTCGCATTAACTCCATTTAAAGATATTGAGCTAGCGAAGTATATAGTCGGTATCAATTCCGATGTCACTTCATTAGAGTCAACCTCCAATGGAATGACAATATCATCATCTGGACAAGACCCATCAATTGTCTTTTCGGAAGAACTTTGTCAACTACTACTTGGTAATTCCATAATTAGTTTTAACGTTCGACAAAATACGGATACCTTCTTTCAATTCTTTTGGAGTAATGAATCATTAGGTTTTACTGAAAAAGACTCGCTTTTATTCAGAACCGCTAAAGATACAAACGAGTATATTTATAGCTTAAATATTAAAGAGTGTGGAAAAATAAGAATTGATCCAAGAAACTCTCTTGGTCAAACTACTATTTCTAATTTTAAATATTCTAATATAAAAAGAATATTTAGACCGCAGTGTGAATTTATTTTTTCAAATTGTTAAAACCGTAAACTATATACCATTGACAACAGACCATTATTGTCACTCAAATTCTTATTTAGTTTCAAATCAAATATATTTACCCTTACTCCAAAGTCGCTATAATCATTTAATTTACTAACATACATTAGATTATAATTATAAGATGCATAATTTCGCCCAAAATTAATAGCCCCCTCTGAATATAAGATTTCACCTTTTGCTTTGACTCTATTTGGCACTTTAAGATTTAAATTACCCGAATAGGCATTTAGTGGCTGTGATATCGAAAGCGTTAAACGATCTTTCTTGTCAATAAGATTGTTAAATATACCTTCGATTAAAAAAGAATCACTCATCAACAGTGATGAACTGTTGACAATACTTTTTTTTGTGGGCTCAACAAACGTAAAACCATTTATATAACTACCTCTTAATATGTAATTCTTATGAATATGATAATCTGCCTCAATGCCGATAGAAAGTGTACTTGACTCTTCCACACTAAGCGCACCTCCTGAACTTCCACCTAAAAGATTCCCAACCTCATTCAAAGTACCTAATGAAATCCCAACATTCAACCTTTCACCCTCTCTCTTTCTTTTAATCTTTAAACTATAACTATCAAGCCCATATTTTCCTTCGGGAACTACCTTCGAACCCATCAAACTCCATTTTGTTCCAAACGCGTCTATTGTGTTATAACTACCAAATATACCGTGATCATCAAAACCCATAATTTGATCTCTTAGATAGTCATTTGGATTCCCCAATCTCAATGAAATATTATTCTCTCTGTGTTCATTGAAAAAACCATAGGGGATCCTATTTATACCCAATGAATAACTTGGCCCTGGGATGAGTCCAATAGATTCAATACTAAAATTGTTTAAACCACTTTTTAAATGATTACTCTCTTTTTCATCTCTATTTGCAAACCAATCAAACATCTCTAAAAAAGCTTTTTCTGCATTATTAAACATGCCTCGATATGAGATTTTCTTTAGAATGTTTGCTGTAAAAACTCGATTGTATTCATCAACAACGATAGCTTTATTTAAGAGGTCACCACCTTGTAAGATTGCCAATGCAACGGCACCACCAACAATAAGTGCTCCAGCTCCTGCGGAACCTCCAGACTCTGTGGGATCTTCAGACTCGGTGGGATCTTCAGTCTCTGTAGGATCTTCAGACTCGGTGGGATCATCGATCAAAACAATTTCACCGAGTGGCCCAAGAGCTGCGCTTGGATCAATTATTCCTCTTCCATATACATCATCTGCACCGGGAGCTCCAGCATCCTTAGCTGATCGAAAGATAATATCAACCACTTCTTCTGCCGAAAGCTCTGGCGCTCTTGCTAAAATTTGTGCTGCTAATGCGGCCACATGTGAGGTGGCAAATGAAGTACCTTTAACAGATGTAAATGAGCTGAAGCCTGGCGCCATAATATAAAAATCTAAAAGAGAACCGGCTCTGTTGCTATAAGGTGCTATTTTGTTATTCTCATCTAAAGCCCCTACTACTACTCCTCTTCCCTCCATTTGCGAAACGACATTGGCTTCTGAAACTGGCTTTGTGCTCGAATGATTGCCGGCAGGAAGAATAAATACTTTGCCTGCATTGCTAATCCGC
>PVBE012016654.1_pt1 | contig 10191 bp, 5 predicted proteins | sample 1631181 | NCBI WGS metagenome assembly PVBE01 (sample SAMN08397723, study PRJNA350692) | Marine metagenome, whole genome shotgun sequencing project. | isolation source: water | place: Pacific Ocean | collected 2012-04 | reverse complement strand
GTGCTGCCTTTCAACCCGGTTGGTCCGGTAGCGCCGGTGTCACCCTTGGGTCCTTGCGGTCCGGTCGGTCCAGCCGGACCGGTGGCGCCCTTCGCGCCGGCTGTGCCGGTCGCGCCCTTCGGTCCCTGTGGTCCAGTTGGCCCGGCGGGTCCGGTGGCGCCGGTGCTGCCTTTCAAACCGGTCGGTCCGGTCTGGCCGGTGTCACCCTTGGGGCCTTGGGGTCCCACCGGTCCCTGTGGTCCTTGGGGTCCGGTGTTGCCGGTGTCGCCCTTCGGGCCGCGCAGACCGGTCGGGCTGCCGACCCACTTGCCGGTGTTGTCGATGACCTGTTGCGTGCCGATCGAAACGGACTTCGGGTGGATGTCGCGGCCTAGGACGTCGACTGCGTTCTGCGCGAGTTGTGCGTACGCATGCGATGTGATCGGGATGCGCGGAGACATCTCATTGTCGGTGCCGACCTTGATCCCGAGGTGCAGCGTACGGCCCGTGAACAGGGTCGTCGGGAACCCCGTCTTCGAACCGAGTTCGATGGCGAATTGACCGCGGTTGACCGCGACGGTCTGTGTCTCCTGCCACAAAGCGGTGCCGCCGGTGGCGGTCGCGTAGATGCGAAAAGAGATCGACACCGAAGTGTTGACACCGCCCCCCGCCTGCAAGGTCAGACGACCTTGGAAGGGCAATGTACTCGGCACTATCTGGGCTGTGAGGGCCGGGGCCGCGAGAAGGAGACACAACAGGGGCGCCAGTCGTTTCATGGGGAGCCGCGTCTTTCTAGGGAGCTCGTCTACGAGGTATGGGCACCCATCCTAGCAGGCGAATGTTGCGCCGGCCCGTTTCGGTCATGCCAGGTATTCGTGGCTTGCGCCCAGCCGGCGACCGCAATGTGCGTCGCGTCTGCGGTCGACTCGCAGTTCGCCCATGCCAAGGGCGGAATCCCCGTCGCTGGAACACCTTGCCGCGGGCCGACGAGCGGAACTACGCCACTTTCATCGCGCGTCGCGCCAGCGGGAATCCGACCGCCGCCGCGAGACTGTAGACCACGCCGGCGGCGATGCTCATGTTGGGGAACCCGTAGAGGATCGAGCCGGGCAGGACGATCATGCTCCCGATCACCGAAAACACGCCGTTGATGCCGAATGCCCACGGCACGAACATCGGCGAGGTCTTCCGCACGACGTTCAATCCGGTGGGGAACATCATGCCGAGGGGGATACCGAGCGGCACCAGGGCCAGCAGCGCGACGCCGATGCGTTCGATCTGTTCGCGGTCAGCCGTCGCGTTGAACAGGGGGTCGAGGAAGAAGTGGATCGCGGCGAGCGCGGCGCAGATCCAGAGCGCCGCGACGACCATCACGCGCTGCGGGTTCTTCTTGAACACGCCGGCCAGCATGCTGCCGAGCCCCGCGGCGAGGAGGAGTCCGCCGATCACGACGGGGAAGGCGTAGCCCTGGTGTCCGAGGAACAGCACGTAGCGCTGGATCAGACCGCTCATCGCGAGAATGAACCCGCCGCCCAGGCACGCGAAGTACACCGAGAAGGGGAGGTTGCGCCACGCGCCGACGACGCCGCGCATGCTGAACACGATCAGGGGCCCGGTGATCAGGATCACGGACAGCACCATCATGATCAGGAGCAAGTTGACCATCTCGCGGAAGTGGATCGTGTCGGCGTTGCCGGTCCAGAGTTCCGCGAGGACGCGGTCGTTGGGGACGATGTTGAAGAAGAACGGACGCGAGTCGGGCACCGGAGAGATGTTCTTGCGCAGCACGACGTCTTCGCCAGTCCTCCAGTCCTTTTCGGTCTGTGTGTAGTTGGCGACGAACGCGTCCAACTCCGCCTTGCCGAGGCGGGCCTTGTTCATCACTTCGATTTCCGTGTCGCGCCCGTCGGGAATGAAGAGGGACTTCGGCGCGGCATTCAGACTGAGGCGCGACGTGAGGAGTTCGTAGACGAGAACGCTGATCCCGGTGATCTCGTCGAGGACCGGGTTGCCCGCAGCGTCGACCTTGCCCTCGCTGTCGCAATACTCGATCCACTTGTCCATCTGCTTGCACTCGTCTTGCGTGAACGGCGTCTTCTTCACGAGGAAGCAGAAGATCCCGCTCTGGCTGGCCATCATCAGGTGCTTGTGCGGGTTCGCGCTGCCTGCCTTGCGAAGGACGTGCATCGCGGTCACGGCGAATCGATCCCGCAGCGCATCTCCGGCGTAGAGGATGCAGAGAATGCCGTCGTCCTTGAGGAGCGCGACGTAGTCGGCGATCGCCTCGAGCGTGTACAGGTAGCTCTCGTTCAGCGCGAGCGTGCCGCTCGCTAGCACGGATTTCGTGTCCACGCCGCTCAGCTGGATCAGATCGTACTTCGACTTGCTCGCCCGCGCGAAGCTGCGTCCGTCGCGGATGTGGATCGTGAGCCTCTTGTCCGAGTACGGATGGCCGAGGAACTTCGCGATCTCCTTGCTCTTGACCATATCCACCGTCGAGTGGTTGATGTCGACTCCGTCGATGTGGTTTGGGGCGTGGTGAATCGCGGTCTGCACGTCCGGAGCGCCGCCGAGACCGATCACGAGGACGTCAGGCTTCGGCTTCTTGCGAAAGTACCCGATGCCGTAGCACGTGCGCTCGAAGACGGCCTTGGTGCCCTCCGGGCTCTGTCCTGCGCCGATCAACGGCGATCCGTAGCTGCTGTCCTGGGTGAACCACTTGCTCGGCAAGCGCTCGAGGTCCGCCGTGTACTGCGGATTCGTGGTCTTGACGCCGAGTGAGTGAACCTGCACTCGCGCGGTCGGATCCCAGCGGTCGTATTCCTCGTTGACCGAGACCTCTTGGACGTCGGCCTGTGCCTGCACGATGTTGTTCGCGTTCTGGATGATCAGGGCGAGCTGACCGGACGAGGCCGCGGATTGGATCTGGTAAGGGAGGATCCGGTTCGAGTAGGCGAAGGTCGGCGTGCCGATCAGCGCGATCAGGACCAGGGGCACGACCTTGTTCTTGTAGAGGGGCACGGCTAGGAGCGCGCACGCGATGGCACAGGCGGCCAGGCATTCCGGTCCGGTCATCGGGCCGAGGACGAAGAAGATCGTTACGCACCCCAACGCGGAGCCCAGCAGGTTGATGCCGTAGCGCAGGTGTACGCTGCCCTTCGGATCCGCGAGCATCGCGGAGATCGCCATGCCGGCGAAGAAGTACGGCGACGCCAACAGCACGAGGATGCTCAACGTCGTGATCAGCGGCTGCAGTACGTCGACGGCACCGCGCAGGTCCACGAACGCCCGGAAGTCGAATGCGAACACAAGCTGATCGGAGAGCACGGCGAACCAGCCGTGGGCGAATACGAGAAGCACCGCGCAGCAGATCAGGCACTTCCGGACGAGCGGTCGCGGGTTGTCGAACGTCTTTCGCAGTGACAACACCGTCCCGCCGGCACCGAACCCGAGCAGAACGACCCCGACAACCAGGAAGATCAGGTTGTTGGACAGGGAGTAGGCGAAGATCTTTGTCTCCAGCACTTCGAGAGTGAGCACGAGCGCGGAGAGGCAGAAGAGGATCAGGGGCATTGGGTGTCGGTGTTGCGAAGAGAACGGGCCCGAAAAGACTACCCCGGCGGTGCCGCAGGGCCACGGATTGTCGTCCGGGGCCGAGTGCCCTTGCCAGGGGTGGTTGCCGACCGCAGCGGGTCGAAAGACTGTGTTCGGGGCACCTTCAGACTATTTGCGCCTCAGTGGGGGCCTACTTGATCGGATGTTCGAAATGCGCGGTCCGGTAGTCGGGGAGGATGCCCAGCCCGTCGAAGTCGCCCGAGTCGCAGATCTGTGGCGCCTGCCGACGCACGATCGGTGTGGCATCCCGGACGTAGTGCGCGCCCCCTGTCGGGGTCTTCGACAGAGTGGCTTCGTCGCGTCCTTCCTGGTTACGATCGCCGCGCCATGAGACACCGCCTCCCTGTGTTGCTCACTCTCGTCGCATGCCTCGAAGCGTTGCCCGCGCAGGAATCGGTGCAGGGCGAGAAGGCCAGGCGGCCCAACGTGTTGTTCATCGCCATCGACGACCTGAACGACTGGATCGGCGTGCTCGGCGGCCACCCGCAGAGCCGGACCCCGAACCTCGACCGGGTGGCTGCGCGCGGCGTGTTGTTCACGAACGCGCACTGCGCGGCGCCAGCTTGCAATCCGTCCCGGGCGGCGTTGATGACCGGCATCCCGCCGCACCGTTCTGGCGTGTATCTGAACGCCCACCCCTGGCGTCCGGCGTTGAAGGACGCGGTGACGATTCCGCAGCACTTCCGCCAGCACGGGTACACCGCGAAGGGCAGCGGCAAGATCTATCATGGTGCGTTTCCGGATCCGCCGTCCTGGGACGATTACTTCCCCAGCAAACGGAGGCAGACACCCGGCAGCCCGGTGCCCGCAGGGCGACCCATCAACGGCATCCCGAAGACGCGGCACTTCGACTGGGGGCCGCTCGATGTCGCGGACGGAGAGATGGGCGATGGGAAGGTCGCCGAATGGGTGATCGGCCAGCTGAAGAAGAAAAGAGCCAAGGATGATGCGCCGTTCTTCCTCGCGTGTGGGTTCTTTCGACCGCACTTGCCGTGGTACGTGCCGCGCGGCTACTTCGAGAAGTTCCCCCTCGACGAGATCGAGTTGCCGAGGGTCTTGCAGAGCGACCTCGACGACATTCCGGCGGCTGGTCTCAAGATGGCGAAGCGGAACGGCGACCATCGCAAAGTGACCGAGCATCAGCAGTGGAAGAAAGCGGTGCAGGGCTACCTCGCGTCGATCGCGTTCACCGACAAGATGCTCGGTCGAGTGCTCGACGCGTTGGACGCCTCGGCGCACGCGGACAACACGGTGATCGTGCTGTGGACGGACCACGGTTGGAACCTCGGAGAGAAGCAGCACTGGCGGAAATTTGCGCTGTGGGAGGACACGACGCGCACGCCGCTGATGATCGTCGCGCCGAAGGGAACACCCGGCCTGCTTGCGGGAACGCCCGCGGGCGCGCGCTGCGATCGTTCCGTCAGCCTGCTCGACGTCTATCCGACGTTGATCGATCTGTGTGCGCTCGCGCCGCGGCAGGGTCTCGGTGGGCGGAGCCTCGTCAAGCTGCTGAAGGATCCGAAGGCCGCATGGGATCGACCGGTGGTCACTACGGAGGGGCGCAAGAATCACGCGGTGCGCGGGGACCGTTGGCGCTACATCCGGTATGCGGATGGGTCGGAGGAGCTGTACGACCATGCGTCGGATCCGAACGAGTGGCGCAACCTCGCGGCGATGCCGGAGCATGCAGCAGTCAAGTTGAAACTCGCGGCGTGGCTGCCCGATGATGACGCGCCAGCGGCGAACGCTCGCCAACGAAAGAACCAGCGAAAGAAGCAGCGGAAGAAGAAGTAACAGCGCGGCAAATCAGGATGGCAGGGGGAAGCGGTCGACCCCCCTGCGCGGATTCGAGGTGCTAGCACGCGCCGTGGCTCCGAGAGTTCGGAGAGTCTCGCTCACACCCTGGAGGAACCACGCTTCGTCATCTCGCTTTGGCGCTCTCGATCCTGACGCCTTGTGTTGCGCAAGACAAGTCCACGATCTCCCCGCCGGACCTGACAAACATCTACACCGGCTCGAACAATGGCATCCCGTTCGGTGGTTACCAGTCTGCCGAGCAACTCTACCAACAAGTGGACTCGAGCCTGGTCGGGAGGAAACTGCTGATGACAGGCATGGTGTTTTCACACAGTTGGTCCGGGGGCTACGCGAAGCGGACCTACACGATGGAACTCAGTATCGGCGACGCGGTGACGACGCCGGCGACGATCTCCGACACGTACACGCTGAACTTCGCCGGGACGCTGACGATGGTGTTCAGCGGCGTCTTGAACTGGCCGCAGCGATCGCGCGGACCCAATGGATCGCGTTCAACACCGGCAAGACGGCGATCACTTCCGTCGCCAACGGCCTGCACTTCCTCGTGCAGTACGACGGGGTGAACAAGACCTGGCAGGTGTCGCGCAACTGGGGCACGACGTTTGGCGCGACCAAACCGCAGAAATCGACCGGACGCCCGGACGGCAGTCGCAGCGGGTCCAATCAACCCTTCGATGGTCTGTGCGTGAAGTGGATCCACTTCTGACCGTGGAGGTCGCCGATCGGTGACGGGTGGCCGTCGCTGTTGCGCAGGACAGTGCATTCGGGCAGGCATTCAAATCCCGAATTCCGCCGGATATCCTCATCCCATGCGCCTCAACCGGATCCTTGTCGCCGCGGTCTCCCTGGCCTCGAGAGCGACCTCTGTCTCGTCGCAGGAACGCATCCGCGTGATGTTCCTCGGGGACAGCGGTCACCACATACGCCCACGCGAAGTTGTCGGCGAGTAGCGAAACGTGATGAACCTGGCCCTCGTCGCTGGACTCTGCGTCTTCACCCATCAGGATCCCAACGATCTGCTTGTCTACATGGGCGACGACGGCAAGTCGAAGCCGGTGCGGTCGGTGCGCGAATGGGAGACCAAACGCGAACAGATTCTCGCGGGCATGCAGCAGGCGATGGGGAAGCTGCCGCGTTCGAAGACCTCGCTGTTGGACGTGAAGATCGGAGACGAGGTCAAGGAGGCCACGTACATCCGGCGCTCGGTGACGTTCGCCTCCCTCGATAGAGACCGGATCCCCGCGTATCTCTACCTGCCGCGCCCCGCCCGTCGCGGCGGGCCCGCGATCCTCGCGTTGCACCCGACGTCACCTCTCGGCAAGGGCGTCGTCGACGGGCAAGGCGAGCGCGAGAACCGCGCGTACGCCAGGGAGCTCGCCGCGCGCGGCTACGTCGTGCTCGCCCCGGACTACCCGTCGTTTGGTGACTACAGTTACGCGTTTGACGACGCGAAGTACACGTCGGGAACGATGAAGGGGATCGTGGACCACATGCGGGGCGTCGATCTTCTGCAGTCGTTGCCCGAAGTGGATCCGGAGAGGATCGGAGTGATCGGACACTCGCTCGGCGGACACAACGCGATGTTCGTCGCCGCGTTCGACGAACGGTTGAAGGTCGTGGTGTCCAGCTGTGGATGGACGATGTTCCACGACTACTACGGTGGCAAGATCAAGGGTTGGACCAGCAAGCGCTACATGCCTCTGCTGCGGGAACGGTACGCGTTGGACCCTGGTCGTGTGCCATTCGATTTCGATGGCGTCATCGCCGCATTGGCGCCGCGACCGTTCTTTTCGTCGTCGCCGGAGCGAGACGGCAACTTCGCGGTGGCTGGTGTGCGACGCGCGGAGAAGTTGGTGCGACCGGTGTACGAATTTCTGGGGGCGCCGCACAACTTCGATGTCGCCTATCCGGGCTGCGCACACGACTTCCCGACGGTCGTGCGCGAGCGCGCATACCGATTCCTCGACATGGCGCTCGGTCGCGGGCGACCGGAGAAGGTCGGGACCGCGCGGTTCCTGGCCACGCCCAAGGCCGGCGTGCGGACCAACGGTCGGTCCTTCTACACCCGCGCGCGCGGCGTGGAGAAGATGTCGTTGCACTCGCACCAGACGCGGTCGGACACGGCGGACGTGGCGTTCCAGCGGTTCTCGAAGGACAACGGTCGCAGCTGGAGCGAGGCGAAGACGCTGAAGACGAACGCGCCGCGGGACGGCGGCACGTTCCGCCGCTACTTCAGCTCCGCTTTCGTCGCCCCAGAACGCGACGAGCTGATGATGATGATTGTGCAAGGCGTGCTGCCGGGGGACGACCCGCTGGCCGGGATGAAGCACTGGACCTTGCGCTACGCGCTAAGCCGCGACGGCGGTCGGAGCTTCTGGCACGAAGCCCCGGTGGTGCACGTCGGTGCGGGCTACTCGCCCGAGCACCCGCTGCCGGGCGTGCGTGCCGGGAAGAACTCGATGATGATCGGCGCGACGACTTGCGCGGCGATCCAGGTCTCGTCGGGTGAGATCCTGCAGCCGGTGCAGATCACGCCGATGGGATCGAACGGGGAGTACCACAACCCTGGCGGTGGCTACACGTATCACGACGCCGCAGTGTTGATCGGCACGTTCAACGATGGGGGCACGCTGGACTGGCGCGTGTCCGCGCGGGTGTCCGCCGATCCAAAGCTCTCGACGCGCGGCATGATCGAACCCACGATCATCGAGGCGAAGGATGGCCGCATCCTCATGGTGATGCGGGGCAGCAACGACCGCCGCGGGAAGATCCCGGGTTACCGCTGGCGCTCGATCTCGAAGGACCGGGGTCGGACGTTCTCGGCGCCGGAGCCGTGGACCTACCGCAGCGGCAAGCGGTTCTTCTCCGCGAGCACGTGTTGTCAGTTGCTGCGTCACAGCAACGGACGGGTGTATTGGCTCGGCAACATCGCTCCGACCAATCCCCGGGCCAATCATCCGCGGCATCCGCTCGTGATCGGCGAGGTCGAAGAAGGGTCGCTGCTCCTGATCGAGAGCAGCATCACGGTGATCGATCGGCGGCGGGACGGCGATGGCGCTCGGTTGCAGCTGAGCAACTTCTTCGCCTACGAGGACCGGGAGAGTCACGAAATCGTCGTCCACTGCACGCCGATCGGACGTCGTCATCCGCTGTCCGCGAAACGCGCGGACTCACCCACGTTCGATTGGACCGGGGATTCGCTGCTCTACCGGATTCGTGTCCCGCGCTAGTTTGTCGAATCGCGACGTTCGGGAACCCCAGATGTGCGGAGATTCCTCTACTATCGCGGTGTCCCGCTTCGATCCCGTCTCAGGAGAACAGCCATGAAGTCGCTACTCGCTCTCGCCCTCACCGGTCTCGTCGTTGCTCTGGCAAGTGCCGATGCCGCGAGCCAGTCTTGCGGTGCGGGCCAGACGTTGCTCAAGAACGACATCCTGCCGGACAGCCCATCGGGGAGGTTCAAGTACGGCGTCGTCTCGGGTCTTTGTAAGAACGAGGCGGCGATGTCGTACTTCAAGTACGGCACGCCCTGCAACGTCACGAAGGTGTCCGTGCTTTTTGGTCACGCGCAGGGCACCAACGGCGCGAAGGCGGCGGTCGACGTCGAGATCTACGATGGGGCGACGTTCGGTGCCGGTGGCAAGGTGACGCTCGGCACGCGGTTGTTCAAGCTCAGCACCGGAGGATCCAACCTCCAGGTCGCCTCGAACGGGATCAATGAGTTCACGCTGCCCAAGCCGGTGTTCGTGCCGGGCGGGAACCCGGTGATCGCGTTCCGCATGATCCTCAACACCTCCAGCGGATCCTGCTCGACTGGATACGCGGCGAACTTCAGCGTCGACGCCGATGGCAAGTGCACTCCGGGAAAGAACATCCTCGACACGACCAACCCGGGTTGGGGAATCTTCGATCCCGCGGTCTTTCGCGTTCCGCCGCTCTTGTTTCCGTTCTGTCCGTTGTACTTCAACGGGAGCTGGGTCATCCGGGCCTGCGTGCAGCCGGTCGTCAGCGTCAATTGGACCGGCAACGCGACGCCTGGTGGCGTCATTTCGTTCACGTTCAATGCGCCCGGTCAGTCCAACAACGGGTACTTCCTGCTCCTCTCCGGCGGCATCGCGAACGGCTGGAAGAGTCCCTGGGGCAATCTGCCTCTGGACTACGATTTCGTCTTCAACTGCTTCCTCGGCGACTGCGCTTCGATCCTGGTGAACCGCGTGGGCACCATCAACTCGAGCGGCAGGGGGTTTGGCGGAATGCTCATTCCCAATTCCCCGATCCTCAAGAACTCAGGCTTCAAGCTGTACGCCGGGTTCGTGACGTTCAAGAAACCCAACATCTTCCCGTGGGTGAGCGTCTCCGCTCCGAGCCGAGTGATCACGATCAACTGACGCGCGCGTCAGACTTCGTCGATACTCCCGTACGTCAGACCCTTGTACGTGCGGAGCAGCACGTCGGTCGTCGGCACTGGCAGGTCCAGCGGGATCTTGATGAGCGAGTCGTTCTTGTCGAACGGTGGGGCAGGCTTCGCCCCGAAGAGCTCGGGCCACATCCGCGTGGGACAGCTGTAGAGCACGTGCGCCGGCTCGCCGAACTCGTCGAACCAGTCGTGTAGCCGTTCGTTGATCTCGACGAGAAGGGCCTTGGCCTGTTGCAGCCGCAACCGGGATCCGTAGCGGGACTTGCCCTTCGTGGAGAGGTGCGTCGGCTGCGCCTTGCCGCGACCGCGGACGACGTACTTCTTGATCGTCTTGGTGCGGACGCTCTCGCCCTCTTCGAACC
>PVBE011311555.1_pt1 | contig 10191 bp, 8 predicted proteins | sample 1631181 | NCBI WGS metagenome assembly PVBE01 (sample SAMN08397723, study PRJNA350692) | Marine metagenome, whole genome shotgun sequencing project. | isolation source: water | place: Pacific Ocean | collected 2012-04 | reverse complement strand
TGCTGCGTTCCTTCGCGTGATGATGAGTCTTTGACAACCCATCAAATACCGAAGGAACGTAGTTGTTTTCCATGCCAATTCTTTACCCAACTTGCCACCACACCCGCTCTTTCATCAGGCCACCCGCAGGGAGAGGTGACCGGATCTTGACTCTTGAGGCAAGAGATGCTTAAGAGCGAAAAAGTCTGTCGAGGGGAGAAGGTGGCCGAAGTCCGGATGAGGGGTGGCTGATTCGCCAAACCCACAACCACTTCGTTGTGTAAAGTAGACAACTCGCTCCTACGGAAATACGACTTCGCAACAGGATTGACGCATCATGAGCTGCTGGACTCGAATGTTTGCCGCATCGGCGGCCTGTTTGCTGCTCGTCCTCACGGCCACTGCAAACGAAGCGGCACCGCCCTCACGCCCCAACATCGTCATTGTGCTCGTCGACGACATGGGATTTTCAGACGTCGGTTGTTACGGCGGGGAAATCGATACACCCAATATCGATCGCCTGGCGACTGGCGGCCTGCGATTCACTCAGTTTTACAACGCGGGTCGCTGTTGCCCGACGCGTGCGAGTCTAATGACGGGCCGCCACCCACACCAAGTCGGCATCGGCCACATGACGGCGCCACCGAAAAGCCCGCTCGGTTTCGAAGGACCGTATCAAGGCTACTTGAACGACAATTGCGTGACGATTGCCCAAGTATTGAAGAGTGCCGGGTATCACACGCTAATGACGGGCAAGTGGCATCTGGGTGCAGATCGCAAAGAATGCTGGCCGTTGCAACGAGGGTTTGATCGCTACTACGGCGGGCTCAGCGGCGCTTTCAATTATTTCAAACCGGGCGGTGATCGGGGCATCACGCGGGGTAACGATCCAGTTGGCACGGACGCAGCGTTTTATGCGACCGACACATTTACCGATGTCGCCTGCGAGTACATCTCTGACGTATCCAAGAAAGACGATCAGCCTTTCTTTCTGTATCTGGCTTACAACGCACCCCACTGGCCGTTGAATTCGAAATGGGACGAATTTCAGAAATACAAAGGCAAGTACATGGAAGGTTGGGAAGCGTTGATGATACAACGCTTGGCGAAGCAGAAGAAGATTGGACTAGTCAGCGAGGATATCCAGCCGGCACCACACGTTGGCCCAAAGTGGGATTCGCTCAACGAGAAACAGCGCGAGAATCTCGATTCGATCATGGCCGCCTACGCCGGCTGCATCGATTCAATCGACCAAAACATTGGCAAGCTGACCAGGCACCTCGACCAACTCGGCGAACTCGACAACACCGTGATTTTCTTTCTCTCGGACAACGGTGCCTGTCAGGAGGGCGGTCGTCTCGGCCAAGGCAATGCGGCAACAGTGAAAGATCCGCCGCTGGAGACGACCGCAGGTGTCCGTCTCGGTCTGGCCTGGGCCAACGCCTGCAACACGCCGTTTCGCCTTTACAAACACTTCGTCCATGAAGGGGGAGCATGTACGCCAATGATTGCGTCGTGGCCAGCTGGAATCAGGCAGGACCGCCGAGGTTCATTTGTCCGTGACTTCGCATACCTTCCCGATTTCATGGCGACATGCGCTGAACTGGCCGGTGCCGATTATCCCCAAAACGTCCCGCCATGCGAGGGTGTTTCCGTCGTGCCTTTGCTCAAAGGCAGCAACACATCCGTTCACAAGACGCCGATCTACTGGGAGCACGAAGGAAATGCAGCAGTTCGCTGGGGAGATTGGAAGCTCGTTCGCGAATATCAAAAGCCGTGGGAGTTATACGACTTGGATTCGGACCGCGCCGAAATGAACAACTTGGCCGAGACGCAGCAAGGCAAGCGGGACGAGATGGTCGCATTGTGGGAAACGTGGGCAAAGAAAAACGAGGTTGCTTTCCCAAAACGGTTCAACATGTATGAGTTCTTAAGGAACAAACGGCAGAAGAAGCCAGTCACAAAGCGGCCCAAGACGGCCGCAAAATCAAGCAATCTACCCAACATCATTTTCATGATGGCGGATGATATGGGGCTGGGAGACACGAGCTCGTATCAAGACGTAACAGACAATTCTGATGCCGAACAGGTGAAGACACCGGCCATGGAACGGTTGGCGAAGATGGGCATTCGATTCACTGACGCACATAGCCCGTCGTCGCGTTGTACGGCAACGCGGCAAGCCTTGCTGACGGGACGCTATACGTGGCGAACGCGACTGAAATACAGTGTGCTGTGGGGACCTCAAGGCGATCCGCTCATCGAACCGAATCGTCCAACGTTGGCAACACTGTTGCGCGACAGTGGCTACCGAACGGGGATGAGCGGCAAGTGGCATGTAGGCCTGACGTACCGTCGTGTGGATGGACGGCCGGCTACATCCTACGATGAAGTCGATCTCCGGCACGGTATTGCGGATGGACCCTTGAATCACGGATTCGATTTCTTCCATGGGACTTCACGGAGCCATCCCACTTCCAGATTGCAGGGTTGGTTGTTTGGCAAACGGGTGCTTGCCGCAATCGGACCGAGGCAAGTCAACAAGTCACAATACGTGCTCAATGAAACCGGTCCAAAGAACTACGAAATGGCGAAGCGGTTTCTCGACGAACACTTCGCCAATGAAGAGCACCGAATTAAACCGTTTTTCCTGTACTACGCCTGCCATTCAAATCACTTGAGCCACGATCCTTGCGACCAACTCGGCGAGCGCAAGGTCAAGGGGCAAAGTCACCCGGGGGGTAAACGATCCGATTTCATCTATGAAAACGATGTGGCTTTGGATTTGCTCCTTGAATTCCTTCAGGAGACCGACGACCCGCGGCGGCCCGGAGCAAAACTGCTCGACAATACGTTGGTCATCTTCACCAGTGACAACGGTTCGGAGTCAAAGAGCAAGACGGCGACAGGCCCGCTACGCAGCTTTAAGGGTTCGGTGTATGAAGGCGGACACCGCGTCCCGTTCATCGCGGCCTGGAAACAAGGCCGCATTGGCGATGGTGATGCAGGGACGGCGGGGCAGACGAGCGCAGTTCCGATCTGTCATGTCGATATCTTCGCGACGCTCGCCGAGATCCTGGGGAAACCGTTACCGTCGGATGCGGCGGAGGACAGCGTTAGCGTACTCGGCCCGCTCTGTGGAAATCTTCCTGCGTCGCGGCCGCCACTGATTCATCACGATCACAAGGAGGGCGCGCCCCCCAGAAAAGCGGCTACGTCAGCTGCTGCCTGGCTAGCGATTCGCGTCGACGACCCTGTCGTGGCTGGCAAGCCACAACAGGGCCAGTGGAAACTCCTTGTTGACGAGGGTCTGCTGATCAAGGGCAAGGCAAACCCTCGCGAACTTTACGAATTAGCCAGCGACCTTGCCGAGACAACAAATCGCGTCAACGAACCCGCCCTTCAACCATTGGTCCTTCAACTGACGGCCAGATTGCAGGACATTCACGACCGCGGTGGCATTCGTCGCCAGTCGAAACGGACCAACAGATTAGGCAACCAACCGTGACACAAGCAGACACCACACCTGAATTGTCTCGCCAGTTCTTGGCGTTCGTCCAACAGCAAGCCAGTTCGTTGCGTGCCGGCGATACACCGCCAAAGTCACTCGAGCAGTGGATGGCGGCACGAGAGCGACTGCAGCGTCAGCTGATTCGGTCATGGGGTGGGTTCCCGAAAGAGCCCTGTCCGCTCGAACCACGCGTCGTGGGAACTCTGCAGCGCGATGGCTATCGCGTGGAGAAAGTTGTTCTGCAAACGCGCCCTGGCGTTCTGATGACTGCTAATGCTTACGTGCCCGCGGGCGACGGACGGCGGCCGGCAGTACTGTGCGTGCATGGTCATTGGCGGCATGCCAAACAAGAACCGGTCGTGCAGTCGCGCTGTATCGGACTGGCCAAACTTGGTTTCTTTGTCCTGATGGTTGATGCCTTCGGAGCCGGCGAGCGCGGAATCGGCAAGGCGTTGGGCGAATACCACGGCGAGATGGTTGCCGCCACACTCTGGCCAACCGGCTTAGCACTGGCCGGATTGCAGGTGTACGAGAACATGCGCGCCGTTGACTATCTGCAAGGTCGCCCTGAAGTCGATCCAGATCAGATCGGTGTGACGGGGGCCAGCGGTGGTGGGAACCAAACGATGTACGTGGGCGCGATCGACCAACGACTGAAGTGTGTCGTGCCGGTCTGTTCCGTCGGCACGTACCAGGCGTACCTTGGCGCCGCTTGCTGCATGTGCGAAGTCTCCCCATCGACATTGTCGTACACCGAGGAAGCGGCCGTGCTGGCCTTGGTCGCGCCGCGTGCGTTGATGGTCGTTAATGCAACCAAGGACGCCTTTCAATTCTCCGTCGGCGAAGCTAAGAAGTCACTCGCGGCCGCGGGCCACGTCTTTGCGCTTTACGAAAAGAACGATCGGCTCCGGCACGCTGTGTTCGAGTCGCGCCATGACTACAACCAGGCCATGCGCGAAGCGATGTACGGCTGGATGTCGCGGCATCTCAAAGGTGAAGGAGATGGCTCGCCAATTACCGAGCCGACATTTGAAACAGAGAAACCCGAGGCACTCCGCTGTTTTCCCGGCGATTCGCGACCCGACGATTTCGTCACGCTACCCGCGTTTGCGGCAACCGAGGCGCGACGGTTACTCCGCCTAAGGCCGAATCCCGACCATCTCGAGAGGTGGGAGGCCGAAGATACGTTGATGCGGGAATCGATGCCGCGTGTCTTGGGGGGATTCCCGCAGCCAACCCCGCTCGATGCCAAAAACACTGATGATGGCAACGTGCAGTCAATCACGTTTTCGTCTGAGCCAGGCATTACGGTGCTGGCTCGCCGCGACAAGGTCGCCGAACAACCTCGTGGTCTAGCTGTGCTGCTTGACCTGGACCAGGGTCGCCAAGCTGCTGATACGCCAACCGCCAGATCTCTGTTGCAGCAACGATGGGACGTCGTCACCGCGGACTTACGAGCAACGGGCGCAACGGCACATCGATCCGACAAGATCGGTCGGGCCGCTGATCACAACACCGCGGAATGGTCCATGTGGCTCGGTCGTCCTCTGTTGGGCCAATGGGTATGGGATGTCCGAAGGCTACTCGACGCGCTCTCTGAGGATGCCCGAGGCCTACCCAAGGGGGTCGCCGTGATTGGAGTTGGACCGGCCAGCCTGGTCGCACTCTGTGTCGCGGCTCTGGATCGTCGAATTGACCGGGCGGCCACTGTCGGCGGGCTGACCAGTTATGTGAGCGACGTGCCGTATGAGAACCAGCGGCTCGGGATCATGGTTCCTGGAATTCTACGAGACCTTGGCGATGTCCCACAGCTCGCCTCCTTAACAGCACCCAGACCGCTGGTGATTGCCGGCGGCGTCAGTGGTTCGGGCAAGGCATCTTCATTGGAACAGCTTCAATCGGCTTTCGCGCGGACGCGCACGGTGTACAAGCTGCACGGGATTCCCAGCGGGCCAGACATTCTGGCGACAACCGATGCGGCCGACTTGGTCACCAAGTTGACAAAGTGACAAGACTTAGACCCCCTAACATAACACGCATTGCTGGCGTGGATTGTTGAGTTATGCAACGTGCCACAGCGGTTGTCTTTTGAACTCTTAGCGTTGGACGCGGGCCGAGCCGCCTTCTGCGAGCGCTTCAACCTCCGGCAGCTTCGCCATGCTAACGTCACCGGGAAACGTGGTCAGTAGTGCACCGTGCGCCCAACCGAGCCGCAGAGCTTCCTCTGGTGAACGGCCCGTGATCAAGCCATAAATCAAGCCGGACGCAAAACCGTCACCGCCACCAATCCGGTCCAGCACATCCAGCTGGCACATCGGGCTGACATAGCGTTGACCATCGAGCCACAGCACGGCCGCCCAGTCGTGGCGATTTGTCGAATGGACTTCTCGTAATGTCGTAGCCACCAACTTGACGTTGGGAAATTTCTCGACTGCCTGGTCGATCATCGTGAAGAATGAATCCGGATCGAGCTTTGATGATTTCTTTTCGAACTCCGGCCCCTTGATCCCCAGTCCTTTCTGTAAGTCCTCTTCATTGCCAAACACCGCATCGACATTGTTGACGATGCGTTTGATCATCTCCTGGCCTTTTTCGAGGCCGCCGATCGAATCCCAGAGTTTGGCGCGGTAGTTCAGGTCAAACGAATTAATGGCACCACTGGCTTTGGCCGCCTCCATACTTTCGATGATCAGATCGGCCGTCGTCTCGGACAGGGCGGCAAAAATACCTCCCGAATGGAACCAACGAGCTCCGCCGGCAAGAATCTTGCCCCATTCGAAATCGCCTTTTTTCAACAATGCGCCCGCTTCGTTGGCTCGGTTATAGAAGACCACCGGAGCCCGCACACCGTGACCGCGATCGCTGTAGACCGTAGCCATGTTCGGACCACGCACACCATCATGTTCGAACATCCTGTAATGCGACTGGACTCCCCTTTCTTGAACACGAGCTTGAATCAGCTCGCCGATGCCATTGTTCACCATGGCGGTGGCGATGCCGGTCTTCAATCCAAAACAGCTGGCCAGATTTGCGGCCACATTGTATTCGCCGCCAGAGACATGGATGTCGAACGACCGCGCCGTTCGAAACGGCAAAATTCCAGGATCGAGGCGGTGAACGAGTGCGCCCAATGCGAGAAAATCGAATTCGCAATCGTCTTGTCGAATCTGCAAGCCAGCCATATCAAAACTCCCAATGATCTGCAGACTCTGTCTAGACCGTCACGGAAGCGAAGCCGCCATCCACAACAATGTTCTGGCCCGTGACGAATGACGAAGCATTTTGCGATGCAAGCCATACCACCGCACCTGCTAACTCGGCCGGTTTACCAAAACGAGCCATCGGTGTGTGGCCGATGATCTGACCGCCACGTTCGGTGTAACTGCCGTCCTCGTTGAACAGCAAGGCACGATTCTGGTCGGCGGGAAAAAAGCCCGGGCTTATCGCGTTGACACGGACGCCGCGCGTTGCCCATTCTCGCGCCAAAAACTGCGTCAAGTTGATCACGGCTGCCTTCGCTGCTGAATAGGCCACTACGCGTGACAGAGGAATCATCCCCGCCATCGATGCAATGTTGATAATGCTGCCCTGCTCTTCCGACAACATGGTCTCACCGAATACTTGCGCGGGTAACAGCACGCCCCCCACCAGATTCAGATCAAACACATTGTGCCAAGCTTCCTCTGGCAACTTGCAAAAATCGGCACCCGGCGGCAATGTTGCCTCGGGTCTATTTCCGCCCGCGGCGTTGACAAGGACACTGGGAGCGCCAAATTCGGCACTGATTGCGTCTCGCGCGGCCAGTAGCGAATCGCGGTCCATCGCGTCGGCAGCCTGAAAGATCGCCTCTCCACCACCGTTCGTGATCACATCGACGCGTTCATTTCCCCGTTGGGCACTTCGGCCTACAACGGCCACTCGGGCACCTTGACGGGCCAGCGCTTCTGCCATGGCACCGCCGAGCACGCCTGTGCCGCCAATGACAACCGCGGTTTGATTCTCAAGACTAAAAAGATCAGTGTTCATCGCATTCCTTGATTCGTGTCAGCAAGCCGCCAGAGGCCTGAATTCGGCCAGGCGAAGCCCCGGTCCCGGTAGGACCGTACGTTGAACCCCCTAAGGTACCAATCCAAGACCGAGTTGAACATGGACCCACCAAGACGGCGGATTGCCTTTCTCCGAACGTTGCGAGCACCCTAATTCTCGGCGTCGAAACGCCACTACGTTGCTTCTCTGTTCGACTCCGCCGCACATTCTGAGAGTACCTGCAGCAGCTTGGCCAAGTCTGGCCGATCTGCGGGATCTTGACTGCGGTACTTGTAGACGACACGCCCGGTTGAGTCGAGGATAAAGTCGCCACCCAGCTGATGGACATCCTCTTGTGGTCGTTGCGGCATTTTGCCTCGCAGCATGAGCTTCAGGTATTGCAATAGCGCTCGCGGCCTAAGCAACCGCGACCAAGTCGCTCGCTCCAAACCGAAGGCTTGGTACGCCTTCCGTTGGGGATCTGCCAGCATGCGCATCGGCCATCTGCGACCACTGAGGTACTGTTTCAGCCTGACCGGTGCCACGAACGAAATGACCACGATCTTGGCTCCCAAACGGTCAAACTCTGAAAGTCTCTCATGCACCTGCACCAGATGCTCCTGGCACGGAAGTCATGCCAAGTGACGTAAGAAGATCAATAGCAAAGGCCGCCCGAACAATTCCTTCAGGGTCACAGCTTCATCGTCGGCGGTTCGCAGCACAAGGTCTTCAAACATCAGATCTCTGAGAATTGGAAACGGGAAAGATGCAGCACGGAACGTAGCTGATCTTGCGGCCGGACGCTACTAATTCGACTCATCCAGATCACTTTCCCAGCGATCAAATTCGTTCACAAGGCGAGCCAGTTGATTTGGCTCGTTCGTGGCCAAGTCGTTCATTTCGCCTTGGTCATTAGCCAAATCGAACAACATCCAGCGCGCCGTGGGCCCAACGCGAATGATCTTCCGGTCACCCATTCGGAGTGCAGCGTGCTGGCGATAATTGAAGTACAGCGAATCGTGCGGAGACCGACTGCCATTGGAGGATAAGACAGGCAGTGGATCTCGACCGTCGAGTTTTCGATCTTTGGGCAATTCAGCTCCGGCAACCTTTGCACACGCGATAAACAGATCCGGTGACCAAAGTGGTTGATCGATAGTTCGTGCCGCCTCAATTCGACCCGGCCAGCGCGCCAACGCAGCAACGCGAAGGCCACCTTCCCAGCAGGTGACACCGCCGTCACGTAAAGGTGCGTTTGAGGCAACTTCCAAGCCACGTTGCTTGAGCATGAACGCACCGTTATCCGAATAGAAGAAGACGAATGTTCGGTCCGCAACCGACAGCTCGTCGAGCGTATCAAGGACACGACCAATGGCGGTATCCATCGCCGTCACTACGGCGCGATAGCGTTTCTTCTCGTCGCCTGTTTGCGGGTCGTCGCCGTACTTTGCAAAGGCCGCCGCAGGCGCTTGCCAAATATTGGGCTCGCCTTCCGCCTTATTCCTGGCGTTGGGAAAGTGCGGCGCGTTAAATGGCAAGTAGGCAAACCACGGCTGGGATCGCTTCGTGTGACGGCGCATGAAGTCGATCGTGGCATCGGCAAACAGATCCGTGGAATAACCCTCAACACGTGCCTCTTCGATACCACGATAGAGATCGTGTTTCTGGTTGTAGTTGTGCGTGAAGTAGTCAATATTTCCCGAGGCATGACCGAAGAACTCGTCAAATCCTCGTTCCGTCGGTCGTGATCCTGGCGCAAAACCGATGTTCCACTTGCCAAAACACCCCGTGGCATATCCCGCCGCGCTGAGCACTTGTGGGATCAGGATCTCCGATGAATCTAATCCGCGGCCATAATTCCCCGCAATTCCCGGAAGCTGGTCGGTAAGCCCGTGGCGCTGCGGGATACGGCCGGTCAGCAAACACGCCCGCGAAACAGTGCAAGTAGGCGACGCCGTGTAGAATTGCGTCAGTCGAGCCCCTTGCTCAGCGAGTCGATCCAAACGCGGTGCGAGCACTGGCGACGAAGGGTTAAAGCAAGGAAGGTCGCCATAACCCAAGTTGTCCGCCGTGATCAACAGAATGTTGTTCCGTTGTCCTGGGTCCGGTTCGCCGGCGGCGACTGAGATACCGCACAACAACAACAACAACGAATTGACCGCCACGTAGAAAACCTTCTGATTCTGCAACATGAACCCTCTCCTGCTCACCACCATGCTCTGCGACTTCATTCTTGGGTTCAGCATAAACATCATTGCCTCTCCGCGAAAGCACGTTCCTTTCGCGGAGCGAAAGGCGACTATCGGACAGTAATTCCTCGAACGATCCTCAGTCAAAACGTGAGAGGTGATGATGCGCAATCTACGTCTGATGACCGTCACCTCTCCCAAGCAGACTTTTTCGCTTTGGAGGTTTAGGAGAGCCTGGAATATGTCCTTCTCCCTGCGGGGACTTTTTCGCTTTTTAGTTGTCAGTTTGCAGCGGTTTTCACATCATGTGACCTCTCCCTTGGGAGGTTCCTCGCGCAGTTTAGCGGGTAGTATGTTATTGGTTTGGCATTTTCGATGGTATTGATGATGGTTTCTTTATGTCTGATTTAGCAAAACACTATTCGTTGTTGCTGGGACTGGATGATGCCTGGCAGGTTATAGACGTGGATCTTCGGCTGGAGGAGC
>PVBE012684405.1_pt1 | contig 10194 bp, 7 predicted proteins | sample 1631181 | NCBI WGS metagenome assembly PVBE01 (sample SAMN08397723, study PRJNA350692) | Marine metagenome, whole genome shotgun sequencing project. | isolation source: water | place: Pacific Ocean | collected 2012-04 | reverse complement strand
ATCCAACCCAAGTACAACAAGGAATCCAAGGATGACCGCTCCTTTCCCTACCTGATGATCACCAGCCGGGAAGATTTCCCCCGCGTGGAAGTCACTCGTGAACCGAAGTCCAGCAGCGTCAAGCTCTACGGCCCATTTGCCAGTGCCGGCGCCTTGCGTGGTGCCATCCAGGTCCTCCAGAAGATCTTCAAGTTTCGCACCTGCAGCCTGGACATCGAGGAAACTGATTCCCGCTGGAATTGGTTTCGTCCCTGCCTGCTGGCTGATATCAATCAGTGCACGGCTCCCTGCAACCTGCGGATCAGCAAGGAAGCGTACCGTCGCGACATCAAGCGGCTAAAACTTTTCCTGGATGGCCACAAGACAAAATTGATCAAGCAAATGCGTAACGAGATGCTGGCTGCTTCCGAATCACGCGAATACGAGATTGCCGCGCGTTTGCGAGACGAAATCAAGATGCTCGAAACCCTCGATCAACGTGGAAAACTCGACACGCATGCCCAGCCGGAAGTTTTTTACACGGATCCCAAGAAGGGACTGCATGGACTGCGCCAGGTCCTCAAGCTGGATGAACAACCGCGCATTATCGAGGGAATCGATATCGCGCACCTGGCCGGCCAGGAAACCGTGGCCAGCCTGGTCCAGTTCATTGACGGCTTTCCTTTCAAGAATGGCTACCGTCGCTATAAAATCCGCTCCGTCCAGGGCGTCGACGACTATCGCAGCATTCACGAAGTAGTTTCTCGCCGCTACCGAAAACTTTACGACGAGCAAGAGATCTTTCCCGACATTGTCTTGATCGATGGTGGCAAGGGGCAACTCAATGCGGCCCGGGCAGCATTCGAGGAACAACGGATTCCCATTCCGACACTGATTTCACTGGCCAAGCAGCAGGAAGATATTTACCGACTGGGGCACTCCGAACCCCTGCAATTAAGCAAGCATTCGTTTGCCCTGAGATTACTCCAGTACGTGCGTGATGAATCCCATCGCTTTGCCCAGCACTATCACCATATCCTGCGACGAAAAAAGACGCTGGGAGAATAGCCACGAGCCGGGCGTTCTAGGCCGCGCGACGGTCTGCGGGATAGGCAAATCCGCTGGCTCCATCGTTCCACCGACGCAACAGGATACCGACCAGGTGGCCGCCGAAAGCGACGGACAACTTGATCGCATATTCAAAGTTGACTTTCTTGCCCGTCAGTGGCACACAATCAAACGTACAGGCTGGATCGATGTCATTGAGATTAATCGTGGGAGGTGCGTAACCGTCTCGCTGGGCCAAAACCGTGATCGCCAATTCAACTCCGCCCGCTGCATTCACCAGGTGACCGATCATGGACTTGCTGGCGCTGACCGCCACCTGGTCAGCCGCCTGCCCCAGGGCCGTGCGAATTCCGCGCATCTCGACCAGATCATTCTGTTCCGTACCTGTACCATGCGCGTTGATGTAACCCACGTCCTCGGGTCCGACAGACCCCTTCTCCAAGGTACGACGAATCAGGTGCACCAGTGTCTTGCTTTCCATGTCCAGCCCCGTAACATGATGAGCCTCGGCCAGAATCGCTCCCGATACAATTTCAGCATAGATCGTGGCGCCCCGTGCCAGGGCATGGCTTAGGCGTTCCACCACGAACATGGCTGCACCTTCTCCCATCACGAAACCGTTGCGAGATCGATCGAATGGTCGACAGGCCTGGTTGGGGTCCTGGTGCCTGGCCAGGACTCCCATCCGTTGAAAACCTGCTGCAAACAACGGATCGATGGCATCACCTCCACCGGTCAACATGATGTCCGCCTGTCCATCACGAATCATCCGCATCGCTGTCAATATGCTAACCAGGCTACTTGCACAGGCCGTCGAATGACAGACCCGTGGTCCCTGCAAATTGAATTCATTGGCGACCAGGGAACTAGCCGTGTTAGGCAGGAACTGGTCCCACCAATTTGCCCCACCTGGTTCCTGCTGGGAAACACCGTCACCCAGCCATCGTGTATCTCCCATGTGACCCGCAATCGCAGAACCAAAGCGACTCATCTCCACCTGCGTCAAATCAATCGCAGCATCCTGCATCGCTTCACGTGCAGCCAACTGGCAAAGTGGAATGACTTTCAACTGCCCTGGGATCGTCTCTGGCAAATCGACCGTGGCACCAAAGAACTCTCCATCGGGGAGTCCGCGCAGACCCACCAAGGGGCGCACGTTCGACCGGCCGGACTGGATCGCCTGCCAGACCGTTTCACGGTCCTGGCCCAGCGACGTAACCAGTCCCATACCGGTGATCACGATCGGTTCGTTGCTACAGTCCTGTACTGACATCAACTCCACTTACTAAAAACCTGGCTATCAACAAGTCCCTTCTATTACGGGAAATAGCCAATTGGTTCCATGCGACTTTTACAGATCGAGCAACCCGATATTGGCCATTCCAGACCGGGAAGCCTGCCTGCGACAAATTTTTTCCGAAAAAGACTTGCCAACACGAATAATATCGCTACATTCTTCTTTTGTGGGTTTATAACCCATTTTGATAATTAAACCTATGGATTTTTGGGTTTTTAACCCAATTTGGGATTTTTGGCATGGATGGACGTCTGCCACCAGGAACGATGCCCTTAGCGGCTTCCAGCAGGATGTATCCCCATGGCCAAGATCGATCAACTGCTGCAGGGCGAGTTTCGACGCTTACTGGACGAACGTTTCCGCCTCTCGATTCCCAGTGCCCTGGCAGACCCACTGACCGCGAGTGGACCAGATTGCATTGCCGTCAAGGAACGCCCCGGTGCCATCAGCCTCTGGAGCGCCGGATCATGGGAAACACGATTGGATGCCGGCTTACAGGTCGTTCGCGAAAAGATCCAGGCCGGGCGACTGGAAGGAAAAATCGACCAGGTCCAACGACTGGGAAGACTCCTTTCCACTCGCCAACGTGGCATTCAACTGGGTGGCAGAGGACGCCTGCTGATCCCCGAGGGTTTTCGCGAGTTCCTGGGAGTCGAACCCGGGGGCGAAGTCATGGTGATCGGAGCCGCTGTTTGCGTCGAACTATGGCAACCCGAGGCTTGGCTGAACTGCCTACAGGACCAGATACCTCAATTCCGACAACTCTTCGACGATCTCTCCGGCTAACCGGATCACCGTCCGAGACTCCCCCGGAAACCGTACCTCGCAACCACCGAATTCCGCGGGGAGGAACGGCCTAAGAGAGCATTCCTAATATTGACTGCACTCGAGCGGTCAGCATTGATTTCAAGAAAATGGACCGCGTACCTTTGCCTGAGTTACTATGTCGGGAAACAGGTTACCAGGGAGTGGCACGTTTGGCACGGAAGCCATTGTTTTCTTGAAACCATGCTGGCCGCTCTTTTCATGGCCCTCGACGCAGCTACTGCAAGCCTCTAGTCCTGGGCTGCGTCACCCTGCTTCTGCACGCCAACGTACATCATCCGCAGCTGATACAAGACCTGCTCCAGCATGGCGGATTCTTCCTCAGAAAGATTCCCCGTTGTTTTTTCCTGCAACACGGCGAGCGTATCGATGTGATAACGCGCCAGGGAAAGCTGTACCGGTGATTGCTCCTGCTGACCAGGAATCCCTTCTCCCAGCGCAACCATGGTCTGCGTTGCCAGGACAGAAATCAGGGTCGAAAAAGAAGCTTCCGGTACCCCCTCAGCAGTAGGTTCCTCAGCAGTAGGTTCCTCAGCAGTAGGTTCCTCAGCAGTAGGTTCCTCAGCAGTAGGTTCCTCAGCAGTGCCAGCTTCTTTTTCAGCCTGCACCTGGGATTTCCAGTCTTCGTCTGCCTGCGGTTCATCCGCCGGCACGTCCTGTGGGTTCTCAGTCATGAGCTCGCATATCCAAACCGGTTACGTATGGGCATCTTCAGAAGGTTCCGTGACATCCTGGGGCCGCTCGGTCCGCTGTTGATGCCGCTTCACCGCTGCTTCCACGAAACCGGTAAACAGTGGATGGGCAAGGGTCGGCTTCGACTTGAATTCCGGATGGAACTGCACAGCCAGGAACCAGGGATGATTTTTCAATTCAATAATTTCCGCCAACAGGCCATCCGGACTGGTCCCGGCTACTTCCATCCCATGGGCGGCAAATTGCTGTCGATAAACGTTATTAAACTCGTAACGGTGGCGATGCCTCTCCGAGATCTGTTCCTCGTCGTAGCACGTGCGTGCCAGGCTTTCTTCAGCCAGTTGACACAACTGCGTTCCCAGCCGCATGGTACCGCCCATATCGACGATATTTTTCTGCTCATCCAGCAGGCAGATCAGGGGATGGGGCGTATCCTTATCGAATTCCGTGGAATGGGCACCGTCCAGCTTGACGACGTGGCGACCAAATTCGATCGCCGCACACTGCATTCCCAGGCAAATACCGAAAAACGGAATTTCCCTTTCGCGGGCAAAGCGAATCGCCTCGACCTTCCCCTCGATGCCACGTTCACCAAAACCTCCTGGCACGAGAACGCCATCGTAACCGGAAAGCAACCGTTCCGGACCTTCTCGTTCCAGCGTTTCACTCTGGATTCGACCGATTCTGATCTGGGCCCGGTGATGCATCCCGGCATGGTCAAGTGATTCGTAAATCGACTTATATGCGTCTTTATGTTCGGCGTACTTACCCACGACCGCGATACTGATTTCACTTTGAGGATTACGCAGACCGTGCAGCAGGTCGCGCCAGTCATCCAGTTCCAGGGAAGCTCCTCCCAGGTCAAGTTTCTCGTTAATCAAATCGTCCAGTCGGTTTTCCACCAGTTCCATGGGAACTTCGTAGATCGAGAAATCCTTGTCCCGTTCCTCGATCACCGCTTCCAGGGAGACATTGCAAAACAGGGCAATCTTTTCACGGTCATCGAGTGATATTTCGCGTTCGGTACGACAGATCAGGATATCGGGTTGAATACCAATTTCCCGCAACTGTCCGACGCTATGCTGCGTCGGCTTGGTTTTCAATTCACCCGCTGCCTTCAGGTAGGGAACGAGTGTCAGGTGAATGTAAAGACAATTCTCTTTACCGGCATCGATGGCAAACTGTCGGATCGCCTCCAGGAACGGCAGACTTTCGATATCACCCACGGTACCACCGATCTCCGTGATCACGACATCCGTATCCTGGTCCGCCAGCTTGGCAATCACATGCTTGATCTCGTTGGTGATATGCGGGATCACCTGCACGGTCTTTCCCAGGAATTCTCCGCGACGTTCCTTTTCAATGACCGACTGGTAAATCTGACCTGTCGTGTAATTGGAATCACGGGTGAGAGGACTATGCGTAAATCGCTCGTAGTGCCCCAGGTCCAGATCTGTTTCACTGCCATCATCCAGCACATAGACCTCGCCGTGCTGGTAGGGATTCATCGTGCCAGGATCCACGTTGATATAGGGATCCAGCTTTTGCATCTTGACTCGCAGGCCGCGTCGTTCCAGCAGCATGCCGATGGAAGCACTCGTTAACCCCTTGCCCAGGGAACTTACTACACCACCAGTCACGAAGATATGTTTGGTCATGATTGCCTCGAATTCTGCATCCGTTCAGTCAATTCACACGCTGGCTCGCTTCAAAGCCGATCGATTCTACTCTTTCTGGTGTCGTCTGACAAACGCCCGATAATCTTCCTCGGTATCAACTCCCACCGTCGGTTCATCGCAAACCCCTACCAGAATAGTCTCTCCGGCTGCTAAAACCCGAAGTTGCTCAAGACTCTCCACGCATTCCAGTGCAGCGGGTGGTAACTGGGCCAAATGCAGCAAAAAATCCCGGCGATAGGCATAAAGTCCAATATGCTGAAAAAAACAGCCGGTTTCAGAATCCAGCATCGCATCATCCCACTGACGCGGGTGTGGAATCACGCTGCGACTGAAATACAGTGCTTTACCCTGGTCGTCAAACACGACTTTTACACAGGCTGGATCCTCCAGTTGCTGGCGGCGACGGATCGGAGTCGCCAAGGTCGCCATCACTGCCCCTGGCTGATTTTCCAGTAGTTGAACCACCTGGTCAATCAAAGCCCCGGAAATCTCCGGCTCGTCGCCCTGCACGTTGACGATAATGTCAATCTCATGCAACTCCCGAGCTACTTCAGCGACCCGATCGGTACCACTAGGGGCAGCCGGATCCGTTAAAACGACCTTGCCACCAAACCCTTGGACCGCAGCTGCAATCCTCTCGTCATCAGCGGCCACGCAAATACCCGCTGGCAGCTGCGCTTGCCGAGCAGCCTCGTAAGTATGCTGGATCAGTGGTTTACCGGTCTCGGCGAGCAGTAGCTTTTCCGGCAACCGCGTGGAACGCAGCCGGGCTGGAATAACAATATAACTACTCATGAAACTCTCGCTCGTTTACTGGCCAATCCCCAGGATCCAACGTCCCCACGTCAGGACGACCAGGGGAATCAGGATCAGGCCCAACAGGTTCAACCACATTCCAGCGTACGCCATATCACGAATCTTGATTCTCTCCGATGCAAAGACAATCGCGTTGGGAGGCGTGGCCACCGGTAACATGAACGCACAACTGGCGGCCAGCGTTGCCGGAATCACCAGCAGCCGACTGTCTCCACTCGCCACAAGCGTACCAGCAATCCCTACCAGGAGCGGTACCATGATTGTCACGGTAGCCGTGTTACTGGTCACCTCGGTCAAGAGAATGATCACAGCTGCAACGATCAACATGGGGAGCAATACCGATGTACTTGGTACCAGCGTGACCGCCTGGGCAATCGCCTCGGCCAGGCCGCTGGAGGCAACGGCTGCCGCCAGGCTCAATCCACCACCAAACAATAACAGCACACCCCAGGGCAAACGTGAGGCCACTTCCCAGTTAAGCGCAAACTCTCGACGCTGCCAGTGCACGGGGATCACGAATAGGGAAAGGGCACCTACCAGGGCAATTACCGTGTCGCTGAGTCGGCTCACCATGGGAACTCGATCCGTCAGCCATTCCCAGTCCTGCAAGGGTGCCCGCAGGACCCACAGGATGGCGGTCAGTACGAAGACCTGCAACACGATCCGCTCACCTCGATTCATCGGACCCAATTGCTCGATTTCCTCACCAATCAGGGCTTTACCACCGGGTATTTCCTTGAATTGAAAGGGGAAAATAAACCGGGTCATCAGGATCCAGCTGATGAAAAGCATCCCGATCACCAGCGGTGCCGTGAAGACCATCCAGCGACCGAAGGTAATGGAGAGTCCGATTTCATCCAGTTGTTCTGCCATGAAGGCATTCGGGATCGTCCCGACAAACGTCATCATGCCACCAATGCTGGCGGCATAGGCCACACTCAGCATCAGGCAAGTCGCGAAACGATTCACATCGTCACGCAACCCGATTTTCTCTGGCGATATCGCAGCCGGTGGCGAACCGGTCGCCGACGGCGATCCCAATTCAAAACGATGATACAGCAGGTTGATCAGGCTAATCGCAATCGGCAACATCATCGCCGTGGTGGCCGTATTACTGATCCACATGCTCAGGCCGGCCGTGGCAATCATGAAACCTGCTACCAGGCGACGTGGGCGCACTCCCACGTACCAGACCGTGAGTAGTGCAATCCGCCGATGTAATCCCCAACGCTCGATCGCCAGGGCAATCATGAAACCACCCATTAGCAGAAAAACAAAACGATTGGCATAAGGAGTTGCCGCCTGCTGGAACACCTCTTTGCTACTGCCTTCAAAAACACCCAGCAAGGGGAACAGGACCAACGGCATCAACGAGGTTGCTGGCAACGGCAAGGCCTCGGTCATCCACCAGATTGCCATCCAGACCATGATCGCTGCCGTTTTACCTGCCGCTGGTTCCAGTTTCATCACTCCAGGACCAGGGAGGGCCAACGAGGACTGGGAAAGCAAGTAGACCGCCAGGGCCAACAACGGCCCCAGCACCAACCCCCAGTCACGGATCGCTGAATGCTCCGTACCACCACCTGCCGAATCACGTGAGGATTGATTCATCAAAGTGTCTCACCTGCCATAAACTCATGGGGCCAGCAACGTACCCTGACCTGAACCCCGCGTAGAAAAGCTGGATTCTAACAGCCCAACCCCACTTCTTCCTAGCACATTACTACCAAAGTCCACGCTAACCGCCCCCTTCAAATCGTGGTCAGAATCGCCCCGCTATGGTATAAGAGACGGGTTCCGTAGAAGACCGGATACACTACCAGCAACCTTTCACCTGCAGGATGATCTTCATGAAACGATTTTCGCTAGTGGTCCTTGGATTGACCTGTTTTATCGCCGCTCCCATGACACTCCAGGGAGCTGACTGGCCGGGATGGCGGGGGCCACAACGTACGGATATCTCCAACGAAACCGGGCTCCTCAAGTCCTGGAAAGAAGGAGGCCCCACGAAGGTTTGGAGCTACGATAATGCTGGCCTCGGCTATGGTGGACCCGCGATCGTGGGAAAACATATGTTCCTGCTGGGAACGCGCGATGAATCCGAAGTACTCATTGCACTCGAGACTGCTAACGGCAAAGAATCCTGGGCTACCCCGCTGGGATCTATTCTCAACAACGGCTGGGGCAATGGCCCCCGCAGCACACCAGCAGTCGATGGCAATCGTGTCTATGCCTTGAGTGGTCGCGGTGAACTGGTCTGTGCAGACATCCAGACAGGGAAAAAAATATGGCAAGCGTCCATGGTTGATTTTGGTGGCCGCGTCCCCAGCTGGGGATACACCGAATCCGTACTGGTCGACGGAGATCGTGTCCTCTGCACACCCGGTGGACAACAGGGCGCTATCCTGGCACTGGACAAGAATAGTGGCAAGAAACTCTGGCAATCCAGTGATTTCACCGATGGTGCCCAGTACTCCTCGATCATCGTGGTCGAGCATGCGGGGCAACGCCAATACATCCAATTGACCATGAAAAACGTTGCCGGCGTTGCCGCGGACACGGGAAAGCTACTCTGGAAATCTTCCTTCCCTGGCCGAACGGCCGTGGTTCCCACGCCGATCTACCATGATGGCCATGTTTACGTCTGTTCCGGTTACGGCTCCGGCTGCAAGCTCGTCCGGATCGATGACAACAACCAGGCAACCGAAGTATATAGCAATACCCTGATGAAAAATCATCACGGTGGTGTCCTACGGGTCAAGAATGCCGTCTACGGCTATTCCGATGGAGCCGGTTGGGTCTGCCAGGATTTCAAGACCGGAGAAAAAATCTGGAACGATCGTAATTTTGGCAAGGGATCGGTTACCTATGCCGATGGCATGCTGTACTGCCTGAGTGAACGAGACGGGACCATGGCGCTGTTCCAGGTTGCCGACGGCGGCTGGGAAGAAAAAGGACGCTTCAAGATGGAGCCCCAGGCCACCATTCGCAGTCCCCGTGGACGTATCTGGACCCACCCGGTCATCGCCAACGGCAAGCTCTTTCTGCGAGACCAAAACCTGGTTTTCTGCTACGACATCAAGCAACCTTAACTGCCCCTGATTTGACGCTCACCACGCTATTTTTTCTACTCAAGAGGTTTCCAGGATGAATAAGCTATTTCGCCCCCTGTTCGCACTGTTATTACTGATCCCCGTCGCCTTGATCCTGGTACTCCAAACGATCGCGGCTCCCCAGGCCGACGAAGACCAGGGAATCGACCGGCGCCGTAGACTCCTGGAGCAACAGGCCGAACGACTTGAACGGGCTGTCGAAAACGCCATCGAATCGGATGCCCCGGAAGCCATCCAGGTACGACGAAACTTGCATAATCAGCTCAAGGCCATTCACCTGAAACTTGATGAACTGGCACTGTTTTCCAATGACGACGACCGGGAACGGGACGAAGAACGACGACGACGTGGCGACGATGATAACGACCGGGAACGGGACGAAGAACGACAACGACGTGGTGACGATGATAACGACCGGGAACGGGACGAAGAGCACCGGCGACGTGGCGACGATAATAACGACCGGGAACGGGAAAAACATCTACGGGCGGCCCTGGAACACCTGCAGGGAGCGGGACTATCGCGGGAAGCGGCCAGGCACGCCATCGGTGAAGCACTACGAATGCAGGAGTCCCACGAACATCGGGATCGCGATCACCGGCGAGAAGATCGGCACGATCACGAACATGGCGATCACGAACACGAACATGGTGATCACGATAAAGACGACAATCGCGGGCGTGACGAGGACGAAGAGCGACGCTACGACGACGATGATGATGAT
>PVBE012795933.1_pt1 | contig 10195 bp, 7 predicted proteins | sample 1631181 | NCBI WGS metagenome assembly PVBE01 (sample SAMN08397723, study PRJNA350692) | Marine metagenome, whole genome shotgun sequencing project. | isolation source: water | place: Pacific Ocean | collected 2012-04 | reverse complement strand
GCCGCCCTTGAGGGTGGCCGAGTCTCCATTGAGAGTGGCGTTCCAACCAGAGTGAGTGAGTCGTTGGTGCGCCGGGGCCACCATCTGGATGACGCCTCCGGGCAGTATGGAGGCTACCAGGCCATTGAGTGGGACTCCGCCTGCACGACCTACTGCGGGGCCTCCGAGTCACGCAAGGACGGCCACGCCGCAGGCTACTGACAGGATTGAGACGCGCCGTCTCAAATAGAGACACTCCTGGGCGCACCGGCAGGACGATGCGGAGTTACTTTGCCAGTCTTCATGAGATAGTTATGGCATTTCTTACGAATCTGCATAATAGGGACTCGCCCGTTCCCAGCCTCGCCATGCGTACCCGATCCACATCCAAGGCCCTCGTCCTGCTCCTTTTCGCGGGAGCGTGCTCAGGTGGCGGGGGTGGGCCTGCGCCAGGCAATGGGTCCACCGATGCACCGGCGAACCTCTCCTACCCCGATGCTCGGGGCCTGTACTTCCTGGGGGGGGAGGATCTCACTCTCACACCCACCGTCACGGGCCAGGTCGATCTTTGGAGGGTCGCACCGATGCTCCCCGCTGGAGTCGAACTGAATGCCACGACAGGGATCATCCAGGGCCCTGCCACGGCGTCAAGCCCGACGACCACTTATAGCGTCACGGCCATTAACGATGGGGGCTCGATCACGGTTCAACTGGACTTCCGCACGGTCCGAGCGGCCAATTGGGCATACACGGCCAACATCAGTGACAATACGATCTCGGCCTTTGCCGTGGAGGCATCGACCGGGCTCCTGCACCACGCCGGCAACTACAAGGACTCCGCGGCCCGCCCGGGTCCCCAAGCCGTCATTCCTCACCCCACTTTGCCGGTCATCTATGTCCCCAACTTGTGGAACGCTTCCAAGCCCAGTGATCTTTCAACGTTTACCGTCAACCAAGACACAGGTGCGTTGTACCCACAGGGCCTGGTCAGCCTCGGCCCGTCCCCCCACTTCATGGTCATCCACCCTGACGGGCGGACGGCGTACGTTGCCAACCACGGATCCGACAGTGTGCGCGTGTTCAGAGTCGATAGTTCGACGGGGTTGCTCACTTTCCTGGACAACGTCCCCACGGGCGATGGTCCCAATGACCTGACCCTGGATCCTGAGGGACGATTCGCCTTTGTGCCCAACCACCGGGACGATACGGTGAGCGTGTTCACAATCGAGGCCAGCTCCGGGTTGTTGATGGAGCCAGGGGTGACAGTCCCCATGGCGGGCAAGCCGTCCAAACTGAAGACCGATCCCCAGGGCCAGCTCCTCTTCGTTCTTCTCGATGACAGCCAGCAACTCACAGCCTGGGCGATCAATCCCACCACCGGAGCCCTGACAATGGTGGACACGGAGATGGCCTGCGCCTCACCGGCAACCATCGAGGTCCACCCGACCCAGCCCATTCTGTACGTCCCCAGCCTCACGTCCGACTCAATCTGCGTGTACGCCTACGACCGCAAGACGGGCGACATCATGCCTTCCCAGTACGAGCTTGCGATCGGATCCCAGCCCAATGGGCTGACGATTGATGAGTCCGACCAGAGCGCATACGTGACCTGTAGCGGCAGCAAAGAGGTGTACGTCTTGGACATGAGCACGCCAGGCCAACCCACCGTACGTGATTGGAGACGCGGCAGGCGCTCCCCTCGCGTCTTGGGTCTGGTCCATGGTGACGCTCCACTCGCCCCCCGTGCGGAGGGTCTGTACGTCCTGAATGAAGGTGACGACTCCATCACCACGTTCGATGTGGATCCCGTCGACGGCTCCCTGGTGCCCACCAGTACGGAGTGGATGTCTGAACTCGGCGCCTCCTGCATGGCGATCGACCCGCGCGGTCGTCACGTGTGTGTCTGCTACGCTATTTCCAATACGCTCCAGATCTACTCGATCAACCACACGAACCAAACGCTCTCCCCCGTTGGACCTCCACACTCACTGCCGGATACGCCCGCCAAGATTGTCCTGGATCCCCTCGGAAACCACGTCTTCATCAGCTATCCGGCGAAAAACATGCTGGAATCCTATTTGGTGAATTCCAATACGGGTGAGCTGTGGTTCGCAGCCACAACCGGAACCCTTGCACAGCCCGATTCCATCGCCGTCGACCCCACGGGACAGTTTCTGTACCTATCCGCTGAAGGTGCATCACGCCTGCTGGGTTTCCGGATCAACAACGGCCAGTTCACGGCTCCACTCGGAAACCTGAGCACCCCGGATGGAACAACAGGCGCGCTGCTCAGCTTTTCGCGTCGCGCCGACATTCTGTACGCCGTACTGGATGGGTCAGGGCTGGTTCTCACCTGCACCATCGATGCCATGACGGGGATTCTGACCCCCGTGGGACTACCCGCGAGCACCGGCGGCCCGTCCCTGGCATTCGTTTGCCATCCTTCCAAAGACCTGGCCTATGCACCGCTCGTCGATGCGGCGAGCAATGGAGAGGTCGGCCACTATGGCCTGGACCCCTTCTCCGGCCGTCCCTCGCAACAGGGTTCCTCCTCCATAGGCTTGGAACCGGTGGATCTGGGCTTTGACCCCCTGGGCAGCTTCCTGTACCTCGCGGATCGCGACGGTGGACAGGTCACCGTCTTGAAGGTGGGCCCCGCTGGCCAACTGACGGAAATGAGCTACTCGCCGGCAGGCAGCAACCCCCTGCAATTGCTCATCCGACGCGCGTTCTAGGGCGGGCCGTCAAGCGTTTCCGGGTCTGGGTCGCAGCTGGATGCGCTCAGCGCTGACCGGCCTTCTCCGCTTCTTCCACGAGCTGGGCGATCATGTCGTCGTCCATACCGTGGCCCTTGAACCGGATCTTGCCCGTGTGGTCGATCATCAGCATGGTCGGGTAGACCTGCACTCGGTACATATCCGAAATGGGAGTCGCATTCGCCCCTTGGTAGGCACTGATCCAAGTCAGGCCATACTGCTTCACGCCATCTCGGTAGGTCTTCTCATCATCGAGACTGTTCACGCCGACGATGGCGAAGGGGCGGCCGTCATAGAGCTCAACGAGCTCACGCAAGTGCGGCATCGCACTGCGGCAGGGGCTTCACCAAAAGCCGTAGAAGTCCACGAGGACAGCCTTGCCGCGGTAGTCGGACAGCTTGAACTCATGCCCATCGATAGTCGTCGCGTCAAAGTCAATGGCGATAGCTCCTTCAGAAATGAACCTGGCCTCGTACTCGGCCAGCATCTTCTCGCCCGCAGCGGCACGCTCGGCATCTTCTGAAGCCCTGAGCACCCCGCCCAACTTGAACGTGGCAAGCCCCTTGGCCGAGCGCGAAGCCGTTCCTGCCAGGACGCGTTGCAGATGCCCTTCGACAAATTCTTCACCTACCGTTCGAGCGTCCCCCGCCAAGTTCGCGATGGCGGTGCTCAGGCATGCGGCGCTATTCTCCATCTTGAACACGCGGTCATAGCCCTTGCGCTTGAAGTCAGCGAGGTCGGCTTTCTTGATGCCACTCTTCTTGGCATTCTCGACGAGCCAGAGCGTGGCCTGTCCATCGTTCTTGCCAAGCTCTTCAAATCGCGGCCAGAAATCACCAATGGGGTGCTGCTTGCGCAGACTCCTGCGCTCTTTCAATGGAGCACTCTCAAGTACCTTCTGGTGGCGCGCCACAGCGGCCTGATACTCGGCATTCAGAGTCTTGTAGTTGTCCGACGCCCCGTAACCCAACAGGGTGGTCGCCAAGAGGATTGAAGAAGCAAGGAGGATGAGCTTGTTCATGGATCGGGCACGGGCGTTGCGTGCAAAGGGAATAACGGTTAGCGGCAGGAAGACTGCCTGCGGACCAGTCTAGACAATCCAAGACAGGCCGGTATCAGGCTCGGAGGAGCTTCTTACCCGTTCCCTACTGGAACCCTCCCCCCGAGCGCGCCTACCCCTTGGGAGCAGGTCGCACCCAACGGCGCGAGGCTTCTTCCAGGTACTCCCGCAAGTCCGCAACGGGAACCTTCTCCTGCTCCATGGAATCGCGGTGACGGACGGTGACCACGTCTTCGCTGAGCGTGTCCCCGTCAACTGTGATGCAGTAGGGCGTCCCCACCTCATCCTGCCGACGGTAGCGGCGGCCGATGGCTCCCTTCTCGTCATAGAAGGTGGCGAGACGCGCACGGCGCAGCTCGGCCTCGATCTCCTTGGCCTTCTCCGGCATGCCGTCCTTCTTGACCAGGGGGAATACGCCCACTGTGATGGGCGCTATCTCGGGGTGGAAGTGCAGCACCACCCGCGTGTCCTTCTCCAACTGCTCCTCTTCGTAGGCGTCGATCAGGAAGGTCAGCGCCATGCGATTGATCCCACCTGCGGGCTCGATCACGAACGGCGTATAACGCTCCTTGGTCTGCGGGTCGAAATACAAGAGGTCCGTCCCCGAGGCCTCCGAGTGGCGGGTGAGGTCGAAGTCGGCGCGGTTGGCGATACCCTCAAGCTCACCCCAGCCGAACGGATACTCGTACTCAATGTCCGAAGTGGCCTTCGCATAGTGTGCAAGCTCGCTGGCCTCGTGATCGCGAATGCGCAGCTTGCTCTCATCGATCCCCAGGTCGACGTACCAGCGGTAGCGTGCCTCGCGCCAGTACTCGAACCACTGCTGGTCCTCGCCCGGGGGGACGAAGAACTCCATCTCGGCCTGCTCAAACTCGCGTGTGCGGAAGACGAAGTTCCCGGGCGTGATCTCGTTGCGGAACGACTTGCCGATCTGAGCAATCCCAAAGGGCGGCTTCTGGCGCGCGGACTCGAGGACGTTCTTGAAGTTCAGGAAGATCCCCTGGGCCGTTTCGGGTCTCAGGTAGGCCACGGAACCACTCTCCTCAACAGGCCCTAGGGTAGTCTTGAACATCAGGTTGAACTCGCGTGCCTCGGTCAGCTCCCCCGCGCACTCACCCGGGCGCTTGCTGGGCTTCTCCGGACACCTGGCGTCCTCAAGCTTGTCGGCGCGGAAGCGGCCCTTGCACAGCTTGCAGTCCACCATCGGGTCGCTGAAGCCGCCCACGTGCCCTGAGGTCTCCCACACCTTGGGGTGCTGGATGATGGCTGAGTCAAGCCCCACCACGTCGGACCGCTCAACCACGACGCGGTTCCACCAGGCGTCCTTGACCCTTCTCAGGAGCTCCACACCCAGAGGGCCATAGTCGTAGGTGTTGCCCACGCCCCCGTAGACCTCGGAGGCCTGGAAGACGAATCCTCTGCGCTTACAGAGGGAGACGATGACGTCCATTTGGGAGGCGGGTTTCTTGGCCATGGTCTGGTTCGGGAGAGAGGCAGGGGGGGACTGGGTTCGGGAGTCTACCACCGCGCCGGGGCACCTCACAGCGGCACGGGGCCCTATAATCACGCCCGTGAATCCGACCCCTCTCGCTGCCCAGCCCCACCTTGAGTGGAAGGCCCCGCTCGCATCGGGTGCCCACCGTGCCCCCCATCGCTCCCGCCTCATGGAGCTTGAGGCGCAGGTGGCCGAGGGTAGGAGAATCACCTCTGAGGAAGCGCTGTACCTGCACGACCACGCCGATCTCCTCACCCTGGGCCGCATGGCGGATGGCGTCCGCTCAAGGCTGCACCCTGATCCGATCGTCACCTACATCGTCGATCGGAACATCAACCCGACAAACGTCTGCATCACCGACTGCGGGTTCTGCGCGTTCTACCGTAGCCCGGCGGACCCCGAGTCCTACGTGCTCTCACGGGAGGAGATCTTCAAGAAGGTCGAGGAGACGGTGAACCTGGGAGGGCAGCAGCTGCTCATGCAGGGTGGCCACCATCCCTACGTGCTCTCGGACTGGTGGGTCGAGCTCATCCAGGACATACGAGCGAAGTTCGACATCAACTGCCACGCCCTCTCGGCACCGGAGATCGACCACTTCTCGCAGGTGGAGAAACGACCCGTAGAAGAGGTCATCGCCGATCTGGTCCAGGCGGGACTGGGTTCGTTGCCCGGAGCCGGCGCAGAGGTCCTTGTGGAGCGGGTGCGGGCCATCATCGCTCCCAAGAAAACCTCCACCGACCGGTGGCTCGACATACACCGCAAGGTCCATGAGGCGGGTCTGCGATCCTCTGCAACCATGATGTTCGGTAACGTCGAGACCGCCGCAGAGCGCGTGGAGCACCTCGCGCGACTGCGCGATCTCCAGGACGAGACGGGGGGCTTCACGGCCTTCGCCTCCTGGAACACCCAGCCCAAGGGCGTTCCAGAGGAGCACAAGTACCCCGTCGCCACGACTCCCGCCCTGTACCTGCGCATGCAAGCTCTCGCGCGCATCTTCCTGGACAACTTCGAGAACATCCAAACCAGCTACGTGACCCAGGGGGTGCGCTTGGCCCAGGTCAGCCTGCGCTACGGAGCCAATGACTTCGGGGGCACCATGCTCGAAGAGAACGTGGTCTCCGCCGCAGGCTGCTTTCACCTCTCGTCCATCCAGCGGGTGGAGCACCTCATTGAGAGCGCGGGCTTCCAGCCCAGACAACGCAACTCCTGGTACGGGATCGTGGATGCACGACACGGGAAGCCGCCGTTCCCTGCCAACCGAGAAGAGGCCGCCACGCATCAGGCAGCCCTACACGACAGGCAAGAGGACACCCCGAGCCTTGGCTGAATCCCATGAGTAGCCCCACTCCGCAACTCCAAGACTCCCTGCTGGGCAGCGCCCTCGCCGCTGGCATCGGCGCCCAGGCAGAGAAGGTCCTCGCAGGTCAACGCCTCAGCCGTGAAGACGGCCTGGCCTTGTACGCCTGCGACGACATCCACCTGGTCGGCGGGCTCGCCAACTTCGTTCGGGAGCGAATGCACGGCGACAAGGCCTTCTTCAACGTCAACCAGCACATCAACTACACGAACATCTGCAACAAGCTGTGCCGGTTCTGCGCCTTCCAGCGCCTGCCCGGCCAGGAGGATGCCTATGTGATGAGCCCCGAGGAGATCGGTGCCAAGATCCGCGAGCAGCTGGATGAACCGGTGACCGAAGTGCACATGGTGGCCGGCGTCTATCCCAAGCTGTCCTACGAGTACTACCTCGACATCCTCCGGGCGGCGAAGGACGCGCGCCCCGGCATCCACATCAAGGCCTTCACCATGGTCGAGTTGATGCAGATCGCGGTGCGCGCCAAGAAACCCCTCAAGGAAGTCCTGCCCGAGCTCATCGAGGCCGGGCTCGGCTCCTGCCCCGGTGGCGGCGCAGAGGTATTTGCGGACCGCGTGCACCTGGAGGGTTACCACCTGAAGAACACCGGAGATGAGTGGATCGAGACGGCGCGCACGGTTCACGAGGCGGGCCTGAAGAGCAACGCCACCATGCTGCATGGACACATCGAGACCGCCGAGGAACGCGTCGACCACCTGGACCGCCTACGCCGGTTGCAGGACGAGACCGGTGGCCTGCAGTGCTACATCCCGCTGTCGTTCCACCCCGAAAACACGGAATGGACCCACCTGCCCGGCCCCACCGGCTTGGAAGAGCTGCGTGAGATTGCCCTGGGCCGCCTGATGCTGGACAACGTCCCGCACATCAAGGCTTACTGGATCATGCTCGGCATCCCCATGGCCCAGCTGGCCCTCTCCTACGGCGCCAACGATGTGGACGGCACGGTGGTGGAGGAACGTATCTATCACGACGCGGGCGCCACTACGCCCCAAGCTGTGGAGAGAGCCGAGCTCTTACGTTGGATCCGCGACGCGGGCCGCATCCCCGTGGAGCGCGACACTCTCTACAACGTGCTCTGGTCCGAGGACGCCGAGGCTCAGGCCTCCTGTTCTACGGACGCCGAAGCCACGACGGCCTCCTAGATATCGCCGAGCTTCTCTGCGAAGGAACCGGGGTCGGCATCGAAGGCCTTCTTGCAGTTTCCGCAGCAGAACGCCACTGACCGGCCCTCGTACTCGCTGGTGACGGCAGCGTCGACGGCCTTGCCTGACACCGGGCACTCAGCATTCAGCTTGGGCTTCTCCGCCTCGATCCCCAGCTTCTCCAGGAACTTCGCTGGGGCTTCGTCAAACGCAGCCTTGCACTTGCCGCAACAGAATCCGACCAGGGTGCCACCGACCTCGGAAGTGCAGCCCGCCACGATGGGCTTGCCCGACACGGGACAGACCTCGTTCACGGGACCCGCATTCTTGAGGCCCAACTTGACGAGGTGGGGGTTGGGATCGGCATCGAACGCTGCCTTGCACTTGCCACAGCAGAATCCGACCAGGGTGCCAGCGGCCTCGGAAGTGCAGCCCGCCACGATGGGCTTGCCGGATACGGGACAGACCTCGTTCACGGGACCTGCCTCCTTGAGACCCAACTTGGCGAGGTGGGGGCTGGGATCTGCCTCGAAGGCGGCCTTGCACTTGGCGCAACACAGGCCCACTCTCTGGTCCTCCACCAGGACAACGAAGGCCGCGCTTACGGCCTTGTTGGTTATGGGGCACTCGGTGTTGATGGAGATCTCGGTGGCGATCTCCGTCACGACAAGTTCCGCTCCGGTGTTGACCTTGGAGCCCGAATGACTCGCTTGGAAGACCTTGGCGGCCTCCGGTGTCACGTCCGTTCCCCACAGGTAGAGGCGCTCCAGGGACGGTAGCGACTCCAGATGCTTGAGTCCGGCATCGGTCACACCCGTCCCGTACAGATTGAGCGAGCGCAGCTCTCCCAGCTTGGCGAGGCTGGCCAGGCCGGCATCGGTGATCGCGGTTCCGGAGAGGTTCAGGCGCCGCAGGGCTCCGAAGTCAGCCAGCTTGTTCAAGCCGGCATCTGTGAGCTTAGTCCCCGCGAGGTTGGCCCACACCAACACGGGCTCAAGACCGGCAAGCAGCGCGACCTGCCCGTCCGTTCCCTCATCACGAGAGAGACTGAGGTTGACCTCGAGCGCCGTATGGTTCTCCGCGATCAGCTGTACCCGAACACCCGCGCCATTCAGGGTGACAAGGGCCTTGTCCCGGGTGGCGAGCTGCTCCTCGCTCAGAGGTGGCAGGGCCAGCGGGTCGACCTTGACCTCGCGGACGGGCGGCTGCTCCCAAGCGGCCCCCTCTTCGATCCAGGTACGCAGAATGGCAATGTCCTCATCGCTGAGCTTGTCCGCCTTCTTGGGCATGAGGTCGGGATCGTCCGCGTCCAGGATGATCAACTCGATCACGGTGCTCTGGTCCGGCTTACCGGGGACGACGGGGATGAAGTCCTCATCCCCTTCAAACAACCCCGCGCGCTGGTCGAGACGGAGGTCGCCTTTCTGCTTCTTCGGGCCATGGCACTCGATGCAATGTGCTTCAAGAATCGGGTAGACGTCCTTGAGGAAATCCACGTCAACGGGGGCGGGCGAGGCGAGGGTCAGGCTGATGAGGGTGGAGAGCATTTATGAATCGTGAGGTGTGGCGGGGGATTCCAATTGTAGGGTGTCCTCCCAGGCTGAGGCACTCCCAATCATGCCTGACCCGTAGGCCGGCACTGCGTGGCACGGCATGGGCAGGCGCGGTATGGTGGAAACGCAGGATGGCTACCCTGATGCGCTGCCCCTTTACTCCCCTTCTTCTCGCTGCCCTGGCGGCCTGCTCCCCCGATCAGGCGCCCGAACCGGAGAAGGTGAAGCGCCCCAACGTCCTCCTGATCGTGGTGGACACCCTGCGCGCCGACCGCATCTCGGCCTACGGCTACGCACGCGAGACGACACCTGTCCTAGACGCGCTGGCTGAGCAAGGGGTGCTCGCCAGTGACGTAACCGCCCAGGCCTCCTGGACCAAGCCCTCCATGGTGTCCATGTTCCAGGGCCGCTACGTCACCTCCTACCGGGACGTCTTCTTCGAAGACACGCCCACACTGGCCGAGACCTTCCAGCGGGCGGGCTACCACACCCTCGGGATCGTAGGCAATGGGCTCCTGTCCGAGAAGACCGGGTTCGATCGGGGCTTCGATCACTACGAGTCACGTAGCAAGAAGATCGGTCAGGGAGGCCGCACCCTGCCAGCCCGCGAGGCTGCCGAGCTGATCGGCGACGCCGCGGCGCCCCTGGAGTTTGCAACCGAACGCAGGCCGGACGATGAGCACGTGCCGTTCTTCGCCTATCTGCATTTCATGGATCCCCACGGACCCTACAAGGCGCACCCTAAGTTGGCGAAGCACCTGCCTGTGAGCGCGGGGGCCAAGCGCTGGAATCTGCAGACCCAGCGTCTACGCTACGGTGCCACCCATCCGGGAGCCGT
>PVBE010654334.1_pt1 | contig 10195 bp, 10 predicted proteins | sample 1631181 | NCBI WGS metagenome assembly PVBE01 (sample SAMN08397723, study PRJNA350692) | Marine metagenome, whole genome shotgun sequencing project. | isolation source: water | place: Pacific Ocean | collected 2012-04 | reverse complement strand
CTTGGCCTGTGTAGAACGTGCTGTGAGGAATAGGGGCCACCATCAGGACCTGCTATTTCATTCGGACAGAGGAGTCGAGTATCTTGCTGGGGGATACCAGGAAAGGCTACAGCGCTACGGGATAGCCCAGAGTATGAACCGGGTGAGACAGATGAATGATAATGCCTTTATTGAGTCGTTCTTTCACCTGTTTAAGACAGAGCGGATCAAGCGAGTGGTTGTGAAAACGGTGGATCAGCTAAGAGGAATCATTACTGAATATATGCGCTACTACAATTACGAAAGGTCTCACTCATCTATCGGGTATATATCACCCAATGAATTTGAGTGTAGAATGAGTTGTTAACAATAGGGTGTGTGCAAAAGCGGGTTAAGTTCCCACCCTGATTCTCACAAGCGATTTAAACCGCGCAATTGAATTACTGCTGCTGGCGTAGCGCTGATTGGCATTTATCTTGATTACCGGTCCAGCGTTTAACAGGGGCCCGTGTTGGTCATCGTGTTTGTCTGAAAAATTAGGATGCACACCGTGGGCATTATCTATCGATAACAGCAGGGACTGTCTGATTACACGCTCAAAATCATCTGCATGCTCTGCTTCTGCGGCAACCATTCTCTCCAAAACGGAGTTTAAGAAGGGACCTTGTGCGCCCGATGCGGATGAACTGCCTACTTCTTCATGGTCATTACAACCAGCAACGAAGCGTATTCGTCATTGCTGTTTATTAGCGCGCAAACCCCTATATAACAACTGAGCAAATTATCCAGCCGGGCAGCCGCTATAAACTGTTGCTCCAGCCCCACCAGGGCCGGTGGCTGGGAATCATAAAAAACCAGTTCGTGGGAAAGCACCTTGCTGGCGTCCACCAATCCCAGTTTATTCTGCAAATAGTTCAGCAGGAACGAATCGAGATCAAAATCTGCCTTGTTTTCTATGCGCAGCAGAACCGGTGGTAATTCTTTTTGTGCATTAATCTTTCTCCCGTTATTCGCATTCCGGTCCAGGTGAATCGCGAGGCTGGGTATAAAGGCCACCGGGTCAGCCAGGTCAATCAGGCAGGAATATAACTCACCCTCCTTTGCCTCATACTCAACTCTTCCTGCAAGCGAAAGGTCTCGATCAAACCAAGGGTGCAAGAGTGCAGCACCATAAACTTCTACTCCGAGCTGAAGATAGCCCTTGCCGGTAATTTCCGGTGTCGGTTTAACCTTAAGACAGGGGCTGTCGGTGTGGGCGCCACTCAGGTGAATACCACCTTCAACCAGTTTGTGAGCCCCGGTTTTGAACGCAATAAGCGCCGATTCGTTACGGATTGTGTAGTAGGATTTGTTCTTCTCAAGTTGCCAGTGCTGGGATTCTTCAACACGGACAAAATTTGCCGTATCAAGCAGGGTCGCCATTTCGGCAACCGCATGAAAAGGGGTTGGTGAATTTCTGATGAAATTCATCAACCCCTGGTTAAAACTGACATCACTCATAGATCAACCGACAGTGAATTTACGGACAGCTCGTGCAGGCTAGCTAGCGAACTTCCAATAATTCAACATCAAATATCAGCGCCGAGCCTGGTGGAATTGCAGGTGAAGGGGAATTATCCCCATAAGCCAGTTCTGCCGGAATAAACAGGCGCCACTTGTCCCCAACTTTCATTAACTGCAAGGCTTCCGTCCATCCTGCTATTACCTGAGACACACCAAATTGGGCGGGCTCACCCCGGTCTACCGAGCTGTCAAAAACACTACCATCTGGGAGAGTGCCATGATAATGGGCCAGAACTGAATCGCTTTCGCCTGGTGAAGCACCACCGGACGGACCTTCGGTTAACACCAGGTATTGCAGGCCAGTATCAAGTGTTACTACGCCATCCTGCTCAGCGTTTTGTCGCAGAAATTCCTCGCTGGCGACCCTGCTGGCTGTTATCTGTTCCTCCGCCTGTGCCGTTATGCGTTCCTGAAAAGTTTGAATTGCCGCTACCATCTGCTCTTGTGTCAAGCCAATGTCATCTGACACCACATCGCGTATTCCGGCCACGAATGAGTCAATATCTACGCCCTCGAGCAAGCCCTGGGCTACCAGGCTTTGACCAATATTGACACCAATGCTATAGGCAATACGCACATCCTCATTCTCTAAATCCAGATCGCTCTGGGCCAGAGATACCGGAGCTAGTACCATTAGCGAGGCAGATAGGGATATCCGGGCCAGATGTTTCACAATATTCATACCAATTTCCTTTGAATCAATGGACAATTACGATTTAAAAGGTTTCAATCTTCTCATCTTTACAATATCGGGGGCATACTAACTGGGTTAATGTCGAATTACCAGAGACTCCCAGACCATGAAGACCTGCCCGAAACTCTCTAATAGTCACTGTTTCTCATGAAATCACCGATTCCAGGCCTGCTCACAATGACCTCATTCATACTGGCTTTGAACGGCTGCAGTCAGGGCTTCACAGTGAGTGTAAACGATCAATCTGTTTATGACCCCGGTGGCAGATTATTCACCAGCCAGGTGGAAGATGCTGACCTGCAAGGCTGTATTAATCTTGCTGTCAGACAGCAGAATCTCGACAACCCGGAAGAGCTGAATGTATTGTCCTGCGCCAATTCTCAAATTGCCAGCCTTGAAAACATAGGAGATCTCAGTCGCCTGCGATTTCTGGACCTGGGCAACAACAGTATAAGCAACCTTACCCCTTTAGAAAGCCTGAATCAGCTTGGCGGCCTGAATCTTGCCAATAATGCTATATTGGATATCGCGCCACTCCTCAATGTGCTTAGCCTGACCTCGGTAATTCTGACGGGCAATAACCAGATTTCCTGCAACCAGTTAGCCCTGCTCCGACAACGATTGGGGAGTAATCTGGTTGCGCCAGCACAGTGCCAATAGTAGTCACACTTTTATGCAAGCGGGCCACTGTGAAACCGAAACTCCTCATCGACGGAAAGAATGAGATTTTCCTCCACTTCAGCGAAGAACCGAATGCGAGAGGAAAATTCTGCGTCGCTGAACCGATCTGCTAAATCGAGATAGTCCTGAAAATGACGTGCCTCAGACTTTAGCAAGCTGGTATAGAAACGCACCAGTTCATCATCGAGCACTGTAATTAGCCTGGCAAATCGCTCGCAGGAACGCGCCTCAATATAGGCACCGATAATCAGGATGTCTACTAGGGCCTGCTTTTCAGTCTTGCCTATGTGTTTGCGCAAGTCCCGAGCGTAGCGGGAAGGACTAAGACGAATATATGCAATGTTTCTTTGACTGAGTATTTCCACCACTTGCTGAAAATGTAGCAATTCTTCTCGCGCTAATTGTGACATTTTTATCAGCAATTCAGAGTGGGCCACATGTCGATACATCAAGTTCATCGCCGTAGCGGCTGCTTTCTTCTCGCAGTTAGCGTGGTCGATTAATAGCAGAGGCAGATTATTCACGGCTTGATCGAGCCAGGCATCCGGCGTCTTACAGGGGAGGAACTGCAGAATTTTGGTTAACATGGCATTGACTGAACGGTAGAGATTAAAGTTGGAGCTTGGATTTAATGTCGAGGTGGTAGTAACTCTAGTGACGCAGCTTTTCGTTAGCCTCAGCACCGCTATCCTGACCTGACTCCGCACTCGCTAACGCCTTTTTTTCGGAATCAATTTCGGCTTTTTTCACTAAATCGGCCTTGTGCTTCTTTGAGGTTTTGGCACCGAGTTGTTTCAGTTTTTCTACCCGGGTCATTAAATTCCCACGTCCTGACACCAGTTTGTTTTGTGCCTTATCGAAACTCTCTTTGCTGGCATCGATTTTTGCACCAATGTCTTCCAGGTCGCCAACGAATGCGACAAATTTGTCATACAGGGCCCCGGCTTTATCTGCGATTTCCTGTGCATTGCGGTTCTGCTGTGCCAACCGCCAGATATTGTGAACGGTCTTTAACGTAGTCATTAACGTAGTGGGTACCACAATAATAATATTGCGCTCAAAACCGTATTGCGACAATTCTGTATCACTTTGAGCCGCAATGGAATACGCCGCTTCAACCGGCATGAACAGAAAAACGTAATCGAGCGAATTCACTCCCTTCAGATTTTGATAGTCCTTCGCCGTTAAGGTTTTTATGTGTTGCCGGATAGACTGGATGTGTTGTTTGAGGTGGGTTTCCTTTGCTGTTTTGTCCTCTTCGGCGCAGTAGGCATCCCAGGCTTTCAATGACACTTTTGAGTCGATAATAATGTCTCTGTCTTCCGGCATGTGTACTATAACGTCAGGCTGACTCTTTGAACCGTCTTCGGCTTTCAGACTGACCTGAATCTCATACTCCCTGCCTTTCACCAATCCGGAATTCTCCAGTATGGTTTCCAGCACAATCTCGCCCCAGGTTCCCTGCGCCTTATTATCTCCTTTCAATGCATTGGTTAAATTAACCGCGTCTTCACTGATGCGACTATTCAGTTCCTTCAGGTTGTTGATTTCTTTCGCCAGTGAGAACCGTTCCTTTGACTCCTTATCATAGGTTTCTTCTACCCGCTTTTCGAAATTCTGAATTTTTTCCTGCAAAGGGGAAAGAATTGCGGAAAGGCTTGCTTTATTACTTTCAGTGAATTTTTTACTCTTATCGTCGAATATTTCATTCGCTATATTCTTAAACGCGATTGTCATTTGCTCTCGGGATTCACTGAATTGCTTGCGTTCGTGATCGAGGGTAGTTTGCAGCCTGGTTATCTGCTCTCGATAATCCAGGTTGACCGAGCTCTGCGATTGAAAATTATTCACAGACTCATCAAGACTACTCGAAAGGTTAGCAACTTCTTCTTCTTTGGCCAACAGTCGTTCTTGCAGTGTGGCTAATTCAACTTGCGCCCTGCTGGATTTTCTGAGCAGAAATCCAACTGTGGCAAGGGCCGCGAAAAGGAGTATTAAGGCAAGTATTGCAGTTGATGTCATCCACTTACCCGGGGCAGAATTAAAAAAAGAGTGGGACCGTCGGATTTCTCAGAGTGCCCTTATAAAACCAGCTTCATATTCAATTCAAATTATTGTTTATCGCTACCAGTAGTGAGTTTCTAATGCGGTCATCTTCGTCTTCACTTTCCAGGGTTTCTGCAATTACATTTATCGAAGACTCTGTTTCCTGCAAAAGTACACGAAAATCCAGCCCAACGACCTCCTCGTCACTACTACCGAGACCGAAACTGAAGACGCGCCTTATAAAACCTGGCCCATCATCCTCCTCATTTACTCCCGAATATTGAACACTAAACACGGATTCTTCCCTGTTGATATCTAGTATAGCGATCTCCGCTGTCTCCAGCGCCGTTCCCACCAGGGCCCAGGCCCGATCATAGCCCATCCGAAGCTCCAATATTCGTTTTCCCTGATCGTCCTCGATAAAATTTGCCTTGCTTGCCGCAGCGATACTTCCCGCAAGTAAGCTTGAAGACGACGCCTGATAAATGTCATTCCTGTCCGCCAGATATTGCGACATCGAAGTCATCACCCGATCTTCCTGATCTGCAGAATTGGAAGCTTCCGGCCAATCGATAGATGCAGGAATTTCCTCTTGCCTTGAAAGGGCTAAATGCAGGACATAGATCTCCGAGTAACCAGAGTGAAGACCTGGCTCTATGGTGAGTCGATACTTATTGCGGATTGCAGTTTCGTTATCAACCTCAAGCCAGGCTGTCTCGAGGGTTCCTTCTATCGGATTTTCGTAATCGAGGTTAATCTGTAATTCTGTCCAATAATCCCGAACCAGTGGCCACACCTGGCTGGGCGTAGCATCGATAACAATCCAGCTGCGCTCCGCAAAGCTCTGAATTCTCACGCCTTCCTGCATCCTGGCTGCTAGAGGTCTAGGTCTGGGCGTTCCATCGAACTCTTCTACCACTATCGCAAGTTGCTCGGGAATCACATACAACTGGTCAAGGGTAAAGCTATCCAGTTCATTGGGTATAGCCATGTCCGGGATCACCGCGGCTTCCAGATAATCACCACCCCGGTCCCGAAACATACCGTCATCACCGGTCAGATAATTGCAACCACTCAAGAAAGCGACGAGAAAGATTGTTATAAATATTTTTTGCATAGTTTCCCTAAACCATCACTCAGGCAACTGCTGCCAGTCCAACTTCTGCATAATGCAAAGCATCACGTACTTGGATGTGATATTCCCTGTCAAGTTCCGTTAGTGGCAATCTGATTCCCGCATTAATCATGCCCATTTCAGTCAATGCCCACTTCACCGGTATGGGATTTGCCTCCACAAATAAACCACGGTGTAGCAGCAGCAGCTTTTGATCGAGTTCCGTTGCCGCCTGTTGATTGCCGGCGATAGCCAGCTTGCACATCTGTGACATTAATTCAGGAGCGACATTGGCAGTAACTGAAATAGAGCCCTTCGCACCGCCCAGCATTAGCGAAAGCGAATTAGCATCTTCACCACTGTAAATGGTAATTCGGCCATCACAGCGTTTAATCAAATCCAGGCCACGTTTAACATCACCTGTGGCATCTTTCAGAGCTACAATATTCTTACAATCTGCGAGCCGCTCAACGGTTTCATCCTGGATGTCACAAGCTGTGCGACCTGGTACATTGTAGAGAATTTGCGGAATATCTACCGAGTCAGCTAGGGTCTTAAAATGTCGAAAGAGTCCTTCCTGGGTTGGCCGGTTGTAATAAGGTGTAACCAGTAGACAGGCATCAGCACCGTGTTCTTTCGCAGACTGAGTAAAAAACAGGGCTTCCTGGGTGCTGTTGGAACCAGTTCCGGCGATAACCGGAATTCGCTTATTTACCGTTTGCACGCAATGTCCAACCAGGTCGCAGTGCTCTTCTGCGGTGAGTGTTGCAGATTCCCCGGTCGTACCAACAACGACAATAGCATCGGTACCCGACACAATATGCCATTCGAGCAATCTATCGAATGCGCCATAGTCTATCGACCCGTCTTCTGACATAGGCGTCACTATGGCAACAATACTGCCCTCAATCATTAGAATCCTCTCTAAGTCATACCGATACGACCGCGCATTTTATCACAAGGGGGTTTCGGGAACCAAAGCTATTACTCTGGCTCGGGCAGCACCAGAGATTGGGAATTAGTCTTGCTGGGCCAGGCATTGATTATTGCCTTGAGCAGAGTGGCCAGCGGAATAGCAAAGAACACGCCAGCTATTCCCCACATACCGCCAAACACGAGTACTGCGGCGATGATTGCAACAGGATGAAGATTCACTGTTTCTGAGAAAATTATCGGTACCAGTACATTTCCGTCGACCAACTGCAGAATTCCATACACAATCAGCACTGTGTAAAAGTTGCTATCTACACCCCATTGCACATAGGCCACTGCGGATATTGGTATGGTGATTACGGTTGCCCCGATGTAGGGCACGATGACCGAAAGTCCCACTAACACCGATAGTAGTAGAGCATAATTAATCCCCAGAATTACAAAAGCCAGATAAGCCGCACTGCCAACGATAATTATCTCAACCGCCTTGCCGCGTATATAATTTGAAATTTGCTGGTCCATCTCCTGCCAGATTCGGCTCATAAGAGGTCGATTACGCGGTAGAAAATTACCCACCCAGGTGACTAACAGCTCCTGGTCTTTCATCATGAAGAACACCAGGATTGGGACCAAAATGACGAATACCATCCAGGCAATCACACTGGGTATACTGGCCAGGGAAAATTCCAGCACTGTCTGCCCCCAACTGGCCATCTCACCGCTGATACTATTTATAATATCCTCAACCTGTTGTTCAGACAGCAGAGACGGGTAATCTTCGCGAAACAACATAAAAGAGGACTGCCAGGTACTCAGAAGATTGGGCAACTCTGTCGCCAGTCGCCTGAATTGAGTCCACACCTGCGGTAGCAGGATCAGAAGCATGAGCAAAAACAGGCCAACAAACAACGTATAAACCAGAGTAAAAGCCAGCTTCATCTTCATGCCATGGCGCAGGAGCACCATGACCAGACCCTGCATCAGATAGGCAAAAATGGCAGCAGTGATCAAGGGTGCGAGTACTTCTCCAAAAAATAGCAACACCACCAACACTGAGGCCAGCAATATCATCAGTATGATCGATTCCTCATCATGGAAATAACGATCAAGAAAATCATTGAGCAACTTCTTCATCTAACTTTTACTCCGGCTAATCAGATCAGCCTTTCCGAATCCAGTAAAAATAAGCTGCATCATCTTTTCGAAAGCTCAGTATCTGATGCTGACTCTGCTCAATGAAAAGATGAAAATCCCGCTCTGAGCCCGGGTCTGTGGCTACTACTTTTAGCACCTGGTGCGGTTCCATCCCATTTAGGGCCAGTTTGGCCTTCAACAGGGGCATGGGACATTGCAGCCCACTAAGATCTATTTCTACATCAACATCTATGTCCATCCCCCATTTTACCAAGCTATCGTCCTGTCTGCCTACTAGGGAGCCTCTGATTAAGTATTCAATTTCTCTGCAGGCCAGAGATATTGAATACTTAATCAGAGACTCCCCAACAAATTCAGGGGTTATTTGTTATTAATTCACACAGCAAATGCAATTATTTGTGGTAGTCTAGGTCATACACTGAAAGGTGATAAACCCTATGCGCTATTGGCTTTCACTGGTTCTCCTGCTTGGAAGTGGCTCAATGCCACTACTTTCGCTGGCCCAGAATTCGCTGCCCTCGCTCGGAGATCGTATCTCCGGCACCGTTTCGCTGGATCAGGAATATGCGATGGGACAGGGATTGCTGCGCAATTTACGCCGCGGTGCCCCCACCATACCTGACGCCCTGCTCAATGACTATCTGGAAAATGTCACCTATAGATTGGCTTCCAGGAGTCAATTGCAGGACCACCGCTTATCCTTTGTCATCATCGATAGCGAGGAGTTGAACGCATTCGCAGCACCAGGAGGAATAATCGGTGTCAACACCGGATTATTCCTCAATGCTGAGTCTGAGGCCGAATTTGCCTCCGTAATGGCCCATGAGATCGCCCATGTAAGCCAGCGTCATTTTGCCAGAAGCGTGGATGAAGCCCAGGCCAGTCGCATACCCCAATTAGCCTCAATGATGGCCGCCATTGTGGTGATGGCAACATCAGATAGCGACCAAGGTGCTGCCGCCCTTGCTGCAGCCCAGGGCAGAGCAGTAGAAAATCAACTGCGATTTAGCAGAAGTAACGAGGCCGAAGCCGATCGCATAGGCCAGGATACGATGTACAACGCCGGTTTTGATCCACGCGGTATGTCAAATTTATTTGAACGGCTTGTTGCTATCAACCGGTTTGGCAGGCGCCCACCGGAATTTCTGCTTTCTCACCCGGTAACCGAATCACGAGTCGCCGATGCACGGGGGCGCGCATCGCGCTATCCGGGCCGATCATTTGTGGACAATCTTGAATATCGCATAATGAGAGCGCGCATTCTTGCTCACTACGCTGAAGATAAGCAGGCGCTTGCTGATGAATACCAGAAGGCTCTGGATGAGAGTGAAACTGATTTGCTGCGTGATGCAAATCGCTATGGCGTGGCCGTGTCTTTTTGGGAAGATGAACAGTATGCCAAAGCGGCTGAGAACCTGGCCGTACTGTTGGCAAAAGAGCCAAATCGTATCAGCTACGTAGTCACTCAGGCGGAGATATTCACAGCGCAAAATGAGCCTGGCCTGGGTATTAGTTTCTTACAGCGCCATCTGCAAATCAATCCTGACAACCACCCATTGACCATGGCATTGGCCGATGCACTAGTGGAAGCCCGTGACTATCAACGCGCAGCAACCGTCATGGAAGAGCACGCCCTGCTCCGCCCGGATGATCACAGCCTTTGGTATCAAATTGCGGAAGTCCAGGGGCAAGCCGGGAATATCAGTAAAGTTCATCAGGCAAGGGCTGAGTATTTTAAGCTCATCGGAGATTACCGCAACGCAAGAGATCAACTTCAGTTCGCCCTGCGGATTGAAGCTGAAAATGGTGTAACCCCAGCAACAGAGTCCCGGCTAAGACAGAAAATCAGAAACATCGAAGCCCTCGAACGGGAATCAAGAAACTAGTACCTCGACCAGGGTTAATTTTGGAGTGCAGAGTTCACCAGTATGTTCAGTGTTAGGCGCAGTAACGCAGGCCTAGCACCGCTAAGTCAAGTTGCTGCAACGCCACAATGGACATACTGGTGAACTCCCGAAGGGCGGGCTTCT
>PVBE010478885.1_pt1 | contig 10197 bp, 7 predicted proteins | sample 1631181 | NCBI WGS metagenome assembly PVBE01 (sample SAMN08397723, study PRJNA350692) | Marine metagenome, whole genome shotgun sequencing project. | isolation source: water | place: Pacific Ocean | collected 2012-04 | reverse complement strand
GCTGGAACACTACTTTTTACCGGGTGATCTTGAACAGCAGATTGAGGCGTTCGTCGATCACTACAACCACCAGCGTTACCATGAAAGCCTGGATAACCTGACACCGGCCGATGTCTACTTTGGGCGCGGAGAATCAATACTGAGAAACAGACAAAGGATCAAACGAAACACCCTTGCAGTACGTCGTTTGCATTATCAACGGCACGCTGCGTAAGATGAAAACTGATGAGCAAAACACTCCATTAAATTAAATGCTCATCTGTTCCATTTGTTTGACGACGGACAATCTTCAATTTGTATTTCAGAGTATAAAATATCGGGTATAACCTTCATACCAAAGGTACAAACAACAGGCCTCTTTGAGCCAGCGGTTATTACTTCAACATTCTCGAATCCGCAACTTCCTGACCACCCTAAAACGTCATAAAAAGATGCTGCTTCTAGTATTTCAGCACCATCACACATTAGTAAAAGAACTTTTTTCATGACTAACTTTTCTCCAAAGTATGTTATGTATAAAAAGAGCATCAATAAATGGCTACCGTATTTTCACCTCAATGCGCGGTTGTAAAAGCTATCAGAGTGAAAATTTCAAACAGTAATTGAGCACCCACATGAGCGGTGTTAGTGGTCGAATCGTATTGCGGTGCAATTTCAACCACGTCGCCACCCACAAGGTTGAGCCCTTTTAAGCTACGCAAAATCATTTGTACCTGTAAGGGCGTCATACCACCGACTTCCGGGGTGCCCGTCCCTGGAGTATAAGCAGGGTCAATACCATCCACATCGATCGAAATATAAAAGGGCTTGTCGGAGATCACTTGTTTGGCTTTGGTGATAATCGCATCAATACCACACTGTTCGATATCTTCAGCGTGAACCACGGTCATACCGGACTCATAGGAAAACTCACCACTGAATTCAACCGAACCGCGAATACCGATTTGTATGCAACGTTCAGGGTCGAGAACACCGTCTAGCACAGCCTGGCGAAACGGGCCTCCATGATGAAACTTCTCACCTTCATAAGCTCCGCCGGTGTCCATATGAGCATCAATGTGAACCATGCCGACGGGTTCGTGTTCGCCGAGAGCTTTCATAATTGGATAGGTAATGGAGTGATCACCTCCGACGCTCAGGGGTTTGAGGCCAGCTGCAACCAGTTCTTTGTAGAACTGCTCGATATCTTCAATGCTGTCTTTGAGGCTAAAGCGAGAACGAAATTTCACATCGCCAATATCCGCGGCTTTGAGCACAGCACTGGGAATTTCATCCAGCGCGTGATTGTATGGCCCAACCCGTTCGATTGTTCTCACTGCACGAGGCCCGAAGCGGGCACCCGAGCGATTGGTGACACCTAAGTCCATAGGCACACCAATCACGGCAACATCCAGCCCGCTGAAGTCTTCGGTATAGGGTAAATCGAGAAAAGTGGGGACGCCAGAATACGGTTTTGCACTACTGTGGGGCCGCCCCGCCAGCTTCTCTCCCACATGCTTGAAGCGCTCGGTCAGATACAGTGATCCATCAGCATCACTGTACAGTTCTCGAAGGCGGTTGAGTTTGTCTTGATTCATGATAATACCTCAGTGATTACTTAACGCCCCAACATGCCTTCATCTTTGATCCATGCCTGGGTTTGCTCGAGCCCTCTGCCCAGCTTCTCGATCAATTCATCCACCTGTTCTTCAGTAATGATCAACGGAGGGCAGAACGCAACGCTAGTGCCAGCAACAGCGCGACAGATTAGCCCGTGATCTTGACAGGCTTGCTGGAGGTAACCGGCTACGGCCGGCTCAAAAGGTTTGGCTGTTTCCTTGTCGGCGACGATTTCTATCGCTGCGATCAGCCCCTCACCACGCACGTCTCCCACTAGCTCGTGGTCGATGAATTCACATAGACGCTTCTGCAAGTATTCGCCCACTCTCGCAGCCTTGGCAAAGATGTTATCGCGCTCGTAAATTTCCAGGGTTTTTAGTGCTACGGCACAGGACACCGGGTGGCCTGAGTAAGTGTAACCGTGACCGAAGACACCGACCTTGGCGGAGGGTTCAATCATGGCTTCGTACATATCGCCACGAACCACTGACGCGCCAATTGGCATGTAGGCCGATGAGAGCTGCTTAGCGAATGTCATCATATCCGGCTTTTCAATATTCATGGTGGTGGAACCAAAATCATTACCAGTACGACCAAAGCCGCAGATCACTTCATCAACCCAAAAGAGGATATCGTACTTCGTGAGCACGGCCTGCACTTTTTCGTAGTAACCAGCCGGCGGCACGATCACGCCGCTAACTCCGGTGATGGGTTCACAAATCATGGCGGCAATAGTTTCCGGACCTTCCTGTAGAATCAGCGCTTCGAGATTGTTAACGATACGGTCAACGAATTGAGCTTCGCTTTCACTACCCTGCTTACCTCGGTAATAGTGGGGATGATCAGTGCGAAGAATGCCGAGAGCCTCGATGGGGGCATCAAAATGCGCCAGGTTGGCGGGCAAACTGGTTAAGGCACCCGCAGCCACAGTTACCCCATGATAGGCCCGCTCGCGGGTGATAATTTTGCGTTTCTCCGGCTTACCGATAGCATTGAAGTAGTAACGCAGCAGTTTAATATGAGTGTCATTGGCATCACTACCGGAGTTCCCGAAGAAAATTTTGGCATTATCGGTGGGTACCATGCTAGCCAATTTATCGGCGAGGTCAATGCCGACCTGGTGAGTTTTACCACCAAACATATGCGAGTAAGCAAGCTTGTTCATTTGCTCACTAGCGGTGCCTATCAGCTCCTGATTGCCGTAGCCTAAAGATGTGCACCAAAGACTTGCTAAACCTTCCAAGTATTGGTTGCCGTTGTTGTCGTAAATGTAAATACCTTCACCACGCTCGATAACCAGTTGTTCAATAGCTTTGAGATTAGTGGTTGGATAAATCATTGATGTCATGGCTTTTCTCGCTTTATAACATTAGGAGGCTTTATCTCCTCGTTTAACACGCTCACCTGGACGGACGTCAAACTTACTTGTCCAAACCACCCATACAGATATATTTGATTTCCAGATAGTCATCCAGACCGTACTTCGAGCCTTCTCGGCCCTGACCGGACTCCTTGATTCCTCCAAAGGGAATCACTTCACTAGTGATAGCTACTTCGTTAACGCCTACCATACCGAATTCAATAGCTTCTGAAACCCTCCAAATGCGCGCCATATCGCGGGTAAAAACGTAGGCAGCCAAGCCGAATTCGGTATCGTTGGCCATGGCAATGGCTTCTTCTTCGCTGCTAAATTTGAACACAGGCGCCACTGGGCCAAACACCTCTTCACTGAACAGACGCATATCTTTGGTCATATCAGTAAGAATAGTGGGCTCATAGAAGTGCCCACTCTGAGAATGGGGCTGACCACCAGTGACAGCAGTTGCACCTTTATTTAGAGCGTCCTCTACCAGCTCGTGAATATCGACCACAGACTGGGCGTTAACCACCGGGCCGTGGGTATTGGTTTTGTCCAGCCCATTTCCCACCTTGAAGCGGTTTACGGTGGACGTGAATTTTTCCATGAAGGCATCAAAGATGGTGTCCTGCACTAAAATACGGTTGGCACAGATACAGGTCTGACCGCTATTACGATACTTAGCGGCGGCGACACCAGCCACCGCCTTGTCAAGATCTGCATCGTCAAATACGATCACCGGGGCGTTACCCCCTAGCTCCATGGAGGTGCGCTTAACTGTAGCTGCACACTCCTCCATCAGCTGTTTACCTACTGGTGTGGAGCCCGTAAACGTGAGTTTTTTCACGATGGGGTTAGAGGTCATCTCTCCTCCAATGGCGCGGGAATTTTTACCGGGCACCACGTTCAACAAACCAGCAGGCAAACCGGCGCGCCCTGCCAGTTCTGCCAGTGCCAGTGCCGACAGAGGTGTTTTAGTAGCCGGCTTCAACACAATAGCGCAACCCACTGCCAAAGCAGGACCGGCCTTGCGGGTAATCATGGCAGAGGGAAAGTTCCATGGTGTAATGGCCGCCACGACACCCACCGGCTGTTTGATAACAACGCCGCGGCGGTCAGTTTGCGGAAGGCTGATGGTATCGCCATAAACCCGCTTGCCCTCTTCGGCAAACCACTCGATAAAAGAAGCGGCGTACGCGATTTCAGCACGAGATTCCTCCAGTACTTTGCCCTGCTCCACCGTCAACAGTACAGCCAGGTCTTCCTGATTGGCCATAATCAAGTCATACCATTTGCGTAATACAGCGGAGCGCTCCTTGGCAGGTTTGACCTTCCAGCTCTGCATCGACTGTTCGGCGCTTACTATGGCACGACGGGTCTCATCAGCGCCGACACTGGCAATCTGAGTGATCTGCTCATTGGTGGCAGGATTGTAAACAGGCACGCTAGCACCGTTGTCAGCGTCTACCCACTGGCCATTAATATAGGCCTGATTTTTTAACAAGCTCGGGTCTTGCAGTTGTAATTTCATTATGTCCACTTTGAGTTGCCACTGGGCCTTGCCCAGTGTTTACTAACAAGCCTAATCAGGTGGCCAGCCATTAAACAGGCACATTTATCACGAGAATAGCTTTGAGAATTACCTAGTAACTATAAAGTATTTTTTGTATACTGTATACTATTTATTAGCTTAGAGTTTAGCTGTAAGCTCATGAAGATTCATAGTCCGGCAAGACCTATTGAATATCTTGCCCCCTGAGCGTAGACGGTATTCGCAGAACCACAAAGAAAGCCAACATCGCAATAATTGAGAACACTCCAAAGAGCCAACGAGCTGAATTAGCGATACCATCAAGCCCATCCGGACCATTAATCCCTGTCGCGTTCACAATCATGCCGGCTAGCGCCGACCCGAACGCCACTGCAAACATTTGAACTGTAGTAATCGCCGACCCTGCATTGGCTTTATCCTCTGAAGATGTATATTTCAATACAAAGGTCGATATATGAGGCCACCCAAGACCGATCCCTATACCGCACAAAATCAAACACACGCCTATCCCGTACGACAACGAAACGTCTCTAGACTGGTAAAAAGGCAATAGGGCAACTAATCCACCCGTACCCAGCACCATTAAAACTGGGCCCGTATTTATTGCACGAAACATCGCTGACCCTGTCCAACGAGCGGCTACCAGCTCCGACACCGTCCAACCCACAGCCATCGACGCAGTCATGTAGCCGGCAATTAGGGGCGACTGACCGTAAAGAACCTGCAAATAGTAAGGTAAGTAGATCTCACTGGAGATGCAAACAATCATCAAAAACATCGCACAAAAAGCAACGGATAAGGTTGTCCCAATTTGAAACGTTCCTTTCGGAAACAATCGGGATGAACAGATTTTGTCACATCGAGCCAGCAGAAGGACGCACATTACAGAAGCAACTATTCCGCTCACACTCCACAGAGTGGATGTCATGGTGCCACTGATCGATATAGACAGTACCGAAACCACTATAAGCAGCAATTGAGGCAGAGGTATCGAAATGTCTTCTTTGCGCTGTATGTCTACCTCAGGCAATAATCTAGCAATTGCCACCAAATAGACCAGAGTCACTGGTAGAAAAGCACCAAACCCCAACCGCCAGACATCCAGTTCTGCAAAAACACCTCCGACAGCTGGACCAGCTAATACACCAATTCCAAACACGCCCGAGAGCAAAGCCATAGCTCGCGGCCACAGTTGTCTAGAGAACACCAGCATTATCATCGAATAACAAAGGGCGAAAATCATACCGCCACCGACGCCCTGTAGGACACGACCAAAAAGCATGACAGTCATGCTAGGCGCCATAGCAACTATAAGACTACCAGTGAAGAAGGCCGAACCGGCCAACATATAGGAGACTCGAGCCCCGCATCTTTGCAATACAACTCCCGTCAAAGCCGAGCTTAAAATCCCAGCTAGCATGAATAGCGTCGTATTCCACGAGTAGAGTTCAATACCGCCAATATCCTTAGCAATCGATGGCAACATGGTAGTCGACATATAGGCATTAATTGAGTTTATGCAAACACCCGCAGTCAACATGATTGACATCAGGAGATTTTGCCCGGAGAGAAGGTCAACCCAGCTACCAGATTCCGTCGAATTAGGCGTCATTAACATACCTCAGTTGTTTCGCCTTCAGCTTAAACAGTTTCACTCAGGTTGTGCCCAAGAAGCGTCAGCGGTTATAAATATTTCAGATGAATAATACAGATATAGGGCCTGAAGCCAGGCCCTTTGGAAATCACTTTACTTCATATAAAGCATTATTCACCGAACCAGGAGAAACCCTTAGGGCATTGATCAAGATACCAGTTATGGTAATGATTTAACTGTGATTCCAGCGGATAAATAAAACTTCGAATATTGCTTTTTGAAGTTATGGCCGGGCTATGCACGAAACTATGTATCAGTATTTCGCATGTTTGGCTTTTACCTCGCAACGACGTGCGTGCAAAACCGGCTCCGTATAACCATTGGGGTGCTCGCACCCTTTAAATACCAAATCACAAGCTGCCTGAAATGCTATACTCTTTGCAAAGTTAGGGGCCATATTGCAATAACTACTATCCATTGCATTCTGGCGATCCACCACTGCTGCCATACGCTGCATAGTCTCCATCACCAGCTCTTCGGAACAGATACCATGGCGCAACCAGTTAGCGATGTGTTGGCTGGAGATACGCAAGGTAGCGCGGTCTTCCATCATACCCACATCATTGATGTCCGGTACTTTTGAGCAGCCCACACCACTATCAATCCAGCGCACTACATAGCCGAGAATACCCTGAGTATTGTTATCCAGCTCACGTTGAATCTCCCCAGCAGAGAGCTGGGTATCCTGCAATAACGGGATGGTAAGGATATCGTCCAAACTGGCCCGCGGGCGATCCGCCAGCTCCTGCTGGCGGGCGTTCACATTTACTTTATGGTAATGGAGTGCGTGCAGAACTGCAGCAGTTGGCGAAGGCACCCAGGCTGTACTGGCCCCAGCCATGGGGTGACCAATTTTCGCCTCCAACATCAGTGCCATCAGGTCGGGCATCGCCCACATTCCCTTACCGATCTGCGCCTTACCCTGCAGACCTACCGCCAGGCCATCGTCCACATTGCGGTTTTCATAGGCACCAATCCAAGCTTCTTCTTTGATAGCCCCTTTTGGCAGGAAGGGACCCGCCTCCATACTGGTGTGGATTTCATCCCCGGTACGATCCAGAAAACCGGTATTAATAAAGACCACCCGCTCCTTAGCAACGCGGATGCACTCTTTAAGATTACAGGTGGTACGGCGCTCTTCATCCATAATCCCTAGTTTCAGGGTATTGCGTGCGAGACCCAGTGCATCTTCAATGCGCCCAAACAGTTCGCATGTAAAGGCCACCTCTTCCGGGCCATGCATTTTAGGCTTCACAATATTGATGCTGCCAGCGCGGGAATTACGATATTTGCCGTTATTTTTAAGGTCATGGATAGCAGCCAGGCTGGTGACTATACCATCCATAATCCCTTCGGGAATTTCATTGCCCTCTTTGTCGAGAATCGCACTGTTAGTCATCAAGTGGCCCACGTTCCGGACAAACAGCAGGCTTCGACCATGCAAGGTCAGCGCTGAACCGTCAGCGGCAGTGTATTCCCGGTCAGGGTTCAGTGCACGGGTAACGGTTTTACCGCTCTTCTCAAAGGTATCTGTCAGGTCACCTTTCATCAGCCCCAACCAATTGCGATAGGCCAGTGATTTATCTTCACCGTCTACGGCAGCTACGGAGTCTTCACAATCCATAATGGTGCTCACAGCCGCTTCAACCACAACGTCTTTAACCCCGGCGGCATCTTCCTTGCCAATCAAGTGGCTGCGATCGACCTGTATTTCCAAGTGTAGGCTGTTATTTTTCAGTAGAATCGAAGAGGGCTTATCCACTGCCCCTATGTAACCGACGAACTTTTCTGGCTCGGCCAATGTAGCCTCTGTGCCATTATTCAGCACCACCACTAGCTGCTGTTCATTAACAGTATACTGAGCAGCCTCTTTATGGCTGCAACCCACCAGAGGAGCAGCTTCATCCAGCATATTGCGGGCAAACTCAATCACCTTGGCACCACGAACAGGGTTATATCCTTGTCCCTTCTCTGCACCGCCCTCTTCTGATATCACATCTGTGCCGTAGAGGGCGTCGTAAAGGCTACCCCATCGCGCATTGGAGGCATTAAGAGCAAAGCGGGCATTCATGATAGGCACTACCAGCTGCGGCCCTGCCTGCTGCGCAATTTCACTATCCACATTTTCTGTAGTCACTTTGAAGTCGCCTGCTTCCGGCAATAGATAGCCAATCTCAATCAAAAACTTTTTGTAAGCTGCCGCATCGTGTGGCTGGCCGGTACGCTGCTGGTGCCAGACATCGATCTGGGACTGCAGATCATCACGCTTATTCAGAAGATCACGATTTCTAGGGGACAAATCACTGATAATAGATTCAAGCTCAGACCAAAAGGTCTCTGGCTTAACACCCGTACCTGGAATAATTTCATTTTCTATAAGATCATACAAGTCGGCAGTCACTTGCAAACCAAATTTACTAATTCGTTTCATAATAAATTCTTATCCAATTAAAACTCTAATCTTCTTACTAGCCACGGCAACTAAATTTCTTTCCATAAGATTCTATAATTCTAGAGACATAAAGTATTTTAGAACCTCATTTCCGCCACTAATAATTGGCAACACCATAGCATCACGCACATATTTCTCTACCGGATAATCCTTCATATATCCCGCACCACCTAATATCTGCATAGCGTTCACCGTCACTCTCCGAGCCATCTCAGCAGGGTAAACTTTTGCCATATTTGGCAGGACTTTATCTCCATCACAATTGTTTTTACTTTGCCAAGCTACTCTATGAACTATTAGCCTTGCCATTTCAATATCGGCTTTCATATCAACAAGCATATTCCCAATAGCCTGGTATTTTCCGATCGGCTGTCCCCAAATATTTCTTTCTTTAGAGTAATTCAAGGCTACATCATATGCAGCTCTAGCCAAACCTACTGCCATTGCACCGGTGCCTACTCCGTTCGTATCATAGACACGCCGAATAATGCCAACGCCTTCACCCTCTTTTCCTAACATATTTTCTTTGGAAAGCGTCATATTCTCAAAGTTTAGCTCGCCATTCATAGATGCTCTGTGTCCCATTTTGTCTTCAATCGTTCCCACAGAAAAACCAGGAGTATTAGCAGGGAAGAAAAACACAGAACATGACTCAGAATTTGGTTGATTAGGATCTGTCCTTGTTAAAACACCATATAGCTTAGATACACTTGCATTACTTGAGTACAACTTACTACCATTGATGATGTAATCATTCCCATCTCTTTTTGCTGTAGTTCTAGTTCCCATCTTAGGATCTTTCAAAGGACAAAATATTTCTGTTCCCCCTGAAGGCTCTGTTGCACCAAAACAGAACAAGCCATCGCCACTAGTATCTTCACAAAGAGGAACCAACCATTTTTGACATTGCTCTTCTGTTCCACTTTTAGCAATCATTTCTGATATCGATATAGTTGCATGGAATGCATTAGCTATTCCTATATCACCTACAGCTAGCTCTTCGAGAAAGATAGCATAATCCAATGCTTCCCCTCCCATTCCTCCATATTCTTCTGGAACTAATAGCGTATGAAAACCTAATTCAAAGCCTTTTTTTATAACCTCTTTGGGAAAACATTCTTTTGGATTTTGAATACGATCAACTTCAGCGGATACAGGATTGATTTCATTTTCAGTAAATTTTTTAGCAACGGCTTGAAGCTGCTTTTGCTCATTTGTCATCTCAAAATTAATCACAATGCTTCCTCTCTAAAACTTTTTATTAATACGCCTTCAATCTAAGCTTCGGTTCGCAGGCTAAACCAGAATGTATATTGAAAATAATAAACAGGCATATGACCCGAGCAAAAACATATACCTGTCTTGTTATATTGTGGCGACAAGCTAGTCGATATAACCGACTTCTTTCAAACGCGAATCAATTGCATTTTTAACGTAATCTGTAAGCTTATCGAAAGGAGGCCTTACAGGACCACCAGGCAATCCCAATTTTTCAGCCCAATACTTTAATGCTGCTATAGGGAATACACCTCTTTCCATTAAACTGGCAATTTGTGTTTCTTTAAAGATCACACGCAATGGGG
>PVBE010410422.1_pt1 | contig 10197 bp, 6 predicted proteins | sample 1631181 | NCBI WGS metagenome assembly PVBE01 (sample SAMN08397723, study PRJNA350692) | Marine metagenome, whole genome shotgun sequencing project. | isolation source: water | place: Pacific Ocean | collected 2012-04 | reverse complement strand
TTGTCTCGATCGCGACACCCCGGAGCACCCGGCGCTCGAGCGTCTTATCGAGCAAGGTGCGGGCACCACGGTTCCGGACTGGGGTGATCCCTTTGGTAATCCCGAGCAAATCATGGCCTTGTGGCCTACGACGTAAGTTGAATTTGGTAGAAAAAGGGCCTTTGTCCGACTTATACTCCTAGTACATTTTCCTGAAAGCAATTTTTCACTAGATTTATCTTATTGATACCTGCTCACACTGAGATATTTGCGGTTTCTCGCAACATCATTGCTCTTGGCTAACATTTCTATTTACTCGAAAAAGGTGACCTTGTCAGGACAGCTACGAGCCCACCTCAATGGTCAATATGATGACTTTCGGTGCAGGGTCCGGTAATCCAGACTTCTTTACATAGACTGTTGGAATAGGGCTTTCCTCATCTAGCGCCGCATATCGAATCGTATTCTTTGTGACTTTTTCCTGTTGCATTTCGATTTTCATCTATTCAACCCTTCAGCACTTTTGGTGGGTGCAGGTTTGTCGCGAGTTTATGGGGACACCCTAGGGAGCCAATTTTTTCTGTAGGTATCTGTAGTGGCTAAATTGGCATCTCATCACTCAAGGTGATTGTACCAATTCCCAACATCGCGGGATCGAAGATCTCTTTCCGACAGTATTGCCTTCTTTGACAGGGTATAAGCTTGGCGTTTAGAACGACCTCTCCATTCCATCGATACCCTGCGCTGCGCGGATGCAAACCGTTTCAGGCGCAGAGGCGCAGAGTGCAAATCTTTTACCAAATTCTCAAACGCAGCAAATTGCGTTGTATAACTGAGTGATGCTCCTGCATAGTCGCCCTGTTCATTTTGACGCAAAGCGCGGTACGCAAGTGTAGCCTCCCATAGATCTGCAATCCGCTCAATAACATCATATTCAGGGATGTGATTGTCAGCCTCAAAAGGTGGTACAACGAATAGCTTCGTTTCGAAAGAGTGAGTTGTGCTACTAATCTGATCTGTTGATTCTCTCCAACTGACGGCGCCATCAAAGAGCAATTGTTCGCCCTGTTCCAACCGAGGTAAATTAACGCTGACGGCAAATGCTCGAGTTGCATCTGCCACGATATCTCCAATCTGAAGTGAATATTTGCCTGGTTCATGATTCACAGCCATACGGGTTATGGGCTCCAGGTTGGCTACTAATGGGTACTCTAACGACAGGCCTACACCACGAGCAGTGATGGTATGTAGTTCGCCAAGTTCTCCCAACACAACATCAACAATGTCTGCAGTTGAATCAGCATCATGCAGACGACCTTGGCCTCCCTCAGCGAGAGCATCCAGCTGTAGTGGTGAGTATCTCATCCCTATTCCAGCAGCCGAAGTTTTAACATTCCGTCTCGCCAGTTCCCGAGCGTGATAGAGTAATTCGTCTGGATCGCAGATTCCCCGATTAGCACGGCCATCTGATAGTACCAATACGTGTCCTTCCCGGTACTCTCCATGTTCCATTTCCGAAGCAACACAGCGTGATCCCTCAAACCATCCAGCGGAAAGATTGGTTATACCTCCAGCATAAATTCGATGAATCAGCTCACTTGCCTCATGCTTGCCTTGCTCATTCATCATGAGGCCGCTAAACAATGTGTCAGTTGCTTGGTTAAAAGTCACCAGGGAAAGACAGTCCCCTTCTTTCAGGCAATCCACGATTCCCTCAGCAGCGCGGCATGCGGCTTCAATAGGTGCGCCAGTCATAGAACCCGAGCAGTCAATGACCAGTGCTAGATTAATTGGCTGCCGTTCAGATACTTGTTCAGGTTTCGACGGCGCAGTGACTTCTATCAGCAAATTTCGCTGAGCGCTTCTGCCAGCGGGTACCAAATTATTGTCCCACACGGCATTGATAACCAATTGGTTATTTATACTCATAACTATTTCTCTTCCAATATGGTGGCGATCAACCGAGCGATCAATCGCAGTTGCTTTTCCTGGCTCTTTCTAACTTTCTTGTTAACCCGGATTTGTGCATCATTGCCAGCAGATAGGATTTTTGGCTGATCATGTTTTTCCGTTTGACGACGCTGCTGACGGCGGGATGTGAATTCCTCTGCATGATGATCTAGGTATTCTGACGCTGATTTCTCAGTAGTTTCTGAACTCGTTGCGCCATCAGTAGAGCGCGATTTCGGTGAAATGGAGGATGCAAAGCGCACAACTTCCTCACCCGCGTCCTTTCGCTCTCGCAGCTCGACGTTTGAATAGCTCCCCACCGAACCGATCTCAAGCTTCTCTTTGCCGAGCAATACAGCACGCATAGTAGGGAGTGAGATTCTGGTGAGTGCTTCATCAATATTCTCCTCGGGAAACCCTTCATCCCTAAGGCGGGTTGCAAACCTTTCTGTAAGGTCATCGATAAGATCTTCCTGGTCTTGCAGATGGCCGGCTTTCACCAGTAGTCTGCGTGTCAGGCTACTGCAATCTTCCATACTCAGCCCCTGCTGCTCACAGAGTGCCGATGCGAGTTTTTCCACTGTTTCCAGTTTGGGCGCCCCGCTCTTGCCATTCTCAAGCCGAGAAAGGTAGGCAGGGTCCATCTCCGCGCTCTCTGCCAAACTACGTAGCGAGATTTGCTTCGCCTCACGGATTTTCCGCAGGTATTTCCCAAATAGCATCTCTTCCATTATCCTGGCAGCCAGTGTTGTGTTGATATGCAATACTACGGTATAAATGACTGGACTGTCAACACAACATTGAGGTAAATTTGGGAATTTAGGTTAGTTACTCAAGATATAATCAAAAAAATGTCAGTAGTTGCGGTAAAGGGCGATAGACAGGCCCAGAAAGAACTATTCGCGCTTGCTAAGCGTATGTCTGAAATGGCCGATTTTGGTACAGCGGCTGAGCATATTCAGCCAAAACTATGGGTCCATCATTCGGTACAAATATTATTCAAAGTGGGTCAGTCGAAGATGTAAATCAACACTCTATGTGCACCGGGTGACCATTAAGTAAGCTCTAAACCTTCCGCTTACTTTCATACTATCCGACTGAAATCATTTCTCGATCAGGCAGCTCGTATACCGGGATCCCTCCAATCTCATTGACAAGCTCAACATGCCTAGCTTGGTGGGTAAAAAAGAGGATTTGCGTCTTTTTGGAAACCTCTTTCAGTACCCTAAGGGTTGCTCTAGCGCGGTCGTCGTCAAATTGGATTAGGATGTCGTCGACAATAAAAGGGAGGGGCTCAGCGCCCTCTATTCCGATTTCTAGTGCGGCCAGGCGCAGGGCCAAAAACATCTGATCTCTTGTACCATCGCTCATACCTTCAGGTGGTACATGCCGTCCATTTTGGCGCACGCCGACCAGCATGGGCTCGTCGCCCTCGTAAGAGATCTCAAGACCTGCAAAAGAGTTTTGGGTGAGCTGTGGGAAGAGCTCGTTGGCTCTGGTGAGTAAGGGAGTCTCGTTTTCTTTTCGGAAGGACTCAATTTCCTCGTTGAGGATTTTTAGGGCTATAGTGAGGGTGATGTACTCGGCGGACTGTTTCTGCAAGCGTGTGATCAATACTTCAGCTTCATCTGCGAGTTTCGCAGCATTGTCACTGCCATCAATTTCTGAAAGTTGGCTGCGACGGAGGCCGATTTCCTGGTCGATTTCAGATTTGTCGATTTCGCTCGTTTCGAAACTGCCTTTGATATCGATCAAATCGGACTCGACATCTTCTAAGATGCTGCCTTCGGCTGCTTTGATGATTTCCTCCAAATTACCACGACCTGTACTGATCAACTTTTCTTCAACGTTAGAAATTTTGGATTTCAGCTCTCTGAATTCGTCGCTTTTACCCTCCCTTATCCTCAACTCATCAGATGAAGCACAGCCTTGTTGCTGGCAGAGTTTTTCCAGGCTGTTTTCAAACCCCGATAGTGCGGCTTTCTCTTGTTTTAGTGTTATGTCATTTTTGGTAAGGACCTCTTGTAGAGCCTTTTTTTCTGTACGGTCACTTTTCGCCTTTTCAAATATTTCGTGGAGCTTACTTGAAGCCTCAATGGGGGAAATACCTACCAAATCTGGGGCAGCGAGCTCTAGAAGGGTGGTCAATTCCTTTTCGAAAGATTCATTGGCATTGCCTATTTGCTCTATCCGAGCCAGCTTATCGTTTAGGTCGCTTTCTTTAGCAAATATTTCTCGTGATTGTTCCAAAATACCCGTAACGACTTTCGTGGTTTCATCTGCTTTAAAACCATGCTTTACAATCAAGGTCTTCCAGCGGCTTTCCCATTGTTCTAATGCTTTCTCTTGCTCTCTAACATTTTCTCGTTGAAGGGTTTCGTCTTCACTGATTTCATGCAACTGATTTTCAAGTCTTCTTCGTTCACTCTGTAGCCGCTCATTATTTTCTACAAGTTCTCCAGAATAAGTAACTAACTCGTTTAAGTCATCAGAGCCAAAGTCCTCAGAGCTAAGCTCATTGATGGCTTTTAGAAGCCTTTTAGTACAGGTGCTCACTTCTACCTTCTGTTGCTCACAATCGGTTTGTAAATCTTGCAAATCCCGACTTTTATCGTTCGTCATTTCCAGACGGCTCAGCCATTGCAGCATTGCTTCAGGGTTATCAGCATCAACCCCTGTTTCCTTCCAAAGTGATAGCCACCTTTCTTGTAGAGCATCTTGTTCAACCTCTAGGCTTTCCATCTTTTCGTTTGTAGACGCTAAGTTAGATTTTGCGGCTTCCAATAGCTGTGTGGAATTATCCACTTTGGCAATAGCTTCAGCGTTATCAAAACGCTTGTCCGCAATGTGATCAGCCTTGTTCAAATCTCTTTCATAAGCTTCTTGAAGCGGCAAGCCGTTCAGATATTCTGGATCGAACTTGTCGGGCTCTTTCCCTTCGAGCCAGGAAGAGAGTACGGCTTTCCAACCAGTCTGTCTTTGTTGCCTAGCGCTAGCCAAATCTTCTTTACCGAATTCCTCAGAAGCAATCGAGCTTTTCTGGAGGGCCTCTTTAAGCTTCCCTATTTCCTCTTCAAAACGATTTGCGTTATCACTTTCCTTGCCCAATTCACCCTTCAGTTCACCGAATTTAGTCTGGAAAACTTTAATGTTGGATGATTTCGGCACCTTGATACTACTCACTTCCTCTACTTCTGTGAGCTTGAAACCAAGCTGTTTGTAATCATTGAGAAGTTGCTTTTTCTTAGTGTTGAGTTGTGCTTCGTCTTTTTTCAATTTGACCTGAAGATCACCTTTTCTTGTGACATTGCCGAGCTCTCTTTTTAGGAGGCCAATTTCCTTAGCTGTTTCAAGTTCGGCCAATGCTTTTTCATTAATAGTCCTTTTAGTCTTTAGCTTTTTCAGTTGCACATTAGAGTTTTTCAGGGCGCTTTCTACTTCCACGAACTGCTCGCTGAGTTCACTGATTTCGCTACGCTCAGCAGACTTCAATTTGAAGCGTTGGGCTTCTTCAAGCCTTAGGCCTGTTTCAATATCGTTGAGTAACTCATTGATCAGGTTTTCAATGCTCAATTTTTCTGATTCCAAACCAATTTTGTCGTTTTTGGCATCCTTATAAGAACCTAACCTTTGATGTATTTCATTTATCGATGAACTGTTGTCCAGTAAACCATCGGGTATCGTGATTTTTGCAATTTGTTTTTCCGTACTATCTATATCAATTTGTTCTTTCGAAATGGCTTCTTCGATATTCGTAATTTTCGCTTCGATGTCTTTCCGTCGCTCTCTGACGTCCATAGCGACCGGGGTGAAATCTGCAAATTCTTCTAGGGTTTCCAGGAGGTGAGCACGATTTATTATTAAGGGGATGGTTCTTTCTAAGGCTTCAAGGCGATTTTTTTCCTGCTCTAAAGTTTTTCGCTGTTTAGAAACTTCGGCGGACCGGCCTTCAGCATTCCGGTATTCTTTGTCGATCTTTGTCCATTGGCTTGTTGATATAGAAACGGTTTTCTCATCTTTCTTGATATCTTTGTATTCCTTGATCAAGGCCGGTATACCTTCCTTCTTTTTTCGTGCTGTGTAGAGTGCGTCAGCACCTGTTTGCAGCTTATCAACGAGGTTTTGTAAATTCACCACGCCGTGCCCTGCTGAAAAAAGGCTTTGTCCAACGTCACCTTTATTGGCCATAAGGGCTTTGCCGCCCGCCAGTAACTGATCGTGGTCGATGGCATGCTCTTGAAAAAACATTTCCTTTGTCGCGCCATTCAGATGACTGTTTAAGCAATTGTCGTCCAATACTTCGCCATCTTTTGCGGAGAGCAAAGTCGCCCTGTTACCTTTTTTTCTTAAGAAGGCAATGCTTTCGCCTGCATTCGAGATTTCGGCGCCGACCCTAAGTTGAGGGTTGTCATGAATAAAATTATCTTGGGGACTGCGTTCGATGCCGAAGAGCATGGCACTTATGGCCCTCAGTGTAGACGACTTGCCACCTTCATTGGGGCCATAAATGACATGCAGCCCGTCAGCCTCCCCATCGTTTTCAAGATCGATGTCACAGTCGGTAAAGGGGCCAAATGCCTTCAACATCAATTTCTTGAATTTCATTGGCTAGCTCCATCAGCCAAGTGACTTGAAATAAGGTCTTTTGCATCCATAATAAATCGCTTGATGGCAACGCTGTCATTCAACCTATCATCACCTTCAAGCTTTAAAAGTTCCGGAGGTAGTCGCTTGTGAAAATCAGAAAGCTCCTCAGTAAGTAGCGCCAGAGCTTCTTCGCTATCAGCGCGTTGATTTGCTCTTTCCTGTATCCCACTTAGTATTTCCTTGTCCATAGCCACGCCAGTACTTTCGATGACTGTAGTGGTCTTGTGCTCAATTTTCTCAACCCAGATGGAGTTTGATATCCCGAGACCAATAGCACAGCAATCATTAAAAAAGTTCTCCTTATCTCTAACTATCTCGTAGTGTGCTTCGCTGTTGCCCACTAAGCGAACACGCAGAGCCAAAATCATATCCGGGTTGTCATCGACTATTTTTTCTATTCGTAGAGAGATTTCGTCTAGCACCTCTTGCCGCGTACTCAATCCTGAAGCATCAACTTCACAGCCAAACCAACGTAGAACATCCAAATCGCGATGCTCAATTGCAACAATATTCCCATCATTCACCGAAACCAATGTACAACCCTTCTTACCGGTTTCACGAGCGTGTCTCCCTTGAATATTTCCGGGGAAAATAACATAAGGATCTTCACTCAAAACTTCTCGTTTATGAATATGTCCCAAGGCCCAATAATCATAACCCTTGTCTGTCAGATCCCGCAGAGTACATGGTGCGTAGTTCGCATGCCCTTCGCGGCCATCGACACTGGTATGCAATATGCCAATGTTGATATGGTTCTTAGTGGGAGTGGGATAACCGACAGCCAAATTCTCACTCACCGAAGAGTCAGCGAAACTTTGTCCATGAATAGAATACTCGAGTTCATCATTCTTTATTGTTTTGGGCTTCTTTGAGGGAAATACCGTGACATTATCTGGATACCTTAATTTTTTGGTGATCTTACTTTCAGCGTCGTGATTTCCTGAAACTATATAAACATTTATACCGGCTTGTTTGAGTGCGGTCATTTGTGAAATAAAGTATAGGCCGGTGTTGTGATCGGGCCAGGTGCCATCGTAGATGTCACCAGCAAGAATCACGAATTCTACTTTTTCCTCGATTGCCAGGCTGACCAGATTTTCTAGAGCCGCACGAGTGGCACCTCTGATTTCATCGACGGGCGCGCCATCATATTTGTCGAGGCCTCTTAAGGGGCTATCGATATGTAGATCAGCTGCGTGGAGAAATTTGTATGTACTCATGAATGTTTGACCACTTTCTTATTGAAGGGCTGGTTCGAGTATAGGCAGGACAAAGCCCCTTTTTCTACCAAATCAAACTTACATCGTGGATAGCTAAAAACCACTTTCTGGATACTGAATGAATTTCCGCCGGTGATTATTACAATTGTGACGAATTCTGGCCAAAATTCAGACGATATTCACTTGAAATGAAAACCAGGCCGATCGCTGCTTCACTGAAGCTCATCAGCTTTCTGATTACTCGCTCCCACGTAAATACTACTTAACATCTAGCTTACGTTAGAGAAAACGACGTAAGTTGAATTTGGTAGAAAAAGGGCCTTTGTCCGACTTATACTCCGCCCGCGGACCTGCCGCTCTTTCGATTGTCCAAATTGCGGAGCTAGCACATGAACACCAACGAATCTGGCACCTTGGAACTCACGATGCGGGTCGTCCTGCTCGGCGTCGTACTGTCCGTCGTCATGGGCGCCGCCAACGTGTATTTGGGCTTGAAGGCCGGAATGACCGTTTCGGCCTCCATCCCTGCAGCCGTCATCGGGATGTTGATCTTGCGCGGCTTGTTCCGCGACGGAACGATTCTAGAGGCGAACCAGGTCCAAACGGCGGCCTCGGCAGGAGAGTCACTCGCTGCCGGAATCATCTTCACCATGCCCGCCTTGGTTCTGATCGGGGTCTGGCAGGAATTCGACATGGTCCTTACGACCTTGATCGCGTTTACGGGCGGGCTCTTGGGGATTCTCTTTATGATCCCGATGCGCCGGGTTTTTGTTCTCGGAGACAACGATGAATTGACCTATCCCGAGGGCGTGGCCTGTGCGGCGGTCCTGAAAACGGGGACTTCGGACGAGGGGTCGGGCGGCGCCGATGCCATTCTCAAGGGTGGCTTGGTCGGGGTGCTCGTAAAACTTGCGATCAGCTACTTCGGTGTCTTCAAAGGGACTCTGGAGGGCGCGTTCGCCGCCAGCAATCGGCTCTTTTTCTTTGGAGGCGACGTATCGCCAGCGCTCGTCGCTGTGGGGTATATCGTGCGGTTGAACGTCGCGCTGCTGATCTTTTTTGGTGGTGCGATGGCCTGGCTCATCGGCATTCCCCTTTTGGGTGGTGCGGAGGCGTTTCTGGAGAATCCCGTCGACGGCGCCTACGAACTGTGGAGCACCAAGATCCGCTATGTCGGCGTGGGCGCGATGGTCGTCGGTGGGATCGCGGCGATCATCAAGGTCCGACATGGGCTGGTAGAGGCCGTTCAGACCATCCGCCGTGGCATGAGCGCCGCCGGCGGAGACGGCGCGAAAGGAGAGGACATTCCGGGCAAGGCGATCTTGGGTCTCTCGATCTTGGCGACCACACTCGTCGCGGGCATCTACTTCCACCTGACCCAGAATCCAGCCATCACGGCCGCCACGACGGTGATCATGCTTGTGATGAGCCTCTTTTTTACGGCGGTGGCGAGCTACATTGTGGGGTTGGTCGGCAACTCCAACAGCCCTGTCTCAGGAATGACCATCACAGCCGTGCTGTTCACGGGCGGACTGCTAACGGTCTTTGGCTTTTCTGGAACCACCGGGATGATCGCAACGCTCGGAGTGGCCGCCATCGTATGCTGTGCGGCGTGTACTTCCGGTGACGTCTGTAACGATCTCAAAACCGGTCATCTGGTCGGAGCTTCTCCCAGAAAACAGCAGATCATGCAGGTCATCGGCGTCGCATCGGCTTGCTTGGTCATGGCGCCCGTCCTCCAGCTTCTCCACGACAACACCCCCGGCGGGATCGGCGGCAAGGAACTCTCGGCGCCCCAGGCCAGTCTCTTTGCGAGTTTGGCCGAGGGTTTCTTCGGGGACAAGGCGCTGCCTTGGGACATGGTCGGTTACGGCGTTGCCGTGGGAGTGGCGATGGTCATCTTGGACAAGGTATTGGAGGTGCGCAAGGCGCGGTTTCGGGCGCACGTCATGCCCATCGCGGTCGGGATGTATCTGCCCTTCGGATTGGCGACCCCCATCGTGATAGGCGGCCTGATCAACCACTTCTTGACGCGCCAGGAGACGGCTCCGGAAGAGATCGAAAAGAAGAGCCGTCGCGGCGTCCTCTTTTCGTCCGGCATCATCGCTGGAGAAGCGCTCACAGGCGTGGGATTGGCGCTCTTGGCGAGCATGAGCATCGTCAAACCGGAGTGGGATATACCCTATACGACCGTGCTCACCTTCGTCGGTGTCGCGCTATTCTTGGGCTATTTCACCCGCGTTTCCGCGCAGGAATAGGCTTGTCTCGATCGCGACACCCCGGAGCACCCGGCGCTCGAGCGTCTTATCGAGCAAGGTGCGGGCACCACGGTTCCGGACTGGGGTGATCCCTTTGGTAATCCCGAGCAAATCATGGCCTTGTGGCCTACGACGTAAGTTGA
>PVBE011426156.1_pt1 | contig 10199 bp, 8 predicted proteins | sample 1631181 | NCBI WGS metagenome assembly PVBE01 (sample SAMN08397723, study PRJNA350692) | Marine metagenome, whole genome shotgun sequencing project. | isolation source: water | place: Pacific Ocean | collected 2012-04 | reverse complement strand
CTTTTTCTCGGCGGACTGCTCGGGGGCTGCCCGCTTGTTGCGGCTGCGGGGGGGGGGGGGCTTGGGGGGCGAAGCCCCCTATTATTAACTACCGGGCGGGTGGGTGGATTAAGGTAATGCTTGCTAAACTACCGCGATATTGTATTTGGTAGTAGATGGCTTGGTAATAAACCTGGGATCTTGGTAATAAACCTGGGATATTGTATTAAAGGTTTAAATGCAACTTCGAGGAGAGAGGGTGGGCATTGCCGAACGAGAGTAAGTTATGTTGAATGCCTCAAGGGAAGGGTATATAATACGGCGCAACTATGAGTGGACTGCTTGCAGGTATCCGGATAGTCGACTTCACCCATACCCTGGCCGGCCTATTTGGGGCCATGCTACTGGCGGACCAGGGAGCAGAGGTGATAAAGGTGGAACCTCGCCAATTCGGAGGTAAAGGGGTGGGGGCGCGCTTCCACACCCGGTGGAGCCAGGGCAGCGCTGACCTGCGCTTCATCCACCTGAACCGTAACAAAAAGGGCCTAGGCCTAAATCTGAAAAGCCCGGAGGGCAGGCAGGTGTTCCATGATCTGGCTGCTCGCTCCGATGTGGTACTGGACAACTTCCGCCCTGACGTGATGACACGGCTGGGGATAGACTACGAAAATCTGTGCCCGCTAAATCCCCGCATCATATGCTGCTCCGTCACTGCCTTTGGCACCATGGGGCCTTATGCCAACCGCCCAGCTGCCGATGTGGTGATGCAGGGCCACGCCGGAACGCTGTCCATGGCTGGTGAGGCGGGCCAGCCCATCAACTCCAGCGTTCCCCTGGCTGACCTATCGGCGGGGATGCTGCTCTCCCAGGGGGTAACCAGCGCTCTGTTTTATAGGGAACGCACCGGAAAGGGGCAGCGGATGGAGGTCTCTCTCTTGGGGGCGACCTTGTGCATGCTCTACTACGAGGGCACTCATTTCCTGAACTCCGGCACTCCCCCAGTGCCGGTGGGCACCAAGTACCGTGGCGTTCCCCTGGTGGGTATCTTCCATACTGCTGATGGATTCATCACGCTGATGGCGATTACGGAGGACAACTGGCGCGACCTGTGCCGGGTCCTGGAGCGCCCCGACCTGCTGGAGGACCCCCGCTTCACCGACCAGCAGAAGCGCGTGGAGAACCTGGAGACCCTCAACCAGGTCGTTGAAGAGATATTCTACACCCGGCCCGCGGCCTACTGGATAAAGTGCTTGGCGGAGGATGTGCCGTGTGGGCCGGTGAACACCCTTGACCAGACCTTTGCTGACTCTCATGTGATGGGGATGGGGATGGTGGGCAAGACTATTTATGATGGACAGGAGTACCGGATCATCGGCAATCCCATCCGCAACTCCGCTTTCCCGGAGCCAACTTACGCTCCGCCCCCCAGCTTGGGGGAGCACACCGAGGAGGTGCTGACCAACATCTTGGGCTACTCCGCAGAGCAGATGTCCCGGCTGAGAGAGGCCGAGGCTATCTAAAAGGGTGCGAGTTCCGCCTGGTGGACCTCTTGGAACACTACTTGAACTTTCTACGATTGGACCTGGCACTCAAACTGAGACAACTCTTGGCCCAGCTATAAGTAACAAACTGATGCGCGGTGTGCACCGCGACTACCCGTCAGATACGGCCTGTTGTCAAATTCAGGCGCTCATTGACTCTTCTAAGGGAGGCGCTGCAATCTCGAATCGTGTACGAATCACTTGTAAGTATTCCTTCCCTGCAGCAAGATAAAGCGCATAAGGCTCTGATTTGAGAGACTGAGGCTATAGTGTGGGAAGGTACCTATTCGTAGCATTGGTTTCTGTTGGGTGTAGCAGTGTGCACGCCGTTCAACGGAGTCAGAGTGGCGGCAGCAGCAGGACTGCTGCTCCCCTTCTAGCTATCGCTATTGGGTTGTAAATGCCGGCACAAGCCGGATATGCGGCCCGGCTCCCCGGATACCAGCTTCAAGCGGCGGCCTTTACACCGGCCTTGGAGAACTTGAGCTTGTCCCCATCAAAGTCCACGGAAACGGTATCCCCTTCTGCGAACTCGCCGGACAGGATGCGGGAGGATAGCGGGTTTTCCAGGCCCCGCTGAATGGCACGGCGCAGCGGACGGGCACCATATACCGGGTCAAAGCCCTCCTTCACAAGCTGGTCCACGGCAGCCGGGCCGAGCTCTAAGGATACCCCTCGCTCAGCCAGCCGTTCCTGCACCTCTCTCACCAACAGCCCTACTACATCGTGTAGTTGTTCCTGAGTCAGGGGATGGAACACAATCACCTCGTCCAAGCGGTTTAGGAGTTCCGGACGGAAGGCCCGTTTGAGCGCGCTCTCCACTGCAGTTTTGATGCGATGGGAATCCTTCTAATCATCCCGGAGGAAGCCCATACTTTCGTGCTGCCAGTCGGTAGTGCCCAGGTTGGAAGTGAGGATGACCACCGTGTTGCTAAAGTCTACGGTGTGGCCGTGGCCGTCCGTCAGCCGTCCATCCTCCAGCACCTGAAGCAGGACATTGAATACATCGGGGTGTGCCTTTTCTATTTCATCCAGGAGCACCACCCGGTAGGGGCGGCGGCGCACCGCTTCGGTTAGCTGGCCGCCCTCTTCGTAGCCGATGTATCCGGGAGGGGAGCCGATGAGGCGGGCCACGGTGTGCTTCTCGCCGTACTCGGACATGTCCAGGCGGACCATAGCCTCTTCGTCGTCAAAAAGGTACTCGGCCAGCGCCCGGCCAAGCTCGGTCTTGCCCACTCCGGTAGGACCCAGGAAGATGAAGCTGCCTATGGGCCGCTTGGGGTCTTTGAGGCCGGACCTTGCCCGGCGGACAGCATCGGACACGGCTTCTACGGCCTCATCCTGGCCCACCACCCGCTGATGTAGCTGCTCCTCCATGTTCAGCAGCTTCTCGGCCTCGGCTTGCAGCATGCGGGATACGGGTATACCTGTCCACTTGGAGATAAGGTCGGCAATCTCCTCTTCATCAACTACCATACCCCCTATTTTTTCCTGCTGCACCCACTCCTGCCTCCGGCTCTGGTAAACGGCTTCCAGGTTTAGCTTCTCCACCTTGAGCTGGGCGGCCGCCTCGTAATCACTCCGCTGCGCTGCGGCATCCTCCTGGTTGGTGAGGTGGCTGAGGCGCTGCTCCAGGTCTTTCACCTCCGGGGGAGCGCTCTGCACTTTGATGCGCAGAGCAGAGGCGGCCTCGTCTATGAGGTCCACCGCCTTATCCGGCAGATGCCGCTCCGTCAGGTAGCGGTGGCTCAGCTTGGCAGCCGCCTTTAGGGCCGCGTCGGTTATCTGAACTTTATGGTGGGCCTCATACTTGGGGCGTAACGCCTTCAGCATCTCCACCGCAACCTCGGGGTCGGGCTCCTCCAGGTACACCGGCTGTAGGCGGCGCTCCAGGGCGGCGTCCTTCTCTATGTGCTCTCGGTAATCGTCCAGGGTGGTAGCCCCCACGGTCTGAAGCTCGCCGCGCGCCAGGGCGGGTTTTAGCATGTTGGAGGCATCAATGGATCCCTCGGCTGCACCTGCACCTACCACGGTGTGGATTTCGTCTATGAACAGGATGACCTCACCCTGGGAGTTCCGCACCTCGTCGATGACGGCTTTCAGCCGCTCCTCGAACTCACCGCGGAACTTGGAGCCAGCCACCAAGGAACCCATGTCAAGGGCCACCACCGTACGGCCTTGCAGGGAGTCAGGCACATCCCCGGCTATAATCTTGTGGGCCAGTCCCTCCGCCACCGCCGTCTTACCGACACCGGCCTCGCCGATGATTACGGGGTTGTTTTTGGTGCGCCGGGTGAGCACCTGCATCACCCGGAGGATTTCCTCCTCCCGCCCCACCACAGGGTCCAGCTTGCCCTGGCGGGCTAGATCTGTGAGATCACGCCCGTACTTCTCCAAAACGCGGTATTTGCTCTCGGGGCGGGGGTCGGTGATGCGCTGGTTGCCCCGGATGTGGGCCAGAGCGGCATAGACCTTCTCCTGGTCCACGCCCGCCTGTTGCAGAAGTATAGCGGCCTGCCCATCCCGCTCGGCCGTCATGGCCAGCAGGATATGCTCTACACCGATGTATTCGTCCTGGAGGCGCGTGGCCTCGTTCTGGGTGGCCTCCATCAGCTTGGCCACGCGGGGAGTGCCGTATATCTGAGCGTTATCGTAGGTCATCTTGGGCGAAGCAGTCAGGGTGGCGGCTACCTGCTGGGCGAGCCGGCTCCGGTCTATCCCCATCTCGCTAAGGACTTCTCCGGCCAGGCCGCCTTCGTACTCGAGCATGGCCAGGAGGACATGCTCCACATCCCACTGGCTATGGTGATAGCGCTTGACTATCTCTTGGGAGCGGAGGAGGACATCCTGTGCTTGTTCTGTGAAATTATCCTGTTTCATGATCTGTGCCTTCTTTCCCTGTGGTCCCTTCGGCGTTCATTTCTTTAACCATATGCTGAAGGGCTTTCATCTGCTCGTCCATGCGCAACATACGCTCGGTGAGGCGCAGGATGACATCCACCCCCGCCAAGTTCACACCGAGTTCATCTATGAGGGTCTTTATCTGGCGCAACCGTTCTATGTCTCCTGGTGAGTAGAACCGTATTTGACCCTGGGAGCGGGCTGGCTTCACCAGTCCCCCCCTTTCATAGTAGCGAAGGGTCTGGGCATGGACTCCCACCATGCGGGCGGCCACGCTGATGGTAAAAACCGCATCTACAACATAGCCTTTTTCGCCTTCCATGGTCAGCCTCCTCGGAGCCCCCGTAGCTCCTCAAAGAGCTCCCTCTCTTTGTCATCGAGGTGGGTGGGGAGGAGCACCCGCGCCCTTACAAACAGGTCACCGCGTCCGCGGCCTCCTAACCGGGGCATACCCATGCCACCCAAACGGAATCTCTTATCATTCTGGGTCTCCGGCGGCACTTTCAGCATTGCTTTGCCCTTGAGGGTCTTGACCTCCACCTCGGCGCCCAGCACCGCCGTGGTGAGGGGTATAGATACATCGGTGTAGAGGTCGTCGCCGCGGCGCTCAAAGTTGGGGTGGGGTCTCACAGAGATGTTCAGGTACAGGTCGCCGGCCGCCTGCGCCCCCCGGCCATCGCCGGCGCCGCCTATGCGCACGCGGGAACCCGAGTTCACGCCGGGAGGAATCTTCACCTCTAGGCGGCGGCCGTTAGAGGTGTTGACTAGGCGTGTAGCCCCGGAGAAGGCCTCTTCTAGGGAGACCTCCACCACCTGTTCCCAGTCCGCACGTTGGCGGGTGGCACCCATCTCCCCAAACAGCCGCTCAAATAGGTCGGTGCCCATGCCGCTGCCTGCTTCGGCGGGGTCAAAGCGGAAAGTGCCGCCACTACCGAAGGGGGAACGGCGGTTGCCGACAGACTCTGAAAACATATCGGAGCCGCGAGATCCCCTGGGGAAAGAATCGTAGAAGAAGGCGCTGCCCTGCTGCATCTGGTCGTAGCGACGCCGCTTCTCGGGGTCGGACAGGGTCTCGTTGGCCTCATTAATCTCCTTGAAGCGGGTTTCGGCATCCTGGTCCCCTGGGTTCACATCCGGGTGATAGCGGCGGGCCAGCTTGCGGTAGGCCTGCTTTATCTCCTTCTCGGAGGCCTTCTTGTCCACGCCCAGAATGGCGTAGTAGTCCTTGGGACTGTTCACTGCATTACACCTACGCATATTGTAAGATAGTTGACATATATTTGTCAAGGTTGGGTAAGGTGCGGTCCGTAGCACGTAAGATGAACTACTTACTGCCAGGGTGACAATACCAACACAGGATACTTGACAATTAAGTGTTAGGAGAATTATAATAGGTACTGTAAAGAGGGAGCTCCCTCGAAACAACAATATTTTTAGGAGGTGTTGGATGAACATCGTAAGATGGGAGCCGCTAAGGGAGAGGGTCGGTTTGAGGCACGCCGTAGACAGGCTGTTTGACGATGACTTTTTCCGGCCGCTGCGCTTGCGGGAGGCGGAGGTTGACGGCCACTATTTCCCTCTGGACCTGTACCATACTCCGGAGGCTGTGGTGGCAAGAGCTGTGCTGCCCGGCGTCAAGTCTGAGGATTTGGAAATCAGCATTGACGGCAACACTCTCAGCGTCAAGGCCAGCTCTAGTAAGGAGGGTGAGGTCAAGGAGGAGAGCTACCTGCGCCGGGAGTGGCACCCCGGGAACTTTGCCCGCATTTTGACCCTTCCCACGGGTCTGCGGGGCGACAAGGCCGAGGCCGACCTCGAGGATGGTGTCCTGACTTTGACTATCCCCAAGGCAGAGGAAATCAAGCCCAAGATGATTAAGGTGAAGAACAAGGGCTTGGTAGAAGGCAGGAAGAAGTAAAATAGCCGCTTCACGTTTAGCAAGACTGCTCCCCGGTTACCGGGGGGCAGTCTGTTTTGCCATGTTTTCAGCGCCGCCCCAGCCACAGCCTGAGCCGGTCCGGTGGGGCCGAAGCTGGGTGGTGAGTATATTCACCGTTTGAGGATGGTGATGGTGTTGGCGGCGTTGTCCCACTCCACGAAGCCGCCCACATTATGTACCATGCCCACCCTAGCCCCCTCCACTTGGCGGGCACCGGCCTGACCCCGGAGGTGCCACACTATTTCCGATAGCTGTGCAAGGCCCGTGGCCCCCACCGGGTGCCCCTTTGCGGCCAGGCCGCCGGAGGGGTTCACTGGTATGCGCCCCTTCAAGGTGGTAGCGCCTTCCTCTATGAGCATAGGGCCTTCGTTAGGGCCGCACAGGCCCAACTCCTCGTAAATCATCAGTTCTGCTGGGGCCATGGCGTCGTGAACCTCAACTACATCTATGTCCTCGGGACCTACACCGGCCATGTCATAGGCCTGCTTGACGGTGATGGTGGTGCTGGACTCGGTCTCTTCCCCGGGCCTGCGGAACATCCCGGAGCGCAAGCAGCAGGTGGCAACCTCCACCAGCGGGCCTGAGGTAAACTTGTGCGCCACCTCTTTAGCGCACAGGATGGCGGCGGCCGCCCCGTCCGCCATGGAGGAGCACATGTAGAGGGTGAGGGGATCTGCAATGACCCGTGAGCCAAGCACCTCCGCTAGGCTCAGGGGACGGCGGTGTTGGGCATGGGGATTCAGAGAGCCGTTGAGGCTGTTCTTGACCACCACTTGGGCGAAGTGTTCCCTTGTGGCTCCGCTGCGCTGCATATACTTCTTCAGTTCCATGGCGTAGTAGGAGGTGAATTGGAAGCCCAGCCGCCCCAGCTCCAGGTCGCTATCGGCGGCCAGGGCCTTGATGGACTGGCGGGTGTCCTCTGTATAGAGCTTCTCCACCCCCAGTGCCAGGGCCACATCGGCCATACCGGAGGCCACCTCCAGCCACGCCCCTCGGAAGGCGGTGGAGGCGGAGGCGCAGGCGTTCTCCACATTGATGATGGGTATTCCGGAAAAACCGGCGTCCCGCAGCACCACCTCGCCCCGCACCCCCTCCTGCCCGGTGATAAGCCCGGCCAAAGCGTTGCTCACATAGGCCACCTGGATGTCTGGTAGGGAGACCCCGGCATCCTCAACAGCCCTCCACACCGCCTCCCGGCCAAGCTCTTTAAGGCCCTTTTCCAGGTACTTGCCGAAGGGGTGCATACCCACCCCAATCACCACTACTTCCCGCATAACTCCTCCTTTGGAGGGTGCATCGCTTTCACTCCTTCCAGTGGTGCATTGCCTTCCGGCCCGAGGGGCTCTGCGCTTTTCGGGCCAGCCCTCCATGCCACCATTCTCTCATAGATGGCATCCGTCTGTCTCCGGCCCATTTGGGCTGTGCCTAGGTCGCCCTTCTTAGGATGAGGCGGTCACCAAAAAAAATGGTACAAACGTTTAGGAGCGGGCTCTGCGTTGACAAAGCACAGTGGCAATCGTATAGATTAAGGTGTTACAATTCGGCACAAGAGGGAAGGCACCAGGCAGGGCATTTACGAAGCCATGAATACCACAAGTGAGGTATGTTAGCTATGGCAGTAGACTTGAGCGTTGAATTCTGCGGTATCCGTTTCCCAAACCCCTTCATCATGGCCTCCACACCGGCGGCCAGGCCCCAGAACTGGGATAAAGCAGCAAGGATGGGGTGGGGTGGAGGGTCCCTCTGGGGCGTATCATACGCCGGATTCGGCAGGGCTCTTATGCGGGGCATGCCTCCCCGTGAGGCACAGCACATCGGCAAGCCGCCGGCCTTCTGGGGATACCAGAATGTCTGCTCCGTTCCCGGAATAGCCGAAGCGGGGTTGATTGTGCCGGAGTTGGTGGACAAGGCGGTGCGGCAGGCCAAAGAGTCGGGTCTTCCCGTGGTGGCCAACATCCTGGGCGGGTTCGATACGGATATATGGGTCAACGCTTCGGTAGCTGCGGAAAGGGCGGGGGCGGATCTACTGGAGATCAATGTATCCTGCCCCTACATTCCGAAGATAGGCCTGCATGTTGCCCGGGATGTGGACAAGGTTACTGAGATAGTGAGGGCGGTAAACGAGAGGACTGAGGTTCCCCTCATGGTCAAGCTGAGTGCTTGCCATGTGACCCATGAGCTTCAGGGAATCGCTAGGGCGGTGGTGGCCGCCGGTGCAGATGCCATCTCGACCACCAATACTATATTGAGCGTGGCCGGTGTTGACATTGAGACCGGTATGCCCATCCCCGCGCAAATGGATGTGGGAGGAAGAATGCGGGGTATGGTCACCGGGCTATCCGGGCCTGCCATCAAACCTATGGGGCTAAGGGCGGTTTCTGAGATGGTACAGGCTGTGGATGTGCCTGTTATGGGTATCGGGGGCATTACAGACTGGCAGAGCGCCGTGGAATACATGATGCTGGGTGCCAGGGTGGTGCAGGTCGGCACTGCGGTCTTGCTGCACGGCCACCGAATAGTGAGGGATATGGTTCGGGGGCTGGAAGAGTTCATGGAGCGAAAGGGTTACTCCAGAGTAGAAGACTTCATCGGTATCACATCTAGGGGATATGCGGTGGGCGAGTCTTATACCTCCGCATCCGAGAGGCAACCGCGCACCATGATAGTCGATGAATTGAGATGCACCGGCTGTGGGACCTGCATGCCGGCCTGCGTGGCTAGCGCTAATGGGGCCATCCAGGTAACCGATGGTGTGGCTGTGATTAACCAGGGCCTCTGCGTCCAGTGCAACTCATGTATGCTGGTCTGTCCTTCCAATGCTGTGTCCACAGTTTGGCAGCCTGCCAGTACGATCCCCACTCAGGCAGCGGCTGCGCCGCAGATAGCAGAAACCCTGGTGGCCAGGGGACATGAGAGCTTTACGGCAGGCCGTCTGGATGAGGCCGAAGGCCATTTCTCCGCCGCTATAGCTGTGGACCCCAACTTGGCCATCGCCTACCGCAACCGGGGCAGCATCTTTCACAACAATGGGGACCATGAGGCTGCTGTGGGGGACTATTCCCGTGCCGTGGCGCTCAATCAACAGGACAGCGATAGCTTCTACTTCCGGGGGATGGCCCACCAGGCCCTGGGCCGACTCGGCGAAGCGGTGGTGGACTTCACACAGGCTATTCGGTTTAACCCAGGCCAGTGGGGGGCTTACTACGCCCGTGCCTTGACCTACATGGCCCAGGGGCAGCGGGGGCCGGCCCTGTCAGATGTTGATACGGTGCTGGCCTCGGCGGCTGAGCCGCAGCTTCATCAGTGGGCACAGCAAATCAGGGACCAGTTGGGTGCAGAAAGCGGTGCCGCACTGACAACAGGCGGGTGACCAGCAGCCGGATTCATGGTGCGTAGAACGCTCCCCGGCTGAATTCAGTACCCCACCGGCAATTAAGCGAATGCCCGTGCGTACCGGGAGGGTTACGAGACAGCATGTCGGCAGCACAACCGGAGAACTGGAGTGAGCTTTCACCCGGCACATGGGTTTTTGGGGACGAACGGTTGGTGGGGAGGGGGATAGCGGCTGCCGGGATGACACCCGTTGACATCACGATAACGAACTGCAGAGTCGTGGGATGAGAGGGGACACTGCCTACGGGTGTGGCTATCAACAATGGCAAGATAGTTGCGCTGGCCCGGGACGAGGACTTACCCCCGTCACACAGAGTTATCGACGCCAGGGGTAATTATGTGATACCCGGACTGGTTGATGCTCATATGCATCTACTGTATCCCAGCAGTGTTGAGCATACTATGAATCTCCAGCACGAAACCCGGGCGTCGGCAGCGGGTGGAGT
>PVBE010871824.1_pt1 | contig 10199 bp, 8 predicted proteins | sample 1631181 | NCBI WGS metagenome assembly PVBE01 (sample SAMN08397723, study PRJNA350692) | Marine metagenome, whole genome shotgun sequencing project. | isolation source: water | place: Pacific Ocean | collected 2012-04 | reverse complement strand
GTCAGGATGACCTCTCACCCTTCAACCCGAGCCGATCAAATGGTGCGCTGTCCTCGGGCACCGCTTCGATAGTTTCGAGGTACGCCCAATAGGTCCGGCAATCACTCATCATCCGTTGCACTGTGGCGGGTTTCAACTCGGCCATTAGCTCCGTCACCCAGCGCCGGACTTCTTTCCGTGAAACGTCTTTCAGCAGCGGAAACTTCTCGAACAATCGCCCGATGGTGGATCGCCGCATCTTGGCCGTCTTGTCCTTGATCTGCGAAGAAGACAACCACTCTTCGAGGTGTTCCGATGTTGAGACCAACGCTCCGATAGCTTCACCGTAGAACCGCCGCGCCTCGGGATCGCTGGACGGTGGGTCACCGATGTTCTCGACGTTGATCGCGCCGATGTCCCACGCCACCATTTCGATTTGCTCCAAGATGTTCGCGCGCTGCTGATCATCCTTCGCATGCCTAAGGGCATCTCGCCAAAACTTCGCATCGTCGTGGTTTGGCTCCTCGCGCTTCCTCGCTATCGTCGCCTTCCATTGTGCGATAAGCGGAGCGGCACGCCTCTTAGCAACAGATCGGCTGTCGGTCTTTAGGGTTTGCCTAAATACGCGCCGTCCCAAAGCCTCGCGCACGTCTTTGGGCACGTCCAGGTAGGCGAAATAGGTGCGGTGGCGAAGCTCGATTGGCACGGGTTGGCTCCCTTATACCACCAATTTTTACCACCAATGTTATGCCTTAGAAAGCTATAGTTAGCGCCATTCCTGGACAAAATGATAAATATTTATCCCGTCCCCCTGGGGACGCCAATTATTTCAGTGGCTTAATAGAGAGCTGTTTTAGAATATTCGAAATTGCACGGCTTAACGTACGACGTATAGCCTTTCCCCGGGTGTGGATGAGTTTCGGCCGCGCATTCTCTCTTGGAAGACACATAACCGCCTCCCTCCTATAGTGGCTATCTCCATAATCTCCGCATTCGGCGGCCCCCGATGCCTGCCGTGATGGTGGGGCGTTTTCGACAACGAAGAGCTGACGCTCTATGGCGCCGACGGAAAAAAGGAGGAGGAGTAGGAGAATGGAAGTCTCTGCGCCCAAAGCCCGTCGGCCCAACGTCGCGGGGCTGCGCCACGTCGTCGCGGCCGGCCATTACCTTGCCGCGCACGCCGGGTTCACGGTACTGGAGGCCGGAGGAAACGCCATCGACGCCGGCGTCGCGGCGGGATTGGCGACCAACGTGGTAGAGAGCCACATGACCGGCATCGCCGGGATTGCGCCGGTCCTCATCTATCTGAAAGAGACCGGCGAGGTAGTATCCATCGACGGAGTCGGGACGGCGCCCAAGGGGGCGAGCTGTGAGTACTTTCAACGCCACCACGGCGGGGTGATCGAAAAAGGCAGCATGTTTGAGATGGTTGTGCCCGGCACCCTCGACGCGTGGCTGACGGCCCTTGAGCGTTACGGGACACTGTCGTTCGCCGAGGTTGCCGAGGCGGCGATCCGTCTGGCGCGCGACGGTTTTTCCATGTATCCGTTCCTGGCCCGGCTCATCGCGGAGCGCGCCGACATCACCCGCCTGTGGCCGGACAGCGCCGCCATCTACCTGCCCGACGACCGGCCGCCGGTCGTCGGCGAGGTGTTCGTGCAATCCGACCTTGCGCGTACCTTGCAATTTCTGGCCGACGAAGAGGCCGCTGGCGCCCGGCGCGGGCGCGCCGAAGGCATCGACGCCGCGCGCGAGGCATTCTACAGGGGGGATATCGCAGCAGAGATCGGCCGCTTTTTCACCGCCAACGGGGGCCTTCTCGGTGCCGAGGACATGGCGGCCTTCCGGGTCGAGGTGGCGCCGCCGGCGGGCGTGCGGTTTGCCGAAACCGACGTCTTCACCACGGGTCCATGGAGCACCGGCCCGATGATGCTGCAGGCCCTCAATCTCCTCCAAGGGTTTGATCTGGCGGGGATGGGCCACAACACGCCGGACTACATCCACACCGTCATTGAGGCGATCAAGATCGCCGCTGCCGACCGCGAGGCTTACTATGGCGATCCCCGCTTCGTCGATGTGCCGATCGAGACCTTGCTGTCAGCCGACCACGCCGATGTCCGTCGCGCTCTTTTTCAATCCGACCGGGCCCTGCCGGCAATGCCGCCGCCCGGTGAAATCGACGGATATCCACGCCCGACGCCGCCGGCGGCGACCGGTTCGCCGGTCCGCGACGGGCGGGGTGGCCTCGGTACCAGCTATGTCTGTGCCGTGGATTCCCAGGGCAATGCGTTTTCGGCGACGACAACCGATGGCGCGCTGGGCTCCCCCGTGGTGCCGGGCACGGGCATCAGCCCGACACACTCGGGGCGTTCGTTTTACACCGACCCGGCCCATCCAGCCTGCGTCGCCCCGGGCAAGCGTCCCCGCACGGCCTGCATGCCGGCCTTGGCGATCCGCAAAGGGCGCTCGGTGATGCCCTTTGGAACACCGGGCTCGGATGTGATCCCACAAGCCATGCTACAAGTGTTTCTGAACGTGACGGTGTTCGGTATGCTGCCCCAAGAGGCCATCGAGGCGCCGCGTTTCGCCTCTTACAGCTTTCCCGAGTCCTACTTCCCCCACGACAACCTGCCCGGCGTGTTACGTCTTGAAGAGCCGGTGGGGAAGGCCGCCGGCGACGCTCTCGCGGCCCTAGGCCATACCGTGGAGTGGTGGCCCGATCTCATGTGGCGGGCGGGTTCGGTATCGGCGATCCTGATGGATGAGGAATCGGGCATCCGCTTTGGCGGCGCCGACCCGCGACGGACCGGTTACGCTGTCGGGTGGTGAGGGTGGGGTTTCCTTAAGGGCGGAGGGGAAGTAGCATTTCCATGACTTTGGACGTTATCTGGAAGACATCGGTTTAGATGAATACAAACCCACGTCCCCTTGAACCGACGGAAGCCCCCGGGCTGGGCAACGATATGGACTGGGCCGCCATTCGGGCGCGCTTTCCGGCGACCAAGCACTGGACCTGTCTTGGCATCGCATCCACCGCCATCTTGTCGAACGCGGCGAAGGAGGCGGCGGAAGAGGTTGTTCGCGCCCACTGGACCGGGGACAATATTGACAAGACCCTGAAGCCGAAACTGGGCGAGGTCCGGGCCCGTTTCGCTAAGCTCATCAACGCCTCGGCCGATGAGATTGCCGTGACCAAGAACGTTACCGAAGGGCTCAATAGCGTCGCCCATGCCATCGACTGGCAGCCCGGCGATAATCTGGTTCTGTGCCTGGATCTTGAGCATCCCAATAACATCTATCTGTGGTTAGCGTTGGGAAAGCGGGGTGTTGAGTTACGCATCGTGCCGTCTAAGAACGATGCCATCGACGCCGAGGCCATGGTTGATGCGATTGATGAGCACACCCGCATCGTCACCGTCTCCACCATCACCTTCACGCCGGGGTTCCGCTGTGACTTGGCGGTCATCGGCGAGGCTGCGCGGGCTGCCGGAGCGCTGTTCCTAGTCGACGGCGTGCAGAGTTGCGGCGTCATCGATACCGATGTCGAGCGCTACAAGATCGATGCCTTGGCGACCTCGACCAGCAAGGGCCTGCTTGGGTTGGCGGGGTTGGGTTTCCTCTACGTGGCCGAACCCTGGATTGAACGCATGGAACCCGCCTATCTGGGCCGTTTCGGCATCAAGCGTGGCGAGGGCCATTACTCGGAGTTCGAGGGCCACGACTATGAGCTGTCGCCCAACACGCAGCGCTTTGAGGGCGGCAACTACAATTGGTCCGGGGTGGCGGCGGTCCATGCCTCCCTGGCCGAGCTTCTGGCCGTTGGACCGGCGCGGATCGAAGAACGCGTCGTCGAGTTGGCGGGCCTTCTGGCGACGGGGTTGGCGGCGCTTGGACTGCCGGTCACGGTGCCGCCCGACGGAACCCGGCGTAGCCACATCGTCACCATTGGTACGCTCGGCGCCGGCGATACCGAAACGACCAACGATCCACGCCTCGACCGCATGGCTCGGGCGCTTGTCGAAGGCGGCGTCCGCTTTACCATTCGCAAGGGTCTGCTGCGCTTCGGTTTGCACTACTACAACGACGAGACCGACATCGAACGGGTCTTGGAGATCGTCAAACCGATCGCCTGAACACCCAAAAGTTTGTTCTCGCCTTGACTCCCTTGTTCCAGCAGTCGCAACATATTGGCGTATTCGAACACCGTTTCTCACGGGCATCATCGTGCATTCCGGACCGTTCTGAACGACCGGGTGCCGGGTGGCCTTAGGCGCAAAGGATCGAACCATGCAGGCACACCGTCCCGACCTCATGTCGCTTCATCATGTTGTTGTCTCTGGCCACTATATGACGGCCCAGGCCGGTTTCCAGGTCCTTGAGGCAGGTGGCAACGCCATCGACGCCGGCGTCGCGGTCGGCATCGCGACGGGCGTCGTGGAGTGCGAATTTGTTGGATTTGGCGGCATTGCGCCGAGCATGATTTATCTCGCCGAAAACGACGAAATCGTTACCTTGAGCGGCATCGGCAAATGGCCCAAGGCAGTCTCGTCCGAGTTCTTCCACGACAACCACGGCGGGCGCATCCCCGCCGGCCTGCTGCGTACCGTCGTTCCGGCGGCGCCGGACACTTGGATTACGGCTCTTGAGAAGTACGGCACCATGTCGTTCGGCGAGGTGGCCGCCGCCGCCATTCGCTTCGCTCGCGACGGCTTTCCCATGTATCCGATGATGCGCGAAAGATTTGAAGGAGATGCCGAGAACTTCGCCAAATGGCCGACAAGCGACGCTATCTTTCTGCCAAATGGACGCCTTCCCGCCATCGGCGAGACGTTTGTTCAAAGCGACTTGGGGGCCACTCTTCAATACTTGGCCGACGAAGAGGCTGCCCAAGCCAAGAACGGTCGCGAGGCGGGCCTGGGTGCGGCCCGCGATGCGTTCTACAAAGGCGACGTGGCGGCCAAGATCGTCCAGCATCAGAAGGAGAACGGCGGTCTCATGACGGCCGATGACATGGCCGGCTTCCGCGTTACCATCGACCCCCCCTGTCATACCCGTTTCGGGGATATCGATCTCTATGGCTGCGGCCCTCTCAGCCAAGGGCCGATGCTGCTTGAGACCCTTGGTATCCTGGGCGGCGTCGATCTGGCGGCGATGGGTCACAACACCCCCCAATACATCCATACCGTCGTCGAGGCCCTGAAGCTCGCCGCCGCCGACCGCGAGGCCTATTTCGGCGATCCACTCTTCGTTGACGTTCCCGTAGAAGAACTGCTTTCCGAGGATTACCTGGCCGCGCGGCGCAAGATGATCCGCCCCGGCGAGGCGTGGCCGGGCTTGCCGCCGGCCGGTGCTGCGGGCTGCGCTGAGCTTTCGCCCTGGGAGCCCGATCCGTCTTCGGTGCCGGTCCCGGCGGAGGCCTCCCTCGAAACCTCCTACTTCTGCGTCATGGACCGCCACGGCAATGTCTTTTCGGCGACCCCCAGCGACGGAATAACGAAAACTCCAATCGTGGAGGGAACGGGCCTCAACGCGTCGATGTGGGGATCGCGCGGCTATACAGGCGCCAACCACCCGTCCAATGTAGCGCCGGGCAAGCGCCCCAAGATGTCATCCAACCCCGCCATCGCCATCCGCAAGGGAAAATCGATAACGGCTTTCGGCTCGCCCGGCGCCGAGGTGATCGGCCAGGCGATGTCGCAGGTTTTCCTCAACGTCAACGTCTTCGGCATGGACCTGCAGGCGGCGGTGGAAGCGCCGCGCTTTGCAAGTTACAGCTGGCCCGCCTCAACCCTGCCGCACACCTACAAGCCGGCACGGCTCAATCTGGAGGGGGCTGTCGGCAAGGATATCGGTAACGCCCTGGCTGGCCTCGGCCATGACATCGAATGGTGGCCCTATCGCAAATGGTCGGCGGGCTCTGTCTGCACTATCAGCAAGGACGTCGATACCGGCATCATGCATACCGGGGCCGATCCCCGGCGCACGGCCTACGCCATCGGCTGGTAACGGTGGCTCAGCCACAAGTTTGTGGGAAGATTATTTTTTGCGCGCGATGGTGGCGATACCGCCAAGGTTCAGCCCGCGACCAGCATGTGTCTTGACAGAAGGCTCTAACTACCCGTTATAGTTTCTCTGACGCCCGTCCTATAACGCGGCTTCAATAAAAAATATCATTGGACGAGGTGGCACGAGGACGTGCCCGATGAACGGATATCATCCGTCAGTTTCTGACCTGTCATAATGAGAGGATGTACGATGAAAAAAGTTCTTACCACCGTTGCCGGCGCCCTTACGGCCGCCGTCTTTGTCGGTGGCGCCTGGGCCGAAACGCTGACCATCGGCACGCGCGTTCCGACACATGCCGTAGATCCGCACTTTTCCAACTCGCCACCAGATCTGTTGATCGGGATGCATTTCTTCGATCACCTTATCTTCTTTGACGAGCGCCAGCAGCTCAAACCGGGCCTGGCCACCTCGTGGAAGCCGATCGACGACACCACTTGGGAGCTGAAGCTGCGCAAGGGGGTAAAGTTCCACGACGGTTCGCCGTTTACCGCCGACGATGCGCTGTTTACCGTTTCGCGGGCCGGCAAGGTCGAGGGTAGCTCGTCGAGCCCGCTGCGCTTCTTCACCGCCGGCGGCAAGAAGATGGTCAAGGTTGACGACTATACCATCCACGTGAAAACCAACGGCACCTATGTGCTGACACCCCAGGATCTGGCGGTCTTCGCCATCGTCTCGAAAAAGCACGGCGAGGGTGCCAGCCTCGGAGACTACAGCAGCGGCAAGGCCGTGGTCGGTACCGGACCTTATAAGCTCGTTGACTGGGCCTCGCGCGACCACGTCAATATGGTCGCCAACCCCAACTACTGGGGCGGCAAGATGCAATGGGACAAGGTTACCTTCAAGGCCATGACGTCCGATCCGTCGCGCGTCGCGGCACTCTTGAACGGCGACGTCGACCTGATCGACTTCGTGCCCACGGCCGACATCGGGGCGCTTAGGAAGAACTCCAAGTTCACCTTGCATGAAAGCCCGTCCAACCGGGTCATCTTCTTTGAGCTGGACCAAGGCCGCGACCAGTCCACCATGGTCAAGACCAACGACGGCAAACCCTATTGGCCCAACCCGCTCCGCGATTGGCGGGTGCGCAAGGCCATTTCCATGGCTATCAACCGCGATGCCATCGTCGGCCGGGTTATGGAAGGACTGGCCATCAAGGCCAATCAGTTGTTGCCGGACGGGTTCTTCGGGATAATCCCTGACTTGCCGCATGAGAAGTTTGACTTGGAAGGCGCCAAGAAGCTGATGAAGACGGCCGGCTACGGTGACGGCTTCCAGCTCACTCTCACCGGCCCCAACGACCGCTACGTCAACGACGCCAAGATCGTCGAGGCGGTGGCCCAGATGCTGACCCGGCTTGGTCTCAAGACTAGTGTGCGGACTTTCCCCAGGAGCGTCTATTTCTCACGCGCTCGGAAGTTGGAGTACAGCTTCTCGCTCAAGGGCTATGGTTCGGACTCGGGCGAGGTGGGCACGTCGCTCATCAATGTCATCGGGTGCTGGAACGCGGAGAAGCGCTTCGGACGCTCGAACGCCGGGCGTTATTGTAATCCGCGCTTCGACATTCCGCTGGATACTGCGCTTCAGACCCTCGACGACAAAAAGCGCGAGAAGATCTTCCAAGATATCACCCGCATCGCCATGGAAGATGTCGCCATTATCCCGCTTCACTATCAAAAGAACGTGTGGGCATCGAAAAAAGGCCTTCACTATGTCGGCAGGACCGATGAATTCACACTGTCGCGATTTGTGACCAAGAAGTAGCTGGTTAAAATTGCCAGTAATGGCGGATGGCCCGATCGGGCCATCCGCCTTTTTCTTGACCGCTGACGCTGATGCGTCAAGCCTGGGAAATTAGCAAAGCGGGTTCACGAGGGTTCTCGCCCAAAAAACAACTTGGCGGATACCGTGACCACCACGGCCATCGCGACGACGGCAAGGTAGGGATCGCCATATGGCAGTGGCTCGAACACGCCGCTCCACAATCGCCATAGGGTGTGAACCATATTCTGGAAAGTGTAAAACATCGCGCTGCTCCTTTCGGTAACTCCGCTGCCATAGCACGTGCCTTAGGCCGGTCGTTTTGCGCCCCACCGTTTCCAATGGTTTGCCTTTTCGAGGAAATTGAACGGCCCGCAAATTCAGAGTAATGGGGGCCCGTCAGTCCACGAACATCTGACGTAAAAATAAACAATAACAAGATATAAGGAAGTGATGGGGGTCACAATCCAATCCCATCCGGATCGAAGGGGTTGCGGGATGCGGCGGTAGTTTGGCACTCTTTCTGATGCACTTGGGACGCGGGCGGAAGGAAACTTCATATGACCATTGGTATAGAGCCACTCACGGACTTCATCGGTGCGCGGGTCCAGGGCATCGATATGGGCGAGCCCCTGGATGCGGACACTATGGCGCGCCTGCGCGCGGCCTGGCTCCAATACGAGGTCCTGGTCTTTCCGCGTCAGACGGCGCTGACGCCGGAGGGGCACATCGCCTTTACGCGCAATTTTGGCGAGCCCATCTCGATCACTCTCAAGCAATACGACCTCCCCGAACATCAGGAAATCGTGGTCATCTCTAACCTCAAGAAAGATGGCAAGCCCGTCGGAGTGCCACTCGCCTATACCTGGCATACCGACGGGCAGCACTTCCGCGAGCCGGTCTGGGGTTCGATCCTGTGGGGCAAGGAAGTGCCGCTCGAGAAAGGCGACACCCTGTTCGCCAATATGGCCCTGGCTTACGACGAACTGCCCGAGGAAACTAAGCGGCGCATCGAAGGCCTCAAGGTCCTCCATAGCCGGGTCCGGGTCTATCCTATCCACTACCCCGACCGCCGTCCCATGACCGAGGACGAGAAGGCAACCATGCCCGACGTCGTTCAGCCCCTGGTGCGGACCCATCCCGAAACCGGATGCAAGGCCCTTTACCTCAAGGGTAACGCTGGATGGGAGGTCGTCGGCATGCCGCGCGACGAGGGGCTAGCGTTGCTTGACGAACTGGAAGCTTTCGCCACCCGCCCCGAACGGGTCTATGCCCATCGCTGGGAACAGGGAGATGCCGTCTTTTGGGACAACCGGTCGACCATGCATTCGGCGACGCCCTATGACATGACACGGTACCGGCGTGTCATGTACCGCACGACCATCGCCGGCGACGTACCCTATTGAGCGCGTAACCGAAGAACGGGCCCATGAACGAGTATCCTCCAACCCTTGACGCGTTCCGACGTCTCCTTGACGACGCCAACCGCGTCGTCGTCTTCACGGGCGCCGGCATCTCGACAGAGTCCGGTATTCCTGACTTTCGTAGTCCGGGCGGCATCTGGGATAAGAACCAGCCGATTGAATTCCAAGATTTCATGGCCTCCGCCGAGATGCGGCGCGAAGCCTGGCGGCGCAAGTTCGCTACCCACGAGACCATCGAGCGGGCCAAGCCGAACCAAGGCCATCGCGCCGTCGCGGAACTGGTCCGCCGCGGCACCGCGTCGAGCGTTATCACTCAGAATATCGACGGGCTGCATCAGACATCGGGGGTGGCGGACGACCGGGTTATCGAGCTTCACGGCAACACGACCTATGCCCACTGCCTCGATTGCGGTTTGCACCACGCGTTGGAACCGATCCGCAAGGCTTTCTTGGCCGCAGAGACCTTGCCTGAGTGTCGCGACTGTGGGGGTACGGTGAAGACGGCGACAATTTCCTTCGGTCAGGCAATGCCCGAAGAGGCCATGCGCCGCGCCGAGGAGGAAACCTTGGCCTGCGATCTGTTCCTCAGTATCGGGTCGTCCCTGGTCGTCTATCCCGCTGCCGGGCTGCCGATTATGGCCAAGCGGAACGGCGCCCGGCTGCTCATCCTCAACCGTGATCCGACGGAGCTCGACGCCATCGCCGACCTGGTGCTCAATCTCGAGATCGGTGTCGCCCTGGCGGCGGCGGTGGGGCTGGAGGAACCGGTCGCGGCCGTAATGCCGACCAAGTAAAGAATTTGGGGCTGTCCCAGATAACTAGCCCAAATGCTTCCTAACCCATTGCCTCAATTGCGCTAATTGGATTGATGGGTCACTGTTGTTAAAACGCCACTCGCATTCCTTCAAAAATAGCCTGAAATGGGCCTTTGGAACACCGTTGAATTTGCGCATGTGACGCTTCGCCTGGTTC
>PVBE012426749.1_pt1 | contig 10200 bp, 11 predicted proteins | sample 1631181 | NCBI WGS metagenome assembly PVBE01 (sample SAMN08397723, study PRJNA350692) | Marine metagenome, whole genome shotgun sequencing project. | isolation source: water | place: Pacific Ocean | collected 2012-04 | reverse complement strand
TATCTGGCGGAACTACATCGATCTTTGGGACGTTACACACCTACACGTATACGGAATCAACAGCATCATGGTGGCGGTCCTCGCAACGCTCGGCACCGTGCTGACCTGTTCCCTGGTCGCGTTTGGATTTGCCCGGATTGATTTTCCAGGCAAGAGCGGACTGTTTTTTCTGTTGATTTCAACTTTGATGCTGCCGAGCATCATCACGCTCGTGCCTACGTTCGTCCTATTCCGGGTGCTTGGCTGGAATGACACGCCTCTGGCCTTGATCGTCCCATGGTGGTTCGGCGGCGGCGCCTTCGGGGCGGCCTTCTACGTCTTCCTGATGCGGCAATTCATGCTGCAACTACCTCGTGAACTCGACGAGGCAGCACTCGCCGACGGCGCGTCGTACTTCCGAATCTATTGGAATATCCTCCTGCCACTGTCGGGGCCCGCTCTTGCGACCTCCGCCATTTTCTCGATAGTGCACCACTGGAACGACTTTCTACATCCATTGATATTTCTCGCCAGCGATCGCTGGCGCACGCTAGCGCTGCACCTCCGTTACTTTCTCTACGACGAGGCCCAGCAAAGTCCCGGCGAGGATCGCTGGAATATGTTGATGGCGTCAGGCGTAGTCATGCTTATTCCGATTCTTGTCCTGTTTTTCTCCGCCCAGAAATATTTCGTCCGGGGGATCGCACTCACGGGAATCGCAGGCAGGTAAGCCGCGTCCCGGGCGCTCGGCACTCGAAATCTCCAGGTTAAGGCCAGTCCGTGTTGATGAATCCGGCGTGATTCGGTGGGGCCTGACGAGGCGGTGTAGCTCCGTCGATCCTCCTCGCGACCGCGACGTAGCAATCAAAGCCACGCCCATTGAGGCCTCTCTGCGGCGAATCACTTGGTCCAGGGCAGTTCGCCGCCGGGTGTTCCCTGCTAGTCGATCTTGTAAGCGTCTTCTCCGAGAAGTTCCAAGCATACGGCCGTCTGAATCGAGTCCAGCCGCGCCGGCGCGAACTTCCCCGACCATTTGCAGCGGTCGGTCAGGAATGCGATGGGTTCACGTCCGGCAAGAGGCTCCGGATGTAGTTCGCCGGCCGCCTTCCAGTCCGCAAGCGTTTGACATGCAATCACCGCGTCGTCGAGGTTCTCAGGAATAAAAAGACTTATGTCAAGTTCAATGGTTTCGGCGCCTTCGAGTTCGTCGATCTCCGAAACGTCTTCGCCCCTCGCGATTGCCTCTTTTCTCACCTGAGCGCGCCGCTCCGTGTCGGCCTCCTTCGCCGCAACAACGTGTTTGATCGACCCCTGCTCCAGCGGTATCTCAGCGGCTTTTGCGAACTCCGCTTCGCATTGTGCAGGGTCTTCGGCAGGAGGCTGCCAGCGGCGGTCGAGACCGCGGCGGTCGAAGGCAACGTCGGCCTTTAGCCTTTCGGACGAAGTCGCTTCCCCGGCCGGGCTGCCGCAGGCCGCGAGAACCGTCGCAATTGCCACACCAACCAAGCCGGATACCACACATCTGGCTATCCAGGCTCTTACGTTTCGACTCTTTAATCGACTTTGAGACGGCATATCAAGCCTCCGCTCGACAAGTCGTTCAGAAAACAACATTATTCCTTTCCCTAGCACGAATGATATCCCAGCATTTCTTCGAAATCTGACGAGTCCTTCGTTTTGAATGAGGCGCGGCTGATTGCTCCGGTCTCACGGATTGCGGTCATCAGCTACCTCGTTTGTGTATCGCCGCCAAGTAGGTCAAGTCCGACCGATCTGACGCGCTTAGACCGCCAAAACGGCGCGCTGAGAAGTTGTCGCGACGACAGAATGGACTCGCATCACTCCTCGCAGCAACTACCGACCCGCGAGGCCTGTAAACGCTATCCCTCGTATGAAGTACTTCTGTAGAGAGAAGAACAGAACGAGGATCGGAATCAGCATCAATACAGCCGAAGCCATCAGCAAGTTCCAGCGCCCCGCACCGGCCCCGTGCGACGTCTCATCTTCAAGAAAGAAGCGCAACGCCAAGGCCAGTGTCCTCCATCGCTCGCTGTTTATGAAAATCAGCGGCGCGAGGAAGTCGTTCCAATGATGGAGGATCGAAAAAATCGATGCGGTTGCCAGCGCCGGGCCGGATAGCGGCAAGATGATGTTCCAGTAGATGCGGAAGTATGATGCGCCGTCGGCCAGCGCAGCTTCATCGAGCTCCCGCGGAAGTTGCAGCATGAACTGCCGCATCAAGAATACATAGAACGCCGCCCCGAACGCGCCTCCGCCAAACCACCAGGGAATGATGAGCGCGAGCGGATTGTTGATTAATCCCATCAATCGAAACAGCACAAACGTGGGAACAAGGGTAATGATTCCCGGCAGCATAAGGGTGGAAATCAGCAAGAAAAACAGCCCGTTCTTCCAGGGAAACTCGATCCGCGCAAAACCAAACGCCACAAGCGAGCACGTGAGAACCGTCCCTACTGTGGCAAAGACCGCGATAAGAATTGTGTTCAATCCAAACTGGTGCATGTGCGTGACCGGCCACACATCCATGTAATTCCGCCAAACTGTCGGCTCCGGAATGATTTGGGGAGGAAACATGAACTCCCTGCCGGTTTCCTTCAGTGAAGTCGACACCATCCAGATCAGCGGAATTGACGACACTGCGCCGATGATTATCAACATCGAGTAGTCGAAAAGCCGAAGGAGCCTGAGCCGCAGGAAGTGTCCCCGAGTATGTCTTCGAGATTCCCCGGGAATAGAGTCGGCTTTGGCAGCGGTAAGAACGCTCATTTCCTAGCCCGTAGCACCTTCGTAGTACACCCATCGCCTGCCGACGAGGAAGTTGACGGCTGTGAAGAACATCACGATTGCCAGGAGCACCCAACCCAGGGTGGAAGCGTACCCCATCCTCAGAAATTCAAATGCATGCTGGTAGAGCCAAAGAACGTAGAACAGAGTGGCATTGATCGGCCCGCCTGACGTCGCGATGAACGCGACGGTGAATACCTGGAACGAGCCGATAATTCCCAGGACCAGATTGAAAAAGATCACAGGCGTGATCATTGGAATGGTCACGTGCCAAAACCGCCGCATTACCCCGGCGCCGTCAATCGACGCGGCCTCTTGAAGCGTCAACGGCACACTTTGAAGGCCTGCCAGAAAGATGACCATCTGTCCGCCGACACCCCAAAAGCTCATGATGATGAAGGCAGGATTGACCCAGCTCGGATCCCCCAGCCAGTTGATCGTGGGGCCATTGAACCGGCTCACTATGTAGTTAAAAAAACCATAATCCGGGTTGTACATGTACATGAACAGAATCACGCTCGCAACGGCGGGCGTGACCGTCGGCAGATAGAACAGAGTCCGGAAGATGTTGATTCCTCGCAACTTTTGATTTAGCGCCAGGGCCAGCATCAGTGCAAGGAAAATCTGAATCGGCACCCCAATGAACGTGTAATAAGCGGTGTTGTAAAGCGCCGTATAAAAGAGCTTGTCGTGAATCATCCGGTCGTAGTTCGCCACGCCGATGAAGCTGGGCGCCGATAGCAGGTTGTATTTTGTGAAAGAGACGACCGCCGAGAACAGCATCGGATAAGCCGTAAAAATAACGAATCCCAGGATTCCAGGGCTTATGAACAAGTAGCCCGTCATGTACCGCTTGAGCTTCGCCCCACTCATCCGCCGCCGACCACCAGACGCCTGGGCAGTTTGAGCTACCGCCAAAGTTTCTCCCTCACTTTCGCAGATACCACGCGGTTCGCCTCAGCCCTGCTGGGTCACCCACTTCGAGTGGGTGACCCAGCACGAATTTCGCTAGCTGGCGCGACTACTCCCGCTGGACCCCGTTTGAGTTCCATGGAAACGGGGGTGTGTCACGAACTTCCGCTATTCCTTAAGCAGTCTGTCGGCATCGACCTTAACGCTGTCCAAGAACTCCTTGACGGTCTTGCGACCAAGAACGGCCTCATCGTACGTCGCCTGGAAGATCTTGTTGATCTCAGCGTAGGAAACCGGCTGGAAGAACTGCTCCTTCAGCTGCTTCGAGGCCGCGATGTGCACCTCGATGTTGTCCCAGGCGACGATTGAGTTTCGGAACACCTCGCCGCTCATCTGCGACTTTCGCGTGGGAGCGGTAACGCCCGCGGCGATTACGTGGTTCACACCTTCCATGCCGACGTAGGAGATCAGATCCCAGGCCGCGTCCTTGTCTTTGGTGCCGGTGTGCATACCGATGCCTTCCGGAGCGTCTCGACTCTGGTCGTCACCGTTCGGCATTTTGAACATCGGCGCTACGCCTGCCGGCGTGTCCGCCGGAATGCGCGTGGTGAAGGACCTATGCGACTGATACATCCCGATTCTGCCACTGACGAACAATCCCTGATTGCCACCCTGGAAGGTCTTCGAGTAGGCCCTGGCCGGGACCTGATCCTTGTCGACCTGATCGATCATCCACTGCATGGCCTCGATACCCTCGGGGCTGTTCGCCACGAACTCGCCCGGATCGTCGAACGCGCCGCGGTTGTCCCAAACCTTTCCGCCGAACCCCCAAATCCAGAGATATTGCAGCTTAAGAGCCGCCGGCACTTCGGTTCCGCCCCAAACCCGGCTATCCCCTTCTCCGGTCGACAGTGTTTCGATCATCGACTGGTACTTGTCGATGGTCCACTCGCCCTTCTGGTGCAGATCCCACGGAAGTTCCAGGCCGGCCTTTTCGAGCAGTGGCTTGTAGTAGATGTACAGCCACGGACCGTGGAACATGGGGACCGTGTAGGACTTGCCCTTATAGCCCATCGCCTCCAGGCTTCCGGAGTGGAAGTCATCTCGGTCGAATCCGGAGTCGGCCTTCATGAACTCGTCGAGCGGCTCTATTACGCCATTCGCCGCCATTTGAACCACGAACTGCGGGTGGACGTAATTGATATCCGGCGCGACACCACCAGCAAGCGACGTCAGCAACTTCGGAGCAAAGTCGGCAAATGGGAACTGGTTCAGCGTCAACTTCACGTGAGGATTGAGCCCCATGTAGTCCTTGACGATCAACTTCAACGCGTCGTCCATCTGGATCAGCGCCTGGTGCCACCACTCCAGCGAAATGGATGCCGGCTTGGCGTCTGCCGCTTGCGCGGTCGTTGCCGCCGCCTGAGTCGTAGCCGCCGGGGCTTCAGTTGCGGCGGCCTCTTCCTCGCCGCAGCCAGCGAGCGCTGCGAGCCCGACTACGCCGGCACCGGCGACTGCGCCGGTTCGCAGAAAACTTCGTCGTGAAAACGATTTCAAACTCAACTAAATCTCCTAAAACCAAAAAACGTCACTCGACTTTAAACGTCTAAGTACTTCGAAATAACTCCTCCTGTAGGCACTACGATCCCCAAGACCGGCTACGGGCGAATTCCATGGTGCGTGCGAAAACGCCGGTAAGGATACCAATACGGTTCAGTCGGCTCCATCCCGACCGGCGCACGCCAAATCCCCTCAAATCTCCGAAGCGTGTTAACAAATCCCCGTTTGAATCGCTCTCACGAACCCGCGATCTCTGGCGATAATATAAGGTTCTCGACCAGCAAACAAGGTTCTGTCTAAGGGGAAGTCAAGCCTTTTTTCAGAATTGGAAGCTGAACGGTACAGACGAGACATCGGGTTGTGCGACGCCAGCGCCCTCAGGGAATAGCCCGTGACGGCAACAGATCATCGACCGTGTCGCGCGAGAGGGTGGCCGCCGAAGGCATGGGCCCCATTATTTCCGGGTAGGAGCCCTCAATTTACCCCCATCGACAAGGCGCTTCGCTTCGAGAATTCTGACGATGCCATCCTAGCTGCAGTCGTCAATCCGTGTCGTCCAGGTGACGGCTTGCAGATTCTCGAACGGTCTGCAACACCCGTCAACTGGTCCCCTCTCTAAGTCCAGCCAGAATTCGTTGACCGTTCAGACCGAGAACTTTTCGTTTCTGGTCGTCCGTCAGCCTGCATGAGGCGATTCTCCCCATGGCTGCGGAAAGCGACAGCAGCAGCGAATCGGATCCGAAAAGCACGCGATCCTCGCCCGCCTCTCGAACTAAGTGTTCGATCAGATTATGTGTCACCGGAGCGCAAATCTCGATGTAGAAATTCGGGCTGGACCTGGCACACTCGCCGTATATCCTCGCGGCTTCCAGGTCGGGTCCGGCGTGATAAGCAACGAATGTGACCCCTGGAAAGCGCTGGGCCGCCTCAGACGGTTCAACGGGCGTTCCGATCTCGGCCTTTGCTCCTGAATGCGTCACGACGAAGAACCCGTGGCTGCTCGCAAACTCAAATACCGGCCAGTAGGCCCGGTCGTTGAGATGAAATCCGTGACGGTGTGGATAGAGCTTGACGGCGCGCATGTCGTATTCGCCTAGACAGCGTTCGAGCTCAGGAATCGTCGCATCCGCATAGTTCGGGTTGACTTCGATCGCGCCCTCGAAACGCCCTGGGTGCTTCAGCATTGCTCGGCCTATGACATCATTTCCACGCCTCACGTCTCCGGACGCCAACCCCATCAAATGGTGCACGACCGATTTCTTGACCCCGAACTCGTCCATGGACCGTATCAAGTGCTCCGGTTGGTCCTCGGAAGCCCAGTGCTGGCACCACCTGCCGACGTGAGTATGGAAATCGATGATATGTAGATCGCCCCCGCCGGGCCCGTTTTTGAGGATATCTGACACCGTACGTGATTCCGCCGCGCTCATCTCCTAACCTCTTCGAGCAGTCTGGTCAGGTTCCCCGAGGCGATCCGGCGCTTTGCTTCAGCGCTTATGTGGGCCCGCGATATCGCCACGATAGCCGGACCGGGCGCCCACCGAGGCAAGCCGGTTCCGAAGAGCAGCCTGTCCGGGCCAAATCGCTCCACGGTCCGCTCTATGTAACCGCTTTCGTGATTCTCGGCGGTGTCAAGGTACAGGTTTTTGTGAATCTCCCACAGAGGCCAGATGGGACGATTTGTCCGCCAGCTGATCCGGGCGGACTGATTGAGAATCAGGGGCAATTCGGGATACCGCTCGCAAACGTCGTGCACTTCATTCCAGGTAATCTGCGATTGATCGACGAATAACGGCATTCGTCGTTCCTGCAACGCTGACAGCAGCGGCCCGGCGGACCAGTCAGCCAGCGGGAAATTGTGCCCGGCCTCGGGCGGGTCCGTCTTCTGCGATGGAAAAATCCGGCCCGTGAGAACGCCTTGGTTCAGCATGGTTGCGGTCAACTGGTCGGGCGGTGGGAATTCACCCGTGTGATGCGGGAGTAGCACCCACTGCGGGTGTAGACGCGGATCGCCGTTCAACTCCTCCATCAGGATTTCGTTGCCGGTTCCGGCGTCGTACTCTTTGGATGTCAGGTGGTACACGACGGCCGACTGAATTCCAGCGTAGTCGAATGTATCCAAGAGCTCGGCAACGGTGCCGGGCAGATCGGGAACCGGCGGTCCCGCATAGCGCCCCAGGGCGCAATTACAGTCAAAAAACTCGACTTCATCCATCCCAATCAACCCGGATCGCTATGAGGTGTGCACGATAATAGCGGCGGATGAGTCGTCAAGAAAAGGATCGATCTGTTCGGAGAATCTCAGGACGATGATTGCGGGTCGGCTCGAAGCGCTTCGGTCCACGTCTCGATCGCCGAGCGCCCACAACGGCCCAACCCTCAACGAACGCGGTCCGGGACCAATAAGCCTGTCCAGTACCCGTTGCGTGACGCAGAACCAGTCATCCGAGTACAGGCTATGCTACCGACTCGGCTGGGCGAATCTGGATTCGTCCAAAGGGCCGTTTGCCTTGTTCGACAGTCAAGCAATTGCCGTAAGTGACGGGAGCGTCGATCGGGTCCGGGAATCTCAGGTCGTTCGAGACCTTCATCCGGGGGAATCAAATGTGGGACAAGAACGAATACGAAGTTCCTGAATCGCAGTTTCGTAACCGGCTCGAAAAGGTCCGCGAATTTGCCGATGTAAACGATCTATCCGCTGTCGTCGCATATTCCGCGCCGACGATCCATCATTGGGCGCAAAGCGGTCATGTCGGATACCTGACCAATTGGTCCAACCTCGATCGCCTGGCCGACACGATGGTCGTGGTCCCCCGAACGGGTGAGCCGGTTCTGCTCGTGGCCGGCGTCGAGTACATGCTCGATCAGATCGATCAAGTTTCTTGGATGAAGGACGTGCGCTTGGTCAGTTCGCCCGATCCTCGAGCGGTTTCGAGCTCTTACGACGTTAGCATCGGCGGTCAGGGAGTTCGGGGGGGAGCCAGTTCCTTCGGCGGAGCGGTAGATGAGATCATCCGCGCAAACGGATGTGCCGGACGCCCTATCGGAATCGCCGGCAAAGACCAGCTGACGCTCGCTCTCTACATGGATTTGGAGTCGTCGATTAAGGAAGGCGTAGCTGACACGCCCGACATCGTCGCCGAGCTGCGTGCGGTAAAGACCGCAGAGGAGATCAGCCTTCAGCGGCAAGTCGCCGGTGTCGCCGATCGATGCTACGAAACAATGATCGAATCGCTTTCGGATGGCATGTGGGGTTATGAACTCTCCGCCGAGATGGACCACGCTGGCAAACGCATCGGCGCCGACTTTATTTACAACACGATGCACACCGCCCCTGACGGAGATCTAAAAGCCGGCATTCTTTCCATCAAGTCACACGATCACCGTCTACACCGAGGCGATTACGTCAACGCAAACGCGTACATCATTAATAAGGGCTATTGGATTCAGTCCGCGCGCAGCGGGACTATCGGGCCGACGTTCCCATCATCAAATGCAGGCCTCATTCAGGAGAATCTCGACATTCAACTGGAAGTTCTAGAAGCTATAGAACCGGGCTTGCCCATCGGCGAATTGCTGAAGATCGCCGAGGCCGGAGCGGAACGCGTAGGCTGCATAGTGCAGGGAGGCCGGATCGGACACGGGCAGGGTCTCGACTATTCCGAGATGCCATATCTGAGAGCCGGCAGCACGGACACGCTCAAACCCGGAAACACGTTCGTGCTGCACGTGTGTTTGGAGATTCCCGGCACGAACAAACTCATCCGACCTATTGGAAACCTCTGCGTGGTGACTGAAGACGGTGTTGAGATTCTCGACAGATTCTCGTCAGAGTTGTTTAAGGCCTGATCCCGGACCGCACCGCGGTCAAACCGGTAAATAACTCTCCGGCGGAAGGCCCTACGCGCTGCCGAACGCCGACCTCCGGAACGCGACCGGACTCGACCGCGGAACGCGGTCCGCGTAAGGCAGCCCTATCGAAACCTGGAGGCTCCTATGCTGGGAGTCTTACCGTAACCCGAACAGCGCGGAAGCAATAGTGCCCATCGTGACCGAGGCCGTAGTCCACCTCGTTCTGGCCGATTTCCATCTGGCTCCACCCCATCAGCGTTACCTTCCTGCAATCCGGAATTTGAAAATCGGCGCTGCTTAACCCGGCCTCGCGCCAGTCTTCAGTCAGACCTTCGCGCCACGGCCAGCCGTTTATGTGCTCGCCCCAAAGGTTTTGGGCCTTCATCTTCACACCCGTCCGCGGATACTTCCAGTCGACGGGCTCAGCCTGCAGAAGAATTGTCCCGGGAGGCGCACACGAACTTCCTATGACTGCAACACCGATAATCGGCTCCGCCTCCTCGAAGGTGATCGCACCCCATGGGGGAACGTCGATCTCCACTCCATCCATGTTGTACTCGGCGCCCCCATCCTTCTTACGGGCTTCGCGGCCGAGCTCGACGTAAAAGTTCGGATAGTTGAAAGGAGCTGAATACTCACGTTGCTCGATTCGGTAGGCAAGAACCTGCTGCTCGGTCCCATCCTGACCCATTTTCATGATCTCGAGCTCTTCATCCTCGAATTTGCCAGGTCGCCGGTCCGGCCTGACCGTCGCGGCACGCGCGATTACGGACGATTCTGTCGCCATTACCATTGCCTCCCGAGCAGATACGTGAGAGTCCGAGGGGTTACCACATGTTGGATGCGGCGGCGATCGATTGTTGGCCTGCCACGGACTCCCGCACCCTGCAAAGCTCCGGAAGGATTATGCCCGAAGCTCGTTTCCACTGGAAACCGGCCGCACCGCTCGGCTGGCCGTGCCGATTTGCGGCAGACGCGGTCAACGAGATTGGCCCATTGATCGGCGGGCGACCCTGTTTCCAGGCATTCAGGATTTCCATCACGGAATCGCGGTAGCCGTTACGCGTGTCCGATGCGGTAACGACCGGATCG
>PVBE012698128.1_pt1 | contig 10201 bp, 3 predicted proteins | sample 1631181 | NCBI WGS metagenome assembly PVBE01 (sample SAMN08397723, study PRJNA350692) | Marine metagenome, whole genome shotgun sequencing project. | isolation source: water | place: Pacific Ocean | collected 2012-04 | reverse complement strand
CGGTGGTCTCGGCGACCAGCTCGTAGTCGTTGTCCTCGGACTCGACGAGCGGGCGGTCGCACCAGAGCGCGAGGTAGCCGTCTCCCTTGCGCCCGGAGCGCCACTCGCCCTCCTCGCGGACCTCGTCGAAACGATCGCGCGGGAAGAACGCGTGCATGGGAGCGGCGGTGGCGAGCGTGTCGACGATCGGCGCCATCTCCACCTGCCGGAACTGCACGACGGAGACGTTCCGCCACACGGTCGCGCGCGGCAGCCAGCCCCCGATCCACGGTTCGTCGATCGTCACTTCGTCGAGCTCGCCCAACACGCCAAGGGCGGCCGGTACGGTCGCGATGACGAAGGCTTGGGAGTCGAGGGTCGCCTGCCACATCAACGTCTGTGCGGCCCACTGGCCCGGCTTGTAGTCCTGCGCGGCGGCGACCTGGTAGTCGGGGGTCCGGTAGACGTATGTGTCGACCGACTCCAGGGCCATGCCCCGCGACAGTGGCTCGAGGTCGACCGCCAGGTTGCGCAACCCCGGAGTGCCCATCAAGGTCTGCAGGAGCGTGAGCAGCTCGGGCGGCAGGCTGCCGAAGAGGAAGCCGCCCCAGAGATCGTGCTCCTCCATCACGTCCATCGCCCCGTCGATCACGTCCGGCGCCACGATCGCCGAGAGCCCGGCCCAGACGACCACGTCGTCGACACCCTCGTAGCTGATGCCGAGCGCGGGCCCTTCCTCGATGTCGAAGCTGTCCCGCTGACGGTGTTCGTGGCGCGCGGACACCGCGGTCGCCAGGTCGGCGAGGATGCCGGGCGTGTAGTAATCCGAGGTCGCCAGGAAGGCCGCCGAGAAGTTGTCGCCCGAGTCGTAGGAACCGAGGCCGGTCATGATCCACGCGGCCTCCTGCGTGCTGTCGTTGAGGCCGTTGATGAACTTGCCCTGGTAGACCCGACCGTGGGTCGTGGCGAAGCGGCCGCGGTAGGTGTTCTCCAGCATGTCGAGGGCCAGCAGGTCGAGCACGACGGTCGCCTTCGCGCGGATCGTCTCGTCCTCGGCGAAGTCGACCAGGTTCACCAGCGCCGGGATGTCCTCGTTGAAATAGACGTTGGAGTGCCACTCCGAGAACCCGTACCGGCCTCGCAGGTCGAGCCAGCGGTCGAGCCGCGGGAGCGCGTGGGCGACGTGGTCGGCGCCGGTCATCCCGGAATTGGAGAACACCGTGTCGGGCTCCCGCTGCCCGATCAGCAGCTCGGCCGTGTGGTAGAGGATCTGGTGGTTCTCGGTCCAGTAGGCCATGCCGTCGCTGCCCGGCTCGTCGAGCCAGTACTTGAAGTCGATCAGCGTCTGCCGAATGCTGTCCCGCCGCTCGTCACCGAGGGCACCGGTGGCGTCGTCGAGGTAGAGGAGACGCACGAGCCCGTTGGCGCGGAAGTCGGCCGTGTCGCGGCGCTCCTCGAGCTGGGCGAGCGCCGAGTCGATCGGGCCGTCGTCGAGGTCGGTCTCGCCGGCGTACACGCGGCAGCATTGCCCGTAGAGACCGCCTTCGCCGGGGTCGGTGCGGTCGACGCACCAGGCGAGGTACTCGGCGCGGCGATCCCGGTAGCCCTCGGGCTCCTCGATCGGAACCGGCACGCCGTCGAAGCCGACATCGGGCTCCGCGTCGGGCGCGACGTCGGAAGCACCAGCCTCGATGTCGGCGGGCGCGTCCGCCGTGACGTCGGTGTCCGCGACAGCGTCACCCCCCGCGTCCGAATCTCCCGTCGAGCCTGTCTCCGGCGCAACATCGGCATCGATCGTGTCGGTGCCGGAGACGCCGTCGGCGTCCGCGTCGGCACCCGCCGCATCGATGGGCTCGACGTTCGACTTCGGCTCGTCGTCACAGGCCGCCAGCGACCCGACCAGGACCAATGCGACGACGAGGAAGCCGGGCGCGGTGGAGGCACGCGGGCGAGGAAGACGTGTTCTCATCGGTTCGCTCGTGGGCAAATGGACGGGCCGCGCGGCCGAACCACCGGGGGTCAGGGCTCGGGAAGCCCGGACGTCTCGGTCAGGGCGAGGAGTACGGCGCCGACGCCGTAGGAGATATCGTCGTCGACGGCGACGCCCGCGTAGTATTCGAACCGGCCGACGTTGGTGGGCCCGGAGATGCCCGTGACGACGGGTGCCCCATCGTCGCTGTCGACGATGCGGTCTCGCACGCCGCTCATCGCCGCTGCGATCGCGGGCAGGACCTCGTCGCCGAGGTATCCGTAGCGCCACGCCCGCGCCATCGCGAACGCGAAGAGGGCCGATGCGCTGGTCTCCAGGTAGCTCTCATCGCCGCGGTTGATCACGGTCCACCAGAGGCCGGACTCGGGGTCCTGCGAGGCTCGCACGGCGTCGATGAGGGTCGCGGCGGCCGCCGCCATCTCCGGGCGTGCCTCGCCCCGGACGCGTCGGACCCGCAGGTGATCGTAGCCGGCGGCCGCGATCCAACCGTTCGCCCGCGCCCAATACACATCGTCGTCCTGTTCGAACGGCGAGTAGGCGGCGTGGCGGAAGAAGCCTGCGTCCTCTTGCAGCAGGTCGGCGAAGACGGCGTACTGCGTCGCGTACTCGTCGAGGAGCGCCGCGTCTCCGTCGTGCTCTCCCCAGCCGGTCATCACGTTGCCGAACATGAAGAGGGAGTCGGCCCAGAGCGACACGCCGAAGAGCTCGACGGCGCCGAAGTGACTGATACCGCCCTCGGGCGTCCGCAGCGCCTCCTCACGATAATAGCGCAGGGCGTCGGCGACGACCTGACGGTACTCCGGCGTGTCCCGCCCCGCGGCGATCAGGGCGACGGCGAGGGCCGCTGGCGCCGACGTGTCGCTGGTCGCGATCTCGTAGCCATCGGCGATATGGGCGTCCATGTACGCGGCGATGAAGTCGAGGTAGCGCGCCTCGCCGGTGACGCGGGCCGTCTGGGCCAACCCGACCAACATGACCGCCTCGCCCCAATCCCAAGACAGCTCGGCGGGGTCGTGGCGCGCGACGAGATGATCGGCGATGCGCTCGGCCAACGCCACTGCGTCCGACGCGGGATCGCGGCGCGACACAAAGCACGCATCGTCTGGCGGCAACCCCGCGCAATAGTCGAAGGGCGGGGGCCCCAGGTCGACGTCTGCAGAAACATCCACGGCGGCGTCGCCCGCGTCCGCGACCTCGGCGCCCCCATCTTCCCCCGCGTCCCGTTCGCCACAGCCGGCGGAGAACAACAACACGAACAAGATCAGCGCGGCACCCTTCATGGCCGAGCACCATAGCGGCGTACCCGAAAGCGCACCACATCCCCCGTACGGGCGAAGCGGAGACGGGGGCGAGGCGTGGCTTCGCCCCTACGCGGCGACCGGCGGGCGGCGGTTCGTGCACCCCTGCGACCCCGATGCGATACTCGCGCCGATGTCCTCCGAAGCCCCTCTCGCCTGCCTTGCGCTCGGACTGACGCTACGCCCCTTTCAGGGGCGGGCGCTCGAGGTGATCCGGGAACGCCTCGCCTCCGGGGACCGCCAGCTTCACATCGTCGCCCCTCCGGGATCGGGCAAGACGATCCTGGGACTCGCCCTCGTGCTCCACCGCGGGCTACCCGCGGTCGTGCTCTCGCCGACGACGACCATCGCCGCGCAATGGGTCGCCCGCTTCGACGAACACGTAATGGATACCGGCATCGGCGCTGCACCCCCGCCGTCGGCATGGTGCGGTCGCGACCCGTGGGTCGAGCCAGCGCCACCGGTGCTCTCGCTCACCTACCAGTCGGTCTCGGTCAAGGACCGCGACGACGGCGGGCTGCACGACAACGTCCATGCCCTCTTCGAGCGCCTCGTCGCGCTCGACGTATCGACGATCGTGCTCGACGAGTCACACCATCTGCGGAACCACTGGGCCGAGGCGATCACCGCGTTTCTCGAACGCAAACCCGACGCCGTGCTGGTCGCGTTGACCGCGACGCCGCCTCACGACGCGCCGGCAAAGGAGCGCGCACGCCACGTCGAGCTGGTCGGTGAAGTCGATCACGAGATCGCGCTCCCGGCCCTCGTACGTGCCGGCCAGCTCGCCCCGTTCCAGGATCTCGCCTACCTGGTCGAGCCGACCGAGGCCGAGCATCGTTGGCTGGCCGCGGCCCACGACCGCTTCGCCACGGCGTGGCGTCGGCTCGACGCTCCGCCGGAGCCTCTCGACTCGCTCCGGGTGTGGCTGGACGAGACGCTCCACGCGTTGGCCGAGTCGGAGCTCGACGAGCCGGGCGCCGGCGACTGGGCCGCGGTGTTGCGGGACGATCCGGACCACGGCGTGGCCCTCGCCCGGGTCGCCGGGGAGCTGTCGATGACTGTCCCGGTGGCGCTGTGGACCCTGGACGAGATGGACGACGCGCCGACGCTCGACGACCGGGCAACCGTATTGTCCGCCTACCTCCGCGACCGCGTGGTTCCCTGGCTCGACGAAGACGCGCACCCGCCGGAAGCAGACGCCGCGGCGCACCACACCGCCGCAGGCGACCTGTGGCACGAACTGCACGGCGCGCTCAAACCGATCGGCCTCACGCTGACCCGGCGCGGCGTTCAACGCCGGTCGGCGGCGGTCGACCGACTCGTCGGACTGTCGGCGGCGAAGTACGACGGACTCGCCGCGATCTTGGTCGCCGAACGCGCCGCCCTCACCGACGACCTTCGGGCCGTGGTGGTCACCGACTTCGAGCGGGCCACGCACGGGCGCTCCGCGAAGGTACTCGCCGACGTACTGGATCCCGAGTGCGGCGGCGCGATCAGCGTGCTCCGCTTCATCGCATCGCACGCCGTGCTCCACGACCTCGAGGCGGTGATGGTCACCGGGCGCAACCTGGTCTGCGACGAGGACGCCGCACCACACGTCGTCGCCGCCGCGCGGCGGACGGCGCTGGAGAACGACCTGTCATTCACGGTCGCCACCGAGCGCGACGGGGCCCTCGTACGCGTCATCGGCACGGGGCGCGACTGGCGCGCGGCGACCTACACACTCCTGGTGACCGCCCTCTTCGAGGCCGGCGTCACGCGTTGTCTCGTCGGCACCCGGGGCATGCTCGGTGAGGGATGGGACGCCCGGTCGGCCAATGTCCTGGTCGACCTGACCAGCGCCTCTGCCTTCGTCGCGACCAACCAGCTCCGCGGCCGCTGCCTGCGCGTGGATCCGGACAGACCGGAGAAGGTGGCCGATCTCTGGGACGTGGTCGCGGTCGCCCCCGCGGTCGCGCGCGGGTTCGCCGATTGGGAACGCCTGGTCCGCAAGCACGCCCACGCCTACGGCCTCGCTGACGACGGCGCGATCGAGCGTGGGGTCGGGCACGTGCATCCGACGTTCGCGCACCTCTCGCCGGCCGACCTGCCCACCGTGCTGCGGGCCGTGAACGAGGAGATGATCGCCCGCGCAGACCGCCGTCCGGCGATCCGGGCCGACTGGCGCATCGGTGACGACTACGCCGACGAGGTCGTCGCCAGCGTCGAGCTGAAGCCGGCCGCTTCGGAGCTGGAGATCGAACCGCCCGCCGCGATCATCGCCCAGAGGCAGACCGCGCGACGCCGAGCAGAGGACGCGTTCACGAAGCAGGAACAGGGTTGCTCGCGGCGGCGTGCGAAGGCGCTGCGCCGTCGCGAGCGGCGCACGCGAGAGATCGCGCAGACCTATGCCAACCGACTCGAACGCGCCGGTCTGAGTGTCGAGAGCGCCCTCGTCCTGGTTCGCGAGTCCGCCTCGTCTCGGCGCCGTCGAACGGCAGGGGCACTTGTCGCGCTGGCCACCGGTGCCGCGCTCCCGCTCGTGATCGGCACGCCGTTGATCGTGCCGTTTCTGGTCGTCGCCGGTCTGGCCGTCGCCATATCGGCGCGGCGCACGCGGCGCCGGCAGATCGCCGGGCAGGTTCGCGCCATCGCAGACCAGCGTCGCGCGGCGGAGGCCAAGGCGGACAACGACCTCACCGAGGCCGACCGCGCCGCGGCCGACGACCTGGCGGCCGCGCGCTTGACCCGCGACCGGATCCTCGCCGGGCTGACCGGAACAGTCGCAGCGACAGACGTCGCACAACTCTACGGCGAGGTCGTGCTCGACGCACTGCTGCGCGCCGACCGCGACGACGCGGCGACGCCGCAGGGCGATCATGCGGCGGCGTCACCTCGCGTCTCCACGCGACGGCGCATCGACGGAACGCTGGCCGTGTCGCTCGAGGGCGCGACCGGCGACCTGGCCCGCCGGCATGGCGTCGCCCTGCACGAGTTGGTCGCACCTCTCGCCAACCAACGGTACGTGCTGCTGGTCGAGGATCCCGACCTGACCGCGACCCGTGTGGCCAACGGCGAAGCGGCCGACGTCTTCGTCGTGCCGGTGCCGCCGTCGCTGTCCGGCACCGGCAAGGCCGCTCGCTTCTTTCTCGCCGCCTGGCGCGCCCACATCGGCCCCGCCCGCCTGCTCTACACCCGCTCCGGCGAGGGCGCCGAGCTGCTCGCCCGCCACGCCCGCCGCCGCTGGTCTGCCATGCGCGGCTACCGCCGCGACGTCTGGCGCTGAACGTCGAGAGCGCGCCGATGCGCCACCGCGAAGGCACACGAACGCCACCTGACCCCCTGCCCTTGCGCCGAACCGCCCCGCCACCTACCCACTCCTCGCCTCCCCGGGCCGTACCCTGACCGCCCCCCTTTGCGCCTTTGCGCCTTTGCGCGAACCCGCCCCCTCCCTCCCCCCCGACGACCCCATGCACACCGCGTTCGCCAAAGGATTCCGCCCTTTCTTCCTGCTGGGCGCCATCCATGCCGTCGTGATCGTCCCGGTGTGGCTCCTGGCCTACCGAGGACACCTGGGAGTCAGCGCCGACGTCGCCGCCTACCATTGGCACGCGCACGAGATGCTCCACGGCTTCACCATGGCGATCATCGCCGGCTTCCTGCTGACGGCGGTGTCCAACTGGACGAAGCGCGAGACACTGGTCGGCGCACCGCTGGCCGCGATCGCCGGGATCTGGCTCCTCGGTCGCCTCGTGATGTGGCCGGGCAACGTGGTCCCGCCGATCGTCGTAGCCGCGATCGACCTCGCCTTCCTTCCGGCGCTCGTCGTCGGCATCGCGCGGCCGCTGGTCGCGGCCCGAAACCGCCGCAACTACGGCTTCCCCTTTCTCCTGTTCGGCCTCTGGCTCGGGAACGGCGCGTATCACGCCGACGTACTGGGGCTGTTGGACGGCGCCGCGGCGCCCGGCATGCGCGCGTCGCTGATGCTCGTCTTGTGCGTGATCGCCATCGTCGCCGGTCGGATCATCCCCTTCTTCACGCGCAACGCGACCGGCGCCGAGGGCATCCGGTCGATCGTCGCCGCAGATTGGCTGACCCTCGCGGGCCTCGTCGTCCTCGCCGCTTTCGAAGCAGGCGGCATGGCCGGACCGGCTGTGGCGGTCGCGTGCGGAGTCACCGGTCTCGCGGCGGCGGTTCGGTCAACCCGTTGGGGGTTCACCCACACGCTGCGCGATCCGCTGCTCTGCGTCCTCCACGTCGGCCACGCCTGGCTCGCCGTCGGCCTCATCTTGCGGGCGGTGTCGCCGTGGGGCCCGGGGTTGGTCTCTCTCGGCGCCACGCACGCCCTCGGTCTCGGTGTCATCGGAACGCTGACGCTGGCGATGATGGCGCGGGTCGCCCTCGGACACACCGGGCGCCCACGCGCGGCCAACGCCGCCACCACCGTCGCGTTCGGGCTGGTCGTCACCGCTGGAGTCGTCCGCGTGGGGGGCTCGATCGCGCTGCCGGGGCTCTACGTCTGGACGTTGATCGCGAGTGGCGTGCTGTGGACCCTCGCGTTCTCGCTCTACCTGACCGTGTTCACCCCGATCCTGCTCTCGCCGCGCCCGGACGGAAAGCCAGGGTGAGATTCCAGGGTGTGGCGTCGACGCGTCGGCGGATGTCGAGCAGGGCCGAGACCTATTCCGCGTCGAAGGCCGGATCGCGCACGTAGCGGTAAGCGATGCCGTTCGGGAACTCCAGGCCCGTCGCGAAGCGCTCCGCCGCATCGAGATCGGCACCGCTCTCCGCTTCGGCGAGATCGAGCAACGAGCCGTCCTCGGCGAACTCACTCACCAACCACTGGCGCCCATCGGGTCGGAGCGCGAACCCGGACGGGTTGAACATCCCGGTGAAGTACGCGCTCTCCGCTCGTTCCGACGCCGTGACGTCGAAGATTGCCCCGTCTCCATCGGGAGGCGCAGCGGCCGATATGAAGAGGGAACGCCACGGGTGCACCGAGAAGTGCTGAGGTCCGTAGGGTTCCAGATCGATCCACGCCGGCGCGCCAGACAGATCGCCGCCCACGGAGGCGTCCACGATTCGATGGCGACCGTTCTCGGCGATCAACAGTCTGCTGTCATAGGCGATCGTCTCCGTGGGGTACGAGAGTCCGAACGCGAACGGAGTCCGCCGGGTGTAGTCGCCGCCACCGACGACCCGATGGACAAGACCGCCGAGGAGGTCCGTGACGAGCAACGAGCCGAAGTGGTCGATGGCGAGGCCCGAAATCAGCCCCCCCGGGGCGAAAGTCGCGTAGGGGGTCACGTCGGTCAGGTCGCCGCCGGTCTCGGTGATGTCGTAGACGGCGGCGTCGGTGCTGACGAGGAGTTGCCCGTCCGGGGTCGAGACGAGCGCGTGCAGGCTCGGCCCCCACGCGAAGGGCTCCCGGTCGGTGAAGTCACCGCCACCGGTGACGTCGAAGACACCCCCGGCCGTGACGACGTGGGGGTGGAACTCCGCGACGTTGTTCCGGAGGATCACGGCGTCCGGGATGCGGCTCTCGACCGTCTCCGCGTCGACGGTGATGTCGACGATCAGGTTGAAGGAGAAGTACTCGTCGTCTGGCAGCGGACCGGTTTCGGAGTCGAACTCGATGTCGAAGGGGATGGGCGTCTCGAAGTCCGGGGGACGCGGGCCCGCCTCGAACACCCCGCGGAGTCCGGGGCCCTCCAAGCGCGGATTGGAGATCTCGATGTCCAGGTCGACATCGCCGAACGGGACCGGCGCCTCGCCCGGGAACCCGAAGACCCACTCGACCGCGAGCTCGCCACCGGCATCGGGCCCGAAGGCGCGGGTCGAACCGGTGCCGATGATCAGGCTGAACGACCCGAGATAGCCCTCACGCGGACCGAAGCCCCAGATCGGGATCGGCTCCCGCTCGATGGTCCCTCGAGGCGGGCACGTGTCCTCGAACGGGTAGGGACCGTCGCAGCACACTTCGAACGCCTCGCGCGTGAAGCCGAAGCCCTTCGAGCGCAGGTAGTTCGTGATCGTCCATGCGTCGGCGCGTGCCTGGCGGGCGGCGGCCTGGTCTGCCTCACAGGTGTCGTTGTCGGCCTCCCACTGCGCGACCCGAGCATCGTAGAGGTGGGTCATCTCCACGCAATCCGCGGTCCGGCTGTCGAAGCGTTCGGCTTCCCGCACCCGGCACTCCGCCTGGCGCTGAGCCCATCGGATCTCGCGACAATAGCGCCGCATCTCGTTCACCCGTCGGCGCGCCGCGGCCAGCCGCGAGTTCCAGGAGTCCTGTTCGGAGAGATCGCCCCAGCTCGACAGCGCGGCCCAGACGCCCATCGCAGTGCCCAGCAGCGGACCGCCGAGCAGCGTCCCCTGGGCCGTGGCCGAGAGGGTCTCGATGATGAACGTCAGCCCCGGGTAGTCCTCGCCCAGGTAGACGGTGGCGACACTGACCGCGATGCTCGCCGGGTTCGGGATCGAGCCGGTAGCCGCGGTCTGGAGCAGCGCCTCGACGTAGATCCCGAGCAGGTCCAACAACCCCTCAGTGTCGCGCCGGGAGTCGAATGCGTCATAGGCGTCTTCGAGGATCTCGAGCTCCCCCTCCGCGATCTCGAGGTAGGGGCAGTCGGGGCAGTCGAGGAGCTCGGGCGGGCAGTCTTCGGGCGGCGTCGGCTCCGGCGGAGCGCAATCCGGGACTCCCGGCGCGGGGCAGAAGAAGCCGTAACGGCTGGTCGTCGTCTCCGGAATGTCCGCCTTCTCCGACCCGAGCGCCAGATCGGGACAGAAGGCCGCCAGCTCCGTGGCGATCGACGACAGCGGAACGCGCGTATCGGCGAGGAAGATCGCGGCCACCAACGCCAGCCGCTCGTCGTCGGACATCTGCTCGAAATCACCCGCCGCGAGCGCATCGTCGAAGCGCGTGTAGTGCACCGCACGCAGCACGGCACCCACGTAT
>PVBE011546234.1_pt1 | contig 10201 bp, 6 predicted proteins | sample 1631181 | NCBI WGS metagenome assembly PVBE01 (sample SAMN08397723, study PRJNA350692) | Marine metagenome, whole genome shotgun sequencing project. | isolation source: water | place: Pacific Ocean | collected 2012-04 | reverse complement strand
TTCTGAAATCGTTTCGCGCAAAGGGCCAGCCGGGATCATTTCACCGTTGCCAAAACCGTAAGCACCATCCACGACGATGAGGGAAAAATCACGCCTGATATACGGATCTTGAAATCCATCATCCATAACGATGACGTCGGCACCGGCTTGGGCTGCCGCCACGCAGCCCGCCTTGCGTTCGCGTGAAACCCATGTTGGCCCCTGGGTCGCCAAAAGCAACGGCTCGTCGCCCACTTGAGTTGATCCATGTGTTTCTGGTTCAACCTGAAGGGGACTCTTCTCGCTACCGCCATAACCGCGCGACAGGAAATGGACAGTCTTGCCCCTTGATTGCAACCTGCTTCCGATATCAATAGCGATGGGGGTTTTTCCTGCGCCGCCCGCGATCAGGTTGCCAACACAAAAAACCGGTGTCGGCGACACCCAGGCTTTTGTCGAAGCCAGTTTGGTCCGTGTCGTGTAACCGTATGCCCAACCGAGCGGAGAAAGGAGTCCGGCAAGTATGCCGCCTTTTCCAGGGCTCCAGAAATCGGGCGCATGCATGTTAGTGAATCCTTTGCAGATATGGCTTCAACTCGCCCATAACCGAATCAAGCACGCCCTTTTCATCTTCGGCGACTTTAAGGGCGGCTTCGGCCAGACGGCCACATTCCATATCGTCTTCAAGCAGGCGCGCGACCGTGTCCTTCAGGGCAGCTTCGTCGCGGATTTCGAGACAGGACTGCTTTTGTTTAAACCTGGCCGCAATTTCCTCGAAGTTCGTCATGTCGGGACCAAAGACAATGGCGCAATTCAACCGGGCGGCTTCAAGCGGGTTCTGACCGCCCAGCGGCACCAGTGATTTGCCAATAAAAACAACGCGAGCCAGGCGATAAAAAAGTCCCAGTTCACCCATTGTGTCGGCGACATAGATATCAGTGTCCGCATCAATCTTTCCTTTTGTTGAACGAAGGGAAACATTAAGGCCCATGTTGTTCAGGACCGTCGCGATGGCGACACCGCGTCCCGGGTGGCGCGGCACGATCACGGTAAGAAGATCTGGTTGATTTTTTTTCAGGGCGATATGTATGCGTCCGGCGATTTCTTCTTCGCCTGAATGGGTGCTTGAAGCAAGCCAGCGAGGCCTGTCACCAATCAAATCGGATAGCCTGTCCAGGGCTTCCTGGTCAGCCGGAAGCGGCGGGGCGGCGAATTTTAAGTTGCCGATAGATTTTGTATTTATCGCGCCCAGGTCGGAAAGACGGGCTGCGTCAATTCCCGTTTGCCCCAGGCACAGTGAAAAAGCCTGCAACAGCTTTTTTATGGGACCGGGAAAACGTCGCCACCCCTTATAGGACCTATTTGATATCCGTCCGTTTACCAGAACCATAGGGAGGTTCCTGGCGGCGCATCGACTGATCAAATTGGGCCAGAATTCTGATTCCGCCCACAGCACAAAATCCGGTCGCCAGTGTTTAAGGAATTTTTCTACGTAGGCGACGCGATCGACGGGTACAAATTGATGAAAGGCGCCCGGTGGCAGGCGCTGTTCCATAAGTGCGGCGGATGTTAGCGTGCCGGTGGTGACTAGAATGTTCCAGTTCGGCCAATCCTGGCGCAGTCGCTCAATGACCGGTAAAAGCGATAAAGATTCGCCAACGCTGGCGGCGTGAACCCAGGTCAACCATCCGTCGGGTCGCGCTAAACCCGCGATGCCCAGTCGTTCGCCAAAACGCTTGCGGTTTTCCTTGCCATTAGCCAGGCGTCGCGACAGGTAAAAACGGATCAACGGGTGACCAATCGTCGTAATGGTCCTGTAAAGAGACAACATCATGGGTCTGTCTCTCCGGTTTCATTTTTTGCCGGTTCATCGGGTGTTATAGGCGGCAGGGAGCACATTCTGTTGGCTTCGTCGCTGATCGCGTTCAGGCTGTCTTCGACCTGCTGGCGGCATTCCTCCAGGACTACCTTGTCGGACGTGTGGGGAATTTTGATCGGCTCCCCCCAGACAAAGACCCCCCGCCCGAAAGGGAGCGCGACCATGAAACGATCCCACGAGTTAAAAACCTTTGTGCGAGTTGATGCGTAAGTCACGGGGATAATCGGAATTCGGGTAATCCGGGCGATGTTGACGACACCTTTCTGGGCGCGCATACGCGGGCCTCGCGGGCCATCCGGAGTGATGCCAATGTATTCGCCGCCACGGACCATTTTGATCATGGCGCGCATCGCCATCGCGCCGCCCTTCGAGGTCGAACCGGGGATGGTCTTGATGCCAAACTGGCCCACTGTATCGGAAATCAGCCTTCCGTCCTGGTGGATGGACGCCATGATGTGGAGGGGTTTGCTCAACTTCCAGCTGCGAGGCAACATGAATAGCCGTCCATGCCAGAAGCAAACCAGGAACATTTTGTCTTCGTCCCAGAATTTCTTCGGAATATCGCCGCCAACGACGTTCCAACGACTGGTCAGGTAAACAAACCGTATGTAAATGGCGGCAATGAAGCCCAGCAAACCCTGCGCCGTTCCAGAGCGTAAAATCTTTTTGTCCAGCCTCACGGGCTCACCGTTTCATCGTCGTTTTCAGAGGCAAACTGCAGGGCATAAAGTTTGGCGTAGGGACCGCCCTGTTCCATCAAGACCGCGTGGTTTCCGGATTGGGAAATCCGTCCATTTTCAATAACATAAATTATGTCTGCATCGACGATAGTCGACAGCCTGTGGGCGATGACCAGGGTTGTGCGGCCGCACATCAACTCGTCAAGCGCCTTTTGAACCTGACGTTCGGATTCCGTATCCAGGGCAGAAGTGGCTTCGTCTAACAGCAAAATCGGGGCGTTTTTCAACATCGCGCGGGCGATGGCCAGACGCTGGCGTTGCCCGCCGGAAAGCTTGACGCCCTGTTCACCGACCTTCGTTTCGTAACCATCCACCAGATCAATAATAAAATCATGAGCAGCGGCATGGCGGGCGGCGTCCTCGATTTCCGCGTCGCTGGCGCCTGCGCGTCCATAGGCGATGTTGGCGCGAACGGTGTCGTCAAATAGAGTTATTTCCTGACTGACCAGGGCGATATTCTGGTGCAGTGACGCCATCGTCACATCGTTCACATCGATTCCGTCAATACTGACCTTACCCTGATCGATATCGAAAAAACGGGGGATCAGGTTCAGGATTGTCGATTTACCCGCGCCCGACGGCCCGACCAGGGCGACGCGTTGCCCGGCGGGAACGCCAAGGGATACTTCCAAAAGCGCCGGGTTATCGGTGTCGTAGGCAAAACTGACATCGTCCAGGGAAATAGCCCCTTTAACGTCATTTAGGGGAAGCGCGTCTGCTTTATCCAGAATAAGGGGCTCGGTGTCCAAAACGTCAAAAAGTCGTTGGGCCCCGGCTAACCCCTCCTGAATGCTTACGTTAAGGTTGGCCAGTTTTTTCATCGGCTCATAAGCCATCAGAAGGGCGGCGATGAAAGAAAACAGCTCACCGGTCGTGCTTTCGCCGTTGATCACCTGATGCCCCCCGTAGGCAATGACCACGGTAATGGCGACCCCGCCCAGAGTCTCCATGATGGGGCTTACTCTGGCGCGAATTCTGGCAGCCTTATAAGTCAGTCCAAAAAGTGTTTCGACAAGGGAGCCGATACGCCTGTTCTCGTATTCTTCCATTCCATAGGCCTTGACGACGCGCATGCCCTGAAAAGTTTGCCCCAGCAATGTCATGAACAGGCCGTTTTCGGCCTGGGTATTGGCCGTGACACGGCGCATCCGTCGCCCCAGTTTGACAATCGGAAGGATTGCAATCGGGAATACAAAAAAGGCGATAATGGCCAGCTCAGAATTTTGATAAAACATCACTCCGACAAGGGCGACGAGGGTCATTAAATCCTTGCCCAGGCTGGTCAGGGCATTGGATACAACGGCGCGTATCTGGTTAATATCGACAGTAAAGCGCGACACCAGAGTGCCTGACGGATTGCCGTGGAAGAAGTCCAGGTCCATGCGGGTAAGATGGGCGTAAAGCAGCTTCTGTGCATCGGCGATAATGCGCATGCCTACCTTGCTCATCAGCACATTCTGGGCGTAATTGGCGATCCCTTTTACGGCGAAAGTGGCGAGAACGGCGAGGCTGATAATTTTAAGCATGTCGCGGTCTTTGGCGATAAAAACATCATCGATGACCGGTTTCATCAACCATGCCGACGTCGCCGTGGCGCCGGCCACCAGGATCATGAAGAAGATTGCGAGAACGATCCAACTGACGTAGGGACGCACATATTCCCTCGCCAATCGTCGCATCAGGATGCCAGACGACTGATGTTGATATTCTTTCGTCAGGGACCGGTCGTTCAAGGTCTCTTTCCCCCCATTAGGACATAGGCGGACAATAGCATGGAGAAGCCGGACGCGCCAACGCTTGCGGGATCGATTATCAGCATTTTTAAAGAGGCATTTTTAAGATTAGCGACCGGCTACCGTCATGCCTTCGACCCGCAGTGTCGGGGCGTCGATGCCGTATTTGATTTCCAGATCATTGGCGGCGCTCAGGTTCGCGAACATATCGTTCAGGTTGCCGGCAATGGTGACCTCGCTGACCGGGTAGGTGATTTTGCCATTTTCGATCCAGAAACCACTGGCCCCGCGCGAATAGTCGCCGGTCACGCCATTGATGCCAAAACCGATCAGTTCATTCACGAACAGGCCCTGCTTTATGTCGGCCATCAGTTCTTCAGGGCTTACATCGCCGGCTTCCAGGTATAGATTGCTGGACGACGGCGATGGTGCAGAAGATGTGCCCCGCGAGGCATGTCCTGTTGTCTGCAACTCAAGTTGGCGAGCCGAGCGCAGGTCCATCACCCAGGTCTTGAGCCGCCCGTCTTCAATCAGGGGCAGGCGTTTGGTGGCGATACCTTCGCCGTCGAAGGGCCGTGATTTCAGGCCGCGCCTGCGATGGGGGTCATCAATGATGTTGATTCCGTCAGCAAAAATTTTCTCGCCCATCTTGTCTTTCAGAAACGAAGTTCCCCTTGCGACGGAAGAGCCGTTGATGGCCGCCGAAAAATGACCGACCAGACTTTTTGAAACCCGGGTGTCGAATACGATTGCGACCGACGCGGTTTCCGCCTTTTTTGGGTTCAGGCGTCTGACCGCCTTTTCACCGGCGCTTTTGCCAATGGTTTCGGGGCTGTCCATGTCTTCTGCAAAAACGGCCGCGGTGTAGTCGTAGTCACGCTCCATGCCGGTGCCTTCACCGGCAATCACCGAAACGCTTAAGGAGTGACTTGAATTGGCATAGGCGCGCGCAAAACCGCTGGATGCCGCCATGGCGACTGTATTGATTCCCCAACTGGCCGATCCACCTTCGGAATTCGTCACCCCATCGACGGCCATAGCCGCTTCTTCGCAACGACTGGCAAGGTCACTCAAGTGATCTGCGGCGGGCTCGAATGTATCGAAGGAATCCACATCGGGGAACCGGGTCGCCAGCTGGTCTGGATCGGCCAGCCCACAAAAAGGGTCTTCGGGTACCGCGCGGGCCATTGAAACGGCGCGCAAGGCCAACTCATCCAGGGCTTCGGCGGAACTGTCGGACGACGACACCATTGCCTGACGCTTCCCCATGAAGACCCGCAGGCCAATGTCGCTGCCTTCGGAACGCTCAAGGTGTTCGGGTTTTCCCAGCCGTATGGACTGCGAAAGCGATACGCCCCTGACTAATACGGCGTCTGCGGATTCTGCCCCTGCCTTTTTGGCGCGTCCCATCAGGTCTTCCAGCAGATCAAGGGCTTGTGCCTGCTCTTTTTCATGAGAATCTGTCATCAAGGGAAAGTGGACTTTTAGCTCGCGTCTTGCAAGTGCGACATGCAGCGAATGATCCACTGACGGGTCAATTTTTCCTGAACCGCGTTCTGACGAAGGCGTTGCCGCAGGGACGGGAAGACCACATGATCCAGCGTCTGATCCTGATTGAAGCACGAGAAAATAATAGTTTCCTCGCCAGTTTCCGGGTCCTTGTGCAGTTGCAGGCACTGGGCGCAGATTTCCTTCATCATGCATTGCATGGGCGAGTTGATTGAACCGATCGCCGTGTGATCCGGGTCCAGGTGCTCTTTCAGGATGCCGTGGCGGGCGTCCGCGACGGCTTTCATCATCATGTCGGACCCGATCACCAGCATGTGGCTGGCGTCTTTCATCGAAATCGATGTTTCCCCCAGGTCTCCATGAGCATAGGCCGTCATGGCTTCGACCACGTTGCCGACAAAGGTATTGTCGCCGTCGCGCCCCGGCTCGAAACCCGGTGCTTCGTCGCAGCACCAGATGACGGTATCCGCTGCGGCTTCAATATTGTCGATGTGGTAGCGATCACCGCATCCTTTGTAGGCAGCGAAGTACAGCACCTTCGACCCCGCTTCGCGCAAGGCCTGGCCGATGGAAAACAGCACCGCGTTGCCCAGGCCACCGCCCACCAGGACAAAAGTCTCGCCACCCGGTGTTTGCGTCGGTGCGCCTGTTGGACCCATCAGGATGATATGCTCTCCTGGCTCCAGTAATTCGCACAGGTTGGACGAGCCGCCCATTTCAAGCACAATGGTGGCGACCAGCCCCTTTTCCTTATCGACCCAGGCGCCGGTCAGGGCCATTCCTTCCATTCCAAGTATCGTCTGGTCACAGCGCTTGGCGTTTGCCTCGAAGTTCTGAAGGCGGAAGAACTGTCCCGGTTTGAAGGACTGGGCGGCCAATGGCGCATGAAGAATGACTTCTATGATGTTGTGAGTCAGGCGGTTGACTTTGACCACGCGGGCGCGCAATCCGTGATCCAGTTCCTTGATCAGATCACCGGCCGATTTGCTGCTGGGTGGGTTTTTAGACAATTGCCGGTTGATCACGGGGTAGCCCTGTTTGGCGCTGGCCATGGCCTTGACCACATTACCGGCGTAGGACGGATGCAGATCGCCGAAGAAGGTGATGGAATGATTGTCGTCGTTGACTTTCATGGTTACCTGGGCCTGTTCCGGCTTGGCCGACCATTCAGGGGTGACGGCGTTACCATTTTCGTCTTCGGCCTGGAAGTACTTGCCGTCCAGATCGACAAATCCCGGGTATTCGCGCGCGATCACCGTATTGGGCTGGGTGCCGGCGGCGATCAGGACCGATTTGGCGAGCATGGTGATAACGTGCCCGGTCGCATTGGGACGGTTGTGCTCGTCGATTTCCTGTTGTTCCAGTTTGATCGCCTCGACATGGCCGTGCTCATCGACCTCGATGGCGATCGGGGATAACATTTCAGCGAAATGGATGCCTTGTTCAAACGCCCTGGTGATCTCTTCGTGGTTCAGGGTGTAACTGGGGGAATCGATCATGCGGCGGCGGTAGGCTATCGTCGCCCCGCCCCAGGAATCCAGTAAGGGCGCGAAGTTGGGGGCGCGGCCTTCTTTTGCCGCCTTTTCACGCTCAGCGCGAATGGCGCGGCCGTGCCCGATGAATTCATCGGCGAAGCCTTTTTCTTCTTCCGTCCAGCCCGGATCGGCGCCGTTGCCATCAAGTTCTTCAAAGCGGGTAAGGAATTTTTCCACCTGTTTGACGTAGTAGGCCAGCGCTTCCGTCGCGGTGTCGATAGCGGTCAGGCCACCGCCGATAACAACGGCAGGCAGGCGGATATTCAAATTGGTGACCGAGTCCGGTTTTGCCGCCCCGGTCAGTTGCAGGGCCATCAGGAAGTCCGACGCCTGGCGCACACCACGGGCCAGTGCGTTGGGGATTCCCAGCACCGTCGGTTTGCCCGCCCCCAGGCAAAGCGCCACATGGTCGAATCCCATTTCAAAGGCGTTGTCTGCGGTAATAGCACCGCCAAAACGAACGCCGCCATAAAGGGTGTAGTTGCTGCGCCTTTCCAGCAGGATACGAATGGCCTTAAGGAAATTTTTGTTCCAACGCACGGTGATGCCGTATTCGGCGACGCCGCCAAATCCCGCCATGACCCGGTCGCCCAGGTCTTCTTCGATATTGGCGAAGGAATGGACCGGATCAAAAGGGACGCGCTCGCCAGCCTGGGTAACGCCGCCAAGTTCTGGTTCCAGCGGTTCGATCTTGGCCCCGTCGATAGCGACGACCGTGTGGCCTTCGTTCATCAGGTAGTGGGCAAGGGTGAACCCCGCCGGTCCCTGACCAACGACCAGAACCTTGTAACCGGTGTTGTCGGCCGGAAATGGCCGATTCAGGTTGAGGGGGTTCCAGCGGGTCAGCAGGGAATAAATTTCAAAGCCCCACGGAAGTTCCAGTACGTCTTTCAGGGTGCGGGTTTCGGCCTGGGGGATATCGACCGGTTCCTGTTTTTGGTAGATGCAGGCCTTCATACAGTCGTTACAAATACGGTGACCGGTTCCCGCCGTCATCGGATTGTCGATGGCGATGATGGCAAGGGCCGCCACGGCGTGGCCGTCCGCCTTGGCCTTATGCATTTCCGAGATTTTTTCTTCCAGCGGGCAGCCGGCCTGCGGCACTTTTAACTCGTTGCTGGCAAAGTCACCGCTTTTTTTGTCGCGAATGCCGCGCGAGCACGTATCCTTGGCGCGATCATGGCAGATGACACAGTAGTTGGCCTCGTCCAGCGCGCCGACAAGATCACAGCCGTGGTCGGTCAGGGCGAAGCCGTCGCGTGGATGCTGGGCTTCGGCGGGCAGGTGCAGCATATCGACGCCGTGGACATGGATGGTGTCCGAATCGACCAAATTCATAAAATCGACTTTTTCCGGACCCTTAAAAAGAACGTCGGTCTTGTGGCGTTTTTTCCCGGCGTCCGTATGAAAGGCCCAGGCGGCGTAACGACGGGCGAGGTCAAGCGCATCTTCATTGGCGTCCGCATCGTCCAGCCAACCCATCACGGTTTTTGCGAAGATCAGTTGATCGAAGTTGCCCCCCAGCAAGGGGGCCAGTTCGCTTTCAAGCGCCGGGCCGTTCAGGGTCCCGGCTTCCTCGGCCTTGATCTTTTTCGCGGCCTGACGTTGCACGAACAGTCTTTTGCAGGCAAACAAAGGGGCGAGATCGTGGTGACGTTCGGCCAACGCCCTTAGTTGCGTTTCTATGCCAAAAAGAGCGCCGACAAAATCATCTACGTGAGGGGCCAACTCCAACAGCAGGTCGGATGTCTCTTTTTCTATCAGTCCTTCAGGTTCAGCGCGTGCGTTGATGAGGCGATGCGAAAGATCGTCGTCAATTTCCGTCAGGTGTTTTACGAAGGCGTGGTCTACTTTCGCCAGACCTTCGTTGTTGTACAAATCTTTAAAGGATAAATCATGGGCTAGACTAAGATTGGGCATGTTAAACTTTCGGTGGACAGACTAGATTGGTAAATCAATGCGTAATTAGAGCCTCCTCAAAAACTGTAATTAATTGAATATAAATGATGAATCAACGTTTATATCAGATATAATGCAAGCTGTTCTCCAGCAACCAGATGAAAAGCTTGCACCATGCGCAATAGCCGGTCCCCAATCAGCTGATGTTTGACGATCAGCGTTCAGTCCGTTGCCATGTTTGGCGGTCTCTCTGGCGAGGTTCGGGGTGAAAACCTGCTCAAAGCTGCAATGGCCTGCCCATTGAACAAGTGGCATTACGACGACCCAAGGCCTGACATATTTACCTTGGCGGCAGCCTACTGCTTTGGGCTCGTCAAGGGACACTCCTTTCATGACGGCAACAAGCGCACCGCCCACATCGTCGCCATTATCTTCCTTGAACTGAACGGCCATGAATGTGCGCCCGATCAGGTGGATATCGTCAACACCATTCTCGCCGCCGCCGATGGCACCATCGGCGAAGAAGAATTATCTGGATGGTTTGCGAAACATTCCCGGCCGGTCTAGATTCAAGGTGTTTTTTCGCTCCGCAGGTTGATAAGCGGAAAATCAAACGCCACTTCTGATCATTCGATGCGGACCAAGTCAAAACAAGGCGCTATAGTCTTTAACATGAAAACACTCATTTCTGTTTCCAGCTTGTCCAAGACCTACTCCGGCGGCTTTCAGGCCCTTAAGGGGGTCAATCTGGATATCCATGACGGTGAAATCCTCGCCCTGCTGGGTCCCAACGGGGCCGGCAAGACGACGCTGATCGGCATTATTTGCGGCATCGTCAATCCCACATCTGGAACCGTGACGGTCGATGGTAAAAACATTATTGACGATTACCGGATGACGCGCACAAAAATCGGACTGGTGCCGCAG
>PVBE010864106.1_pt1 | contig 10201 bp, 13 predicted proteins | sample 1631181 | NCBI WGS metagenome assembly PVBE01 (sample SAMN08397723, study PRJNA350692) | Marine metagenome, whole genome shotgun sequencing project. | isolation source: water | place: Pacific Ocean | collected 2012-04 | reverse complement strand
TGGTCTTAATTCTGCACCCAATCCCATTCCACTAGAATCAACTACATCTAAATCTGGAATTGAATAATATTCAAATCCACCAAACTGTATATTAACAGAATTAAATATTCCATTAACAATAACTGGTTTTAATTGAGCATCTCTACCAATTTTTACAGTTATCTTTGGTTTCTTTTCAAGATTTAATATACTTGAACCATATCCAACTCCACCTTCATAAACATAGGTATCAATAATACTACCCCTAACTAAAGGTGTTGAAACAACTTCTTTCTTAGATTGAGTAGTACCAAGGCCAACTGGTGTATAATTTACAACTACCGAAATACCTGGATAAGCAAAATTCTGATATCCAGAACCAATACTAGTAATATTAACAGATTTTCTACTCTCATAATTAGAAGTTATCGTTCCTCCAACACCAGCATCTGAAAGTTTAAAGGAATTATCATCTATTTTAAGAATCTGATAATGATTTGCTGTAGTTGTTATTCCAGTAGATGTTGTTAATCCAGATATTTGTGTTCCATCTGTAGAATATAAAATTTTATCACCATCAATAAATCCATGATTATTAAAGTTAACTGCACTATCGACAGTTGAAATTCCTGTTGGTTTAACAATTAACTTCCTATTAGTATATCCTTTTCCACCATCAAGTACTTTAATTTCACTTATAGTTTTCTTAACATTTTTAGTCTTAAATTTATGAATTCCTGTTGTATTAACAGTATTAAATCCTACAGTATTAATTCCAAGAGAGTAGTTATTATAAGAATAGAATAATTTAACAGTTGTATTATTATCTACTTTTGCAAAATAACTTGCTTTATTAACTAAAGTTGAGGTTCCTATACCAACTCCAATTCCTAAATTACCATTAGAATCATAAATTAATTCTTGCCCATTAGCAAAATTATGAGATGATAAGAATGTAATCTGATATGATGTTCCAGATACAGAAGTACTTACACCACCACCATCTCCAGTCCCTCTTCCATCAAAAGATACCTCTCTGGATCTTTTAATAATAGTTGGTTTTAAGACTGCTCCAGTACCATTTCCACCAGTAACATCAATAGATTCAACATCTTCAATATCATAATCTAAAGCATCCACATATACCTTTTCAACACTACCACTAATTATTGGTTGAAGTAATGCAGTTGTACCTGATCCAGCAACTGTTACTGATGGCAAATTAATAACATCATATCCACAACCACCATTCATTACATCAACTGATTCTAAAGGTCCATAATAAATTTGATCTAAAGATTTATAATTAACAATCTCAACACCATTAATTAACATTCCAGTTGATCCTGGAACTGTTTCTTCTCTAATACCTACCTTATTATTTGCAGGTATATCAAACTTTTTAAATATTTTTTGTGATCCAATTTCATTAAATCTATGGGAATATAAAGTGAACTTATGAGTATCCATCCCAGAACTAGGAACATCAAAAGTTAAGTAACTATCACTTCCAATAAAAACCAAGGAATTATATAATTTAATTGTTTTCTTATCAGTTAAAACTTCAACATAATATGATGATCCAGAAACTAATCCATCAAGAGCATCTAAATTTGGTTGATAATAAACTCTATCACCAGTGATAAAAGGTACATTACTTCCAAATGTTAAAGTAGTATACTGACCTACTGAGTTTTTATCAGTTAAATTTGAAAGAGAATTTATTGAAGCACTATTAATATTTTTTGTTATTTGATATGCATATGGAATAGATAATCCATTATTATTAGATGGTAATGAATTAGATGCAACATAAGCATAATCTTCATCTAATACTGTATATACGTTTTGTATATCCGAAATAAGAACATTATTACCATATTCAACAGGTACAGTTGAACTACTTACTTTATTAATTTTTCTTCTTATACTATATTCTACACCTGTAGATGGATTAAAAGAAAAATTCGATAAACTAACAGATTTTTGACCTCTAGGGATATCTTGATCTACATATGGGGTATTTGATACTGATGTTGGATATACCACCTTACCATGATCAGATCCACCTCTTTGAAGTATTTCTATTCTATCTCCTTTTTTAAGACTAGATCTATCAATTTCACTTTTAAGAGTTAAAGTTAATGATTGACCAAAACTTTCTATTTCATAAGTTGAACTTGTGTTGTATATCCATGAATTTCCAAAAATTTCTGTATAAGTCTTATTCTGCTCTGGATTTAGAATTAATTCACCAATATTTTTGACAGAAATAGTATCATTTTCAGAAACTTGTAAAGTATCTGATATTTGTACAAAATCAGATAATACTCCAGTTAATCTTAATTCAACTCTTTTATTAACATCACCATCTTCAAATCCATAATAAATTTCATCAGATCTTATATTATCTGCGGCAAAAATTGCAGTATCTACTCCAGTACATCCTAAAAACTGATTAATAGTTTTATTGGAATATGTAATACTATTAATACCGGATATAACCATTCCGGTTTTAGCAAATCCAATTGTAGAATCAACCGAAACTACAGAAGCACCAATTGCAACTGTTTCCAAAGATTTGGTGCTTGGTGTAATATTAAATGTTCCCTGAATTGTGGATAATTCATCATATCCAATAAAAAGTGAAAGCTTAAAATATTGCTTATTATCTCTCGTAAAAGGTTCTATCTCAGATATTGATGCACTTGTTCCAGAATCGGTAGATTTTATAATTGTTTGTCCGACTAATTTTTGCGGATTACCAGAAATTACCTCTGCAATAGCAATTTCTCTTCTAACATATTCAGATGCAGATGGTTTAATTAGAAAATCTTCTAAATTGACAACTCTTGGTGTTTCTCCATAAAGAACATTAAATAATATTCTAAATGATTCATCAGTTCCTTTTGCTTGATAAAATGATTTTGCTTCTTTTATGAAATTACCAGCATTTATCGTTTCAACAAACTCTACATCTTCTAATCCTGGTGCAAAAGTGTATTTTAATTTTTTATAAAATTCTTTTAAAAATAAAGAACTTAAATTCTGTACAGAATCATTTGTAATATGTTCTGCTTTTGTAGTATCTGAAAATACAAGTTCTTCTTGATTTAAATCATCATGATATGATGTAATGCCACTAAACCCACGTTGACATCCAGTAAATGTATTTGTTGTTAACCCAGTATATGTAATAATTTCATTATCAATCTTGAATAATCCATATTTTTGTGGAAATCCTTTAGTACTATTAACCGAAATTGTAGTATCTGTGGAAGATATTCCGGATGTAATGTATGTACTATCTACAATTACTTCTGGAGTTAAATTATCTAATTTTAAATATTCATCTAAATTCTCAGCAATATCAACAGGTCCACCCTGATATTCCTGTGAAATATAATATTGTTTTAAAAAATCAACAGATTTAGGATTCTCCTCCAAAAGAAAGCTTGGAAGTTGATTGTTAATAATCTGCTGAACCTTAACCTTAGATTCAAATCCAGTTTGTATCATATTACTTTCTTATTAAATTCCCGTTTGAGTAGCTTGATGTATAATAATCTTTAGTAAATACAGTACCTGATATTTCATCACCAGAAGTAATTACGTCTTTTACCATATTTATTGCACTTTTTGAAATACTAAAATTCAAATACAAATCTTTCAATCCAACAACATCATTTGAATCTGGATATGCTTGTATTTCAATAATGTTATTATCAAGTTCTGTGGAAGTAATCTTTATTGTTCCCAATATAATTTCACCCTTCACATAATCAATTGTTCCAGCAGATTTTGAAATAACACGTGTTATTTCATTATTAATTGGTTTTACTATTGATATAGTACCAGTTAATCCATCTGGATTTGGTATATCTGTCAAATACACTATGCCAGGTTCTGTTGATAGTGTAAATCCAGTTGATTTAATATTATATCCCTTAGAATTTACATGAAATCTATTACCATAACATAATTCATATTGAGCAAATTGATTTATTAATGCTTTTAAATCTCTCCTAATTCGTATTTTAGTAATATTAGAAGAAATAGCAGTATCCGTATTATCAATTACTTGTTGAATTTTACTATACTTAAATCTTCCACCAAATTTGTTCATATCTATAGAATTAGAATATGATGTAAGTGAATTAATTATTTTTGTTTTTAATGTTTCTGCAGTTGTTACTTTTGCATAATCATAATAAATTGCAGAATCAACTTCAATATAAAGTATTTTAAGATCTTTTATTTTTTGATTAATTCCAGAAATACTGTACTGTTTTAATTGAGATAAAATCCTAGATTTGTTTAAATCTGAGACAAATGTACCATTTTTTGGTTTAATACTGATCGATACAGTCCCAAATTCTGGTGGATTTAGTTCTTCACCACCAACAACTGCAACAGATTCAGTATCAGGATAGATTGTTTTAATAATTGCTTCATAATCACGACTAGTTACTGCTCTATTTTGTGCAGAATAGATTCTTGGTGCAAAATATTTAACAGAATCTATAGATTCAATTTCAGATCCATTCTGAGAAGCTAGATTAGTAGTAACTCCTATATCTGTTGGATTGACAAAATTATTTTCTGTAGTCAATAAACTACCAGAAAATCCAAATCTAGATGCTCCATTACCATCTATGCCACTTGTAACAATATAATTAGCAGTAATTATATTGCCATCTGCATTAATTCCAGTACCTAATTTCTTACCTATTAATCCATCTCCAAAAAATAATTGATATTTTTCATCTTGTACCTCTTGAAGAAGATAAATTTGAGATGTAGATGTTACATTAATGATATTATCTACTGCAGAATATTCTATTCCAAGTCCACTATCACTTTCTGCTTTAATATAGACTTTTAATGTCGAAGTATCGATAAATGGGTTATTAAGAATAAACTTTTGATCCAATGATCCATCATATACAAACTGTTTTGTTAGGAACGTTCCTTCATAAACGTCAATATTATCAAAAGATGCAATTCCACTGGTATTAAAAGTTTTTGTAATGTCTTCTGGAATTGAAAACATATAGGAACTATTACTTAAAGTACCAGTGCACACGAGACCCCTCTGAAGGGTTACCTGGGACGATACATCTCCAGAAGGTCTTTCTACCGTAAATGATATTTGTGCCTTTGCTGCCGTTCTAGATCGTGGTACATATCCAATATTTCTTGCCAGAGATACTACATTCTCACGTAGAGTCGCAGAGTCTAAAAAAGACTCATTAACAATCATATTTGAGTTAAATGCTGTTATATAAGTGTTATATGCTAGTGTATCGATTAAAATTGAAAAGTTAGACCCTTCAAAGTCAAAATCCGTGAATGTTGAATTAGCACGAAGATAATCTTTGATAGATGTCTTTATTTGATCAAAGTCTAGATTTGTAAATTTAGTGAAAGGCATGTTATCTTGTTGCCTCTAATAGGAATGAAAATTCTTGAGTTGGAAACTCTTGTCCAATGATATCAAATAATACTGTAACATTAAATGAATTTCGATCCGGAAAAGGATCTACTTGAACTTGTACATTATCTATTCTTGGTTCAAAGTTATCAAGTGCAATTTCAATTTGTCCTTCAATAACAGATGCTGTACCAAAATCAACAAATTCAAATAAACTACTTCTAACTTCAGACCCTAATAATGGATTAAAAAATCGTTCGGTAGGAATAGTTTCTACAATATTTCTTACAGATCGACGAATCGCATTCTCATTTTTTAATATCTGCAAATCTTGAGTAATAGGATGAGGTTCAAAAGATAAACTAATATCTTTAAATGCTCTTGATATCCTTTTAATTGCCATTGACAAGGAGTTTTTCTTTATTTATACCTACTCTCCAATAAAAAAGTGCCCCTTACGAGACACTGCGGTTATTTTCCTTGTCCTCGGTACTTCTTTCGAGCCGAGTTACGCGATGTTGAACCATATTTTGTGTGCTTTCCATTGCCTTGACGAGATTTCTTCGGATGAGTCTCAACATAATCACCACCCATAAGGCCGGTTTTTGATTTTACTGCCATAATTTAGTCTCCTATGATTTCAGTTTTAAGATCTTGTGGGTTTGGAGTGCCGGTATCATAAAATTCTTGTGATAATTCCTCCATTTTATTAAAATATTCATCCTCTGTGAGATTTTTAGAGATAATTTGAGTCCCACAGAGAATATTATACCTTTCTTTCATGTTAGTTCAAGTAATTTTAACTTTTCCTTAACACTTTCGGCAGTTGCAGTAACCTTAAATTTAACTTTGTCTCTTCGGGACAGTTCACTGAGGTTTTCTGATATCTCATACCACAGTTGTTCGTCAGTTTTCATAGAAAAATACTGTTTACTACCGAATACCATTATATAACTCGTGTTTTTTCGTGCCCTACGCGTATTCTTGGATCACACCAGATGTCGAAACCTGCCTCCTTTGCATCAAGGCAAAACGAGACATCCTCTCCACACATATCCTGTACTTCACCACTCTCGAAGACTTGCATCTTCGGTGCAAACCATGGATACTTCATCTCTTCGTGTTCCCAGACACCATTCTTGATCAATAACCATCCGAATCCGGTATAATCTACAGTGAATGGTTTGCGACGCTTGGAGATACTTTCAACTGTTTCATGATTCATGACTCCACCATTGCTTCTGAAGTCTTCTTCATCTAACCAATGTGCAACACTTGTTGTTCTTCCATCCTCTGTGGCATACCATCCACCTACGATGTCTTGATCCACTAATACCAATTGCCAGAATTTCTCAGAATTAAAAATAATATCACTGTCAATCCATAATTGCCAATCATATTTTAATTTTCCGTCCCATGGTTTTTGATCCGGTCCTCGCAGTACATTCGCACCTAGGCATTTGCATCTTGCGAAGTTTACCATACTCGAATAATCCTGCGAAATCTGGATACTCGCTCCGGATTGTACTAAGTCAAAACAAAGTTGTACAAAACTTTTTAAAAATGTGAATGAAACTCCTCTTCCTGGTAGACAGAATACGATGGCCTTTCCTTTGACCATCTCTCTTGCCTTATCATAATCCCATTCTTGTTCTTTCTTTTTAGTAGGCGCTTTTGCCTTTACCGTAAATCCTTTAGCCATAACGTTTTGTAATTGCAATTCAATTATATCAGTTTATATAGTATATGTCAATAACTTGCATCGGATAATATCCCTGCCTGTTCTGTAAGACTCTCCGTAATTTCTGTATAAGATAATTCGGAATTATATTCAGTATTCAGTAATGACCATATAGTCTTAAACTGCCCCTCGGTTAAATTTTTGAATATACAATTGTTCTCGAAGTATATGTGATATTCTTTCATTCTTTTTCCTGAATAATTATCTCATCACTATCGATGTTCCATTTGAGTTCGGTGTCTTCATACCATCCAAACTCATTCATTAATTGCTCTGGTATAATTGTATAATATTCCCCTGATACTCTATCGATCTCTATGGTCGTAAAAATTTGGTCGGAATTTTTTTCCATACATTGCAAACCCTCGGTTGTTTTTATATAGGAGCAAAATATTTTTATATGTGATTATTATTTACTGGTCGTTCGTAACACTTTGTAGGTTAGGGGAGTCATCGGTTTTCAACCCCGCCCCCCGACCACGCGGCAAGACTGTCAAATCACGAACGAATGACTGCCCATAAAAAAAGCACCCTTGCTAGGGGTGCTCTGTATGCTATAATGGTTCAATCAACCATTTTGTGCCTCATAATCGATTTGCTCAAGGATTTCTCTAACCTCATCTGCTGTGGTTGCAGTTTCAAGAGCAAAAAGAGCAGCGTCGCGTGACATAGGAAAAAAGCGGTGTTTACGGGTGGGTGTCTTTGAGGCGCATCCCATTCCTGTTGATCATCGTGTGTAGTGAGTGGTGACTGACACGATGGGGTGACCTGAGTAATTCGGTCTGAAGATCATGGGGTCGAATGCCTTGGCGATCCGATCAAAGAAGATGTAGGATTTGTCTTCCCATTTCTTGTACTGATTCCATTTCTTATTTGGCATGAAGTGGGGTGAGTTGATGCGATTGGATTGAGGATTCATGGGGTTGAATTCAGTCGTGTAACTCATCGATCATTTCGTCCATCTCTTCACGGTCGATCATTGGGTCCGACCACATAACGCCGTCGCCGGTGCATGGGGTTTCAACCTCATCAATGAACTGTGAATAATCAGAACACCCTAGGGCACATTCATAATATGCGCGGGTGTTTTGAATCCAGAGTGACGCATTCCAAGTTTCATAATTTGCCCATCCGTTATAGGTTTGGTCAGTCATGAGTTGAGGTGATGCGGTCATAAGGTCTGATTCGTTTGATTGATCTTATCATACAGCATTTTGGGGTGCTGTGGGGGAAATGTGTGCACCTTGGAGAGTGGCACACAGGAGGGGAATTAAGCACCCACTCCCATGCTAAAATTGGCATGACTGAAAACTTCACGGTTGACCAATTTGTATGTTCCCATTTTATTGCTCATCACAAACCCTTCAGCAGTGATTGGATCCTGTCCGATATATGCAGCAGGTCCATGCGCATAACGGCAGAGGCGCAAGGCATCTTCCTTAATGGATTTTACCAGCAACCAAAAACTGATTAGGTTTTTGTTCTCCCAGTCATCAGCATTGATTTCCTCTCCTGTCCTGATGCATCCATTCAATTCCTTTTTATACTGCTTTGCCTCCTTCTCACTAACGAATGCAACTGTGTCCGCCATGACCTTGGCAAATTTGACCACTTCTATCAATTGAGCAAAATCGGTTTTAAAGTCACCCTCAAATGCTGGATACTGACCATGCCAAACATAGGCGCGGGGTATTACAAATTTACAGCAGTCGGTCGAATCAAGTTCAGTAGTCAGAGGCGCGGCAACCGCATCCCTCAAATCTGACTCAGCAGTATAAACCGTATGGGGTGCCACAATTATATTTTCATCAACCACGAAAGGGAATTCATAGGTTATGGTGTTGGGAGTGTATTCCTGCTCACCACCGAACCCGATGAAATCACCTTGAATTATTCCATCCTCATCCGGCAGGTAATCCATACATGCATGCAGAATATCTGCCACGGGTCCGGCATGGTTTCGATCAATGTCATTATGAGTTTCATTGATCATGATTTTCTTCTTATTGAAAACCGATTTGGTCCCAACGAATTGGTTTCCTGTTGCTGGATTTGTGCCCCACACTATGGCAGGTGCCCCATCAAATTTAACGGACAGGTGGCAGATCATTAAAAAAGCATCCAATACAGCAAGGGTGCCGGTGAGGATGCTATCTTCTGGATGTTCGATGTGGGTGTTTTTCATACTTGTATTATGGCATAAAAAACCCCCTTGTGGGGGGTTTGGTGTTCAGTTTAGAAACTGTCCAATCGGCCGACAAGTTCATCAAAATACTGCTGTGGTTGCTCCTTTGCAAGCACCCCATCTAACCATTTGCCAATGTGGCGTGATGTGGTCGTACTCCATTTCTTAGCAGTGCGGTAGTATCCATTATCGGTGAGGCAAGCAACGGGAGTTGAATAACTGAACAGTACAGATGTACCGTCATTTAAATCCAGTTGGTTCATGTTGGAACCGATAGTACGAAGTTGCATTAATGCCTTTGCTTGTTTACTTCTATAGTATGCCATAAAAAAACCCCCTTGTGGGGGTTTGGTGGACAGTTCAAAGATTGACTGCTTTTACCCTTTTAACCATTTCTGCATGGTAGGGTTGGAAGAAATCAATTGCCTTTGTGAGGTCTTTGATTAGTTCCTGAATCTCAAACTGATGGATTGCCCAACGGGTTGAGATGTCCTTCTGATATCTTTCCCATGTGATGAGTCGGGCAGTAGAAGGACGGGTGCGGGTGGTTTTCTTAGCAACCACCTTGCCACTTTTGAAAGTCGTGACGGTGACTTTAGGTTCATCAAGTACTTGTTGAATTTCCTTAATGACCTGATCAACCTTAGCAGTTGATTTTGCCTTGCGGGTCCGTGTCTTACGTGCTTTAGGGGCAGTGGTTGACTTGGGTGCGGTGGCAGTGCTTGGCATGAATGCTTTGCTTGTTTACCCCTATATCATACCAAATAAAAAACCCCTATTACGGGGTTTGTTACACAATGTTGTAAAAAAGTCCAGTTTGTGAACTGTCCTAATAATCATTCAAAATGCTGGACCGTCTACG
>PVBE010525579.1_pt1 | contig 10201 bp, 10 predicted proteins | sample 1631181 | NCBI WGS metagenome assembly PVBE01 (sample SAMN08397723, study PRJNA350692) | Marine metagenome, whole genome shotgun sequencing project. | isolation source: water | place: Pacific Ocean | collected 2012-04 | reverse complement strand
TCAATGGTCCCAAATGTTTTGACGACGGACACTTATAGATTAGGTTTTGGTTGTCAGTCTGAGGGTGTGTCTGTTCTCTCAACACCCTTTGTATTTCTTACGGACACATTCACGGGCAAGTTTCTGTGCGGTTTCAATCTGGTTTGAGTTCATTCGTTTCGCAACGATGTCTCTGTTTTTAGATGCGTTCTTACTTTCCCCAGATGATGCGGCAATATTGAACCACATATGAGCACGGACATAATCCTGTATGACACCTTGTCCTTTATCGTACATCACACCCAGATTGGACTGGGCATCGGCACTAACCCTAACGAGGTCCTCCTGACGGTGCCGTTGATGGATTATCTGGAAAAGCACGCCACGAACCTCCCCAGCGCGCAGCAGGCGTTTAGTTCTCTCAATCTGCCGGCGATTCCGACGCGTTCGGCGTTGCCGCTCCTTCCGGCGATTGTCGCCGGCTTTTCGGTTTTGCTGTTGGCGCCGTTGGGCGCCTCCCTCGCGCTGGCCGCCATGGCGCTCGCCTGGATCGTCATCGCTGTCCGGTTTTTCATGGGTGCGGACGTGATGCCGATTATCGATCCGCTGGCAGCCGCAGGACTGACGGCTGTCGGCGTGCTGGTCTTCCGCTTCATGGTGATCGACAAGGACAAACGCTTTCTGCGCGAAGCCTTTTCGTCCTACGTCTCGCCCAACCTGGTCGAAGCCATCGTCAACGATCCTGAAGGTAAGGCCGTCGCAGCCCGGCGCGAGGACTGCACCTTCATCTTTACCGACCTCGCCGGTTTCACCTCGATGGTCGAATCGTCGGATCCCGAGGAGCTGTTGCAAATTCTCAACGGCTATATCGACGGGCTGCTGGAAATCATTTTTCGCCATGACGGCACGCTCGACAAGATCGTCGGCGACGCCATGACGGTGATCTTTTCGGCGCCCGTACGCCAGCCCGATCACGCCCAGCGCGCCATTGATTGCGCCCTGGAAATCGACCGCTGGGCGGACAGCTTCGCCGCCGAGATCAACGCCAAGGGCATCCCCCTGGGCATTACGCGCATCGGCGTCAATTCCGGTTCGGTCATCCATTTCCGCAGTCCTATTTCAACTTTCCTTTGGAATAACCCGGACCATGGGTAGGACCTTCCCGCCGGTATTTGTCACAAAAACACCCCACGCCTCCATAACCGCGCGCCGCTTGTCCAGGTGGTCGGTCCTTGCATACGCGGCCTCTGTCCTATCCCGAACAACATGGGCCAAGCACGCTTCGGCAACCTCTCGAGGGGTGTTGGTTGTCTCTCCAGCCCAGTCCCGGAAAGCAGAACGAAACCCATGAACAGTTACCCCTATGCCGGCGCGCCGGAGGGGCATTGTTAATGTCATATCTGACAGCGGGCGGCCGGGGTTGGCTCCCTCGAATACCAGGGCATCGGGGCTATCGGTGCGGCGCAGCTTCGCCATCCTCCCCAGGATGTCGAGAGCCGGGGCGGACAGCGGAACCCGATGCTCGCGCCGCCCCTTCATCCGTTCCGCAGGTAGCGTCCAGACGCCGGTCTCCAGATTAAATTCGTCCCACCGCGCGCCACGGGCTTCCCCTGAACGTGATGCCGTCAGGATGATAAATTCGAGGGCTAGACGCACCGTTTCGCCGGCTGCCAATTTTTCCCCCATGCTAGCCACAAAGTCGGGTACCTCCTGCCAGGGCATCGCGGGGAAATGCTGTTGCGATTTGGGTTGCTTGGGGAGGCCCTTGGTAACACTTTTCATGGGGGCCTCGGCTTCGCGCCAGCCCTTCGCATAGGCGGAGTCCAGAACCGTGCCGATCCGCTGGCGCACCCGCCGCGCGGTTTCGGGGATGGTAAGCCAGATTTCGGCAAGAACGTCCCGAACCATTGGCCCGTCGATTTGGTCGACCAGCAGGGCGCCAAGTTTCGGGAACGCATAGGCTTCAAGGCTGGATAGCCATTGCGCCGCGTGCTTCGGGTTTTTCCAACTCGGCCGGTGTTCCTCATGCACCATCAAGGCAGCCTGGCGGAAGGTTGGCACAACGTCGGGCTGGCGTCTCCGCTCATAAATGGGGTTGCGCCCATCACGGAAGGCGCGGCGCTTATCCTCCGCTTTCGTCCTGGCCTCCGATAAGGAAACGTAGGTGGCGGAGCCTAAGCCCACATCATGCCGTTTGCCCCTGGCCTGGATACGTAGCACCCATTTCTTGGCACCGCTCATGCTGACTACCAGCATGAGCCCCCTGCCGTCGCCGTACTTGCCCGGCTTGGCATGCCTTACATCCAGCGCTGTCAATTTGCCCATGCCACCAAATCCTAGTGCAGTCCCACATTTGGTCCCACACAATATGCCGATCACAAGTGAACGTCAATGAACCCGAGCACCATCTAACTATTTGATATTAAGTCATACAATGCAAGAACAGCGAATGTCAGCGAACGGCAACAGCCATAGGTTATGCAGACGCCCAATCCGCCATTTGCCCCCCAGGGTAGCCGCCGGGAGGCTCACCGGGTCAGGGCCGCAGCCAGTTTCAGGCGTTGGATCTTCCCGGAGGGGCCTTTCGGGAGTTCGTCCAGCAAAAAAATGGCATCGGGGCATTTGAAAGCGCCCAGCCTGTCGCGGCAAATGGCCAGCAGGTCCTCTTCCGAGGCCTTGGATCCCGGCTTCAGTTTCACCGCCGCCGCCACCCGCTGGCCATATGTCTGGCAGGCCCGCCCGAAGGCCGCCGCCTCGACCACGTCCGGGTGGCTGTAGAGCGCCTCGTCGACCTCGCGGGGGGCGATATTCTCACCTCCCTTGATGATCAGCTCCTTCCGGCGCCCGGTTACGAAGACATAGCCGTCCCGGTCCATATGTCCCAAATCGCCGGTCAACAACCAGCCGTCCGCGGTGAACGTCTCGCGCGTGGCCTCCGGGTCGTCGAGATATTCCAACATGACATTGGGCCCGCGCACGGCGATCTCGCCCTGCTCACCAGTTCCGGCCTTTCCCCGGGCGCCGACAATCCGGGCTTCATTGCCGATGGCGAGGCCGGGGGAGCCCACTTTGCGCACACCCGGCGGCAGCGGATTGGCAAGAATTTGCGCCGCCGTCTCGGTCAGCCCCATGGTTTCCACGATAGGTATCCCGAAGCGCTCCTCGAAGGCCGTTTGCACTTGTGGCGCCAAGGCGGACGAGGCGGAGCGCGCGAAGCGCAAACGCTCGACCACCGCTTTCGCGGGCGCCATCTCGCCGTGCAGGAGATGGGAAATAATGGTTGGCACCACGGAGAACCAAGTCGCCTCGAATTGGCCGCATTGTTGCCAAAACCGCGAGGCCGAAAATTTCTCGGCCACAACCGCCGAACCGCCGGATACCAGCGGCCCCATCAAGGTGACGCAAAGCCCGTTGATGTGGAAATAGGGCAACACACAGAGCGCCCGGTCGACGGTGCTCAACTGGTGGGCCAGCGCGGCGGTCCAGCCGCCGGCCAGCAGGCTGGCCTGCGAATGCACCACCCCCTTGGGCCGGCCCGTGGTTCCCGAGGTATACATCAACAGCGCCTGATCGCCTTCATTGACGGCCTCGAGCGCCGCCGAATCGCTGGCTTCGGGCCAGTCGATCCCGTGATTCACCGCAAGCACGCTGACAGCGGCGGCATGGCAGGCGAGAGCAGCCTCGAAGGTCTGGCGCTGGCCCTCGCCGACAAAGACGAACCGGGCCCGGCTGTGGCCGATGGCATAGCCCATGGCCTCGGGCCCGGCGGCCAGATTGAGGGCCGTGGCGCGAAATCCGCCGTAGAGCGTGCCGAACAGGCAAAGCACCGCGTCCCGCCCATTGGCCAGGCACAAGGCGACGCTTTCTCCCTTGGCGATGCCGAGCCCGGCCAGGCGGCCGGCGATGGCCGCGGCCCGGGTTCGCAATTCAGCCCAAGTGAGACGGCTTTCGTCCTCGGCGAAGATATGGCTCACACGGTCGGGGGTTTCCCGAGCCCGGCGGTCGAGCCAGTGGCGCACCGATCCTGCCGGCGGCTTTGCCGGCGCGAGGCTCACCTGCCGACCTCGTGCCAATATTCCCGGTAGATATCGTCGAGAGAAGGTTGGCGTTCGGGGATAGTGCGCACCACCCTGGTGACGTTGATGAAGTGCTTCCAGTGCAGGTTTTCGTCGATGGAGTTCCCGCCCCAACTGCCGCAGCCCATGGACAGCGAAAACGGCATGCCGTTGTCGAAGGCGCCGCCGGTGGCGAAACAGTGCCCCTGGTTGACGATCACCCGGCAGGTCGGCAGCTCCCGGCCCAGGGCCACGGCGCGATCATCATTGGCCGTATGGATGCCGACCGAATGGCCGGCGCCTTGATGGCACAAGATGCGCCGCGTGATTTCCTTGGCCTCGGCGAAATCCTCGGCCCGGTAAAGGGCGGCGACGCGCGAGAGCTTTTCGCCCGACAGCGGATGCGCGGGGCCGATGCCACTTGTCGGCACGGCCACGAACTCGGTCCCGGACGGCACTTCTGCCTGCAAACCCAGCGCCGCGATCAAGACATCGGCATCCTTGGCCAAGGCCATTTTGTTGAGCCGGCCTTGGGGCCAAAGGCGCTCGACCACGCGGGCTTCCAACTCGGGCGCCAACACGCAGCCGCCCTCGGCCGCCAGGGCCGCGACGAAGGCGTCATAAACCGCGGCGACGACGACAATGGCATTTTCCGAAGAACACGACGTGGCATTGTCGAAGGTCTTGGAGGCGGTAATCTTCCTGGCGGCCTGGCCCAGGTCGGCGCTCTCGTCGACAATGACGGTAACGTTGCCCAGGCCCACTCCGATGGCCGGCGTGCCGGAGGAATAGGCCCGGCGCACGTTGTCCTGGGAGCCCGTAACGACGGCCAGGTCGGAAATTTCCAGCAGCCGCTGGGTCCTGGCCTTGGTGCCCGGCGCCGGCACCATCTGGACCAGGTCGTGAGAGATGCCGGCTTTGTCGAACTCGGCGTGGATGTGGCCCAGCAAGGTGGTGCAGCTTTCAATCCCCTTGGGCGAGGGCGCGAGAATGATGGCGTTGCCGCATTTCAAGGCGTTGATGACGTTGTTTGCCGGCGTCGCAATGGGGTTGGTCGAAGGCACCACCGCCCCCACGACGCCGATCGGGCGGGCGATTTCGGTGATGCCCGTAGCCCTGTCGTCCTTGATCACGCCCCAGGTCCGGGCCTTGGCGATATCGCGCATCAGACCCAAGGTTTTGCGGTGGTTCTTGGTGATCTTGTCGGCGACGTTGCCCAGCCCCGTGGTGGCCACGGCCAACTCCGCCATGGCCCGGTTGCGCTCGGGCTCCATGACCGCCCAACCGGCGGCCAGGGAGGCGCGGTCATATCGGGCCTGGTCGGCGCCCTTTTCGAAGTCGGCCTGGGCCAGGCGGGCGCGGGCCAGCAATTCGTCGACGATGGCGGTGTCTGGGGCGGTACTTGGGATTTCGGACATGGAGAATCCCTTTTATGACAAAGGAAGGGGCCTAGCCTCCAACCTAAACGTTATCAGAGGCCCTTCAAGAGTTCCCGCGGGAAAACCTTGCGGTCCTTCGCCGCTTCTCTTGGGCGGGGCTCGGGCTTGGGCTAAGCTTGAAAGCTTCCCCGTGGGATCCACCATGGGTAGGGAGACGGTTGCAGGCCGGCTCCTGGCCCGCATTTCTCACCCCGCCATCGCGCAACAGGCAAACCGTGAACCAACCATCAAGAGCCGCGGGCGGCCGCCCGATCTATCCTTTCGTGCGCCTGGCCGCGGCGCTGGCGCTGATGACCATCGGTGCGGCGCCGATGTACGCCTCGATCATGATCCTGGGGCCGCTGGCCCAGGAGTTCGGCATCAGCCGCGGCCTGGCCTCGTTGCCCTATATGGTATTCATGATCGGCTTCGGCACCGGCGGCGTGGCCATCGGCCGGCTTACCGACCGCTTCGGCATCATGGCGCCGGCGCTGCTGGCGGCGCTGCTGCTGGCGGCCGGCCTGGGGCTGGCGGCCAGAGCCGGGGGCGTCTGGGAAATCGCGCTGTGGTTCGGGCTGCTGGCCGGCGTCGGTGCCTCGGCCACCTTCGGGCCGCTGGTGGCCGACATCTCGCACTGGTTCGTACGCCGCCGCGGCCTGGCCATGGGCATCGCCATCAGTGGCAGCTACGTGGCCGGCGCCATCTGGCCGCCGGTGATGCAGAAACTGATCGACGCCCAGGGCTGGCGTGCCGCACTCGGTGATGTCGGCCTCTTTGCCCTGTTCGCCATGCTGCCGCTGGCCATGCTGCTTTATCGCCGGCCGCCCGAGATGGCCACTGGCGGCCTGGGCGAAGAAGCCCTGGCGGCCCGGCCGCTGGGCTTTTCGCGCCTCACCCTGCAAAGCCTGGTCTGCTGCGCCGGCATCGGCTGTTGTGCCGCCATGGCGATGCCCCAGGTGCACATCGTGCCCTACATCGTCGACCTCGACCACGCCGCCGCCCGCGGCGCCGAGATGCTGGCCCTGATGCTGGGCTTCGGCGTCATCAGCCGGCTCACCTCGGGCTGGATCTCGGACCGCATCGGCGGCCTGCGCACCTTGCTGCTGGGCTCGGTGGCCCAGTGCCTGGTGCTGGCCGCTTTCATGCTGGCCGAAGAGCTGACCACGTTCTATGCCCTCTCCGTCGCCTTCGGGCTGGCCCAGGGCGGCATCGTGCCCTCGTATGCCATGATCATCAGGCGCTACTTTCCCGCCGGCGAAGCGGCCTGGCGCATCAGCCTGGCGTTGCTGTTCACCGTCATCGGCATGGCACTGGGGGGCTGGATGGCCGGCGCGCTCTACGACCTGACGGGCAGCTACACGATCTCATTCCTCAACGCCATCGGCTTCAACCTGATGAACATGGCGATTGCCCTGACACTGCTACGGCGCCACCGCCGCCGGCACAGCCGGGTTTTAGTTTAGGAGACGCTTGAGCTCGTGTTTCTGGATCTTGCCCGTGGCGGTGAGGGGGAAATCGTCTAGCCACATTAGCCTTACCGGCACCTTGAAAGACGCCAGGTGCTGTTTGCAATGCGCCGTGATCTCTTCGTCGGCGGGCCGAACCGCCCCCTCGGCAGGCTGCAAGAACGCCACCACCTCTTCGCCGAATAGCTCGTTCGCTGCCCCCACCACGGCGGCCAGGCCGACGCCCGGGTGCATGTAAAGCACGTCTTCCACTTCGGTCGAATATATGTTCTCGCCGCCGCGGATGATCATGTCCTTCTGGCGGTCGACAAGGTAAAGAAATCCCTCGTCGTCGAGGTAGCCGAGATCGCCGGTGTGCAGCCAGCCGCCGCGCAAGGTCTCGGCACTGGCGTGGGCGTTGTTGAGATAGCCCCGCATCATGTTGGGGCCTTGGCTGATCAGCTCGCCCACCGTGCCCGGCATCACGTCCCGGTCGGCGGCATCGACCACGCGGCGGCTTCCGCCGGGAATGGCCAGACCGATGGAGCCGTTCTTCGCCCGCGCCCGGGCGCTGTCGAGCGAGGTGATCAGGCCCACCGATTCGGTCTGGCCCATGTTGTGCACGAAGTGGGCGCCCGGGAACAGCGCCTGCATCTCGTCCATGCGCTCGGTGGCCATGGGGGCGGCGCCGTACTGGATGACCCGGACGCCGCTCAGGTCATGGTCAAAGCGCTCGGCCGAGCCGGCCATCATCAGCAGCATCGAGGGCACGGCGAAGAAGGAATTGACGGCGTGTTTCTCGATGACTTGCAGCATGCGCTCGGTGGAATAGGTCTCGATCACCACGGTGCCGCCGATGTGCAGCACCGGCAGCGTCATGACGTGGGAGGCGATGTGGAAGAGCGGCATCATCGAGAGGTAGACCAGCTTCGGATGGTCGTATTCGTTGCAGGGCAAGCTCTGCAGCACCATGAAGATCATGCCGCGGTGGTCGATGATGACGCCCTTGGGCCGGCCGGTGGTACCGGAGGTGTAGTAAACCGCGGCATCGGCCGTGATCTTCGGCACGGGCGGCATGTCATGGCCCAAGACCGGGGGCAGCACCTCGCGGTCGACCAGGAAATGCCGGGGCGCGATTTCGGCCTCGGCCTCGGCCGCCCCGACGACCTCGAGGAATTCGCTTTCCAGCACCACCAGCCGGGCCTCGGAATCGGCAAGCTGATACGCCACTTCGCGGCCCACCAGCTTGGTGTTGAGCGGCACCGCCACGATGCCGGCCGCCAGCATGGCCAGATACCAGATGACATAGTGTTCGCTGTTGCCCACCATCAGGGCGGCACGCTGGCCCGGCTCGAGGCCGGCCTCGTGTACCAGCCAGGCCGCCGCCTGGTCGATGGCGGCAAACAGCGCGGCATAGCTCAAGGTCCGCTCCCCCGCCACCAGGGCCGTCTGCTCAGGCAGGCGCTCGGCCGTGCGACGCAGGAAGGCGGTGAAGGAAAGCCGGCCCTCGATCCCGTGCTCGGCCGTCATGCGGGCGACGAAATCCTCCGCCGCTTCGGCGAAGGGCCGGTTGCGGACCGGCAGGCTCATGTCGCGGTGTCCATCCAGATCGTCACCGGGCCGTCGTTGACCAGCCGCACCGCCATGTCGGCGCCGAAGCGGCCTTTGCCGACCGCCACGCCGTGGCCGGCGAGGGCTGTGCAGAAGTCTTCGTAAAGCGCCTCGGCCTCGTCGGGTGCGGCGGCACCGGTGAAGCCCGGCCGGTTGCCCCGGCTCAAGTCGGCGGCCAGGGTGAACTGGCTGACCACCAGGGCGCTGCCGCCGCTCTGCACCAGCGAGAGGTTCATCTTGCCGGCCTGGTCGGCGTGGATGCGCAAATTGGCGATCTTGCGGGCCAGCCGCTCGACCTCGTCTGGTCCGTCGCCGGGTACGGCACAGACCAGAACCAAGACGCCCGCCCCGATCTCGCCCAGCACCTCGCCGGCCACCGTCACTCCCGCTTCGCTGACGCGTTGCACCAACGCTTTCATGGCTTTCCCTCCCGTCTGTCCAGGATCACTATAAGGGAGGTCCGTCGAAAGCGCGCTTCAGTCGAACCGCACCACTTCGAAGCCCAGGCTTTGGGCCGCTTCGATCATCACCCCATCGGCGCTGGCGATGGCCGTGGCGGCGGCATCGCGGGCCACCGCCAGATGCAGCGCAGCGAAGGTGCCTAGCGCCAGGCGGCGCAGTGCCGAAAGCAGCTCCAGGGCGACAATCGCCTGGCCGTCATGAAGCGGCCGCAAGTCGAGGAAACCCTGCACCACATCGTTTTCGAAGGTGGCGAAAGCGCGCCGCTCATGGGCCTCGGACAATTCCCCGGCGCGGCGCCGCCGGCCCAGCAGGCCGCGCATTTCCATTACCGTCAGGCGGCTGATCAGGGCGCCACGCTGGCCCCGGATATAGGCCTCGAAGTTCTGCGAACGGGGCTCGTTGAGATACCACTTGGCCAGGGCGGAGGTGTCGATGTAGGGGCTCATCGCGCCTCGCGGTTCTGGCGCAGCAGCACCTCGCTGCCCACCTCGAGCCTGGGCATGGCGGCCCTCAAGTCGGCGTGCGATGGCGGCGCTGCCTCGACCAGCGGCGGCAACAGGCGACCGATGGCCTTGCCGTGGCGGGTGATGACGATCTCCCCTTCGCGGGCCAGCAGCTCGTCGAGACGGCTGAGCTCGGCGCGCATCCGGCGGATGCCGATGTGGAGCATGGCGGAGAATCCCGTTTGTGTCACATTTTATATGATTGTGTCACAATTGCCGCAAGGACAGCAAGTGGCGTGAACCGCTGCACCGGCGCGGCGAAAAACAATTCTCTCCACTTGCCTGCCGACGCCCCACGGAGCAATGTAGTGTCATCACTACATTGAGGCGAAAATGAAAACGGTTTCGGCCCGTGAGGCCAACCAATCCTTCTCCAGATTACTCGCGGCGGCTGCCGATGGCGAGGAGGTGCTGATCACACGACGGGGCAAACCCGTGGCCAAGCTGGGGCCGGTCTCGGCCGTGAAATTCGATGACAGGCGGGCGGCCGCGGTGAAGAGCATGATTGAGCTCATGAAGCGGGGAATACCGCTGGGTGGCGCAAAGGTGGTCCGGGACGAGATCTACGAGCGGTGAGAATCACCTTCGACACCAATATTCTGGTTTATGCTGGGAAATGTCGGATGAAAGGCGAGGAAGATGAGTTACGCAACAATTTCTACGTGGAAAGGTGATCGGTCCCCAGATGATGACATGATTGCCATGTTGAACTCGAAATATGCTCCAGC
>PVBE012848369.1_pt1 | contig 10202 bp, 6 predicted proteins | sample 1631181 | NCBI WGS metagenome assembly PVBE01 (sample SAMN08397723, study PRJNA350692) | Marine metagenome, whole genome shotgun sequencing project. | isolation source: water | place: Pacific Ocean | collected 2012-04 | reverse complement strand
ATGGGCGGCATGGGCGGCATGGGCGGCATGGCCGGCATGGGCGCCATGAGCGGCATGATGGGCGGCATGGGCGGCGGCATGGGTGGCATGGGCGGCGGCTTCGATATGGGGTGAGCCCGTCTCGGATGGGCTCGGATAGGCGCGCCCAATCGAACCTTCGGCGCTGGCGGCCTCGTCAGCGCCGATAAGCTCTTTTCTAGACCGGCTCCTTTTGACGGAGGCGGACAGCGCGGGTAGACATAGTCAGAGTGGAGCTGCGTGTACTGGGTTGCCATGGTGGGGAGACGCCTTCCCACAAGACGTCGGCATTTCTGATCGACGACCGTCTTGCGCTCGATGCAGGCTCGATCACGCGCAGCCTTACTCTCGACGAACAGCGTCGCCTCAAGGCGTGCGTCATCAGCCACGCCCATCTCGACCACATCCGAGACTTGGCGACTCTCGCTGACAATCGCTGCCAGACGGGCTGCGAGCCGCTAATCGTCGCCGGAACTGCTGGCACACTGCGCGCTCTCGAAGACCACTTCTTCAACGGTGTGCTCTGGCCTGACTTCCGGAAGATCCCCTCCGAGTCCGAGCCAACGCTCCGCTTCGTCGAGCTGCCCATGGGCGGCGCGCAGACCGTCGAAGGCTACGAAATCGAGTCCGTGCCGGTGAACCACACCATCGAGTCCGCCGGCTTCATTATCCGCGCCGGGGCAAGCGGTAGCATCGCGTACAGCGGTGACACCGGGCCCACCGACGAGTTCTGGAAACGCGTCTCCGCAGAGGCTGATCTCAGAGGCCTCTTGGTAGAGGTCAGCTTCCCCAATCGGCAGCAGGATGTCGCAACGCTTAGCGGGCATCACACGCCCAAGACGCTGCACGCCGATCTCCTTAAACTCCAGCACCCGGGGAAGGTGCCGGCGTTTCTCTATCATATCAAGCCGTCGGCACAGGCTGAGGTCGAGCGCGAATGTGCCCGATTAGATGGGGTCGACCTCTCCGTGCTCTCTCTCGACGATCATTTCGTACTTTAGGTGTCAGGTTCCAGGCGCCGATGCTTCCCATCCGGTGCACGCGTGATATCTGATCACCCAATACTTATGGACCTGACTGAGGCGATGCCTCAGCTCCTTTCCGGGCAACGCGCGCCGTTGGGCGCGAACGCAAAGCGTTTCGGCTCCACGGGCGTCCGAACCTACAAGGCCGAGTGTCTCTGACGCCGACTCCCGGGAGAGCCAGCGACGCCCGTCGATGAGGGTTCGACTGGAATCCTCCAATCGGGTGGGATTTTGGACCGCGATCCCTTTGTGGGAGGCGAGGGGAGCGAGTCGTTGAGTGTGTTGGCAGGGGTTCAGGCAAAGCCCTTCGCCGTATATCCTCCGCGGCATGTCAGGAGTGGGACGGCAGGGAAGGCGGGGCCGACGCGGGAACGGATGGCGTGCGGCGGGCCTCACATCGGTGCTTGCGGGGGCTTTGCTAACCGGGGCAGGGGCTTGCGACTCGAGCGATGCGGAGCCAGGCGCGGCCGCGGGCACGACGGTCATCATCGGCGACGGCGCCTATCAGCTGCGCTTCGATACGACCAGCGTCACGCTAGACCTCTTGCGCGGCGACGAACGCCTCGTGGTCATCGACGGGCAGGGGTTTCAGCTCGGGGCGGTCGAATCGCCCGACGACATGCACAACTATGATCCTTACCCGGTGGCCGTCGCCGCACCCGGGGCGAGGGACGCGGACCAGTGGTCGGCGGCGGAGAGCGCGATGGTCGAGGACTCGACGGCGACGTCCTTTTCGATTCGCCTGACGCATGCCGGTGGCGAGGTTTCGCGTCTCGTGGCAACGGCAACGGCGACAACCAGTGGTGAGGGGAACTTTGCGCTCAAGTTTGTTCCGGACGCAAAGCTGCAGAATGTGGTTCTGCTGCGCGTGGCTCCCCGAGCGAACGCAGACGAGGCCTACTACGGCTTGGGCGAGTACTTCGACGACGTGAATAACCGCGGGAAAATCCGCGCGATGCAGCTCGAACTCGGAGGGGGTCTCGAGAGTTCGTACAACGAGGCTCACGTGCCGATTCCGTTTTTCACGGGCTCGACGGGGTGGGGGTTGTTCGTTGAGTCGCCCTATCCGGCCGCGTTCGATATGGCTGCCACCGACGAGCAGCGGCTTACCGCCACTTTCGCCCTTGGCGCGGCGTCAACGGACGGACTCGACTTTCACCTCTTCGCCGCCGAGCACCCCCTCGACATTACGCGCCACTACTACGACGTCACGGGGTACCCGGCGATCCCGGCGCCGTGGGCACTCGGGCCTTTGGTCTGGCGCGACGAAAACGAGAGCCAGGCGCAAGTCTTGAACGACATCCAGACGATGCGCGATCTCGATCTGGCCGCAAGTGGCATCTGGATCGACCGGCCCTACGCGACAGCGGTGAATACCTTCGACTTCAAGACGGAGCAGTTCCCGGACGCCAAGGCGATGATCGCGCGCGCTCACGATCTCGGCTTTCGCGTCGCCATCTGGCACACGCCTTACTTGGACGATGAACAGGACGCGACCGCCGAGCTTCGAAATATCGCCAAGCTCGAGCAGTACTACCCAACGGCTCGCGGGTTGTTGCTGAACGGCTGGGGCCCACCCATCGATCTCACAAATCCCGCCGCCTTTTCTTGGTGGCAAACGTTGATCGGCCGCTACACCGATCTCGGCATCGAGGGCTATAAGCTCGACTACGGCGAGGATGTGGTGCCGGGAGCGTTCGGCGGGCGCAACGTCTGGGAGTTTTTCGACGGCAGCGACGAGCGAACGATGCACAGTCGTTATCAGCTCTTTTATCATCGCGCGTACGCCGAGACGTTGCCGGAAGACGGCGGCTTCTTGCTCTGCCGCGCGGCGACTTACGGGGACCAGGTGAACGTCAACGTGATCTGGCCAGGCGATCTCGACGCCGATTTCTCACGTCACGGCGAACGCGTGACGAAGGACGACGAGACGTACAGAGCCGTCGGTGGTCTTCCGGCATCGGTGATTGCCGGATTGAGTCTCGGGCCGTCGGGTTTTCCTTTTTTTGGTGCGGACTCGGGCGGGTATCGGCACTCGCCGCCGGATAACGAGACGTTCATCCGCTGGTTCGAACAGACCGCGCTCTCGACGGTGATGCAGATCGGCACGAGTAGTAACGATGTCGCTTGGGAGCCGACGGAGCAGAACGGTTTCGATGAGCAGACGCTCGAGATTTACCGGCGCTACACGCGGCTACATTTGCGCCTCTGGCCGTACGAGTGGACGTACGCGCAGCGCATTGCCGTCGACGGGCGGCCCATTCAACGCGCGCTTGGCCTGGCGTATCCGGAACTCGGCGTGCATCCGTCGGATACGTATATGTTCGGCGACAACTTGCTCGTCGCGCCGGTCGTTACTCGCGGGCAGCGCGAACGTGAGGTCATGTTTCCGTCCGGTGAGTGGGTGAATTGGTGGACGGGGGACGTGGTGAGCGGCGGCAAGGCGACGACCGTTGCGGCAGGGCTCGACACGTTGCCGCTCTTTCAGGCAAGGGGCAGCATCGTGCCGCTCTTGCGTCCCAGTATCGATACGATGGCGCCGACCACGGCGCCGAACGAAGTCGATTCGTACGCTACGACGCCGGGCGTCTTGCACGCGCGCGTCGCGCTGGGCGAGACGTCAACGTTCGCGCTCTTTGACGGCACGGAACTGTCGCAAGAAGAGACGGATGAGGGCGCCCGCTTAACGAGCGCGGACGGCACCGACTTCAAGAACGGCGTCCAATACGAGGTCATCGCGTTCGGCACGGCGGTCCCGAAGAGCGTGACCGTGGACGGCGAGACGTTGACGCCATCCACGGAAACACAACTCGCACCCGGCGCGGTATCCGGCTGGGCATTCGACGCGGCCGCCGTCGGCGGCACCTTGCACGTGCGGACGACGAGCGGCGCACACACCGTAGTCGTCACGCGCTAGCGCGCTGAGCGCTGCGGCCCAGCGCGTTACGCCGCCTGAACCTCAGGCACCACGTCTTGCGGCACCGCCGACTCCCGCTGCGCGGCTAGATCAGCCCGGCAACGTTCCGCCGCCGGACGCCAGCCGTCGTTCATCAAACGACGCCAGAGCACAAAGGCGGCAACAGCCGTCTCGGCGCCGAGTGCGATCCATCCGCCGGCAACGCCCCAGCCGAGTTCAAAACCCAGCAAGTACGCGAGTGGCGGCGTAACAAACCACGCGACCACGATGCCCAGAACTGCGGGGAACATCACGTCGCCTGTCCCACGCAACATGCACCGCCCGACAATATTCGCGCCGTCAAAGAGCTGAAAGACGGCCACCACGTAGAGCAATGACGTTGCCGTCTCGACCAACTCGACGTCGTTCGTGAAGAGCCCGGCTATGGGACCCGCAAAGACGCCAATGACCAACGCGCAGAGCAATGTGTAAGCGCCAGCAACACGCATCGCGAGCCCCGCCACTCGCGGCACCAAGGCATCGCGACGCGCCCCAACCGCTTGCCCGGCAAGCACAGACCCAGCCTCGCCAACGGCAAAGACCGGCAAGAATGAGAAGTGCGCCACCTGCAACGCAATCTGATGCGAGCCGCCCTGCAGATCACCCATCGATGCGAACATCCCGGTCAGTAGCGTGAACGCGCCTATCTCGAGCATCATCTGAGTGCCAGTAGGCAACCCGATGCGCCACAATGAGACGAATTGCCGCCACCGCACCTTGAATATCGCGCCAAAGCGATGGCGCTGCAGACGCAGAAGCACCGCCGCCTCGATACCGGTCGCCACAACGGACGCCCACGCGGCTCCAGGAACGCCCCAGCCCAACTTGAAGATGAACAAGTAGTCGAGGCCAATATTCGCAGCGTTGGCGATGAGCGCCGCACGCATCGGTCCCTTGGCGTCGCCCTCACCGTGGCGTCCCTCGCGCAATGCGACGGCGACCAGAACGAGCGGCGACACCAAGATACGAATGCCAAAATAGCTCTGCGCCATTTCACCGGCGGCAGTCGAGTCAGCAATGGCGGGCAACAATCCGGAGACGAGTTGACCGGTCGCGATGCACGCCGCACCGAGCGCGAGCGCAGTCCAGACGCCCGCGGCGAGGATCGCCGATAGGCCTTCCGTCTGATTCGAACCAACCGCCTGAGAAGTGAGGATCTTCACGGACCGTAGGAGCCCGAAGCCGAAACAGATCAAGGTGAACGCGGTGATCCCCGCGAGGCCGACGGCTGTGAGAGCCGAGCGCCCGAAGTGGCCCACGAAGAGCGTGTCGACGAGGGTCATCGTGCTGTAGGACAGCATCGAGACCGTGATCGGCCACGCGAGCCTGATCAACTCAGGGAAGGGTCTTTCTTTCCAATGGAGCGCGGAATTCTGGGTAGACACGGGAACCTCAAGATCGAAACAAAACAAAGAAGCAGAAACTGTGAAGAGTGTGACGGGCAAAGGGCCCGTGCGCCGCTGTCAATCCGCTCGAGGCGACAATCAGGGCGGCTCCCGGCGAATGCGCCGGGGGATGCGGTCAGGGAGCGTGCCTAGCGCCGAAAGAGCAGCATTTGCCGGGCCCTCGTACGCGGGCGGCCGCGGCGGGAACGTCTTCTTGCAGGCAGCTACGTAAACGAAAGCTCGGCGACGATCCCCTGCCGCGGCACACGCATAGTCACCTTGCCGGAGCCCCAATAATGGGTCGGCTGGGTGCGTCGCTTTTGTGTCGTCAGAATCATCTTCTCGGCCTCGTGGAATGATTTCTGGCACGCGCCGTCCGGCGAGTCAAGCGCGAGTCAAGCGCGAGTCAAGGCCGGTTGTCGCCGCTCCGGCCATGGAGCCAGCGCTGAGCGCTGAGAAACAACGTAAAAAACACGGCGATTTGTGGGCTCAGTGAGAAATGTTTTTCCCGCCTCGGGCGCGCCGGGTTATTCGGCCCCATGCGGATTCAGTGGGCTCTGTTGTTGTTGCTCGGTTGCGCGGCGTGCTCTTCGGAGAGCGATACGGGCGGGAGCCAAGTAGGTGCGGGTGCGGGAGGCATGCCCGGAGGACATGGCGGCAGCGCCGGAACCGGCAGCGGTGGAACCGGAGGTACCGAAACATCTGGCCCCACCCCTGGCGAGGACGCGACAGTCACGCTCTTCGACAAGCGCGTCTTCTCCAACGACACGACGAAGGTATACCAAGACTCGGTAGTCACCTTCCCGGAAGAAGGCACGTTCGAGGCGATCACCCTCAATCTCACTCTCGCATGCCCCGAGGGCGGCTGCGATCCCTGGGACCGCTTCGCCACGATTGGGATCATGGACCCCAGCGAAGAGGATGACTTTGACAATAACCTGATCGAAATCGCGCGCTACATCACGCCCTATCGGGTCGGCGGAAGTTGGACCTTCGACCTTACGGACATCCGCCCGTTGTTGAGCGGTGAGAAGACCATTCGCGGCTTCATCAGCACCTGGTCCAAAGGCTGGGAAGTAACCGCAACGGTCGACTTCAAGGGAGGCACGCCGGAAAGGGAGCCCGTCTTCGTGCTTCCGGCTTGGAAGCTCAAGTACGTGGTTCTCGGCGATCCCGGCAAGCTCGTGAGCCTCACGGTGCCGCCCGCGTCGCTAACATTGCCCGGCGGCGCGTCGAGCGTCTCGCTCTGGTCCATCATCACCGGCCACGGGCAGGGCAACTACCTGAACTGCGCTGAGTTCTGTCCGCAAGAGCACGTATTCAATGTTGCCGGCGAGCGCTACGCCGAGAGTATTTGGCGTAGCGACTGCGCCCAGAACCCCGTGTCGAATCAGGGGGGGAACTGGAAACCGAATAGCGCCGGTTGGTGCCCTGGCGCCGACGTGATCCCCTGGGCCTTCGACGTGACGGCTTCGCTCAGCGCGGAGATGCTCGCCGGAAAAACGCCTGTCGAGCTCAGCTACGACGTGGGTGAGGGCTACGAAAACGTATGCCGCCCCGACGCGGGCGAGAAGTGCGGCTACTGCGCGTTCTCGGAAGTGACGTGCGACTACGACGGCGCCAACCACACCGAGCCCTACTACAAGGTCTCCGCGTTGGTCGTTGGGTACAAATGAACGCGTTCGTCACGAACTCGCGGCGCGGAACGGCTTTGTTTGCCGCGTCCTGCGTTTGCTCGGCGTTGGCATGTCTAACACTCAGCGGATGCATCGAGAGCAAGTCGGCCAACGGCGAAACCGCCGAGTTCGATACGCTCTCATGGGATCTCGGCGCGGCTAGTTGTGAACGGGACGTGCGCTGCGACTTCATGGACTCCGCCGATCTCAGCGACTGCACGGCCACGCTGAATCTCCAATTCGCCCGCTCCTTGGAGGCGGCGGAGGACGGCGGCTTGGTTCGCGACCCGAGCTGCGACGCGATTCTCGTCGAGGCGACGCGAGCTGCCTCTTGCGAGGCAACGACCGAGGAACTCAGTTGTGCGCTCGTCCCGTGCCGGGTGGTCCACGGCGACAAGCCACTACGCGCAGCGTGTGGTCCAACGGTGGACGACTGCGCTCAAGCGCTGCTCTGCGATCCCGAAGAGCTCGTCTGCATCGACCCTTGCGATATTCCTGCCGATACCGGCGACGCCACCGACGATTGAGCTGCGCCTCACCAGACGAGGCGGGATATCTCTCTACTCCTTTGTATAGTCGACGAAGCTCTTGCTCGAGCCGTCCTTGGAAGGCCTCGCGACGGACTTCGGGGGCGACTTCTTCGACTTCATCTTCGACTTCGTGGTTCGAGCCTTCTTGCTGGGCACGGCCGCTTGCTTGCGTTCGGGCGGAACGTAGCCACCTTTGCTCGTTTGAGCTTTCTGGTCGGCGCGTTTCTTGAGGAACGCCTTCCGCGCTGCGGCTTTCGCTCTGGCTTCGGCGCTCTCCGCAGGCGTTGGCTTCTTGGCCTTAGTGGGAGGAGGGTTCTTGGCGACGTCCTCCGACTTGTTGCCGCTCGTTTCTTTGAGGTCGGTTACCGCTGCCGTTTCCGCAGCAGCGGGTTTCTGTTGCGTTGGCGGAGCGGCTGCGGGTTTTGCCGCCGCTGGAGGCGTGGCGATTGGCGGCGGCGGCGTCGCGACCTTGGCGATTTCCGCGCCCTTGCCCTTCTCGCTTTCCGCTGGATCTGTGGTGGCGAAGCCGACCACCGCAACAACGGCACCGAGAGCGGCAACGGCCGCCGCCGCGTAGGCCGGCGCGCGACTCCGAAGAGGTGTCCGCAAAGCCTCCAGCTCCGCAAGCACCTGGTCCATGTTGGGCTGGCGCTTGCCCGCTTCGCGTTGCAGCATTCGCAGCAGCGTTGCGTCGACTCGCGCGCCTTGTCTCGAACTCCACGAATCGACGAAGTGAGAAGGCGGCTCAAACGAGCCCACCGGAAGTTCGCCCGTGAGACACCGGTAGAGGATCACGCCAAGCGAGAAGATATCCGCGCGATGCCCGACTGTGCGCGCTCCTGAGCGTTGCTCCGGTGCCATGTAGTTGACCGTCCCGAGAATCGCGTCGCTGCGAGTCAGCGTCATATCGGGCAGGCCGAATTGCGCGATACCGAAGTCGACGACTTTCACGATGTTATCGCTGTCCCCAAGGATGATATTTGCGGGCTTGAGGTCGAGATGCGTGATGCCGCGACTGTGGGCGGCTTGCAGGGCTTGGGCTACGGCCGTTGCGACGCGAAACGAATCGTCGGGCTCCAGGCGCCCTTCAGCGAGGGCATCCTCTAGGGAGCGGCCTCGGAGTAGCTCCATCGCTATGTAGTAGCGTCCGTCGGCCTGACCGTCTTCGCGGAAAGCAACGATGTTTGGGTGCCGCAATTGCTTCAGCGCCTGGGCCTCGCGACGAAAACGCTCGACGAAGTCTGGCTGCGCCCCGAGGTAGGGAGCGAGCACCTTGAGCGCGACGGCGTCGCCTGTTTCGACGTCCTCCGCTTCGTAGACGATCCCCATGCCGCCGGCGCCGATCCACTTGCCGATGGCGAAACCGCCGAGGACTTGTCCGGAAAGGTCACGGTCCACGGGAAGCGCGGGTCTCCCGTCTTCCGTTTCGTCGTTCGCGATGTCGAGCACGATTCCGCACGCTGGGCAACGGGCGAGCTTGGCGTCATGGGAGGTGAGGTGGTGATGGCAACGAGGGCAAACGAAGCGCATAGTTTTCTAGTCCTGTTTCGAGTCCCGCGCGGAGGCTGGCTCGGGATGCAGGCGGATTTGATAGTCGCGAATCTTCTTATCCAGAGTCGGGCGCGAGATGCCGAGCAAGCGGGCCGCCGCGGACTTTGCGTAGCTGGCTTGCTCCAGGGCGTCGGCGATCTGGCGCCGCTCCAGTTCAGCAACGCGGTCGGCGAGTGCGCGGGGCCGTGCACTGGCCGCGTCCCGAAGCTCGCTCGGCAGGTCTTCCGCGCCGATCCGGTCACCGTCGGCCAGTACGACGAGGCGCTCGGCAACGTTGCGCAGCTCGCGGACGTTTCCGGGCCACGGGTATTGCCGGAGCGCCTTGAGCGCGTCCCGTCCGGTTTTGAGCCCGTCTTTGCCAAGCTCGCGACAATACCGCTCGACGAAGGCTTCGAAGAGCAGCCCGACGTCGCCGTCGCGCTTGCGCAGGGGAGGGGCCTCGATCGTAAGCACGTTGATCCGATAAAGAAGGTCTTCGCGAAACATCCCCCGCTTGACGAGTTCGGGCAGTTCGCGGTGGGTCGCCGCGAGCAGGCGAAACTCCGAGCGAACGGTTTTTGAACCGCCCAGGCGGTAGAACTCTCCGTCTTCGAGTACGCGTAGTAGTTTGACCTGCAGGTGTGGCGGTAGCTCCCCAATTTCGTCGAGGAAAAGGGTGCCACCATTGGCGAGTTCGATCAGGCCGTACTTTCTCTTATGCGCCCCGCTAAAGGCACCGCGTTCGTGGCCGAAGAATTCGCTCTCTAGGAGGTGCTCGGGGACGGCCCCGCAGTTGACCGCGACGAAAGGTCCGGCTCTCGACCGCGACTTCCGGTGGAGGGCGCGGGCGATGAGTTCTTTGCCGGTACCGGTCTCGCCGACGATGAGAACCGATGATGGGAAGGGAGCCGTTTTCTCGACTAGGCGGCGCACTTCGGTGATCCAGAGCTCCGACCAACCCGTCTCATTCGACGTGGAGTTTGAACCGCAGCGAGCGGCCGCTGTGGTCCCCTGGCAAGGTGAGTTGCAGGTCATTGACCTGACCGAGAAGTTGTTCGAACGCTTTACGTTCGGGCACAGTT
>PVBE010302303.1_pt1 | contig 10202 bp, 3 predicted proteins | sample 1631181 | NCBI WGS metagenome assembly PVBE01 (sample SAMN08397723, study PRJNA350692) | Marine metagenome, whole genome shotgun sequencing project. | isolation source: water | place: Pacific Ocean | collected 2012-04 | reverse complement strand
TGAAACATAAAATAATTATTTTAGAACAAAGACAAAAAAAATTACGCAAAGCATTATAACAAAGAAACTTTCTGCAAGCAAATATTAACAGCCCGGGCTGCTGTTGAAAAATTCCTGAAGCGAAAATTGCAGACAGCCACTACCACCACTACGCTTAAGGCTGTATTTACTAAGTAGCAGCTAACCCCTTACCCAGGAGGACATATATAGGAGGGCTCCTGAAGCTGAGGAGAGCTGAAGTAGATATATAGGGGTGCCACTGAAGTAGATATCCTGAGGTGCCATGCTACAAGCTGATGGTGGACCCACTCACTATTTTACCATTGTGATTTATATATATATATAACATTGTACTTGACAGGGACTTGTACACAGACTCATAGAACTGCAGAGGGGTGAGTGCAAAATCACAAACATTTTGAGATGGGAATTTTGGCAGTGTGAGGAATGCATTTTAAAATCATACATTCTATCATCATAACCATCTCATAAAGCCTGTAGTGTAATGTCATAAGCAAAGAGTACTGTATATTACATTGTCCTCCTAATGGGATGGTGAATTAAGAGGAGGACAGTGTAGGGCACCTGGTTGACCTTGCACCTTAGACACAGAAATCATTTGAAGATCACTAGTTAGTAATTTAAGTCACTCTAAGATCAGAAAGTATGGGTGAACAAGCCAGAGAAAATTTCAAACTTTATCAGAGTGCCCTTAGAAGCGTACCTAGATTCACTGCAGGACAAAATGAATTGTTCCGGAACTTTGAGAGGTCATACCGTGTTTGGTTTGCGGCAAGTAGGATGCATGAAATAGCTGATGTCAATTCGCAAAAACTTGGGTTATTATCAGCACTCCACGGCGCAGCGAGTAGAGCGATCGATATATGCGGACCGGGTTCGGCAGCGTTCACCGCAGCAGTAGATCACGATGCCTTCCTAATCCGAATAAGATCAGTATTTTTACCGGCATCGGAGAGCAATTTGAGCCGATTAGAATTCGAAAATTATAAACAATCCGTCGATCAACCGATTAGTGACTATGCGACAACCAAGCTCGCGCTCTATCATGCTGCTGAGACCGACGTAGCGAGGAGAAGTTACCAATATTTCCGGAATGAGGTGATCAAAGGTGTGTATTCGAACTATATCAAGGACGAAGTGATCAGGCTAGCACCAACTGATGAACAAGGCCTACTAGAGGCACTCCAAACCGCGATGGGTCGTGCTCGTGAGTCATACACATTAGGATGTGGTACAGTAACATCGTTAGACGGTTTAGCGAGCACCAGTAGAACATTCTCCGCCAGTACTAGCCATGGACACCGTTATGACGCGGTCGAGGATATGGATATCGGAAAAATGTCCGACCAGAGATGTTATCACTGTCATCGGAAAGGCCACCTAAGCAAGTATTGTAGAGTCAAAAGGCAATCAACAGGAAGTCATGGAACAAAAACCCAAGACAGGAATGGACGAAAATGTCATTACTGTGACAAGGAAGGCCATTATATTGCCCAGTGTCATAAGAAACAGAGAGATGAGGAGACAAATCCCTCAAAGAAAGTGAAATCACAACAGAAGTATCATGATAACAAGAAAAAATGGAAGAAATATCCACCAAAAGGAGTGAAATCAACCAAAGAAGATCAAGAAAAGGAAGAAACGTCAGAGGAAGACGACATTTCAGAAGAATCTGAAGTCGAAGATTTAGTCAATATGCTGACTATACAGGATTTTCCGCAGGAGGCAGGGGCCGCGAGGAAGGTTTCCTGCCACAGAAACTAAGTAGTGCATTATCTATGACCCCGAGTAAGAAGCTGGGGCCAGACAACAGTGAGAGAAACTTGAAAGAAAGTGAAACAAAAGAACCTAAAACAGTTACCAGCTTATGTGATAAACAAACAGTTACCAGTGAGAATACAGAGCAAAAAGATACGACTAGAAGAGTCGTTTGGACAAACAAAATGTTCAAAAGAATTTGGTCCTTTATATGGACAGTTTTGCAAGTTTTGCAAGCAAGAGTAAGACCAGATCCAGCTAGCCTGGGCCGAGGCCAGAGGCTAGGGGAGCTCAAACATATGGAGACAGGGAGACGGGATAGTTCCCTAAAATTTTCCAGTCCTCACTCAGAACCTCATGTGAGTCATGATGTTATCCAGAAAGTCAGAGACAAGTCTGGAAGTGAGATGTTAAAGAAGATTTATAGCCATGCAGCATATGCTATGGGATCGGTGCGCAATGCACACGGGAAATTGCTCCATATCCGAGTACTGATTGATTCTGGAAATCTAATCAAAACTGGCGTCGCTATCAGTGAAAAGTTTCACAAACAACTCGGAGTCGGTTATTCACATCAGAATACTGGTAAAGTTGGTACAGCCGGAAAAGGTTCTACCATGCTGAAGCTTGGGAAGTCAAATGACTTTAGATTAAAACTCAAGGGGATCAGTAAGGTCTTCATTATCCATGGAGCGACTGTTGTCAAAACATTGTTAGACAATATCAATCTTGGAACAGGATTCCTGCAGACCATAGCACAATCAACTGGTCTCATACCAAAGATAAAGTTTCACAAAAATGGAACTACATTGAAAGTTGGACAACAATCCATTGAGTTAATTGGGAAAATACCGGTGGAGGATTTTAGCAAAAAGCGCATGAGGTCAGAAGAGTCTCATAATGCGAAGGACGGAAGCCAAGAGTACATCAAGCAAAGTCATAGCAAGCGCTTGAGGTTAGAGGAGCATAACAATGCTAGGGACGTAAAAGCAAAGTACGTCTCAGAACGCCGCAGCAAGCGACTGGGGCCAGACAATGCGAAGGACGTAAAAGTAGAGTATGTCACGCAACGCCGAAGCAAGTGTCTGGGGCCAGAGGGGCCCAAGGGTGCTAACGATCGGAGTACAAAGTACATCGAGCACCAGTTCATCGATTGCCGACAGCGGCCCGACTTAAACAAAGAAAGATTGCGTAATAGCAACCAACATGCGATGAACGGCCAACAACATGCAACTCAAACAAAGAGCAACCGTCTGAATATTACTTCACCGAGAAAATCATGCAAAGCAAAATTTAAAACCAAACTAAATCAGTCCAGTTCCGACATTCCACCTGATCGGGACATTCCACCTGATCGCGACATTCCACCTGATCGCGACATTCTACCTGATCATCATATTCCACCTGATCGGGACAAGTTTATATTTCCTTTGCGAAACAAGGAAGAGACATGCTTGAAACCAAACAGCTTGAATTTTGTAAAAGTGCCACACATTCCAGCTACAGGTTTAGTGGAAAGTGTAGAGTTAAGCAATTCTTCATGCCAAGTGTTGCCTGCCGTGTTCAGGAACACATACAAGATTGGAATCTTCAATCTATCGGACAAACATGTACGTCTGAAAGCCGGAACTCACATAGGCGATTTGTACCCCTTTGTTTTGGCTAAGAAAGAAGATAAGGATGTCATCCGTGATGACACAGTGAACAATCTTAAACCAGAGAGCGAAGAATTGGAGAAGCTTTTCCAAGATCTCAAGTTAGATGAAAATAAGATGCTCAACAGCCATCCCGGCATGTTAGAGAAAGCAAAGGAATTAATAAAACGTTATCAAGAAGTGTTTTCATCACCTAATCAAGTGATTGGAAAGACAGATTTAATTGAGTTTAACATCACACTCAAACCTGGAACAAAACCAAAGAAGGCGAGACTTCGACCACTGAATCCAAAGCAGAAAAGAGCACTACAAGAACAGCTTGATTTATGGAAGAAAGAAGATGTCATTGAAGAATGCGAAAGTCCTTGGTGCAGTGCGTTAGTACCTGCACTCAAGAAGAATGGTCAGATCAGATGGGCCATTGACTTCAGACCGTTGAACATGGACACAGTGGCTGACTCGTACCCACTTCCAAACATCAACGAAAATTTAGATAGCTTACAAGGATCACGGGTATATTCAACCCTTGACGCTTCAGCAGCCTACCACACTATCCCGGTAGCCGATGAAGCTAAAGACAAGCTTGCCTTTGTCACGCCATGGGGGTTGTATACCTTTAAGCGAATGCCATTCGGTGCAAAGAATGCTGGAGCAACCTACAGTCGATTCATCGACATGCTGATTACAAGGCTAAGATCACCATACCTCTTAGCTTATGTCGATGACGTTATTTGTCATACACCTGACATCGAAACCCACCTTGCTGAGTTAGATCGCGCATTAAGGATGCACCTAGAAGCTGGAATCCGATTAGCACCACACAAGACATTCTTATTCCAGGAAGAAGTCGACTACTTAGGTTACAGAGTCAATATGCATGGGATCCATATGAAGGATGACTATGTCAATCGAATCCTAGATTGGCCAGTTCCAAAGACAAACAAAGAACTCAACTCATTATTAGGTTTCATGGGTTATTATCGAAGTTTCATACCAAACTATGCTCAACTCACTTCTGAGATGAACGCGCAGAAGAAAAGGAGACAGCTAGAATGGACCACAGAATGTCAGACCAACTTTGACATTCTCAAGAGCTTATTTGCCACCAAGCCAATAAGGTCATATCCATTGTTCGGAGAGGATGAGGCCATGTTCTCCGTCAACCCAGATTGGTGTTGTGAAGCCATAGGCGTCGTTCTTGAACAAGAGCAAGATGGACAAACAAGGTTCATTGCCGCTGCTGGAAGAAAGACCACTCAAGGTGAACGCAACTATCCGCCAACTAAAGGTGAACTCTCAGCAATCATCTTTGCGCTACGCAAATTTGAGCACATCTTGAGATATAAGAAGTTCATAATTTATTGCGATCATCAACCTCTCCAATGGCTAAAAACCATGAGAAACCCGCGAGGAATTTTCTGGCGATGGCTTCAAGAATTGGAAACTTATGATTATGAGATCCGATACAAACCTGGTAAAAAGATCGGTGCAGCCGATGGATTATCTCGATCGCCACATATGCGTGAGCCTACCCAACAGGAAATTGCAGAAAGTGAAGAATTTGTGGGACACATTCGAACAGACAATGACAATGTGCATGAAGTCATCTTAGATAGAGCCAACATCAAGGTCGCACAGGATAAAGATGAGATACTCCAAGAGGTTCTGAAATGGGTCAAAGGGGATCCACCTAAGAACCGAGAAATGATCCGAGGTTTACCTGAAGACTGTCATGTTTATCACAAACTTGTGAAAGTGCTTGACATTGATGAAGGAGGACTCTTAGTCAGAAAACCTGTAGAAAATTCCAATTTTGGAGATCGAATCTTGATACCCAACTCTGAACAGCTGAGACAAGAAGTCTATCGCTGGAGTCATGAACATCCCAGTGCTGGACACTTCGGTGTCAACTCGACCTACTTGAGAGCTTGTCAGAAGTTCTATTGGCCAAGCATGCATAATTATCTGAGACAAAAGGTCAGACAATGCGACGTATGTCTTGCTAAGATTCAACGCATTAATCTTCATGCTACCAAACACCAACCAAGGCGACATGGATATCCGGGAGAAGTCCTCTACATCGACTTATGCGGACCTTTTCCCATTACAGACAAAGGCGACAAATATATCGTCACCATGCAAGATGGTTTCAGTAAATTTGTCTCCGCAACCACCATTCCAAACAAAGAAGCTGCAACTGTAGCCAATGCAGTGGTTGAAGCTTGGATAACAAAATATGGATGTCCTTCTCGAATCCATACAGATCAAGGTCGAGAATTTGTCAACAAGATCTGGACACAGCTAATGGATCGGTTACAAATCACCAAGACCGAAACACCAGCTTATTCTCCTCAAGGAAACCTAGTTGAAAGATTTCATCGGAGTCTTAATCAAATATTCCGAATTTATATGAATCGCGACGACAAATCATGGGACAGATTCATTCCAATGGCAACATTAGCATACAACACAAAGATCAATCAAACCACTGGTGTTACCCCATTTGAAGCGTGGATGGGTCGAGCACCTAGATTACCCATTGATGTCATTATTCCATCACCTGAGAAGCGATATGCAACAGAAGACCAGTATATCCAAGACACTATGAGAAGATTTGAGGTCATGTTCTCTAAGATGAAAGAAAATGCCGAGACAACCTTCCGGAGAAATGCCAGGTTGTACTCTGGTCGAGTAAATGAATATGCCATAGGTGACTTAGTATGGTGTTTTACCAAGAAGCAAGTTAAGGGAAAACCAGGCAAGATAACTGATGCTTGGTTAGGACCTTACAAAGTAGTTGGTAAACCTGCAGATGTTTTACTTCAAGTAAAACCAGCAGACTATGAAGGGAAAACCATCACTGTTCACATTACAACTGTGAAACGTTTCCAAGGACCAAAAGGTGGTACTGATAAATATAGACCACCAAGGGACCCTGTTGGAGAAGAGGACGGTGATGAACTCGCTGAGGAACTTGGAAGACCACCTAGGGCAATAGAACCACCTGATGGTATCCATATTCCAATCCAAGTTCCAGACAATGATCCCGAGATGATGCAAGACATCATTAGACCCAAACCAAAACCTATGGACGTTGATAAGCAACCAGAACATCGACCACAACTTGTCAATCAAGGTAACCAAACTCCTCATCCCATTATCAAACATGACAAAAGACGAAGAGCTCAATTAACATCAGATAGTGAAGATCAATCTTCAAATACCAAACCCAGAGCAAGTAGACGAAGAAAAGTTACCATCAGAGATACTGTCGCTACTAGAACACGATCAAAATGGAAAGATTTTACCAATGAGTCTGATGAACCATCTATGGAAGGCGCGCAACCAAGCGGGCTATCATCAGGGGACGCCCAGATGAGACCTGTCTCTGGAGACACTAGCGAAGATGTCGATGATATATCTGACATCGGAAAAGTGGATGAACTTAACATTCCCAGTCACCACATCACAGTATCGATTCCTGTCGGCACCCGCGCTCCAACAGCGATCAATGAAAGCCGAACGATGTTTTACATCACAGCCAATCAAAGTCTGACTATCCAACCCGGTCAGAGCCTGCAAGTCGATACTGGATTGCGAGCCGCTATTCCGCACGGATTCTCTATGCTACTCACCAGTCGATCTCGACTAGCCGCCCAGGGCATACAGCTTTCTACTGAAGCAATCGATTGCGATTATAACGGTCCAATCACATTGACCTTACATAATATTACCAGTGTACCAAGACGTGTCTGTAAGGGTGAACGACTAAGTATCGCTCTTATCGTTCCAACACCTTCAATAACTTGGGAAAGCATAGAATAAAATACAATTATAATCATAAAATACAAAATACAAAAAAAAAGTATAAAACAGAAAATACAAAAGAAGATAAGAAGAAAATAAAAATATAATAAAGTAGAATGATCCCACAGTTGGACATGTGGATGACATTCACCGAAATAGTTATACTAATCAACATTGTTAACGCGTACAGTATTGATTATTATGATTGTCAAGATCCAAAGCACATTACCACTTATAAGCTTAGTGAAGCATGTGTTAAGGACCAGAAAAGGGGAACAGGGACAAGCACTTACGCTTTATTACAAGAACGGGAAATACAAGATTTACAAGGGTATAGTTGCCAGGTTAAACGAACCACTATTACCGAATATTGTGGATCATTTTCGCACAACAAACTTGCGAAGGCACCAGAAGTTGAGATAATCGAGCCAATGACACCTGATCAATGTCTAAACTTGATTCATACTCAAAAGTATACCACCCCAGATGGCAAAGTGAACCAAATAACACTTGGATCAGAAAATGTGATTTACAGCAATGATCGAGGAGCGATAATTATCTCCGATAACAAAATTAGTTGCCGAGGACAATCTATGCGATTCGGTAAATACATTGTGAATGAAGTAATCCAAGTTTCACAATACAAAATCATCATCAAAGAAGAGAAATTCATTGTGAAGAATCGACAAGTTGAAGCCGCTTCTGAACATCTCATGTTACCTGACAATTGTCACGTCATGAAAGTAGGCTGTCAGACACTCGATCGAACTTATACATGGTTTCAACCTCCTGTATATTGTTCATTAGAAAAGATTAGAATCGTCAACATGAATCATGAAAATGGTTATTTAATCGATGAGACACATAAAATTCTGTTGAATATAACACAGAAAGTACCATCACCAAGAGGTTGTCCTGTTACTACCATCTTTGCTACTGAGTACAACAACTTATATTTAGCAACCAAACAAAATGGTTGGCCAACGATGTCAAAATTTAACTCAGATCTCGATATAGCAAGTTATGTCCGATCTCGAGATGATTACTTAACCTTCCAATTGGAAAAGAAAATTGAAGATCAAGATCATCAGCTTAAAGAACAAATTTGCAACCGCGCACTTGAACATCACCAAGGAGAAGTTATTCATTTGCAAGATGATATCTTTATCAAGCGCAATGGCGATTGTGCCGAGTATGTTCAATGCAGGAAATCAATTGGACAATTAGTTGAAAAGGAAAAGTGTTATGAAGATATACCAATTACCAACGGTTTCGTCAAGGTTCATAATAGATTATTTACAAGCCACAGTGCCACCAAACCTTGTAACAAAATATTTGGACTCAAACTTTACACCAATGAGAAAGTTTGGATTGAAATTAGTCCTCATTTGAAACAAATGAAAGAGCCCAAGCAATTACCTTTGTTGGACCATTCGTTCCATCATGAAGACTTGTCCACTGGAGGAATTTACACCGAGAGTGAACTCACCTCGTGGAGAGAACATCTGGAATTAGGAGATTATCAAAATGCTATTACCAAATCAATTTCCTATGGAGTTTGCATACATCAAGGCACTTGCCAAGATAATGGATTAAGTCCGTTGTATGACTTAGGACAACTATCTCCAACAAGTTGGAGTCCAACCATCAACATTTGGGATAAGTTCAACAACTGGATACAAAGACATGCTACTTACATTTGTCTTATTGCACTTATGATTGAGACAACCAAAATTATCATCTTATGTGTATGTCTTGTACAGACTATAATGCAAGACGGTATTCCAGGTGCACAGGCACTTACATACCTTGTATGTTGCACAGCTAAGCATCATGCTGAAAAGATTGCAAAAAGAAGTCAAAGGCTCCAAAAGAGAAAAGAATCTGAAGATGTACCCTTATCACCAATAGCTGAGGAAGAATAGAGGATAATTAGTAATTAATAAATGATTTACTATTGTATATGTGTAGTGTACTGATACTACATCCTTAATCATCATTTACCATCTTTTATCATCCTATTAAATACATTCCTCACATTTAAAGATGTTGAATTATAATCAAAAATAATTCAAGGGGCCAGATTTGTAGTGTGTTGCAGGGGTTGCTAATCTTACTTAGTGGATAACCAAAGGGGCCACTGTCTAATGATATTCAACCATGCAAGTGTTATGCAAGGGAACTGTAATTCTACCCTGCACACTGATTCACACTCACTCTACTGGGGACTGTCCATGAGACTAGACAAAGTACAACTTGCTCCACTGCAAACCATCAAAGAGTCACTCTACTGTGGACTTGACTTGGACCAACACCTTCCCAAGAAATATATAGATAAACCTCCCAAATACAGTTTACTGAACCGGCTGTCTGATACAAGAAAAGTAATACAGACATCCCACGTACTTTAGAGCCTGGAGAATAGGCCTAACAGTACAATTGGTGGTAGTTCGGCAAGATTGGTATTTTATTATACCATACTGTGAAGAACTCCGTGTGTTCGGAGGATTGAGAAATAGACAGTAAACAAAGGCACCCTGCTACCATACTGTGAATAAGAACTCTGTGTGTGTTGGAAATATAGAGTAAAGAGAACCAATCCCTCGAAGCCTGGAACCAGTGCAATACAGTGCAGAGTGTAACTGCAGTGCATTCAATAGACCTATGTTGGAAGCATAGTGTGAGAAAATATAATTCCTCTATTGATTGAAAATTTAATCAAATATAGTGGAGTAAAAATCCTCTTTGTTTGAATGTGGTGGAATTTAATTAAATTAAATGTGACTGGAGGCATTGCATGTTAGTCTGACACATCCTGATAATATACAGAATACAGAAAATAGAAAATATAATTGTGTGACAAAGTCAGTTACATTATTGATCATAAGAGGGGCTTAGAACAAAGAAAATTCCGCAAGCAAATCTTAACAGCCCGGGCTGCTGTTGAAAAATTCCTGAAGC
>PVBE010887545.1_pt1 | contig 10203 bp, 14 predicted proteins | sample 1631181 | NCBI WGS metagenome assembly PVBE01 (sample SAMN08397723, study PRJNA350692) | Marine metagenome, whole genome shotgun sequencing project. | isolation source: water | place: Pacific Ocean | collected 2012-04 | reverse complement strand
GCCAATCGGATTGGGCTACGCCTAAGTCTAACTCTTCATCGCCTATCTGCCGTATGATATAGTTCGAACCGCGCGTCGAAGGCGCAGCACGGTATTTCCGCATTATCATAAGTACAGCCTAAACGAGGCTAAAATTACAACACAAGTGCTACTTTTGATTATAATTATCGGATATCCGAAACTAGTCGTCGACGATATTTCCTAAAGATACATCAATGGCAACGGCAAAACGCTCGACAATAGGGTCTAAATCGGCCGATTCTGCGGCAGGTATCGGAGCAGGCGATTAAACACCTCGGACATGATCACAATCTGGAACAAATTTCAGTTAAAAAAATTCTACCAATTGCGGTGGCGAATTTCAGACATTAGGATAGCCCAACTTGAAAATTAAATCCCACCTACAATTGAACGAGAGTCTGGCGGCACCATGGACATTAAAGACTATATTCGCGGTATTCCTGATTTTCCCAAACCGGGAATTTTATTTTACGACATTTCAACTTTACTTTCCCATGCTGACGCTTGGCAGGTAACTATGGGACGTCTGGCCAAGGAGGTCAGCAAGCACCAGCCGGATATCCTTGCCGGTATTGAATCGCGCGGTTTCCTGGTTGCAGCCCCTTTGGCATTGAAACTTGGACTTGGCTTCACCATGGTCCGAAAACAGGGTAAATTACCGGGTCCAACCATTCCATACGAGTACGATCTCGAATACGGCACTGATACTATTGAGATCCAAGCCGACGCCGTCGAAAAAGGCCAGCGGGTCGTCCTGCTGGATGATCTTTTGGCTACCGGAGGGACCATGCAGGCAGCAGCGAAATTAATGCGTCAGGTCGGCGCCAATGTCGTCGGCAGCGCCTGCATTATTGAACTCAGCTTTTTGAAAGGCCGGGACCGACTTGATATGCCATGCTCTACCCTGGTCGCTTACGACGAATAACTGCCGCTGCAGTACGCGAGCGAGCCCCCTGTTTTATCAATCAGACCGGTTCGCTTGATAGTATTTCATGTAATTTTTGTGCCAACTCCTGAATTTTAAACGGCTATTTCAGCAATTCAAACCGCCGATCAGAAACCGTCGGCACCAGGATATCCTGATCGGCGTAACCGGTCATCAAAGGTACTTTCAAATTGCGGCATTTTTCCTTTAACTGCGAGGTAATATCGACGCCGTTCGTGCCATTAGGCAGTACAACATCGGATAACAGCAAATCGACGCTCTGATGAATATCCTCTGACTGTTCCAGTACGCCGGAACCACCGTCACCGTCTATAATTTCGTATCCAAGCTTCACCAAGCTGGCTGTCGTGATTTCGCGGACGTCTGAATCATCCTCAATCACTATTATTTTTGCCGGATCCTTTGAATAGGTTTTCGAGGCCCGGCCTACCTCATCACGCCGCCCGTCGGCATGAATTTCCTCGTGCTCAACACGGTCCTGCCGGATGTCGGAACGGGCACCATATTTAAAGGCGTTACCCCCTTTTGGATGCGGTCATGGTGCGGCACACCCTATTGGTATTGTTTCCCGTGATTACCTTGTGGTTGCCCTCGTTAATAGGCTAGCGGCCCCTGGGGGGCTAAATCAAGCCCGGACCTGACGGCTAAGGGCATCCACCAGTTTCCGGGAATCCGCTATGATTTCATCCGTCGGCTTATTGAGATCGAATTCATAGGCATAAGATTGTTCAACCTGCCACGGGGTTGTGACATAAATTTCCAATAGGTTCCCCTCGGGATCACGGAAATAAAGCGACCAGACGTCACCATGATCTTTGGCCTCCAAATCCCGGATGTTTTCCCCTCCTAATCGAACGGCGATCTCCCGCAATTCATCAATGCTGTCGACCCTGAACGAAGCCTGATGGGTTACACCAAATTCAGCGTCTTCAGGTCGTTCGGTCACTAATATAAACTGGTGCTGAATTTCTACGTCGTTGCCAGGGAAAATGATTTCCGCTTTTTGCTGATCTTCGTTGCGCCGATCGATCGATTTGACGGCAATTACCCGCTGGTAAAAATCCATCATTACATCAACGTCCTCGACGAAGATTCCCATATGCGTCAGCGTTGGTCTGCCATGTTGGACCATAAATGGCCTCCCCTTAAATACTCAAATTAACTCCTTGTTAAGTTTTATGCATTTTTTTATTATTTTGCAATATTTTTTTATTATTTATTTTTTAACAAAATACTGGCATAACAATCGGCCATTTTTTTTACTGGAAACTAACGGTAAAATTATGTTGGAAATACTGGTGCCGACCCAGGCCCCACTATCGGAACAGGCCTATAACGCCCTGAGAATGGATATTCTCAGCGGTGGTATACTGCCTGGTGCACAGTTGAAGTTGGATAAGCTCAACAAGGACTATGGTTTCAGCAGTAGCCCGCTGCGGGAAGCCCTTAACCGGCTTGTTTCCGAGGGGATGGTTACCACGGAAGGTAAACGGGGATTTTTCGCCGCTACGGTATCCAAGAAGGAATTTGAGGATATTTCGCGATTAATGCTTCTCCTGGATGCCATGGCGCTCCAGGAAGCGATTGAAATGGGCGATGACGCCTGGGAAGGGAGTGTTCTATCCGCTTTTCATCAATTGGAGCGGTGTGAGGGCCGTTTGGCATCCGGCATCTCCTATTCGTCCGATGTCGAATGGGCGACACGATACAATAGTTTCTTTGCGGCTCTATTCAGCGCCTGTTCGTCACCGCAGTTGATGCAGATTCGATCCGCCTTGTTTCAACATTCGGAACGCTATCGTTTGATAGCTGCCCGTGCCAAACCGGACAAAAAAAGCAAACTGGGTGAACTCAAAAAACTTATAAACGCCACCGTTGATCGGGAAATGCAAAAGGCCGGGAACATATTAAAAAATCATCTTGAGCAGATGGCAGCACCAGTTATAAAGTACGTATCCCAGATGAAGTAGCGCTCTCGGGTAATGGCCCGCGTAACCTTATTCTCACAACAAATAAATATTTCGAGGGGATCAAATTTTGTTGGAACTCTATCACAACGACATGTCGTCTTGTGCTCAAAAGGTCAGACTCACTCTAGCCGAGAAGGACTTGGAATGGACGAGCCATCATATGAATCTCCGTCGCGGCGACACCCGGACGGATGAATATTTGAAGTTAAATCCCAATGGCGTGGTTCCGACTCTCATAGCAGATGGTGAGGTCATTATCGAATCAACAGTGATTCAGGAATATCTTGACGACACCTTCCTGGAAACACCGCTAAAGCCAAAAGACTCAGTTGCCCGCGCCCGCATGCGGTTGTGGACGAAACAGTTGGATGAAGGCGTACACGCGGCTCTGGGCTCGCTCAGCAATGGCACGGCCTTCCGCTACCAGACGATGGCAGGGCGGTCCGAGGAAGAATTGAAGGAACATATTAATAGGATTCCCGATCCAGCTCGTCGTGAACGCACCATGGACCTAACCCTAAACGGTGTTGATTCCAGTTACTTCGCACCTGCCGCCATGCGGTTCGTTAAACTGTTCTCCGATATGGAGGTGGTACTCCAATCCAACACTTGGTTGGCGGGCGATGAATACACTCTCGCCGATATCGCGTTCACGCCCTATGTGACACGTTTCGATCACCTGCAGTATTTAGGCATCTTGGATAATCTTCCTCGGCTTAGCGATTGGTACGAGAGGATCAAGGCACGGCCCAACTATCAGACAGGTATCAATGATTGGTTGAACGAGAAATATCTACTGTTGATGGCCGAAAAGGGAAAAGAATCCTGGCCGCGGGTAAAGGAAATTATTTCAGGTTCCTGAATCTAAATTCCTTCAATCAGTTTCCCGCGACATTTTCTCTACGATGGTCGGATTTATGATTTAATTCTCTTCTTTCTTCTGGCTGGAAAGGCGAAGAGAATGGAACAGAATCCTTTTTCACCATTGCGGCATATGATGGTTCAGATCATAGCCGCCCATGTTGAAGCGTCACATCTGCTAACCGGTATACAGGAAATCGACTCAAATATATTGGAGGTGATGGCGGCAGTGCCGCGCCACGAATTCGTTCCCGTGGAGTTACGCGCTTATGCCCATGCCGATAGGGCCCTCCCCATCGGCAACGATAAAACAATTTCGCAGCCGTTCATCACCGCATTGATGACAGCCCTGTTAAATTTGACGGCCAAAGACCACGTTCTCGAGATCGGCTTCGCTCTGGGATATCACACCGCATTGCTGAGCCGGCTGGTAGAAAAAATTTATATCGTTGAAATTATCGAAGAGTTGGATAGCGTATCGACCTGCAAATTCTAAAACGTTATTCTTTTTCATGGTGGCGTATCTCCTTTGGTTGGATTGATGTCTTGCAACGACAAATCAACCCGATACGCCGCTTTCTTTCAAATACCCAAAAGGCAGATTTAGTCATAACTCGCCGGGAACTAGCCCCTTGCATGAAATACTAGCAAATCTTAGGGCGGTCTTTGAACCTCCCTAATTTTTTACCCTCGAGATAGTATTCCTTACCCCCTATAGATCTATTCGCATCAAGTCGTGCGCCAGACGCAGAGGGCCGCTGTAATTCTGTTTGATGTCGGCAACCACATTTTCCAATTGATGAGGACCGATGATCTCTTCCGGCATGTGGATACTCATGAATTTCTTAGTAATGGGATTGGTGGTATCGTAGTGACCAAAGTGGGTCGCCACCAGCTCTTTGGGGTTAACTTTAGTGGCCAATTTGCCGAGTTCGACGGGGCTGGTATGTGACCAGGTTCCGACCCCCGCCTTGGCGCGGAATTCAAGCGCCTCTTCGGGAAAGGTGCATTCGTGAATTAAAAGATCAACGCCTTTGGCCAATTCAATAAACCGGTCGCAGGGCGACGTATCGCCGCTGAATGCCACTGACTGGCCATCCACTGTATCCATGCGCAATCCGAAGCAGGGGGAAATTTCCCGCGGAATATGTTCCACATAACAGGCTGTAACCTTGACGTAGTCATCCTCGAACACCAGACCGGGTTCACACACGCGGACATCCGGCCGCAACACGTCGATGTTCTTAACCCGATTTGGATACTGGGCGCGGGCTTCAATGTCTTTGGCGAAGGCGCCGCCCTTAAATAAATGATCGACAAAATGGCGGGTCCCTTCCGGACCTACGACGACAGGCGGTTTTTCTCGGTTACACATCCATGTGCTGATCAGAAAATAAGCGAAATCGGCGATATGGTCATAATGCAGATGAGATAAGAACACCGTATTCACCAGAGTTGGATCTATATAGGCTTTCACCATTTGCAAGGTCGCACCGTGACCACAATCGAACATATAGTTCTGATCCCGGACGGCTATGTGAATGGCGGAATGACCTCGATTAGGGTCTGGAACCGCCGCCCCGGTGCCTAGCATAACGACGCGCATAGTTCCTCCTTTAATTTTCTAGGCGGCTTTGTTGCCGCCTGTTGATTTCAACTGCGAACTGTCAAAACGATTTTTCTGATTGTTCACCGTTAGATTTTCCGTGATCCGAAGACTTTCCTTGCGTAATAGATCGGCGACTTCGGTACGCCTTTTTTTCTGCAGGTGCTCTTTAATGGCGCCGACATATCTTGACGCTACAATGACCTTCATTATCGCGGTTGTCCGTTCGATACTCTGGACTGAGTTTTGCTCGGTTGTCGCCATCAGGAAAATCCATTCTCAACAAATGGAATATTTATATTTTTTTCATGTAACAAAAATTTTAAGCTAAAATACCCAAATTTGTGAATAAAATTTTATATTTTTTCTGCATTATGAAATTAATTCGAATTCGGTGACTGTCACCGAACTAAATTATGACAGCCACTGAATTTCGCGTTCAGACTATTTTTTTCTGATAAATTGTGTCTTGGGGAACAGGGCCGCCTCTTTGAGCCAGTCCGATAACTGCATCATCGGTTTTCGCTCGGCCTTGCCGAACCCTTCGTGCTTCGATTTATTGGGCCAGACATGATCCGAAAACCGAGCCATGCGGGTAATGATGTCTTCTTTGGTAACGTTAATAACCATGAAATCGGTCGACATAGTCAACGGCCCTTGATAGTGCTCGCGCACCTTGGCTTCCATTTCCGGCGCTGTATCGAAATCATTGAAGAAATGGAAGATTACAGCCATGCGCGGGTCGACGGCATCCAGCACCACCGCCGCCTCTTCCGGCGCCGAATGAATGTGGGTGCCGATGGCGCGAGCGGTTCTTTCATCGTATCCCGACCTTTCCATCAATTGCTCAATGGTGTTGAAGGTTTCATGCACGACAACATCGGCGCCCTTGGCATTATCGATGAAGAACTGACTGGGTGTCGTGTCACCCGAATAAACAAATGTCAGACCATTCCATTCCAGTTTCAGGCTAACCGGTCCGTCGAAGAGATGTACCGCAGGGAAACTGGTGATTTTTACACCGTTATGGTCGTAAACCACATGGACTTTGGAATAGTCGAATTCATGGATATTGATTTCCGCCCCGATAGCCGGCAAAGCGCCCACCCGCGTATCCGTATCCCAGGCGTAAGCTTCCTTTTGTTTTTCGGCAAAATGCTTAAAGCCGTATTTCTCCTCCGGCCCGGACGGTCCGTACATTTCCAAAGGTTTTAAGCGTCCTCCGGCCCAACTGCCGACCCACACCTGGGCGAAATCACCGACATGATCAGTGTGCAAATGGGTGGCAAACCAAGCTTTCACATCACCATAAGGAATTTCCAGAGCGGTGAAATTCATCTGGGACCCGAAGCCGTAATCAAAGACGAACTTGTCGCCATTTCCCAATTCAATAAGCCAGGATGCATTGGCCTGTGAGCGACGCAAAAAGGGGCGTCCTGTACCAAGCGCCACAATACGCATTTCGTTTTCACCCAATTCCTCCGTATTGGGGTAATAGTGTTCGGGGTAGTTGCCTCTGGTCGACTGCGTTGAAAACGTCATTAGATTGATCCTTTCTTTTTCCAGTAGCTACTTTTTCTGTTGATCAAAAAATCTGTGAATGGCTCTGCACTCTTCTTTGATAGCGGTCGCCACTTCAATCCGCCGGTCTTCGTCCAGGCGATCCTTGACGGCAACAACGCTAAGCGCACCGAATGGTGCCCCAAGAAAATTTTCTTCAGGCCATGGCGCCGCGACACCATAGACGCCCGAAACTAATCCTGTCGCATGGCCGAAGGCGAAGCCATTTTGTTTGGTGCGGCGGATATTTTCTTCCATCCAATCCCGACCCTGTTCGGCCAGTTGGGGCCGATGAGAGAGTAATAATTCGATCGTCGCGTCCTGTTCCCGTTTCGGCATGGCTGACAGCGCAGCCAACCCGGCCGCACCCAATCCCATGGGACGCCAATCACCTACATTGACCGCCAGTGCTTTGACCATGTAGTCGCCTTCGCACCGGTCGATGCATAAAACATCGATGCCGTCGCATAAGAACAAATAGGCCGTGTCACCGGTTCGGTGAGCCAGTCGGCGGACGGCCCGTCGACCGGCGTCAACGATGTTGGCACGGCTTTGCGACAATTTGTCCAACGAGGGTTGGAACTGGCCCAGAAAATACCGGCGCTGACCCGGCGGCTGCAACAACCAGCCCTCTTGTAACATCGCCTTGCAGAGCCGGTGCACCGTAGGGGGCATGAGAGACGTTTGCTCAGAAATATCTTTGAGACGCGCCCCTGCTGCACCCGCACCCGCCACCGATTTCAAAACTGCGGCGGCCCGTTCAATGGACTGAATTGTGCTTGTCGAGGTCATCGATTTTCACCTGGATCGTAAAGCGACCCATGATCACTATTAAATAATTCCGTAAAATACATTTTTTTTGCGATTTATCCTGGATTTTTCCTCATATTATTCCATATTATGGATTTTTAACCGATGTCACACATTCGATTTCAATATCGAACGCCATTGGCTAGGAACCAACGGTAATAAAGGTGCGAGCTGGTGGATCTTCCAGAAAGAACTCTCCATAGACCTCGCTGACCTTTTCAAAATAACCAGAGTTGGTGCAGTAGACGGTCGCTTTCACGACATTTTCTAGTGTTGTCCCCGTCGCCTCCAGGGCCGCCTTTACATTATTCAAAGATTGCCGGGTTTGCACCTGAATTTCGCCTTTGATCATTTCGCCGATTGCCGGATCGATTGGCGCTAGCCCAGACACAAAAACAAAATCGCCCGCCCGCACGGCCATTGATATAGGCGCCGAAGGTTTGCCGTCCGGTCCCTCAGGGCTTTTGGCGCCGTGAATTTCAATTATTTCCTTTTTCATTTTGAAACCTCCGTTAAATTGTTCGTTCGTGAAACCATACCGTGTAACCTACCGAGACCACCGCAAGAACAAGAGATCATACCAATGCTGAAATTCTCCGCCAACCTCACCATGATGTTCACTCATATCGCAAATCCGCTGGATCGAATACAAGCGGCGGCAGATGCCGGCTTCGGCGCCGTGGAGTTTATCTTTGTATATGACATGCCCATGGAGGAACTCAGCGCAGCAATCGACAAGGCGGCTATGCAATCCTCCATCGTCAATATCGCCGTCGGTGAAGGCATTTCCATGGGGCCGCTAGTTGCCGCAGCACCAGGAAAAGAAGAGGCGTTTCAGGAAAATCTCGAAGCAGCAAAAAAATATTGCCGTCGATTGCAGCCCGTTGGCATGGTGGTACCGGCTTTTACGCCGCCCGAGGGTGTCTCCCAAGCTGATGCTATGCCCGTTTTCAAAGAGAATATGAAACGAGCCGCCGATGAATTAGGGGATATAGGAATTAAAGTCCTCATCGAGGCCCTCAATCCCGGTATCAGGCCCAACTCTATTTTGACCACGACAGAAGACGTGAAAGCCGTATTGGATGAAATCAACCATCCCAATCTGGGTATCGAATATGATGCCTTCCACATGTATGTCACCGAGGGCAACATGATAGAAACGATAGAGCGCCATCTGAATTTAATTGGAAATATTCAAATCGCCGATGCTCCCAACCGGGGCGAACCGGGTTCAGGCGAAATCGATTACGACGCGTTCCTTACCGCCCTGGATCGGATGGGCTATGAAAACTGGGTCGCCTGCGAATACGAACCGACCGGCGAAACGCTGGCAACTTTGGGGTGGATGGACGGATGGAAATAAAAATGGATCAACTGCAGTTTAGTTAATTTTATCGCCATTTCCGAGATTGGCGATAAAAGTCGCCATCAATTTTTGATGGCTGCCATCCATTTTCATATCTTTAAGAATTTTTTCGATTTTCGGCACCAGGGCTTCCTGCGATTTGTGCAACATATGATAAGGGGGCGCCCAGCTTGTCGGCGGGGTAAGAAAGACAACATCCTAAAATTCTGTTTTTTGTATATCTTTGATCATATCAAAACGGCTGAGAACCAATATCTCTACCCGGTCACCCTTCAGAATTTTTAAGGCTGAATCGATATTTGCAGCAGAAATATGCTTCTGATCTTTGATCCGATTCTGAATTGAATAGTAGCCTATCACTGTCGCGGCCGAATATTGTTTAACCGTTTTCCAGCCTTTAACCAGGACATCGGTCTTTTTAGCAGAAATTACCGCGTCCAGATGCAGCAGGCTTTCGGAAACTATCCGCAAATTTGTGTATTTTTCCAAAACCCGCCTGAGGGGACGATTTTGCCATATGAAACACCATTGTTGGCGTCGGCGATCGCCCGATTTCCCGGAAAGTGGCGGACACCGATTTCCAGGTTCAGTTTCTCGCAGGCTTCGCGAAGGGATGATTTCACCAAGTTTTCCGGCTTAGGAATCGGTCCAGGCGGTAAGGTTTAAAACAGACTGAGTCGGCGAAATTGTGGACAACAGCAGTAATACCGAACAAAACACTATGGCAGCGAGGCTGATTTTTTTTAAGATGCCGGATATCATCGTTCTCATTACCCGTCACTCCCATACTCTTTGAACAAGGGATAATGGAAAATGATATCAGGCTCTTCCAATTGCACCATCAAGGAGCGGATATGACCCGATCAAATTCAACACCAATGATTTCATAAGAGCGCTGGATTCATCGAGTTCGATTTGAAACACAACTTGTGGCACGATAAAGCAGACAACGTCACCTTTTGCTGCAGCGGTCGCAGTCCGAGGCTTGTCACTGATCAGCGCCATTATGCCGAAAAGATGTCCCGCTTTATTTCACCAAGTACGTTCTTTTCGCCGTCACGAT
>PVBE010329074.1_pt1 | contig 10203 bp, 6 predicted proteins | sample 1631181 | NCBI WGS metagenome assembly PVBE01 (sample SAMN08397723, study PRJNA350692) | Marine metagenome, whole genome shotgun sequencing project. | isolation source: water | place: Pacific Ocean | collected 2012-04 | reverse complement strand
CATGGGCCGCGTCGAACAAGTCGCGCCGCTCACGATGGGCTGGTGTTTGAACTGTCACCGGACAGGTGGCGAGCCCACGCCACCCGGTGGGCCAACGCCTCCCCCGGTCGTCACCCACCTCACAGATTGCACGACATGCCATCACTAGCCCACATCTCTGACCGACCACCGACTGCGGCTTGGGGGTCCCCAACGACGCCGCAGCGTGCGCCTTCCTGTGATTTGGTCGTAGGCCAGCGACGCGTTCACTCGCCCGTTCGCACCACAGCCCTACGCCGGGCACGTCTCGGTGCTTCGCTCGGCGTTGAGGGGGAGTGCTCGCTGAACGGTCATCAGACGGCTGCCTTGGTCCGGCCAAGTACCGCACATGCCTGCAACACAGCCCACTACCTGCCGGGAGAGTGTTGATGTCAGCTAGCGACAGAGACCACACCACCAAGGGCATCCTCGACCGCCGGGCCTTCCTCGCCTCACTCGGGGTCGGGGCCGCAGGCACCCTGGCTGCGTGCCAGCAGTTGCCGGTCCGGCACGCGTTGCCGTTCCTGCTCCCGTCCGAGGCCGTGACCCCGGGAGTCTCCGTTCCCTACGCGAGCACGTGCACTGCCTGTCCTGCAGCGTGTGGGCTCATGGTGACCGTACGAGACGGTCGACCGATCAAGCTGGAGGGGCACCCGCAGCATCCAGTGTCGGCTGGGGGGCTATGCGCTCTCGGTCAAGCGCACATCCGGGAACTCTACCACTCAGAGCGCTACGTGGGCCCCTTGGTCGATGGAGCCGAGGCGACCTGGGTCCAGGTGGACGCCGAGGTGAAGGCCGGCCTCGCCCGGCTTGGTTCCAAGAAGCTCGCCATCCTCTCGCCCCCAGTCACCAGCCCGACAGCCCGGCGGGCTCTAGAGGCCTTCGCCCATGCCCGGGGCGGAGTGCTCACGGAGTACGACGCCCGGCCCGCTGCTCCGTCCGCGGCGCTGGAGGCCTGGGAATTGGTGACTGGTCGGGCGTTGTTGCCGACCATCGACTTCTCGCGAGCCAACGTCGTGGTGTCCCTGGGGGCCGACTTCCTGGGTACGGGCCCGGAGGTCGTGGCGCACACGGCTGGTTACGCCGCGCGTCGACGCGCTCACGCCAGCAGCGGCCCACTTCGACACGTTCAGGTAGAGGGGGCCCTGTCGCTGACGGGCGCGGCCGCCGATGAGCGTACAGCGGTGTCGGCCCACGACCAGCGCAACCTTGCGCTGCATCTCTTGAAGCGGCTCAGCCCCGGCGCCGCGCTCCCTGCGAACCTCCCACCTCTGTCGGACACTGGGCTCGTCGACCGTCTGGCGTCGCTGCTTGGTGGCAACCGACGCCGAAGTGTCGTCGTCTCCGGCTCGGACGATCTGGGTGAGCAGGTGGCCGTGGCGCTCATCAACGAGAAGCTGGGCAACATCGGCACGACATTGAGCACCGCGCGCCCCTCACTGGTGACCCGCGGCCTCGACCGGGAGCTCCTGGCGCTCGAGGCGGCGCTGTTCAACGGCCAGATCGGCGCGCTCTTCATCATGCCCGGGATCGACCCCGTGCGGCAGCTCCCTCATGGAGCGCAGTGGGCGGAGGCCCTCAAGGCCCTACCCTTGGCGGTCACGCTGACGGACCACGCGACCACCACGGCCGCGTCATGCCGCATCGTGGCGGCCTCTCATCATGGGCTGGAGATGTGGGGCGACGCCATGCCGCAGCCGGGGGTGTTGAGCGTGGTTCAGCCGACGATAAGGCCGTTGCTGAACACACAACACCCGATCGCTGCGATGCTGCGCTGGTCCGGGACGGGTTCGGGGCCCTACTTGGAGCACCTGAAGCAGAGCTGGAAGACCGGCGCCCTGGCCACGGCCAGTGACTTCGACGGTGCCTGGAACGCTGCTGTCTCCTCGGGGCTTGCGCCGTCGCGGGCCGCCGTTTCTGGGGCGCTCGCGGCACCGAAACCGCGAAACGCGGCTGGGCTGCAGGCGGCGTTGGCCGCCACGGCGGGCCGCGCTGGTAGTGAGCTCACGGTCGAGCTCATCGCCGAGGTCGGCACAGGGGATGGCTGTCACAGCCACAACGCCTGGCTGCGCGAGCTCCCCGACCCCCTCACACGAGTGGCCTGGGAGCCAGTCGTTCGGATCTCGCCGGCGACGGGGGCTCAGCTGGGCGTGGCCAATGGCGATGTGCTCAAGGTGACGGTCGGCGAGGGGTCGGTGACGATGGCGGCGCGGCTCATGCCCGGGATGCACCCCGGCGTGCTCGGCGTGCCTGTCGGGTTTGCGGCGGCCAATGGCTACGCGCTGGCGACGGTCGATTCTGGTCGGCTCCGCACCTCGGGGCTCGTGGCCCAAGCGTCGGCGACGGGGGAGCATGTGACGCTGCCCGCCATACAGATCCACGACAGCTCGGAGGGGCGCCCGATCGTCCACCAGCTCCCCTCCTATGATTCGCATGTCGAGACCGTTCACCACGGGCCGCATCACAACCTCTGGGACCACGACGAGGCCCCGCCACTTCAGTGGCATATGGTGGTGGACTTGGACGCGTGCACCGGCTGTGGCGCATGCGTGGTCTCGTGTCAGGCGGAGAATAACATCCCGGTGGTAGGCCCTGAAGAGATCGCCCGCCATCGCGACATGCACTGGCTGCGCATCGACCGCTACTTCCAGGGGACAGACGCAGACCCGGACGTCGTCTTCGAGCCGATGCTGTGTCAGCAATGCGGCCACGCACCGTGCGAGACGGTCTGCCCTGCGTTGGCGACGTCGAGATCGACCGACGGCCTGAACATGCAGGTCTACAGTCGCTGCGTGGGCACTCGGTACTGCGCCAACAACTGCCCGTACAAGATGCGGCGCTTCAACTGGTTCGAATACGACCGTGGGGAAGCGCTCGATCGGATGGTGCTCAACCCAGACGTCGTCGTGCGTGAACGCGGGATCATGGAGAAGTGCACGTTCTGTGTTCAGCGGATTCAGGCGAGCCGGATCGCATCCGAGGGTGGGCCAGAGTCAGCCAACGTGGAGATGGCGTGCCAGCAGAGCTGTCCGGCTCGCGCGATCACGTTCGGTAACTCGTCGGATCCGACGAGTTCGGTGAGCCGTGCACGAGCGGGGGGACGAGCGTTTCAAGTTTTGGCAGACCTCGGGGTCGAGCCGTCGGTGACATACCTGGCGCGGGTACGCTCGCGCGAGGGGGAATAGGCGTGACGATACACTTGCCATCCGAACCGCTCGTGGTGAGCGATTCGGACTATACCGGGCTCACGCGAGACATTGCCGGCCCGCTCGAACGGAGCGCGACCTCAAGTTGGTGGATCGTCTTCCTGTTCGCGCTGAGCATGCTGCTGCTGGGCGTCGCTCTCGTCGGCTATACGATCGCCACGGGGATCGGCGTCTGGGGGCTGAACCGTACCGTCGGATGGGGCTTCGCCATCACGAACTTCGTGTTCTGGGTAGGCATCGGCCACGCAGGGACGCTCATCAGCGCCATCCTGCTCTTGCTGCGTCAGAGGTGGCGGACGTCAATCGCTCGGTCGGCCGAGGCGATGACCATCTTCGCGGTGATGTGCGCGGGGATCTTCCCCATCATCCACATGGGCCGGCCCTGGCTCGCCTACTGGATGCTGCCTTATGTGAACTCGCGCGGTCCGTTGTGGGTGAACTTCCGTTCGCCGCTCCTGTGGGACGTCTTCGCCATCAGCACCTACTTCACCATCTCGCTGCTCTTCTGGTACGTCGGGATGATCCCGGATTTCGGGACGCTCCGTGACCGCGCCAAAGGTTGGCGCAAGCGCGTGTATGCATGGCTGAGCCTCGGCTGGAATGGCTCGACCCGCAATTGGCAGCGCTACGACAAGGCGTGCCTCATCCTGGCGGGGCTGGCGACGCCGCTGGTGGTCTCGGTGCACACGGTCGTGTCCTTCGACTTCGCCACGAGCGTCATCCCTGGCTGGCATACGACCATCTTCCCCCCGTACTTCGTGGCCGGCGCGATCTTCAGCGGCTTCGCGATGGTGATGACGCTGCTCATCATCGTCCGCAAGGTGATGAACCTCGAGCACATGATCACGGCGAAGCACTTGGATAACATGGCCAAGGTGCTGGTCTTCACGGGGCTCCTCGTCGGGCTCGCGTACACGACCGAGCTCTTCATGGCCTGGTACTCGGGCAACCCATACGAGCGCTTCACCTTCATGAACCGCGCGTTTGGACCCTATGCGTGGGCCTATTGGCTGATGTTCAGCTGTAACGTCTTCGTCCCGCAGCTCTTCTGGTTCAAGAGGATGCGCCGGAGCATCCCGGTGCTCTTCGTCGCCTCGTTGCTGGTCAACGTGGGCATGTGGTTCGAGCGCTTCAACATCGTGGTGACGTCACTGCACCGCGACTTCTTGCCTGCCTCGTGGTCACACTATGTGCCCTCATCAGTCGAGGTAGGCATCTTCCTCGGGAGCTTCGGGCTCTTCTTTACGTGTTTCCTGCTCTTCGTACGCTTCGCGCCCGTCATCGCGATCCACGAGGTCAAGCACACCCTGTGTGAGCAGCGGGAGGAGGAGCATCATGGGCTCAGCTGAGACGAGGCGTTATCACGTGGTCGTCTTCGACGATCCGGAGGTGGCCCTGGCCGGTGTTGTCGGACTGCGTGAGGCGGGCTTCGTCATCGATGATGTCCATACCCCCTTCCCGGTCCACGGCATGCCAAAGGCGATGGGCCTGTGCGACACGCGGCTGGCTTATGCACCGCTGGTGGGTGGATGCCTCGGCCTCAGCCTCGCCGTGTGGCTACAGACCTGGACCCACTCCGTCAGCTGGCCACTGAACGTCGGCGGCAAGACGATGACGGCGATCCCCGCCATCGTGCCGGTGAGCTTCGAGCTGACTGTCCTGCTCGCCGGGATCGCGACGGTCGCGGCGCTGCTCATAGCGTGCCGTCTGCGCCCCAAGGGGCAGATACCTGCCTCACAACCTCACCCCCGCGTCAACGACGACCGCTTCGTGGTGGTCGTCACCGAGCACGATGGCTCATTCGAGATGGCGCATTTTCGCGATCTCGCAGAGAAGCTCGGCTCGGTCGAGTTGCGCGAATCCTGGAGGGTCACCTGATGTGTCGGGGGATTTGTACGACCGTCGCTGTCTTGGCAGCGGCGTCCCTGTTCGGTTGCCACGCCAGCGGGGACCAGCCCGGCTATGTCGTGACGCCCGGAATGGTCACCTCGGTCCCATGGGATCCGTACGAGCCAAACGAGCTAACCGGCTCGGGGCAAACCTTGATGCACCCACCGACGGGCACACTGCCATACGGAGCCTCACCGCACAGGTACGGTGTGTCACCTGCGGAGACGCAGCGAGCTGGGCGCGAGCTGCACAGCCAGTCACCTGCGACGCCGGCTGCGCTGGCACGAGGCAAGTGGGTCTACGAAACCTACTGCAGCGTGTGTCACGGTGACGGTGGACAGGGCGACGGCTCAGTGGTCGGGCCCGGCCGTTTCCCGAACCCGGCGAGCCTGGTGGCGCAGCACGCCAAGGACCTCGCCGACGGGGCCATTTATCACATCATCACGGTGGGACAGGGGTTGATGCCGTCACACGCCGTCCAGGTCACACCGGCAGATCGCTGGCACGCCGTTCGGTACGTCCGCAAACTCCAGGCTGCGTCTACCGGGGGAGGACAGCCATGAGTACTGCCACGCCGGCGCTCGAGGCAACCAGTACGCGCCAGAGTCAGGCCTTTATCGGCGTCGCAATCGTTGGAGCAGGTGTGTTGAGCGTCGGAGCGCTCATCATGCCTCGCCAGGTGCTGTCAGAGGCGCTGGCTGCGGCCGTGTTTGCCGTGACGATGCCATTGGGCGTAGCTCTCTTCGCCGCCATCTGTGTCGCGGTCGGTGCACGCTGGTGGCACCCGCTCCACGAGATCTTCGAGGAGGCCGCGAGCTTGATCTTCGTCCCGGCTCTCGCGGTCGCGGCGGTGTTGCTCGTCGGGGCTGGCGTGATCTACCCGTGGATGGACCCGGAGGTGGCCGCTACACACCTCGTTCACGCCAAGCACGCGTGGCTCAACTTACCCTTGTTCCTGAGCCGCGCGCTCATCGTCCTCTTCATCTGGATCGTGATGTCCCGAAGGCTCACCAAGGCCATCTCGCGGGCCTTCGCAGCCCCCTCGCCGAAGGCCACCAAGACGATGGCGAGGACGGCCGTCGTGTTCGCCATCCTCTTTGCGCTGACCATCTCGGTGGCCTGGTGGGACTGGCTCATGTCGCTCGAGCCCGAGTGGTTCAGCACCATGCAGGGGGTCTATGGCTTCTCGAGCACGCTGCTGGGTGGTGTCGCCCTGGTGACGCTCCTCGCGCTCTCCAAGGAGCGCCGCGGGACGTTCAACCTCACGGACGCTCAGGCCCACGACCTTGGCAAGATGCTCTTCGCGTTCAGCTTCTTCTGGGGCTACATCTGGTTTTGCCAGTTCATGCTCATTTGGTACGCCAACATCCCCGAGGAGGGGGGCTGGTTCATCCACCGCCTGGGTGGTGGGTGGACCCCCTACTTCCTGCTCAACGGCGGCCTCAGCTTTGCCGTTCCTTTTGTCATGTTGCTCAGCGCAGCAGCCAAGAAGAGCCGCCCCCGGCTCTGGTTGGCGGCCTGGGTGGCCCTCGCTGGCCGCGCGATGGACATCTGGATGAGCGTGGCCCCTTCACTGGACTCTGAGCCGAAGCCACCTGTCTTCTGGCTGGCCACCTTGGGGCTCATCGTAGCCGGGACAGTGTTCTTGGAGACATGGCGTCGCAGGAGGGCCTGAGGATTTGTGGTCCGCCCCGATCCTTGGATGGCAGGCCGCCATCCCCTTTCCAAGGAACACTCGCCCCCCGAGCCATTGAGCGGACCTGAACCCGCAAATGGAGGAATTCGATGACCGACCGCCGAAGGGCAGTCCGTACTCTGACCGCTAGCACGGTTGCGTTCACTCTTTGCTTCGCCGTTTGGATGATGAACGGTGTGCTGATCACGTTCCTGGTCGATAGTGGCGTCTACAATTTCACCAGAATCGAGATGGGATGGCTGATCGGCATCCCCGTGCTGACGGGCTCGATCTGCCGGCTGCCTGGCGGCATGCTGGCCGACCGCTTCGGTGGCCGCCCCGTGTTCACTATCTTGATGCTCCTCACGGCCGGCGCGGCCATGCTGAGCAGCTATGCCGACGGTTTCTGGGGCTTCCTGGCGGGCGGCCTGGGCTTCGGGTTGGCGGGGGCCGGCTTCGCCGTGGGGGTCGCCTTTACGTCTGTCTGGTTCCCCAAGCACCAGCAGGGCACGGCGCTCGGCATTTTTGGGGTCGGTAACGCCGGCGCGGCGATCACCGCCCTGGGTGCCCCCCCCTTGCTGGAGATGCTGACAGAGCAGGGCGCAAACCTCGAGGGCTGGCGCGCGCTGCCGCGCATCTACGCGCTGGTCATGGTCGTCGTGGCGGCGCTCTTCTGGGCGGTGACCACGAACAAGAGACCTCAAGAGGGTGTGCACCGCTCACTGGCCGAGCGGTTGACGCCGCTGAAGGAGGTGCGCATCTGGCGCTTCGGGCTTTACTACTTCCTCGTCTTCGGGGGGTTCGTCGCCCTGGCTCAGTGGTTGATTCCGTACTACGTCAACGTCTATGGCGTATCCGTCGTCACGGCGGGCGTGTTGACCTCCATCTTCTCCCTCCCGTCCGGGCTCATACGGGCCCTCGGTGGGTGGCTCTCCGACAAGCTTGGCGCTCGGGTGGTGATGTACTGGGTCCTCGGTGGGTGTGTGGCCTTCAGCGCTGCGCTGATCGTACCCAGGATGGACATCTACTCCCCTGGCCAAGGCGTCATGGCCGTGCGGGATGGCACGGTCACGGCTGTCGAGGACGACTACATCACCGTCGACGGCCTCCGCTACGAGTTCGAGGCGATGTCCGAAGATGGTCCCCAACGGGAAGGCACGCTGGTCTGGCCCAGCGCGACCTTCGGCCAAACTCCAGTGGTGAAGGTGGGCGAGGCTGTCGAGAAGAAGCAGCTGCTCGCTCGAGGGACCACCCACATCTACTTTCAGGCGAACATCTGGGTGTTCACGTTCTTTGTGGTCGCCATCGGCATCCTGATGGGCATCGGCAAGGCGGCCGTCTACAAGCACATCCCCGAATACTACCCTGATGACGTGGGTGCCGTGGGGGGGCTCGTCGGCGTCTTGGGGGGGCTCGGGGGGTTCGTGTGTCCGATTCTCTTCAGCTACCTGCTGTCGAGCACTGGGATCTGGACCACCACGTGGCTCTTCTTCGTGTTCCTGTCCACCATTTGCCTGACCTGGATGCACGTCACGATTCGCAAGATGACGGTGCGCCACTCACCTGCGCTGGCCTACCGAATCGAGGCCCCAGGCAGGTGACCCCTGGCGTGTGGGACGGATTGCGCTCCGCGACACCAGGTCTGAATGGCCTCACCGAGCCGACCCCCGAGCACAGGAGAGGGTCGACTCTGGTTCGGCGCCGGGCCTTGTCAGCGAAATCCGAGGACGCGAATTCGGAGGTCGTGAGGACGTATGCCGCTTCAACCTCGCACCTGTTCGCCTGCCCGGCGTCAGTTGCGGTAGGTGAAGGTGAAATTCGTCATCACATAGCCGCCGACCTCGACACTGTTGCCCGCCTGCCATGGCCCAGGGATATAGGTCCACACGCCGCCGACGAGCGCGAACCCCTCGATGGGCCGCCACGCCGTGTTGAAGTCGAGTTCAACGCCGTGGAAGCGGTCGCTTGCAACCTGAGGGTTGACCGAGGCGAAGAGGTGAGCGTCGACCGAGAGCGAGAGCGTCTTCAGGGGCTTCATGCCGATGGTGACCAGCCCGTCGATAAGCCCCTCTCCGCTCGTATGCACTGGCAGAGCCAAGTAGCGGTCCATATGCCCGTAGAACTTGTGGTTCGTGGCGTAGAGGGTGTCGAAGCTGCCCACCTCATCGTCATCGGGGTCCTCGTCTCCGGAGACGATGTCGAGACCACCTCCCACCTTGAGGTGCCCCAGCTCCGGGAGGATAACGCCGGCGCGCACCCCGACCAGGTAGGCCAGGATCGAGAGGGGCCCCCTGGTCCCCGCCTGTCCGTATGCTTCACCCTCGTAATAGAGGCTGCCCCAACTCCCCTTGCCGTAGGCACCGAAGGTGGCCAGCGTCTCCTCCATCGCCCCGTCGTGGCGAATGATCAACAAGCCGTCGAGGGTCAGGGCTTTGTCCCAGCGGGGTCCACCACGCAGGGCGATGAGATGTGTGTCTTCGCTGCGCGTCGCCGGCTCAGCCCCCCCGATGGCGGCCACCACATGGCTCTCCCCGTCGTCGCCGGTCACGCTCACTTGAGTCGTCACGTCATCGGCGATGGGGCGGTCGAGCAGCAAGCTGTAGAACACCTCTGCCCCGAAGGCGCCAGTGTCGAAGCGGAGGCGGACCGCGTCGAAAGAGCGCCCCTGATGTGCCCAGCCAACTGCACCGATGAGACGTTGACCGTTCCAGGCGATCTCCTGTCGCCCGACCCGTAGGTTCAAGCCATAAGGAGCGATAACTTCACCGTATGCCTGATGCACGTCAAAGTCGTTCGCGGAGGCGTCGAAGAGGGTGCCCTCCTTGTAGGTGTTGGCCTTGTGCTCGGAGCCCCACGAGCGGACGTCCTGGAACTCGATGTGGGCACCGATGACACCGTAGCTGCCAAACACACCCAGGCGTGCACGGTTACCGATCGCTGCGGTCCCTGAGGGCGCATCCGTAAAATCGCCATCAGGCAAGAACTCAAAGCGAGCCCGTTCCTGAAGGTGGAAACCAAACCTCGGCTCCAACCCTTCGTCGGAGGGAGGGGTGGGTGAGACGGCGGTCTGCGGCTGTTCGGAGCCCTCGACGGTGGACGCAGCCTCGGGTGTCGGCACCTGAAGCTTCGGGGTGTTCACCGAATCAGCAGACGCCTCATGGGCGAAACCGACGGTGGGGACGAGCGTGGCGAACCACACCGCCAGGCTCACCGTCAGTCGAATCGTGGTGGTGCTCTTGATCATGAAGAAAAGGCATTGCAGGAATCTAACCAATTGTCCCACCCAACGAGGAGCCTTTGTCGGCCCCCCCCCCCAATACATCCCGGATATACCCCGATACATATTTGGGCTGAAGGGCAAAAGAATATTTTTCAAGCTTTTGGCCCCGAAGAGCAAACTAAAACAACGTTTTG
>PVBE011818963.1_pt1 | contig 10205 bp, 7 predicted proteins | sample 1631181 | NCBI WGS metagenome assembly PVBE01 (sample SAMN08397723, study PRJNA350692) | Marine metagenome, whole genome shotgun sequencing project. | isolation source: water | place: Pacific Ocean | collected 2012-04 | reverse complement strand
GAGGAGCTCATTCAAAAATCGTTCAGCACAGTGAGGAAATTGCTTTCTTTAAAGGACAGGAATGGGAGAAGAATAAAGTCAACCACGATTACAAAAAGTATAACCGCAAATACAAAGGTGGTCGCGATGCCAAGGATCGTGGCTGGGCCATTCAGCGGGTGTCGTAGGTTTCAATCCGTTCTTTCTATCCACACCTTGTCATGAAGATTCCAAAAGCCAAATAGAGTCTGTTCGGCATCAACCGATCCCTACTCCCGATACTCCGGCAATTCAACAAAGAATGTGGTTCCTACATCCACTTCAGATTCAAACCAAATGTCGCCATGAGCCGTTTCAATAATCTGCCGGGTGATAGCCAAACCAAGGCCCATCCCAGAGCCTTTGGTGGTGAAATTCGGGACAAAAACAGATTTCCGTTTATCGTCTGAAATACCTTCCCCATTATCGGCTACAGAAACCAGGAAAGTGCCTTTTTTGCGTTCAATAGCCACCCTGATAACGCCTTCCTTTTCATCGGGTATGGCCTGAACCCCATTTTTAATCAGGTTATTGAAAGCACGCATCACTTGATTTCGGTCGGCATAAACCATGTATTCAAACTCGGGCATATCGAAAACAATCTCCACAGTTTCTTCTTCCTGGAAGAGCGTTACCACATTGGCAATGGTGTCTTTTAAATTGAAGACTTCATTATTGGCCCTTGGCATTTGCGCAAACGAAGAAAAGGCTGTAGCAATCTGAGCCAGGTTATCAATTTGTTCTATCAACGTTTTGGTTACCCGTTTCACATGCACTTCCATGTCGGGCCGTTTATCTTCCATCATCCGTTGCAATTGCTGAATGTTCAGCTTCATGGGCGTCAACGGGTTTTTAATCTCATGCGCAATTTGTTTGGCCATTTCGCGCCAGGCACTTTCACGTTCGCTTTTAGCCAATTTATGCGCACTGCTTTCCAGCTCATTGATCATTTTATTGTATTCCGCCACCAACATGCCCACCTCATCGTTACTGTTCCATTCTATGGGTTCATTGGTTTTTCCCAACTGTACAGCGCGAAGCTTTCTACTGATAACGCTTAGCGATCGGGTAATGCTGTTGGAAAGCAGAAATGCAATCAACCCACCACAAACCAGCAACAGCACGTACACATTTATGAGCGTAACCAGGAACAATGAAATTTCTTTCTTCAGGTTTTTCTCTTTGGCGAAATAGGGTAGGTTCAGGTAGGCAATAGTTTCGGCATCATCGTTTTTCACAGGTACATAAATAGACAGGTAGTTGAGGGTTCCAATGGCTTCATTCAGAATAACCTGGGGTTGGTCGAAATGCAAAAGGTTGAACCACGCTTCGGGATTAATCTTCCTGGAAATAAGCCCCTTATCAAAAATGCCGGGCTGAGAGCTTAGAATCAAATCGCCTTGCAGATCATAGATATTGATGTCCATTCGGTGAATGTCACTAAGCGCTCCAATTTCATTCGACAAAAGTCCTTTCAGAATTCGATTAATGTTCCTTCCGCTCTTTCTTAATTCTTCACTTTCCTGAACCAGGTATTCGGTGGCCGAAAGCACGGCTTTCTCTTTCCTGATCAACCTTGATTTATGGTAGCTGTCATACTGATCGGTAAAATGTTTGATGGTTACGCCACCAATAATTGCAAGCGGAAGAAAGATGATAAACAGCATGGAATACTGAATCCTGCTACGGAGGGAGAGATCAAAAATTTCATCGAGATAATCGCGATTGGCTGCAGTTTTAACACCAATTCGAATCACCGCCACCGCAGCTATGAAAACATAAAACAGGCAGAAAAGGTAAGAGAAAAGCGAAAGGGGTTCCAACCAGTTCGACTTCTTCAAACTTACCACCACCTTCTTGTCAGCGGCAGGTCTATAAACCAAATGAGAAAATCCACCTTCGCTGAAAAAGTCGTACTCCTCAAATTCTCCCGGCAGATTGGCGGCCATGGAATGCAACTGATCGCCTTTCTGACTGATGAGGTTGCCGCGCACATAAACCGAGTAGTCGTATTTCTCGAACTCTTCCAGCGGTTTAATCCGCTCTTCCAACAGCAATTCGGGATAGACATTTCCACCACTGAAAATCTTTGGAGCTAACTCAACTATCAGTACACCAATATCCCGCCCTTCATCCATGATCGGCAGGTTGGCTATGTACGCATAACTGCCCGAAGGTTTCGAAATGTAAAACAGGAAATCGCTCGAGGTTTCATGCGCATACTGCATCAAATCATCATTGATATACTCTTCGTAGAAAGGATCTTTCGATTTGAAGATGATGCGCTCTTTGTCGAGCGTGATGAAACGCAGTTCGTATTTGGTGAAATAACCACTGAAATAATAATAGCGAAGGCGATCGGCAATAGCCTGGTAAGGAATGTATGGATTTATGAAATACTGCTTAATCAAAGGATCGGTGAACAGTTTTCCCTGTATGTCCTGGAATAAATATTCTGTAATGGCTTCCCGCTCTTTGGCCAACTGGTGTGCAAAGACCTTTCGGTTTTCGTTTTCACGTTGGGTGTTAAAATAATAGAGTGATGCTGCCGAAAACAGTGTAAACAAGAACAGGATGGTAATAAGATTGGTAAATACTGTAAGATCCAACTGGCGCTTCACCATGCGACTAAGCATCACAATGTAAAGTGCTGTCCATGCCAGGGAAATGACATTCAACACGGTGGCATCATAAAATGTAAAGAAGAAAACCCCTGCCAACACCAGTGTTCCAAAAAGGGCGATCAGTTTTTGTTTGAAGGGCAACTCCAATTCATCGAGCAGCTGAATGATTTTTTGGGAAAAGATGAAGTAGGCCAGGAGAATCAACCCCAGGCTCAGCAGGCCAATGAAGCTGTACCTGTCGAGGCTAAGGAAATTGTTGACATCGAAGGAAATCTGGGAATCGATGACCAGGCTCTGGAACATAGACAAGATGAGCCGTGGCAATAAGGTCAACACCAGGGTTCCTGCCAGAACCAATAACCACCTAAGGTTTGATGATAGCGATTTCGAAAAGTGAAATGCGGTGCGCCTGGCAAAAACCCAAACCAGCCAAAGCGTTAGCAAAACGTTTATCAGCAGATCGCCCAACGAGTTGTTATAAACCGAGGAAGCAAAATACTGAGGATCGAAAAAGGAGATGTTGATTTTCTCATCCGGATAACCGAACAGGATAGTGAGGTATCGAATTCCGAGAACCAATAGCACCAGTCCCAAAAAGCCCCAGGCCGGGCCAAACCGGTTAGAAACAGTCAAAGCCAGTCGATGGAGGTAAACAAACAACACCAACAAAGCCAGCATTTGAATGATGAAACTAAAGTAATTGGGATCAGCTGATCGCTTTTCTTCACTGGCCAACAGGTAGAATAGCGGATCGCCTGAAGAGGATTTCACCACGTAACCCTGTTCCAGCGGTGCACGTGATACTTCAATATTTGCCGGGACCAACAAATCCGGATTCAACTGGCTTTTCAGATATTCATTTTCTATGCTGAATTTGTGCTGCAACGACACCAGGCCAACCCAGGTTTGAGAGGACAACCCATCATTGAACGACTTCTTAAAAGTGACTGCATCACCATTCCTAAGTTCTGCAAAATGTTCACCATCGGGCCAGCCGGTAATGGTGTTGAAAGGCAGTTGGGCATTGCTGGTCCAAAATTTCAGTGAATCGTTTTGAAAAACCAATAATTCAAATGGCTTTTTCTTCAAGTCATTCCATGTTGTTATAGAAACACCATGATGGTTGAGGTTTCCGGCAGATCGTAAATTATTCACCAACTCATTGAATTCATCATGGGCAGTTCCAAGTTGAGTTTCTGTTTGTTCTGCCAGGAAAGACAGATCATTCAGGGCAGTATGCCGCCTGTCGATCAACCAACCTGCAATGAAAATGAGCAGGGCGACCACGAGCAATCCATTCTTCCTAAGTGTTTCCGGGTTCAACTAAATCTGCTTTGTTGAATGAAATTGATGGTTCTGGGTTAATGTTGAAAGGCTCAATTAGTTAAAGCGAATGGCCTTTATGGGTGAAATCCTGCCAACGAGCATGGCAGGAAAAATAAGTATGAACATGCAAACAGCCAAAGTTCCCAAATTTATCAAAACGATTGGCCATAGCTGAATATCAACGGGTGCTACCGAAAGATAGTATGAGTCTTCGGGCAAGCGAATAATTTCGAACCACTTTTGGACAAGGCAAACACCAATTCCAAGCAGATTACCCACCAGCAAGCCTAACAGAACAATATAACCTGCATTGAACAGAAAGATTTTTTTCAGCGTGGCACCTGTTGCCCCAAGCGCTTTCAAAATACCAATCATATTTGTTCGATCCAGAATGAGGATCAGAAGCGTACTGATCATATTGATTATGGCCACAACCACCATCAACACTAGGATGACAACTTCATTCATACTTTGCAGCGCCAGCCAATCGAAAATATTCGGAAAAATCTGTCGCAAGGTTTGGGCATTCATATCAGGCCCCAGATGGTTGAAATAGATTTGCTGGTTTACGCTATCCATCTCGTTGATATCGTTCACAAAAACCTCGTAGCCGCCATACTCGTTTTCTTCCCAATTGTTTAAATACTGAATGTGGCGGATGTCAACCAGCGCATAAAACTTGTCGAATTCCAACAAACCAGATTTGTAGATGCCTTGAATTTTCAATTTCCGGTATTTGGGTGGTGAATTGCTTTGAATCAGGTAGATCAGCACATCGTCCCCTACTGCCAGGTTTAAACGCTGTGCCGTAAAATGCGAAATCACAATGTTGTTTTCCTTTTTTTCAGAATAAGAAAACGATTGCCCCGAAACCATATATTTTTCAAAAAACTTCCAATTGAAATCCTGCCCAACTCCTTTAAGAACAATTCCCTCAATATCGGTAGCAGTTTTGATGATTCCAGCTTTATGGGCAAAACTCTGAGCATGTTTCACACCATCAATGTCTGAAATGGACTTCAACAATTCGGCATCGTGTTTGATAGGGTTTTCTTCGAGGCCACTGCCCAATTCAAATTGTGTCAGGTGAATGTGCCCCCAAAAGCCAAAGACCTTTTCGCTGATTTCTTTTTGAAAACCGCTAACCATGGCCGTAGCCACAATCATAACAGAAACACTTAAAGCTACTGCAAGCGTGCAAACTATAATTATGAAACGAGAGAATGAATGGCTGGCACCCGTTGCAATTCGCCTGGAAACAAACAATTCAATGTTCATGGTTGGTGATTTTTGTCGCAACCTTTGTACCAGCTATTTGATATTTTCGTTTCCATTCGTAGCTCGCTAAATTAAATGAAAGCCACCCAATCCACACTTTGATATATCCCCAATTCATCGAATAGAATTTCAGCAAACACAATGCACAAATTTTTGATCTTTTTTGTCTTGGTGCTTCTTACCGTTATAGTTAATGCACAGCCCATACCTCTAGTAAGACAAGCTCCAAATATTATTGTTGGCGCTCAAAACTTTGGAGCCTACATTAACGATTTGGAAGGTAAAAAGGTGGCTGTTGTAGCCAACCAGGCGTCACTGGTTTTTTACCAGGATTCTTCAGTACACCTGGTTGACAAGTTACTGGAAAAGCAAGTATCACTAACCAAAATTTTTACCCCGGAACATGGATTTCGTGGCGAAGCCGGGGCAGGTGAAAAGGTACAAAACAGTATAGATCAAAAAACAAATCTGCCCATTGTTTCACTTTATGGTAGTCATCCTGCCGCATGAAGCCGAGACGAACATCTTCTTCAGAAACCTCACCAACACCTTCGATGTTGTAAATCTGAGATTCTGCTTTTGATGGATCATCCTCGAACTCACTCCCCAGTTGGTCTGACTGATCGGGGTCATCTGCTTCCGCATCTAGCAGTTCCTCTTGATCTTGGTCGGACTCCGGGTAGTTGTCCTGCTCTGTTGCAGTCAACGCTTCCTCCTGATCGAAACCAGCACCAGACTCCGACGAATCGTCGATTAGTGCAAGCGGGTTTGCCTCATCAAGAGATGACGGCTGTTGCGGTTCTCTACGAGCCGCTAAAGCCGCAGCAGCAGATTCTAATGTATTGAAAGACTCCGGTAATGGTTGGTCTGCCATACTAATCTGCTACCTATAAAAGTGGATCTTCAGAATCTCTAGGAGCATCTTTGATCTGCTCCGCGAGTTGTTCTGCTTTCTTCAGACTCGAATTTAACTTTAAAACGATGCCTTGTAAACCCCTAGCTGTCTGATATGCCAATTCGCGCCGGTCTGAGTCTTTGGGAGCCGACAACAAAAAGTCGTTCAAACACTCTTCGAGGGACTCCTGATAGAATTGGTTAAAACCCTCATCATTCAAAAGGGTCCAAGCTATTTTCGCTTTCTGATGAGTCTGAAGGATCATCTCCTCCTGACTCCGTGGAGAGGGGGTCCTCTCTGACATCTGCCGGTGAAGCCACTTCTCGAATAGCCCCCGGTCCAGTGCTGCCGTCATCGTTGCACGGTTGTTGTTTTTCTGCATTGTTAGCCCGTCTGCGTAAGTTGTCGTTCAACGTCTTACTGATTTCACTGTTCAACTCTCGACGTGCAGCCATCCTATCGGCAATACTTCCAGAGCGCAAGTTACGACTACTCTCACGAATTTCTAACGTCCGTTTGATGTTTGCTTCAAGAGCCGCAAGATTAACTGCGGCAAGACCTTTAGGCTTACTCTTTGCCACGGGGACACTCTCCTTCTTCGTTGCTTTTTTCTTGGTTTTCTTTTTAGCCGCTTTTTTCGCAGTCATCATAATATCCTTTCGCAATTATAGAATTGTACTCGCTGCGGTATATATCCCGGTCGCGACAGCCGCTCGGACACGCTCCTGAAAAGCTTTTCGCTTTGCTTGTACTAAGGGATCGTCATAAACATACCAGTTTGCGTGTGCCGCAGGGTCATCCACCAAGGCATTTGCCCATTCTTCGGCTTTATCCATCTTCCACATTTCAATCGGCTCCATGATCTCCCCCATCGCTCGGAGCGTCTCCATGCCGGAAATTGTTCCCGGAGTGTAATTGATTAGTGGATTCTCCGCGTAATGGTTATACGCTTCCATAGGAGACCTACCACCGGGTGTCATCACTGCGAGCGCGCCGAGTCCTGCTCTTGACATATTGGCGTACTCCGAACCCATCACCAGTCCAACGTCTCCCAGACCCCGGTATCCATCTGTCTGCGCTGCGCCAATGTCAATTCTTTCTCGAAGTGCGGCTCGTCCTTCATCTTTCTCGAATAGCCCCCGGAACGCATCTGTCTGCGCTGCGCCAATGTCAATTCTTTCTCGAAGTGCGGCTCGTCCTTCATCATCGAGCGCACCTTCACGGAAATGTTCGCGACCTTCGTTACGTCGTTTACGAGCCTCGTCATCGAGCGCACCGGTCCCGCCGGTCTTCAGGAACTCATCGAGCGGACTGGAAAGATCCTCGGCAGGGAAACCTGCCGCAGAGTTCATAACATCGGGCATAAAAGCCCCTGAGTCACCCCCAAGAAGCGAGAGCGCACCTGCACCACCTGCGCCACCGGCGAGACCGGCGAGACCCCCGGCAATACCTTCGAGACCACCGGCAAGACCACCGGCAAGACCTTCGATACCGAGTCCGGGTGGGATCGCTCCGAAAAACGACTGCCCGTTCTCAAGAATGTGATTACGAAGTTCCGGGGTCATCTTTACCATCGGGAAATCGAGAGTGTAACCACCTTGATTCATCGGACGGTATACCAGTTCGAGTGTTCCTTTCGGGACACCCATCTCGTTCTCTAACTCCCCCAAGTATTTTATGATTTGCGGGATGAACGTCTCATCGTACAGTCTCCCTGTGTAGTCACTCTGAGGACCGTAAAACTCATCGAAGATGCTCTCGACCTGTTGAGACACCGCAGGGTTTTCCGCAAGATAAATCTCCTTGGCTTCGTTGAAACGAACGAGAGCATCAGCATCAAGGTTCCGTTGGACGGTTAACTGATCACCCGAGAGACGGCTTACGTCCGTAACCCGTCTACGGACTCCATAATTATACGCCCCACGTTCGTTCTGAAACCCAACCCCTCCGTTATCCCCTACGATATTCCCGTCTCTATCTTCGAGAACCCATCGACGTTCGTCTCGGGTCACTTGATGAGTCTCTTCAACCCCCCCCATACCGTTATCATTTCGATAATGTCGCGCCCCGGAACGCAGATCAAATTCTAGATCCGCGCTGTCAGAGAGATTCCGAGCAAAAGTCCCGTCAGGAAGTCTTATCTTCCACACATCGTTTGTGACAGAAAATGTTTTCAGTTTCGGAGTCCCCTGATCTGCCAGAAGTCTGTCCACTTCCGGGAAATCCATGAGAGCCAGATCTTCATCCGACAACGCGGCTCGAAGATTGCTGTCCTCTACCATCTTCCTCCGAACGGCATCCTTTACCGAGTTATCTCTCGGCAAAGTTCTAATGTAATCACCCCACACTACATTATTGTTAGCGTCCCAAACTTTGAAAGACAGATCTTCATCCGTATCATAATGGCTAATGGTGAACTTTTTCTCTTGTGGACGACTGGCGGAACCATACGGGGTCCCGTCTAATACGCTTTCTTGGATTACGTTTCGAGGATTGTCGGTGTTGCCATCTTGGTCAAGTCTAAGCAATCTCTTTCTTATGTGATTATAAGGATGTTCGATGCCGTTGGGATAGCCTCCTCCCTCTGGGTCCCAAGCACGTCCTGACCATGGGTTATCGACAGGCTGCCCCACGTTGTTGGTGGGGGAGGTCCACATCCGGTTTTGAGCCGTACCAAGCATAAATGCTGCGTAGTCTGATCCTTCGACCGCAGCCGCTTCGAGTACTCCTTTAGCGTACTGCTCTCCGGGCTTCACTCCCGCTTTGGATTTTTTTCCCGTCGTCGGCATCGTCGTTCCGGGCGCAGGAGAAGGTCTTTGCGAGTACTGAAGCTCTAGATTTGCCATGTGCTGATCGAGCGCACGTTGCGCGGTTTGACCGAACGAACTGTTCTGCTCCGCACTCGTTACCCACTCGTCGAATCTAGCCTGAACTCCTGCGTCTCTACCCGGAGCCTCGTGGTAAGTCATCTTCCCATCTTTATCGCGCGCACCAGCATAGTTAACTGAAATTTCGGGGAGAGTACCTCCTGTCGGAATGATTGCTCCAGTATCTTTGTGTCGAGCGAAAGAAGTATTCCATACGTTACGAGGACCCGGATTTGTATAGTTCTGAGGATTCGAGTTACGCAGAGTCGCGTTTACTAACTGATTACGTTGCTTGTATGTATCAAGTGGCTCCCAATCATTGGCATCGAACCCTTTATCCCTAAGCTCAGTTCGTTTTGTTTGTAGCGCAGCGAGTCCACCCGGTGTAGTGATCCCCCCGAAATTGTATTCCTGAATACCAATGTCACTCTGACTCTCAAGACCGAGAGTTATCTGCTCTCCGGTAATCGGATCGTAACGAGTAGCCTGTCTCCAGTGATACAAGTAAAACGGATCGTTCCACCATCTTCGATGCAGTTGAGGTTGTGCCTGTGTGGTTCCACCATCAACTTTAGGTCGATCAAAACTGACAACACCTTCTCGGTACTCATCAGTGCGCGTATCATGTCCATGTTTACCCATTGCGTAATTGCGTTCCATGACATCGGCTGGTTGGCGGTCACGCGCAGGGGGGACTTCAGTTTCGGCTTTAAGATTTGTGAGTTCTTCCGTCAGTGCTACCCGCTCGTCGTGCAAAGCTCCAAGTTGTGTGCGGTTAGACTCAAGATTACGGAGAGCAGCCTCCGGGGGGAGTCCTCCAAGGATTGCTTCCTCACCGAACAGACCCAACGCTCCCGTGTTTGACGGTGAGCCGGACTCTCCGAGTCCACTCAGCAGCATTTTTTCCTGTGTCTCCCCAGCGGTAATCGCATCGTCCAACGTCGTCATGTTGCGATCCGTTTCCTCCAGATATGCAGAGATAAGATCAAGGTTAAATTGATCTACCGGGTCCATCGAGTATGGATCAATCGCTCCAGTCTCTAACGCTCGACCGAGAATAGACTGAGTAATCGCAGGTTGGTTTTCATCGAGAAATCCAAGGTCTTCCCCAAGAAATCGTTGGTTTCCGGGAAAACCCTGGATTGTCCTTAAGAAATCACGAGTTTCTCAAGAAATCGCGTGCTTTCCTTTATAAAT
>PVBE012621959.1_pt1 | contig 10206 bp, 6 predicted proteins | sample 1631181 | NCBI WGS metagenome assembly PVBE01 (sample SAMN08397723, study PRJNA350692) | Marine metagenome, whole genome shotgun sequencing project. | isolation source: water | place: Pacific Ocean | collected 2012-04 | reverse complement strand
CGCCCGCCGGGCACGCAGGCCCCGCCGACGCAGACCTCGGTGTCGGCGCAGGCGTCATCGACGACACACGCCGGCTCGCAATACCCGGAGCCGCCGCAGATCTCGTCCAGGAAACAATCCCCGTCGTTGATGCACGGTCGATCGGCGACGCACTCCCCCTCGACGCAGAGTCCGCTGTCGCACTCGGAGCCGTCGTCGCAAGGCGTCGACACGCCAACGCCCGTGTCCGGGAAACAGTAGTGTCCCAGTGTGCAGCGCTCCCCGTCGGGGCACTCGACATCTTCGGCGCACCCGACGCTGCAGCGCCCACGGATACAGAACGCGCTGTCGTCGCAGGACTCGTCGGAGTCGCACGGATCGAAGATGTCGACGGTGGCGGGGTGATCGCCGCGGTCTCCGGAGCCGCCGCGTGCTCCGCATCCGTGGCATCCGGCGCCCCACGCGCCGATGAAGAACGCCAGGATCGCGATCTGGCGAATGGCTCGGTTGTGCGTGTGAGAGTCAAGCATCATGGCGACCTCCGGCGTCGACCGGCATCAGGGACGGTGTTCCACGGGTTGAGGGACGCAGGCCGTGCCCGAGTATTCAGATCGTCGTCGACTCCGGCGCCGCGGAACGTGCTCGGCGGCGGGGTTGACTCTGCGGCTGCCGGGTCGGAACATGCAGTTCCCTCCTACCGACGGTTGCCGTCTCTCCATGCGTAACGACGTCGTCGTCTTCTCGGGCCGCTCCCATCCCGCGCTGGCCGAGGCCGTGTGTGCCGAGCTCGGAGTCCCCCTGGGGCGCTCCGAGGTCGTGAAGTTCTCGAACGACAATCTCCTGGTGCAGATCCAGGAGAACGTTCGCGAGGCCGACGTATTCGTGATCCAGACGAGCACCGCTCCGGTGCACGACTATCTCGTCGAGCTGTTGATCTACGTCGACGCGCTGAAACGATCCTCGGCGAGGCGTGTCACGGCCGTGCTGCCGTATTTCCCCTATGCGCGGTCCGACAAGAAGGACCAGCCACGGATCTCGATCACGGCACGACTGGTGGCCGATCTCCTCGAGGCGGCCGGGGCGGACCGTGTGCTGACGATGGACCTGCACTCACCGCAGATCCAGGGGTTCTTCAAGATCCCGGTCGACCAGCTCCAGGCTCGTCCGATCGTGTCTGCCTATCTGCGGAAGACCTACGACCTGACCAACGCGGTGATCGTGGCGACCGACGCTGGCGGAGCCAAGGACGCCGGCGGATACGCCCGCAGCCTCGACCTCGACATGGCGGTGATCGACAAGCGTCGATTCGGCAACAACGAGGCCCCGGTCGCCCAGAACCTGATCGGCGAGGTCGAAGGTCGTACGGCCCTGATCCTCGACGACGAGATCGCTTCGGGTGGCACGATGATCCAGGCGATCGACTTCGTCCGGAAATACGGAGCGAAAGAGGTGGTCGTCGGCGCGACGCATCCGGTCTTCACGAAGAATGCACCCGAGTTGCTCCGTGCGTCGCCGATCCGAGAAGTGATCGTGACCGACACGATCCCGATCCCGATCACCAAGCGGATCCCGTGCCTCACCGAGCTCACGGTGGCGCCGCTCTTCGCCCAGGCGATCCACCGGATCCACGAAGGGGACTCGGTCAGCGCGCTCTTCTGAAGGGCGTCAGGGGGAGTCGGGTCCGCGGAAGCCGGTGAAGACGTTGCCGTTGAATCGGTACGACAGACGAAGGGTGAACCAGTGCTCCCGCAGCTCCCGTCGGCGCACGAATTCGTCGTTCGGCGCGCTCTGCACGAAGGCCCGCTGGTACTGGAACCCGAGCCAGAAAGCGCCGCCGTCTGCAGGACTGTCCAGGTAGGTGTCGACTCCGCCGCCGAGGCGCCACCCCGGGGCCGTATACCGCGTGTCCACGACGGCGCTCGACACGTCGGTCACCTCGAGGCCCCCGCCGAGCAGAACGTACGTGTTGGCGATCGTGTAGCCGACACGCGGCCGGTTGATCACGGCGAGGAAGAGGGGGTGGACGAGCAACGCGGCGCCCACGGTGTTGCGGCGTACCTCGGCGTCGAGCTCGTCTATGCGGGGCTGAAAGTCAGCGCGCAGGTAGTGCACCTGCAGGTCGATGATCTGGTTGAGCGACGACCAGTTGAAGAACGCGCCGAGGCCGAGGGCGTGGTCGATGTCGTCGGCGAACTCGGCCCGCCGGAGCGATGCCATGCCGGTGATGACACCGCCGCCGATGAACGCGCCGGTCCAGTTCGGGGAGTAGCGTCGGTACTCGTCGCCGGGGCTGTAGTAGTCGTCTCCCGGGTCGCCGACATCGGCGGGGTAGCCGGTGAAGCCGTCGTCGCCGTCGTCGTCGCCGAGCCGCTCGCCGCCGGGGTTGTCCGGGTCGGTACGCGGGTAATCCGGCATTTCGTCGTCGCGAACCCCCGCGGTGCAGAGCAGTCCGGCGAGGGCGACGATGAGGGCGCGCGTCGACCGTCGGGCAGATGGGGGCATCGTGTATACCGCGCGCCGACGTTGGAGCACTTGGGTCCGTCCTCGGCCGCGCGGCCGTTTCGGCATCCTACTCGGCGCCGGGCCCTTGGTCCTTGCCGGCGAGGACGCTGATCAGTGCGAACCCGCCGCCAGCGGCGAGAAGAGAACCGACGATCAGGCCGACGGTTCGGCCCTTGGAGAACTCGCGGACGAGTGCGCCGTCGATCTGGCTCCGGCTCAGGAGCAGGTCGTAGTCCGGCGCGACGAGGTCGCGGTCACCGAAGGTGAAGTTGAACGGCGAGACGCTGTGTCGCTCGCCTTCGGTGGTCAACACCTCGATCGGGGTCGTCGCACGGACCTCGACGGGCCCCTCGGCGGTCTCGACGGTCACCCGGTGTGCGATGTGGCTGGAGTCCAGGTTCGCCAGCTCGTCGTTGGAGATCTGGTACTTGTTGTAGCAGGGAGCTGCAGGAAGCAGATCGCGACGAGGGGTGCGGCCAGTCGAACGATCTTGAGGTTCATCGCGCACGCGTGAGTCGAGTAGGTACACGGACGGCGCGTGACTATAGAAGAGCGATTTCGTGGTTGCAAGCCTGCTCTCCGCCGCCTTCCGCTTGCCCGGGCCCCGATTCGCTGTTAGGGTTTCGCGCGGGTTTCCCCTGGTCTGCTGGCGAGTTGCCGACTCCCCAGACGCACCGAGTCCCCACGGAGCCCGCCGCGAGGTCAAAGACGGATGCGCAACCATCTCCTCATCGTCCTGGCCGCGGCATTCGTAGGCTCCGGCTGTGGGGACGCGCGCCTGTCGACGAGCGGTGAAGCACCGAACTTCGGAGAGGACGCCGGGCGACGTCCCCAGGGCCGCGACGGTGGTCCCGAGGACGCTGGAGATTCCGGTTTTCTGCAGGAGGACGCCTATCGGCCGCCCGTCGAGGAGCTCGGCTGCGTCCTGCTCCCCTCGGTAGGCGGTGACATCTTCGTCGGCGTCGAGTCGGCGGTGCAGATCGGCGCCTACCAGTTCTCGCTCGAGAGCGGCGAGCCGATGGAGGATGCGCGCGTGTCGTTCACGATCCTCGAAGAGGAATCGGTGGCGTCGCGGCTGTCGTCCGAGAACGTCCGCACCGACGACGAGGGCCTGGCGGCCGTACGCCTGAGCGCGGGGCCGGCGGCGGGTCCCGTCGTGGTCCGCGTCTTCAGCCCCTGCGCGAACTCGATCGACATCGAGGTCGACGTGCTCGCGCTCCCCACCGGAAACCTGCGGGTCGGGTTCAACTACCCCTTCCGCGAGATCTACGATGTCCACCCCGTCGAGGTGAACCTCTACCTCGCCGAGGAGATCCGCTGCTCGGAGGTCGATCGCGGCGAGCTCCCGCCGGGCGAGCTCTTCGCCGGCGAAGCCCGGGACACGACGAGCTTCGTGGCCTTCGAGAGTCTCATCGTCGACCAGGAGTTCACGGTCCTCGCGACGGGCCGCGGCGAGCATGGAGAGCGTGCGGCGCAGGGCTGTGCCGACTCGATCTTCGTCCGCGAGGGGCGCACGCGGGAGCTGACGGTCGACCTGTTCCTGCTGCCGCTGAACCCGGCGGGCGACTACGACGTGCTCTCACATTGGGACTTCCGCGACGCGATCGCCGAGTCCGGCGAGGTCGGACGGATGATCGTCGAGGTCCTCGAAATCTTCGAGAATCCCGGCGCCGGGCTCGTGGACTTCCTCCTCGACCTCGTCCGAGACTTCGTCGGCGGCATCGTCTCCGTCGCCATCGACCTCTTCCTGTCGATCACCGGCCTCGACGACCTGTTGGCCGATGTCATCAACGACATCATCGAATCGGTGCCCTTCCTCTCCGACATCGTGACCATCGGGCGGGATCTACGGGCGATAATCGCCGAGCTGGAGGTGATCTCCGAGCTGTCGATCGGCAAGCTCGGGTCGGACTACGAGGTCTTCGGCGCCGACCAGTGGAACGGGGTGGCCCTCTATTGGCGGCTCGGGTGCGAACCGACCGATCCCCCCGATTGCGGGCGCATTCCGGTGGAGCTCGACACGGTCGATCTCGGACTTCTGCGCGGCGATTGGACCGGGCGCGTACTCGGCTACGACCGCCTCGACATCGACCGACACCCCGTCGACTTCGAATACGGGCGGCTGATCCTCTACGTGTTGGAATACCTGGTCCTGCCGGCGATCACGGGGGATCCCGGACCGGTGACCCTGGCCGATCTGATGTCGCGCATCCTCAACTGCGCGGGCATCGGCGACTGGGTCGCGGGCGACGGCGATTGCCTGTGCGCATTCGGCGCCTGTGTCTGCGACGACGACATCGAGGGGTTCTGCGAAGACTTCATCAACCTGGTGTTCGGCCCGTTCTTCCGTGGGTTCGTCGAGGGCCTCAGCTTCGACGCCGTCCTCGACATCCGGGGCTCCTGCACGCTCGTCAACATCGACGAGAACCTGCAGGTCGATGCGCTCACCGGTGGTGAGTACATCGGCAATATCTACATCGGCGAGAGCCCGACGCCCTTCGTGGCCGACTTCTGTGGCGTGAACCAGGAGTCCGGACTCTCGATCGTCGACACCTGCCTCGCCGAGCGCGAATAGGCCCGGCTGTCCCGTAAGGAGGCGCTGATGGCGTCGAGCATCTGGTTCGCCCGCGGGGCCCTGGCCTGCGTGCTCGGGGTCGCGTTGGTGAGCTGCGGGGATGATCGTGGCGCCGGCGAAGGGCCGGCGCGTGGAGACGATGCAGGCGCGCCGGTCGGCGACGTCGGCGAGGGAGCGGACGGTGGTCGGACGGCGGCCCCGAGGACGGACGCCGACCCTGTCCGCGACGGCGGCGCGGGCACCGATGGCGGCCCCGGTGCCGATGTCGTCCCGGGGGATACGGCGGCGGTCGATGGGGCTGGTCCCGACGCCGGCGACCCGCCGACCGGCGGGCGCGGAGGGGTACTCGGCGTCGATCCGACCAGCATCTTCATGACCTTCACGGGGGAGGGCGTGCGGGTCGAGGCCCCGATTACGGTCTCCAACGGGACCGACGGCGAAGTCACCATCGAGCGGACCGAGCTCATCGACGCCGACCCCGGATTCATCGTCTACGACGACCCGGTCGATCAGGTGCTCGCCCCGGGGGGACGGACGACCCTGATGGTGCGGTACGAGTCGTCGCGGGCCCCGGAGGCGCGGGCCGATGTCTGGATTCACAACTCGTTGATCGGGCCGCTCGTCGTGCCGGTGACGGCGACCGAGAAGGCCGGCGGTGGCGACGATCCGCCCTGTGTCGATGTCCGCCCGCGGCGCATCGACTTCGGGACGGTCGTCCGGGGGATCGACCCTCCGATCGACCGGACGTTCTCGGTGTCGAACTGCGGTGAGGGGGACATTCGCATCAGTCGCTTCGACCGGGCGAGCGTGTTCTTCATCCCGACACCGGATTCGTTCCAGTGGACGCACCGGTCGACGCCGTTCGATCTGGCGCCGGGCGAGACCGAGGAGGTGACCGTCACGTATACGGCAGGTCGCGCCGGGTTGGAGTCGGGAGCGATCGATGTCCGCACCAACGTCACGGGCTCGGAGACGGTGCGTGTCGATCTGCGCGCCACGTCGGAACCACCCCCGATCGAGGAGCTCGACGTGCACCTGATCCTGCGCTGGGACGTTTCCGGCGGATCGGACGTCGACTTCCACTTCCTGCGGCGAGACGCCGAGCTCTTCTCGTGCGACGACTGCTACTACGCGAACATGTCCCCTGACTGGGGAGTCGCTGGCGATATTCGGGACGACCCCTTCCTCGATCGCGACGACCTGGAAGGACCGGGACCGGAGAACATCAACGTCGACGAGCTGCCCGACGGGACCTACCTGATCAACGTCCACTACTACTCGGACACGGGGTCCGGCGGCGGCGACATGGGGGACTCCCCCACGTCGGCGAACGCCACGGTCGAGGTCTACCTGGGTGGTGTGCTCGCGGGGGCGTACGGACCGACGCACCTGGAATCGACCGACTCGACCTGGGACGTCGCGTCGTTGGACTGGCCGGCTGGCACGCTGACCGCGCTGGGCAGGGTCTACGACCTGGGGTCGCGCGGCAGCTGCTTCGGCGGCTTCTGACCTTCACCGGGGACCCGTCGCCGTCGCCCTCGCCAGAGGCGGCGTTCCGCCCTCAGAGGTCGCAATCGCCGAGCTGCTGGATGCGGGCCATGCGCTCGGCCTCGTGCTCCATCATCCACGCGTCCTGCGAGAGCAACGCCCAGGCGTGGGCGAAGTTCGTGCACGCCGCCTCCGCCTCGTCGGCCTCGGTGTAGAGCTCGCCGAGCTCCTCGAACACGTAGCCGCCGGGTTCGCCAGCGGCCTCTCGCTCATCGCGGAGGCGAGTCTGGATCGCGAAGGCGTCGTCGTGGCGACCCTGGGCCCGGAAAATGCGCGCGACCGACCACTCGGCAATCCAGATGCCGGGCTGTGCGCCGCGCTCCTGTCGCCAGGCGAGGCTGCGTTGAAGGAGGTCCAACGCGGAGTCGAGGTCGCCGAGGTCGAAGTAGGTCCAGCCGACGTTGTTGAGCAGCGGCCCTAGCCACCGCCGTGCATCCTCATCGGACGATGCCTCGGCATACTCGATCGCGCGGAGATTCCACTGCAGAGCCTCATCCGAGGGGGCGGCGATGCCGAGCATGTGGAGTGCGTCGACATAGAGCCCCTCGGCCTCACCGTGTGCCTCGGCGAGGTCCGCCGCTCGGTGGAAGTGTTCGAGGGAGCCTTCGGGATCTCCGCTGGAGTTGTGCACGCGCCCCAACTCCAGGGCGTGCCGGATCGCGCCGAGCCCGTCGGCGGTCATGGAGGCGGCGGCTTCGTCCAGGCGTGCACGGGCGGTGTCGTAGTCGCCCTCCAGCCCGTGGGTGCGGGCGATCTGCGTGAGCACCTCGGCGCGGACGTCCGGCTCGGCGGCCCGTGGGTCGTCGAGCAGCCCCTCGAACGTGGCGCGGGTGCCGGGCATGTCACTCCAATCCCAGGGGGTGCGCAGGTCCAGGGGTTCCATCTCGACCTCCGAGGTCGTGGCCGGCGTGGTCTCCGACGGCGGCGTGTTCGCAGGGGTGTCCGCGGGGGGTGTCGCCGTGGTGGCGCCGCCACAGCCAAGGACGGCGACGAGGGGAATGACGAGCCGGGGGTGCATGGGTTGCCTCCGCGTTGTTCGGATCACCGGAGAGGATCGGACCCGGCCGCGCCGCGCGTCAATAGTGATCAAGAGCAATAGGGACTGAGGATCGTCAAGATCTTGTTTGCTGTCCGGCACACTTCGTGCGTAGGGCAGCGGATTCTCTGGACTCTCTGTCGGGCCCGCGCGAGCGCGTCTGTTTCGGCGTCGCAAACAGGGGACAACTATGTCCGCAAGTTTGTTGAATTCCTCGCGCGCGCTAGGCAGCCCTCAGGTGGCGTCCGTTCGGACGCAACAGACCCGTGAATTGGAGAGACTCCATGAAACTGTCGAGACGTTCCTTCCTTGGGTCTTCCGCCGTCGTTGCCGGCGGAACGGCCGCGGCTCCCCTGTTCAGGGGACCGTTGATGAGTCCGGCCTACGCCAGCGTCAGCGACGCGACGTGGCACAAGGCCCCGTGCCGTTTCTGCGGTACCGGGTGCGGTAGTGAGGTGGCCGTCTACGAAGGCCGAATCGTGGGTGTGCGTGGCGACGAGCTGAGTCCTGTCAACGAAGGGCTTCTCTGCGCCAAGGGCTACGGCCTGGCGGAGGTGCTCTACGCTGCCGATCGCTTGACGACGCCGCAGATTCGGAACGAGGCCGGCGAGCTCGAGGACGCGACCTGGGAGGAGGCCTACGAGCTGATCGCCACGCGGTGGTTGGCGCTGCTCGAGGAGCACGGGCCGGACTCGCTGGCGATGTTCGGGTCGGGCCAGTGGACGATCCCCGAGGGGTACGCCGCGCTGAAGCTGATGAAGGGCGGCATTCGGACGAACAACCTGGAGCCGAACGCCCGCTTCTGCATGGCGTCCGCGGTCGTCGGCTTCCTGACGACCTACGGCATCGACGAGCCGCCGGGTTGTTACGACGACTTCGATCTGGCCGACACGTTCTTCCTCTGGGGTGCCAATATGGCCGAGATGCACCCCATGCTCTTCAACCGCCTGCAGCGGCGGCGCCAGGCGGATGGGGACGTCAAGATCATCAACCTGACGACGTTCGATCACATGACGAACGAGGGGTCGGACGAGAACCACCTCTTCGCCCCGCACACCGACCTCTACCTGGCCAACGCGATCGCGCACGTGCTCGTCGCCGAGGAGCTGATCGACGCGGACTTCGTGGCGAACCACACGAACATCCTGCAGACGGTCGCGGGCGACAACGTGGCGCTCGACCTCGCCGGGTACACGACGTTCCTCGCCGACTACGCGCCGGCCGACGTCGCCGACGCGATCGGCATCTCTGCCGACGAGATCAGCCGCTTCGCGCGCATCTACGGTGACCCGGACAACAACGTGGTCTCGCTGTGGACGATGGGCGCGAACCAGCACACGCGCGGCGTGTGGGTGAACAACCTGATCCACAACCTGCACCTGCTGACCGGCAAGGTCTCGAAGCCGGGCAACAGCCCGTTCTCGCTGACCGGCCAGCCGAGCGCCTGTGGCACCTGCCGCGAGGTCGGCACGTTCACGCACCGGCTCCCGTCGGACCGCGTGGTCGCCAACGCCGATCACCGCGCCGAGGTCGAGGAGGCCTGGGGTCTCGAGGCCGGGACGATCCCGAGCCCCGACGACAGCCCGCTCACCCACGCGGTGGCGATGTGGGGCAAGGTCGCCAACGGCGACATCAAGTCCATCTGGATCAATACGACCAACCCGTACCAGACGGTGCCCAACCTCAGCCGCGACATGGCCCGCATCCGCGAGGCCGGTGGCTTCGTCATCGTGTCGGACATCTACCCGACCGAGAGCACCCGGAACGCCGACGTCGTCCTGCCCTCGTCCTGCTGGGTCGAGAAGGAGGGCATGTTCGGCAACTCGGAGCGCCGAACGCAGCACTTCGCCAAGCTCGTCGAGCCGCCCGAGGGCGCGCGTCCGGACGTCGACCAGTTCGTCGAGGTCGCCCGCCGCATGGGCTACACGAACCTCTTCCCGGAGGCGTGGGACGGGAACCTGGAGCGGGAGCTCTACAACGAGTACCGCGGCCTGACTCTGGAGACGGCGCACGATATCGCGACGTACGACGAGCTCGTCGAGAGCCGCGGGTTGCGGTGGCCGGTCGTCGACGGCGTCGAGACCCGCTGGCGCTTCAACGGCGGCATCGAAGGCGGCGACCCGTACGTGTCCGAGGGCGCGGTCGACGGCATCGAATTCTACGGCAAGCCGGACGGACGCGCGGTCATCTGGGCGCGCCCCTTCGAGGCGCCCGCCGAGTCGCCCGATGACGAGTATCCGTTCTGGCTGTGCACGGGCCGCGTGCTCGAGCACTGGCACACGGGCACGATGACGCGCCGCGTGCCGTCGCTCCACCGCGCCGTTCCCGAGGCGCTCTGCTACCTGAACGACGACGACGCCGCGGACCTCGACGTGACCGATGGCGACATGGTGCGCCTGACGACCCGTCGCGGGACGATGGACTTCAAGGTCGAGCTCGAGTGCCGGATCTCGTGCCCGCCCGGCTACGTCTACGTGCCGTTCTTCGACGAGGGTCACCTGATAGAGGAGAACACACCCGAGCAATTCTTCTCAAAGCCCAAGCATGACAGGACCAAGCTATTCCT
>PVBE010494312.1_pt1 | contig 10206 bp, 10 predicted proteins | sample 1631181 | NCBI WGS metagenome assembly PVBE01 (sample SAMN08397723, study PRJNA350692) | Marine metagenome, whole genome shotgun sequencing project. | isolation source: water | place: Pacific Ocean | collected 2012-04 | reverse complement strand
GCAATAGATAGATTGTTTAAACTTTATAAGAAACACAAAGAAATTAAATTACCTATAGATGTTATTCGTAAAAGAGAGGGAAGCGCTGAAATTATAAACCCTTCTGCAATCAATGCAAAAGATGCTATAATAGATATCGGTCCTAAGACAGCAAAGATGTACCATAAATGTATAGCTGACGCTGCTACAATTATTTGGAATGGTCCTATGGGACTAATTGAAGACGAAGATGGTATGAAAGCAAATGCAATCATTGCCAGGTCTATTTCAAAAGCTCGTGGTAAAAAATATATAGGTGGTGGTGAAACGGTAGAGGCTGTGCATGAGCTTGGACTTATGAAAAAAATGACATTTATATCTACAGGCGGAGGGGCTATGTTAGAATTCTTAGCTGGAAATATACTCCCTGCGCTTGAAGTTTTACGCAGGAAGTAACCCGATTAGAAATAATTGGGAGGGGATTAATAAATTTATTTCTAACAGGCAGGTATGAAACTACAATCAGGTAAAATAAAAAAAATTCATGCTCGTGAGATACTAGATTCTAGAGGTGTTCCAACTATAGAAGCAACTGTTGAATTTGCTTCAGGCTATATTGGCGTTTCCAGTGTTCCATCTGGTACTGATGAATCTGAATATGCGGTTCATGCTTTACGCGATACCACTAAAAAAAGATATGCAGGAGCAGGTGTTCATAAAGCAGTTGAAAATGTAAACCATACAATTTCTAAAAAACTTACTGGCAAACGTTTTGCAAACAGTTCATCTTTTGATACTGCGCTTTCCTCAATAGATAAAACTAAACAAAAGAAAAAGATTGGCGCTAATGCCCTTTTAGCGGTTTCTGTTGCAGGAGCTCGTGCTTTTGCTGCATCACACTATGTTCCTTTGTATGAATATTTAGTAAATGCGCATAAGTTAGAAAAAACAAAAAAGATGCCGACACCTATTATGAATGTTATGAATGGAGGTAGGCATTCAGATACTAATTTAGATATAGAAGAACTTACAATTATTCCTGTAAAAAAGTCTTTGTTTCATGAACAGCTTAGAATGTGTACAGAAATATTTAATAAACTTGGTAAAATTTTAAAACAACATGGCCTTGATACTGATACTGGAGATAAAGGAGGTTATGCTCCAGATATTCATGCAACCGCAGAAGCCATACGTATGACAACGATTGCAATTAGAGAGTCTCGATTTACACCAAAGCGAGAGGTTGGTATTGGTATAGATGTCGGAGCGCAGATGTTATATGACATTCGTATGAAGCAGTATCGGTTTAGGTTGGATGCTACATTTTATTCTCCTTCCCAACTAATTGCTCTTTATGATATGTGGGAAGATGCGTATCCATTAGCTTATCTTGAAGATGGCCTTTCTAATAATGATTGGAAAAATTGGCCAGTACTTACTTCTCATTTAGGAAAAGATGTAGATATTGCTGCAGATGAATTGTATGGAGGGCAAGTAACTAGATTATCTAAAGGAGTGAAAGGAAAGGCAACTAATACTGTTGTATTAAAACCAAATGACAATGCAACACTTAGCGATGCTATAGATTTTGTGGTTAAGAGTAAAAAAGCGAAAATGAAACTTTGTATTTCGCATAGAACTGGTGAAACAAATGATGACTGGATAGCTGATTTTGCTGTAGCTGTGCAAGCCGACTATGCAAAATTCGGAGCTCCGAATAGGGGAGAGAGGATTTCAAAGTATAATCGACTAATGTTTATCGAAGACGAGATTATTTCTAAATAAAGCTTATTATTAAGGTCAGTTTTCAATAGTAGAAAATCGGTCTTTTTTATTTGTAGTGTACGGTTGGAAGTGTTAGAATCTTATAGAACATTTATGACGACTTTACCCAAAAAATATAAAAGACTCGTTTGGCTAATACTTGATGGATGGGGAGTTTCAGTAGATTCTAAAGATAATGCTATTACTAGAGCAAAAACTCCATTTATTGATGAACTTATTAAATCCTATCCTGTTACTACCTTAAAGGCCTCTGGCGAGTCAATTGGGCTTCCTTGGGCTGACCCAGGAAATTCCGAGGCAGGGCATTACGCGCTAGGTACTGGAAAGATAATGCACCATCCACTTGTAAGAATTAGTAAAGCTATATGGGATGGAACATTTTTTACAAATACCACTCTTAATTCACTTTGCGAGCATGTACGTAAACAAAATAGCACTCTTCATTTAGTCGGACTTGTTTCTTCTGGTGGTGTTCATAGTTATATTGATCATATGTACGCTATTTTAGAACTTGCTAAACGTCATAAAGTAAAGCGTGTTGTTCTTCACGCTATACTTGATGGAACAGATGTTGAGTATGATCAAGGCGCTCAAATGCTTTCACATATTAAACAAAGACTCACTGGCATTGGTTTAGGAAAGATTGCTTCTATACATGGCAGGACATATGCAATGGATAGAGATGGGTCGTGGGATAAAACAGAACAAAGTATAAAAGCAATAATAAATGGTGAAAGTAAAGAGACGTTTAAATCAAGCGACATTGCTTTAAATCATTATTATAACCAAAAAGTATTTGATACAGATATTCCACCTACAGTTATTGTTGGAAGAGCTGGTAATCCGGTAGGCAAGGTTAAAGCAAAAGACGGAGTATTATTTTTTAATTTTAGAACAGATAGAGCTGAACAGCTTATAAAAGGTTTTCATGAAGCACTTAAGAAAAAGTCTCGCTCTGAGAAAGATGGTATTCAATTAGTTACTTTTGCAGAAAGTATTCAAACACCCCAAGTGAAATGCGCATTTAAAAATGAAAAAGATAAAGCTCCTTTTGCAAAAGTTATATCAGATGCAGGGCTTTCACAGATTCACATAGCAGAAACAGAAAAGTATGCACACCTAACTTATTATTTTAATGGAGCTAATAAAGATTCTTTTAAAAATGAAGAAGATGTTCTTATTCCTTCTTCTGAAAGCACTGAGTACGAACATGAGCCTGAAATGTCTTCCCAGTATATTTCACAAAGAGTAATTAAAGAAATTGCAAAGAATGATTATGATTGTATTATTGCAAATTTTGCAAATGCAGATATGCTTGGGCACACTGCTAATTTAAAAGCAACTATTACTTCCATTGAAGAGATAGATACGCATGTTGGTTCTATTGTAAAAGCTGCACTTGCTAAGGACGTATTGGTTTGCATTACTTCAGATCATGGAAACGCAGAAAAACTTCAAAAACATAATGTAGAAAAATTGCACAAAGAACATACTAGCTCCCCTGTACCTTTTATGCTTATTAGTAATTCGTTTGAAGGAAAGACTCTTGGATTTCAGGACCCACCCGCAGGTGATTTAAGTTTGGTAAAACCTTTGGGGACTCTTGTTCATGTGGCGCCTACATTACTTTCACTTTTAAAGATTAATATTCCGAAACACATGGCAGATTCTCTTATAGGAAAACAGGTTCTTAAAAAAATACCTGAAACTGTCGGAGCATTATTATGACGGCATTATTACAGTTAGATACTTCACTGGTATTATACTTTCACTCCCTTGCATCCATGGGACAAGGGTCAATATTAGTCACAAGGCTTTTAGGGACTTATTTTATTTTTATTCCAATACTGTTTGGTGTCGTAGGACTTTTTTATACATTACCTGTACTTAAAATATCTGGCCCATTTTTATTTTTGCAGATGTTACTAGTAGGTGTTATTTCCTGGGTTGTTAATAATGTTATTAGTGTCTTTTGGTTTCGTAATCGTCCATACGTTCAACATCCAGATAGTATTCAACCTATTATTGATATTCAACTTATTTTAAAATCATTCCCGTCTGATCATGCAGCGCTTGCCATGGCGCTTGCTACCACTGTTACTTTATATGTACCCAGAGTCGGTATACTTTTTATAATTATCGCACTTCTTATTGGTTTTTCACGTATTGCTGCGGGTGTTCATTTTCCTACAGATATTTTAGCCGGTTTTATTATAGGCGCTGTAATTGCATTATTTGTTCATAAGATATTTATATAATGTTTAGAATTTTAGTAGCAATTATCTTAGCACTTTTTATTTATTCAAATTGGACTTTATGGCGCGATAAAGCCATTGAAGGAATTAAAGATATCTCTATAGAGCAAGGCGCTTCAGTAACTAATATTATTAATCAACTTGAGGCAGAGGAAATAATACATAGCGCATCTTTTACAAGATTATATTTGGCATTAACGGGAAATGACGTAAATATACAAGCAGGAAATTATTCTTTTTCTGGTGAGATTAATTTAAGACAAGTCCTTGAAATTCTTAAAGGAGGAGCGGAAGGCAAAAAAGAGATAACTGTTACTTTTATTGAAGGATGGGATATAGATGAAATGGCAACTTATCTTTCAGAACAAAACATTGTTACTGAAAGAGAATTTTTAAAAGCAGTAGATAATTCTTACGACGTTTCTATTATTGATTCAGTTCCTCGTTCACGTGATGATCTCGAGGGATACTTATTTCCAGATACTTATAATATTTTTGCAAACGTTACTGCAGAAGAGCTCGTTGAAAAAATGCTTAAAAATCTAGAAGTAAAAATTAATGAAGATTTACTTTCTGAAATTAAAAGGCAAGGGAAAACCGTAGATGAGATAATAATAATGGCAAGTATTTTAGAAAAAGAATTGATAAAAGCAGACGAAAAAAAAATTGGTGCAGGTGTATTATATAATAGACTTGAAAATGGAATAGCACTTCAAGTCGATTCCTCAGTAAATTATATTACTGGAAAAAATACACCCAGAGCTTCTTTTAAAGATCTTGAAGTTGACTCCCCTTATAATACTTATAAATATCGTGGACTTCCTCCGGGGCCAATTTCAAATCCTGGGCTAGAGTCAATAGAGGCTGCAATTTATCCAGAAGAGCATAATTATTTGTATTTTCTTACAACTCCTGAGGGGAGCGCTATATTTAATCAAACTTTAGAAGGGCATAATGCTTCTAAAGCAAAGTATTACTAAATATTTATGAGTAAAAAACGGAGGATAATAATTTCATTAGGCGGTTCTCTTGTTACTCCTAATATCATTGATACAGCTTTTGTAAAACAATTCAAAACATTTATTGATGGTTACGTAAAAAAAGGTTATCAATTTGGTATCGTAGTCGGTGGAGGATCTACAGCGAGGAACTACCAAGTTGCTGCAAAAAAAGTAACTAAACTTGAACGTGATGACCTAGACTGGCTTGGTATTCATGCAACTCGTATTAATGCTCATTATTTACGTACAATTTTTAAAAAAAATGCATATGCACATGTTGTTACTAATCCAACTAAAAAAGAAGGTTTTACATCTCCAGTAATTGTAGCTTCTGGGTGGAAACCTGGCTGGTCTACAGATTATGTTGCGGTTGAACTAGCAAAAACTTATGGTGCAGATATTATTATTAATTTATCTAATGTTGATTATCTTTATTCTAAAGATCCAAAGAAATATAAAAATGCTAAAAAGATTCATGACATAACGTGGAAAGATTTTCAAAAAATTGTAGGTACAAAATGGATTCCTGGTGTAAATTTACCCTTTGATCCTGTTGCAAGTAAGTTGGCAAAACGACTTGGTATTACAGTTGTAATAATGAATGGTAAAAATATAGCAAATATAAAAAACTTTTTAAAAGAAAAAAAGTTTATTGGAACTATGATACAATAAAAATAATATGGGTGATGAAAAAAGCGTACAAGATAGTAGTTTAACGAGAAACAGATTAGTCTTTATTTTATTAGGGGCTTTAATAATCTATTTAGCGTTTAGATTTACTAATTTTACTGAATTTGTATTAACTACAATTCTAACATTTGCAGGAGTAATTTATTTTGGTAAATACATTACTTTCAATAAAAAATAGAATATTTTTGTAACTGTAACAAATTAATTAACATAACGTTATAGAGAAGTGGTAAAAAACAAAAATAAATATGCTTGTTAAAAACATTTTTATAATCATAGTCGCAGCACTCCTTTTTATACCAAATACAATTTTTGCAGGTTTTACTCGTGATATTCATTTTCCGGTAGATGGGCCTGCAAGTTTTAACGACAATTTTAATGATCCGAGAAGCGGAGGCCGTGATCATGAGGCAGTTGATATTCTTGCAGATAAGATGACACCATTAGTTGCTGTCGTTGACGGAACAGTTCGAAGCATTAATATCCCAGAAGCATTTTGGGGTTATTCTTTAACGCTAAAAGATGCTGAAGGGTATACGTATCATTATTTACATATAAATAATGATACACTAGGTACTGACGATGGAAATGGTGGAGTTCAATATGCATACGCTCCTGGAATTAGTCGAGGAAAAAAAGTAAGTCAGGGTGATTTACTTGGATGGGTTGGGGACAGTGGAAATGCAGAAGGAACTGTTTCACATTTACATTTTGAGTTAAGAACTCCAGGAGATGGGATTGCCATTAATCCATATGAGAGTTTAATTAAGGCTGCTAACAATTCCAATAGAGGAGATTATGTTCCTGCAAGTATTCGTGATTCAGTTGAAACTATAAATGACGATAAATCAATTGATGTAAGAGAAGATGTGTTTTGTGATTCGGGGTCACTTATAAAAATACTTTCATCAGATGCGGTTTACTATTGTGGTGCTGACGGAAAGCGATATGTGTTTCCAAATGATAAAACATATTTTTCTTGGTATGACGATTTTTCAGAAGTTAAAGTGATAGAGGAGAGTCTATTGCCATCTATTCCTATTGGTGGCAACGTTACATACAGGCCAGGTATTCGTATGGTAAAAATACAAACAGATCCAAAAGTATACGCTGTAGACAGAAACGGAACTCTTAGATGGATAGTTAGTGACGAAGTTGCAGAAGAACTCTATGGCAGTAATTGGAATAAACAGATTGATGATATTTCTGATGCGTTTTTTGTAAATTATAATATAGGGCCATCCATTACTGGCGAAATTACAATTTATTAAGACCTCCATGCCGACTGACCTGTTTTGTGGCAAAGCCACAAATCCGTCAGACTCTTCGTACATTTTACATTTTTTATCTTCGTAATTTCAGTCAGCGTACCTATAGTACGCTTTCTTTGTTACTCGATAAGAAAATGTAAACTGTCTCGAAGCATGAAGCCCTTTTAAGATTAAAATGTAAACTAGCTCGAAATTTGAAACCCCTTTAATATTTTTTAAAAATTGCCCTGAAGGGTGAAAGCACTAGATTTAAAGTTTTCCACTTATACACCGTTGACATTTTGCCATATTCATATATACTGCATCAGCGTGTTTTTCATTAAACAAGCCGTAAATCTTTTCCCAAAGAGGATGAGGTTAACGTATAAAAGAGTGGAAATTAAACGAAAAGTCCTGCATTCATTTGTGGGACTTTTTGTATGCATTTGCTAGGTTTTTTAATGTATACTTGACTTTCGGTTATCTTTCGGTATATAATGTATATATATGAAAAGAGCTGTGGATAAAATTAAACTTACTAAAAAGCAAAAAGAGGTTTTAGATTTTGTTACTGATTATATTTTTAAAAATGATATTGCTCCTAGCAATTCCGAAATCGCAGAATTTTTAAATGTTAGTTCTCCTGCTACCGTTCATGAGCATATAGGCGCATTAGTTAAAAAAGGTTATTTAGATAAAGATTTTAATGGCAAACGATCTATTCGTTTAATGCCTAGTTTAGATTCATTTGCAGAAGCTATTTCTTTACCTCTTTCAGGACTTATTACTGCTGGCGAACCCATTGAAGCTATAGAAGGAAATGAGACCATGGCGGTACCAGCTGATATTGTAGTTGATAGAGCAAATAGTTATGTTCTTAAGGTTAAAGGCGAATCAATGATTGAGGATGGAATTTTAGATGGCGATTACGTTATTGTTGAGAGGAATCCTTCTCCACAGAATGGAGATATCGTTGTAGCGCTTTTGGATAATGCATATGCAACACTTAAACGATTTTTTAGAGAACGAACTCGTGTTCGTTTGGAGCCTGCTAATGCTACTATGAAACCATTCTATGCAAAAGACCCGCTAATACAAGGCGTGGTGCGTGGCGTCATCCGCAAATTTTAAATTTATGACACATGAGACAATGCATGAAAAGATAGATGTTCTTACTGCCTTTATGAAAGGTACGTTAAAGCCTTTGATAATAAAATGGCGTGGGAAAAAATATACTGTTGAAAAAGTTCATATGCAATATGAAGCACGTGATGGACGTGAGACCATTCATTATTTTTCAGTTGCAGATAACGCAAACTATTTTAAACTAGCTTTTTATACAAGATCCCTCACTTGGTATCTGGAAGAGCTCTATTCTCCAACATAAAGATTTAGCACATTTCATCGTTATTTTTTTGATTCTCACTCAATGTACCTACAGGTACATTTCGTTTCGATTCTCAAAAATGCCTCGAACTGCACTTAAATCTTTATGTCTTTATTTATAATATTTATGTCTCAGAATTTTATTTTACATATAGATATGAATTCGTACTTTGCGTCTGTAGAACAACAGGCAAATCCTTTTTTACGCGGAAAATCAGTTGGAGTGTGCGCTTATAAAAGTCCGCGCGGATGTATCATTGCTTCATCTAAAGAAGCAAAAAAGAAAGGTGTAACTACCGGTATGCGCGTTGTTGATGCTCGTGTATTGTGCCCTGAAATTATTTTGATAGAAAATGAACCAATAAAGTATCGTAGTACCACAAATAAAATCTTTTCCATTTTTTCTGATTACACCGACAAGATAGAACCATATAGTATTGATGAAGCATTTATGGATTTATCTGGTTATGCAACGACGTACGCAGAAGCGGTTTCTATAGGAAAAGAAATGCAGGGCCGTGTTTTAAAAGAAGTTGGAGGCTGGCTTACCTGCTCTGTAGGAGTGTCATATACGAGATGGCTTGCTAAGTTTGCGTCTGACATGGCTGAAAAAGGTAGCGTGAATATAATTACTAAATATAATTTAGAAGATAAATTAGGTGAAGCAGACCTTATGGATGCGTGGGGTATTAATGTTCGTCTTGCTTACAGGCTTCAAAAGTTAGGTATTTCTGATTTAATTGAATTAAAACATTATCATCCGCAGAATCTTATTCAAGCTTTAGGTAAGACTGGTTATTTTCTTTGGGCAAATGTTAATGGTATCAGTATAGAAGGAGTCAAATATGCAGAAGAAAGAAAGCCAAAATCTATCGGTCATTCGTATTGTCTTCCAAAAAAGACTACAGATCATTCATATCTTGATCCTATTCTTATGAAATTATGTACGAGGACGGGGAGACGGTTAAGAGAAAAAGGGCTAGAGGCAAAGGGAATATCTATGTCGTGGAGTTATGAGCAAGGTGGTTATGTGCAAAAACATAAAAAAATTGATGATACTATTTTTGAAACTACAATGATTTATAATTATGCCAGGAATATTTTTCATGAGACTCCTCTGCCAGACAAGATACGAATGCTTGCTATAAGTGTTTTTGGTTTACGGAAGATAAGTAATCAGATGTCATTTTTTGATGATAGATTGAAAAAACGTGCGGTGTCTGAAGCTATGGATAATATTAATAATATATATGGGGAGCAGATAGTTTTTCACGGTGCTATGTGGGGTACAGGTAAAAATGCACTAGAAAGAATAGGCTTTAGGAAAACGTTAGAGCCAATATGGCGTGGTAGAAACGAGATTGAATATATTTCAGATGACGTTTGATTTGACATATATTGAATAATACTATATAGTACTTTTCGTAACCAAAGACCATAGGTAAATAAGTAAATCCTATGCAGGCATACATTTAGTATTCTTGGTCTTTGGCCGAGATTTTTTTAATATAATTTAATATATATGGCAAAAAGTAGAGCACAAAAACAAGAAACCGTTAATCAGCTTGATTCTGAAATGAAGGGAATGAAGTCTGTTGTATTTGCGAATTTTGACGGTGTTAAGGTAAAGCAAGTAGATGCACTTAGAAAAGAAGCCCGTGATAGTGATGTTCAGATGGTAGTTGCAAAAAAGACACTTCTTAAAAAAACACTAAAAAAAAATAAGCTAGATACTCTTTCAGATTATAAATTTGAGGGTGGCGTAGCTTCGTTTTTTTCTAGATCTGATGAAGTTGCAGGAGCACAACTAGTAAAAAAATTTGGTAAAGAAGTTGAAGGACTTAAGATGCTCGGAGGTAT
>PVBE010134963.1_pt1 | contig 10206 bp, 8 predicted proteins | sample 1631181 | NCBI WGS metagenome assembly PVBE01 (sample SAMN08397723, study PRJNA350692) | Marine metagenome, whole genome shotgun sequencing project. | isolation source: water | place: Pacific Ocean | collected 2012-04 | reverse complement strand
GTCGATGAAATCCAGGTCCAGTTCTTTGGCGACTATTCGGCCGAGATCCGGTGCACCAGCTCCTAATCGACCTTCAATTGTGATGACGGACATGTTGACCTCCCGAAATCAGACTAGGCTCTGGGGTGAGCTTTCGTATATTCATTACGTATGTGTTTATCAGTTAAGTGAGTATATATCTGTGTAGTTGCGATGTTCGAATGCCCCAGCAATTCCTGTACATGTCGCAGGCTGGCGCCACCATGTAGTAGATGAGTGGCAAAACTGTGCCGCAACATGTGAGGGGTAATTTTAGTTGATATACCGACTTTAATAGCCAGCTTGCTTAATCGAAGCCAGACTGCCTGCCGCGTCAATCGACATCCACGTCGATTCAGGAAAAGGGCTTCTTCTTTTTGGCTTTTAGAGTGGACAGGTCGGATGAACGCTATATATTCACTTACAGATTCAACGGCCGTTTCGTATATTGGAATTATCCGCTCTTTATAGCCCTTACCAATGGTTCGTACACTTCCGACGTCAAGATCGACATCTCGGATGTTCAGTCCGACTAGCTCAGAAACTCTTAGGCCAGCGGCATACATTAACTCGACCATCACTCCGTCGCGCAAATCTTCGGTTGAATTATTTTCAGCTTTGAAGTTCAACAGTAGATTCACTTCTTCAATGCTGAGTGCTTTTGGAATAACTTGACCAGATCTCGGCTGGCGAACTTCCTGCATAAGGTTGTTTTGAATGATGCCTTCGGTTTTTAAAAAATTAAAAAATGACTTTGCTGACGCTATTTTCCTAGATTTTGTAGAAAGCGAGTAGCCACGCTTGTCCAGGTCATCGAGGAAACTCCGTATACCACGTTCGTCCACGCTAACCCATGAGATTGGAGGACTGTTTTCTGGGCTCAAGAATTTAGCAAGCGCAGAAAGATCGTTACGATAGGCTGCCATCGTATGGGCTGATAACCCGCGTTCAACTGCGAGATGATTTACAAATGTGTCAATCTCCGTAAACAACTGGGCGTATTACCTTTGACTGGTTGCTAGAAATCAGCTTGAGCGTTCACTCTAATCGAATACTGATGTGTTCGGCATTTTCAACTAAATACAGATATGCTGGGATTTAGCGACAGTTTTTTTAATCTGCTCAAACTGTGGAGACCACTGAGAGCGGCAGATTTGGTTAAAAACCCGGGGCGTAATATTCAAAAACGCCGTACACTCATTTAGTCGAGTAGGAACTCCACGTGGGTTCATTCGTATGAATGTTAGCCATAATGCTGACGCCAATCCAATAAATAAAAGTATGAGTATCGCTAAATGCCCATCGCAGCAATAGAAATTCCCTTCAATCCCAATCTCGTTGCAGGAGGTAGCTTTGCTTTAAGTTGGCACGGCTTATTAAGTTTTGTTGGGGTAGCTGCAGCCATATGGATGGTTGGCAAGGCCGCCGTAAAAGCCAACCTAGACCAAGACATGGTCTACAACACCGCGATTTTTGGAATCGTAGGTGGAATTATTGGAGCTCGTCTTGTCCATGTTTTGGATAATTGGAATATTTATGGTGATGACCCTGGTCGCATATTGGCTATATGGACTGGTGGCATTGGCCTTTGGGGTGGAATTCTTGGTGGGTGGTTAGGTGGGGCTGCCTACGCTCGTTTTTCTAAAGCGCCCGTTGGAAGACTGATGGACATAGCGGCTCCTGCAATGTTTGTGGGGCAAACAATTGGTAGGTTGGGCGACATCATTAACGGAGAACATTGGTCAAGGGCTTTGGATGCCGGTTGGGGTTGGTATTTTACCCACCCTAACAGTCCTGGGCGGATAGGTGCTGAACGGTTTTTCGGTGATCCCGAAAGACCTGTGCACCCTGCAGTTGTATATGAAATTATTTGGAATATGATTGGACTTTTAGTAATCACAAAGCTGAAAGGTAAATTACAGCCTGCTGGTGCGCTTTGGATGGTTTACATAACCTGGTATTCAGTTGGTCGATTCGGTATTCAGTATTTGCGACTCGACGATGTCAAGTTTTGGGGGTTCCAAGAGGCTCACTTGATTGCCATAGGTGTTCTTGCTTTTACCATTCCATATATCGTGCTGAAGGTACGGTGGAACCAAACCGGTATTAATGGCGATGTGGATAACGATAATCGTAGTTCTGGTAGGCGCAAACGAGATCGGCAGCGTCAACAGGCTAGAAGCTAATCGTCTCTACCGTCTCTAATGTTAGAACGGCACTTATTTGAACGGCCAAAACTTTATTCAGATGGTCGAATATCTTTTAAGCCTAGTTGATGGCGAGTTTTACCTTGCCATATTTCAGATCGAAGTTGAAAAGCGATATCTAACGAGCCTGTCCCGAGTGGGTGGTCACCCAGCCCAAAGCCAATAGAGTCTATTCGCCGACCATTTGCTTCAAAACTGATCTTTAAATGTTTGCCACCGGCTCCGACCGTACGTACATCCAGCGGTACCGCACCATAAGTTACAAGTACCGGCTGCCGGTTGCCCTCTCCAAATGGCTCCATTGATGAAATGAAGTTCCAGGTGGAAATGGTGAGATCTTCCAATTTGACTTCAGCGTCGGCGTAAAGTGCCGGCAGCATCGGTGCGTTTAATGCACTCCATGCAGTCCTTTTGCGAATATCGTCCAACAAACTCGGCATGAGTTCTAGTTCGATGGAGAAGCCTGCAGCTCGGGCATGCCCTCCAAACCGTTTGAACTTGTCAGTGTGATTTGATAACGCTGTATGCAGGTCTAATGATTCATTAGAACGACAAGATGCCCGCGCTAATCCGTCTACAACTTGATAGGCGATCGAAGGTTTGCCGGTGAGTTCGGTCAATCTTCCTGCAAGTGGACCGAGTAGCCCCATAGCAAAGTCATCACAACGAACAGCGACGATTGGGTCATCAGAATTAATATCGAATTGTTTTGATGCGTGCTCCCAGGCCTGTTCGCTTAGAGAACGACGTTTGAGGTTGTCTGCATCTAGTCTATTAGCCAATGCCCGAGCTTCGGAAACATCGTTGGTGGTTAACAGTTCTAGGCTGGGTTCTGCATCCCCCATACGACCAGGAGCGTTCAATCTCGGGGCGATATAAAACGAAACCAGTTCTGTTGTTGGGCGTCCAGAAGCTCCAGGCGGGCGCGAAATGTCTAGCAATGCCCTCAGGCCGGCCATCTCAGTCTGTCCTAATGCTTTCAACCCTTCTCTGACTAATGCTCGATTTTCAGATACCAACGGAACAATATCGGCAATCGTCCCTAATGCAGCCAAGGGTAAAAGTTCTTGAGGAAACTTACTTCCGGCGTTCCTCGAAAGCGCTTGTGCAACTTTGAATGCCACACCAGCGCCAGAATATCCCACTGCTTCTCTTGCCCCAATATGGGGATTGACGATGGCTACAGCTTCAGGGCGATCAGTTTCCATAAGATGATGATCAGTGATCACGGTATCTATGCCAAATTGTTTGGCATGTGCAACTTCAGCTATGGCTGTTGAACCCGTGTCAACCGTGACAACTAGGGTTACCCCAGCATTATGAAATGAATTAATTGCCTGCTTAGACATCCCATGTCCATCGATTTCTCGATTTGGGATGTAGGGAACGGCTTTGCCGCCTAGGGATCGGATTATTCGGAGCAGTATGGCGGTCCCGGTAAGGCCGTCTACGTCGAAATCACCGAACACTCCAATGGTTTCGCTGTTACTGATGGCTTTGGAGATCCGATCCACAGCTGGTCCCATGTCGGGCAGCTCCATTGGGTCTAGAAAGTCGTCAAGACCAGATGCAAAGTATTGTGTAGCATCTGTATTGTTTCGTACTCTTCGATTCCAAAGCAATCGCGCGGGTAATGGACCTTTAATTCCCGCTGTTTGAAATCCTAAATCAAGTCGAAATCCAGGTGGCGGAGGTTCTGCAATCTGCCATTTTCTCTTGAGGCTCATCGTTTACACCTGAACCTAACCGATTATTGCGTGAAGCGTTCGAAAACTAAACTGGCGTTGTGGCCACCGAAGCCCAGCGAGTTGGACATCGCTACGTTTACCGGTTGTTTTTTTGCCGTATTCGGTATGTAGTTTAGGTCGCAGTCGGGATCGGGATTGTCAATGTTGATGGTAGGGGGAACAATACCGTTTTTGATTGTGAGAACGGTAAACGCTGCTTCTATTCCACCGGCTGCACCCAGTAAGTGCCCGGTCATAGATTTGGTGGAACTTATTGCTAGCTTGTACGCATGGTCTCCGTACATTCTTTTCATAGCTATAGTTTCATATTTGTCATTTAGCGGAGTGGAGGTTCCATGTGCGTTAATGTAGTCAACCTTATCCGGGGTAATACCAGCATCTTCGATAGCCCATTTCATAGCCCGTGCAGCACCTTCTCCCTCAGGGTGAGGTTGGGTCACGTGGTGTGCATCACTTGATGCACCGTATCCGCTCATTTCAGCAAGAATATTTGCCCCGCGTTGCTGGGCATGCTCTAAAGATTCTAGTACGAGCAGGCCGGCACCTTCTCCTAACACAAATCCGTCGCGATCCGAGTCAAATGGACGTGAGGCTCCTTGCGGATCTTCATTACGCGTAGAGAGGGCCATACAAGAATTGAACCCTGCAACTCCGATTTCGCATACAGCCGCTTCGGTTCCCCCAGCTATAACGACGTCTGCGCGTCCTCTTCGAATCATTTCGAGTGCTTCACCTATGGAATCTGCACCAGTGGCGCATGCAGATACCGTTGAGAAGTTAGGGCCTTTAGCTCCGATCATCATGGAGACCTGGCCTGAAGCCATATCGCCGAGCATCATTGGCACTAAGAACGGACTGACCCGTTTTGGACCTTTTTGTAGCAGAATTTTATGCTGATCAGTTATGGTGATAATCCCGCCTACACCACTGCCGATTAAGACCCCGACTCTATCTGCATCTTCCTTCTCCATATTTAGATTAGCGTGTTCCAATGCCTCTATCGCTGCTACGCATGCAAATTGAGAGAATCTGTCTAATCGTTTCGCCTCCTTGCGCCCCAGGGCTGTAGTTGCGTCAAATTCGTCTACCTCACCGGCGATCCTAGACTCATATCCCTCTGCATCAAACAGGGAGATATAGTCTATTCCTGACCTTCCTTCGACCAAGCTATTCCAGGTGGATTCGCTGTTCAAGCCTACTGGTGTGACGAGGCCGATGCCCGTGACCACAACGCGATCTGTCATTAGTTGACCTCAGGGAACACTGAAGATAATAGATGTATCCTCATGTGATATTGCTTGACTCGTTTTGTTGAGTCATATGCCTTGATAAATATAATCGGAGGATTATACCAACCACTTTGGGTGATTCATGTAGTGAAATGGATCCTCAGAAAATGTTTAGGCAATTTCCGAAACTGACTTGAGCTTAGATTACATTTATGAATACGAGTAGTGTTTATATTCAATGAGTCGTTCTTAATTAAGAGGTTTGCATGAAAGTTTTGATTGAAACCCACGGCTGTAAACTCAATACTGCCGACAGTCAAAGATTGGCAACCGAATTTGTGCGCTCCGGGTACGAACTTGTTGCCAAGGGTGGTGTGCCTGATGTGTTTGTTTTGAATTCATGTACTGTGACTCATGTTGCTGATAAGAAGGCAAGGCAATCTCTTAGAAAGGCCAGAAAAAACTTTCCTGATGCAATTGTGGTAGCAGCTGGCTGTTATGCCGAAAGCAGTAGTTCTGATCTGGAAGAATTGAGTGCTACTGATCTGGTCATTCCAAATACCCGTAAATCTGAGATTGTTTCAATTGTTAATTCAAGAACTGGATTGGAATCCCATGGAGATTCTATAGCGGACGCTCAGTCTGGCAAATTACCGGGCCGAACTAGAGCTGCGGTTAAGATCCAAGAAGGTTGCGATCAGGTTTGTTCTTACTGCATAGTCCCAAAGGTTCGTGGTCGCGAACGAAGCATTCCGAAGGCTGATATTGTCAACCAGATCCAATCGCTTTCAGGCGCTGGATACCAAGAAGTGATTTTAACAGGCACTCAACTCGGTTCTTATGGTTTTGAGTTTGATGATACCGACCTAGTCGATATGGTCACATCTGTTCTTCAGCAGACTGATGTTCAACGCCTGAGGATTTCTTCACTTCAACCTACGGAATTTTCAGACGAGTTACTTGGTTTGTGGAACGGTGTAGGAAAAAATAGATTGTGTCCTCATTTTCATATCCCTTTACAGAGCGGAAGTGATCGTATTCTTACCGATATGCGCAGACGTTACACGTCAGACAAGTTCATATCTTCAGTTCAAATGGCAAAAGCCCTGGATCCGACATGTTCCGTTACCACGGACGTTATAACCGGATTCCCTGGCGAGTCTGAAGAAGATCATCAACGGACGGTTGACGTACTTCATGCCGCCGAGGTGTCCGATGCTCATATCTTTCCATACTCGGTTCGGCAAGGTACAAGCGCAGCGCACTTTGATTCCCAGGTTGAAGTGAGCATTCGTATGCGACGGGCGGAGGATTTGAGAAACTTAGCTGACGCATCTGCAGAGATTCACCGTAAAAAGTTTGTTGGCACAGTCCGCGAGGTTTTGTGGGAGGGTATGTGCGGGATAACTGGGTTGACTGATAATTACCTTCGTGTCCGCCTGGAGCCCGGTCAAGTACATGAACAGATGATGGATGGTGTTGATGGCTTGATAGAGAATGTTCGCCTTATCAGGCTGGAAGGTTTGCAGTTGATCGGGTCTTCCGTTCAATAAAAAAGCCACCTCCGGGCGAAGAAGTGGCTTTTTTATTGAACGGAAGACTTTTATAAAGTAACCGTATTAAAAATCAACCGGGCGCAGTTCGATGTTGCCATGTCGACGTTCTAGGTATCCAGCTCTTTCGTGGTATCCGTGGGCAAAGACCATTAGCCAACCTTCTTTTTCGCAACGATTGAGAAGCTCTTTTTTCATAGCTAATGTCTGGTCTGGGTACCGATCGAAAGCCGTTATATACGGCAGTGGAAGATGATTGGGAGTTGGTATCAGGTTGGCAAGGTAAATTATTCTTTCGCTGCCTGTATTAACCAGCACAACCTGATGGCCTTCTGAGTAGCCGTTGGTGACTATGGTGTGTACTCCTGGTACGACTTCGGTATCACCATCTAGCAATTCGATCATACCCTTGTCATTTAGAACCTCAAGGTGCTTGACCCCAGTGCCATATACCGGCACTGACCGTTCGTTAGGTGAAAATGCTTCCTGCCAAGCACTCCGTTGAACTAAGTACTTTGCTTTTGGGAAAGTGGGAATGATTGTGCCTTCTCGGTCAAGACGAGTTGCTCCACCACTGTGTGAAAAGGCTAGGTGAGTAAGTATCACAAAATCAATCTCACGTGCGCTCACACCTTGGTGACGAAGATTACGTAGAAGCTTGGATGATGAATGGCCGTATATTTCACGAGTGATCTCCGGCTCTTTATTACCTATCCCTGCGTCTACGAGAATATTTGCGTGTGGCGTTTTGATTAGCAGCGAGTTTAAACCAAGCCTTACGCGGTTCTTGCGATCGGGCTTAACGTTCTTCTCCCAAAGGATCTTCGGGACCGAACCAAACATTGGACCACCGTCCAATAAGAACGTTCCGTCGCTTACGAGCCTCACGGCTACACTGCTGCTAGTAGTCATTTTTGCGCCTCCAAGGCCACACCGAACCTTTGATTTCGAATCCAAACACGAGCGGACACTCGATTCGTTTCGTCGCTGTTGATCTATCTAATCGGTCCATAGTGGTCATATTTGACGGATCTTCAGCTTTAGTTGTGATAGAGGTGTAGGCCATCCAACTAATTGACACACGGAACCGTATTAGGCTTACGGTATTTTGCAAAGGTACGTTCGTACCCTTTTTGGTCTTTAAGATAATATTTGTTTCGAACATGTTCAAAAATCAATATAAATTACCCGTTCAAATAAGTAGCAACAATTTTGCGCATTATTGCGCGAATTATGCACGTATAGTTTAAGTTAAATACAATCGTTGCATCGTAGGGAAAAATAAAATGAATTGATAAACGGGTGTGATAGTTTTACAGTGAAATTGAGTTTAAATCTTCAAGCAGTCATTGAGAAATTAGCAAACCACAACGCTAAATTAAGGATTCGATCTTTTGGAAATCACATTGGTGCAAAATGAGGTCACTGAAATTGAAACTGACGTTTTGGTGGTAAATCTGTTTGAGGGCGTGACATCACCAGGAGGGGCTACAGGTGCCGTCGATAAGATGATTGGCGGTTTGATAACTGACCTAATTGTTGACGGTGAAATTTCAGGTTCTGAAAGTGAGCTCACTCTCATTCATACCTCTAATTCGGTTTATCCGGATTTGAAGGCATCTCGTGTTCTGATTGCGGGTCTCGGGTCCAGCGATCGCATCGATACAAACGCGATTCGACGTGTTTCTGCGACTGTGATCAGGAAACTGCGTGAGGTAGGGGTGAAAAAATTTGCGACGATTGTGCATGGGGCGGGAATTGGTGGAGTCGACGTTTCTTCATCCGCACAATCCTTGGTTGAAGGATCACTTCTTGGTGCTTATAGATTTCTTAAGTACCGGACTACTGATACTAAGCGCAAGCCTGATGTTGAAAGCATGGTTATAGTCGAATCTGATTCTTCAAAACTGACTGCTATTGGCGCTGCGATTAAAAAAGGTGTTACATATTCAAATGCTGAAATTCTCGCCCGAGATCTTGTGAACGAACCTGCAAATAAGTTATCGCCGGCTAACTTAGCATCAGTGGCATTGAAGGTTGCAAACGACAATGGGCTTCAATGTGAAGTACTTGATGAAGCGGATGTTTCTGCCTTGGGTATGGGTGCATATACAGGAGTTGCTCAAGGCAGTTCTAGGCCTTTGAAATTTATCCACATGTCGTATCTCGGAGACTCGTCCAATCTTGAGAACAATCTCTGGCTCATCGGTAAGGGAATCACATTTGACAGCGGAGGGATATCGATAAAGCCAGGGCTTGGTATGGGCAAAATGAAAGGCGATATGGGCGGAGGCGCATCGGTTATTGCCGCAATGGATGCCATTGCTCAATTGAAACCCAATGTCAATGTGCATGTCGTATGTGCAGCGACTGACAACATGCCCGGAGGTACTGCTCAACGACCCGGCGATGTGGTGACAGCGATGAATGGGATGACGATTGAGGTGGACAATACCGACGCTGAGGGACGTCTTACCCTTGCAGATGCGATTGGTTATGCACTTTCGAAAAATGCTACTCGAATCGTCGATGTGGCGACATTGACAGGCGCTGCTCGAATTGCTCTTGGAGATGGAGTAAGTCCGGTGTTTGGAAATGACGATGACTTGATTTCTGCTGTTTTGAAATCTAGCGAGGTAGTCGGGGAGCCAATGTGGAGGCTTCCGCTCGATTCTGTTACCAAGCGGCAGAACGCCTCGCGTGTTGCTGACGTGAAAAACACTGGTGGACGTGGTGGTGGATCGACGACGGCGGCTCATTTTATATCTGATTTTGCAGGTGAAACTCCTTGGGTTCATATTGATATAGCGGCGACCTCTATGCTTGATAGCGTGAGAGGGTGGTTTCCCGTTGGTGCAACCGGGGTTCCAACTAGGTCACTTGTTGATTTAGCCTTGAGATTGGGTAAGTAAGTCCGTACCACATCAAATTGAAATCTGCGAGTTTCCTACTTCACATAGGTTGACGTCAAAAATGAATCCGTTAGCAGTTGAAGGTTGAAAATCGCGTGTTCCAAAATTGACCGCAATGACTCCTGATGCTAGCGTTGGTATCCTGCGGTGGGCGTAGTGTAGAGGTTAACACGCTAGGTTGTGGCCCTGGAGGCGAGGGTTCAATTCCCTCCGCTCACCCCATATTTTCTTTTCAACCAAGTATTAGGTTGATTCTGGTGCCGAGGTTTTGTTGTTCGGTATCTAACGGTAAATCAGCTTGAAAACCCGGTTAGAATAAAACCTCAACTAGGCATATTAGGTCTGGGACATATTTAGCGCCCGTAGCTCAGTGGATAGAGCATCTGGCTTCGAACCAGAGGGTCGGGGGTTCAAATCCCTCCGGGCGTGCCAAGAACAATCCAAAGTGAAGAAGCCCTTGCAGAAATGCAGGGGCTTTTCGCGAAGTTACTCCAAAGTTACTCCAAAGTTACTCCAAAGTTACTCCAATACGACCAAAT
>PVBE011142054.1_pt1 | contig 10207 bp, 8 predicted proteins | sample 1631181 | NCBI WGS metagenome assembly PVBE01 (sample SAMN08397723, study PRJNA350692) | Marine metagenome, whole genome shotgun sequencing project. | isolation source: water | place: Pacific Ocean | collected 2012-04 | reverse complement strand
TCGGGTTGGTCTATCTCTAAGGCTCTACGTCTGTGCTTCAGAAGAATTGGTCGGGAGCGCCGGATGCGGGAAATCCGCACGTCCGGTGCGACGAGGGGGGAGGTCGCTCTTCGCGTCCTCCCCTACTCTACCGGTGAAGAATCCCTTTCCCCCTTAATCTGCGTCCACCGGCTCTTCCTTCCGGGCGATCAACTTAAACACAGTCGGGAACAGCAAGCCTGATATGAGGGCGGCCAGGATGATCGTGGCGCTCTCCAGTTCGGTCAGGGCTCCCAGTTCCAGTCCGAGTGTGGCGATGGCTACAAGCAGGGTCAGCGGCGTGGCCAGGAGCAGGGCGGCGCCGGCGAGTTGTCGAGGGCCGAAATGGGTGATGACGAGCAACAGGGATGCAATGGCCTTGACGAGGAATGAGAGCACCAGAATCTGGATGAGCAACGGAATGATCTCGGGGCTTCGAAGGGCTCCCAGGTTAAAGCTCACGCCGACGTGGATGAAGAAAACCGGTATGAAGAAACCCTGCCCGACTCCGGCGAGCTTGGTTTCGAGAATCCCTTTTTCCCGAAACACGAACGAAAACAGGGCACCGGCAAGAAACGCACCCAGGATGGCCTCCATTCCCATCAATTCCGAGATCGCAACAAAGGCGATCATCAGTGCGAGCCCGGCACGGACACCGATTTCCGACGGGTCTTCGATCTCGATCATCCTCGAGAACTGAGTGGGGTACCACCAGACGAGCAGGCGCAGGATCTTTAGGACCAGGTAGGCGATTGCAAATACCGCTCCGATTCGAAAGACCTCCCCGACGAGTCCCACGGTGAATCCGAAAGTAAAGACGATGTTGTAGAACGTGGCGATGATCATCGTCAGAAACTCTCCGACCGAGCCGACCAGGATGATGGTCTGGCCGAAGTCCGACCGTGCCGTCCCGGTTTCCCGAAGGCTCACCAGAACGATGCCGATGGACATAGCTCCCATGACGATTCCGAAGAAGGGTGACCATCCCTGCTGATAGGCAGTAAAGAACGCCAGCCCGAGAACACTGATCGACACAAGGGCGCTGACCAGGAGGAGGTGCTTGCCCCTCCGTTCAAGACTCGTGAAGTCCAGTTCGAGTCCGGCCAGAAACATCAGGAAAGCAAACCCGAACTCGGCAAGGAACCCGAAGAATTCAGTTTCCGAAACAATTCCCAGCAGGTACGGACCGACCAGCATTCCGAAGGCGATTTCTCCAACGGCCGCCGGGACTCCCACGCGCCCGCTGAGCAACGGAACCACGAAAGCTCCGATCGATATCACCAGCAGGGTGATGGCCTGGGAAACTTCCATTAGACGGGGAGGACGAACGTCGTGATCGAGGAACGTCGCACGAGGTGCTGGCTCGCGTCAGGGTTGAAGAACGACGGCTTTCTGTCCTTGCCGTGAGAGATGACCATCAGTTGATAGTCGGAACAGAGCTTGAGTACTTCCTCGACGGGATTCCCCTCCAGGTGGATCTGCTCGACCTCAATGCGATACAGGTTCGCCAGGTGAGTGATCTTGCGGAGCGCGGCTTTTTGATCTTCGACCGCCCGGAGTCCTACGACGAAGCGAGGCGCGGTCACTGTAACGATCGTCACTCCGGCCTTGTAGATTCGAGCCAGGTCGAAGGCAAACCGCGCCATCTCCATGGATGATTCGGATTCGGTAACGGGAAGCAGAATCTTGCGGTAGGGGTCACTTCCGCGCAACACGGCTACGGGAGAATCCATTCGGTGGAAGATCTCCGCCAGTGCGGTCCGGCGAAGCCCGATGCGCTCCAGGAATCGAAAACGTTCGTCCGGAACGAGGAGGCAGCCGCAGTCCTTCGTTATGACGTGCTTCGTGGCCACATCTCCGTATTTCCCGAAGACCGCGAGTGTGGATGCTTCGATCCGGTTGTCCTTGAGGATCCGCTCGAGGGCCGGCTGTATTCCGGGCTCATGCGGCCAGTACAAAACTTCGACGCCCCGTGCGTGACTGTGGTCCAGCAGGTAGCGCAATTCTCCCACTATATGCTCAAAGTCCGTGGAACTCTCGGTCATCACGTGGATGTTCGATCCGAATTCGAGGGGAAACTCCGGCTCTCCGATTCGGAAGAACTCTCCGATAGAGCGTAGGATTTCCGGTTCGCCGATCAGGATCACGCGGTCGTCCTGCTCGATCCGTTTCGGTCCGGTCGGTACGATCAGCTTCCCCCCGCGATATATCGCGCCGACGTGCCAGCGGCCGGATCGAACAGAGGAAAGAGGTCGGCCGATCATAGGCGAAGATGACAACACCGTGACCTCGATTGCCTCTCCGCGCCCTTCTCCGGTGTTCAAAGACGTTCCCACACCGTGCAGAATCCGAGTCTCCAGGTTGACGGCGGCGGCGTACGAGGGTGTGACGAAATCGATGTTCGCCCGGCCGTAGCTCTCACGTTCGGAAAACTTGACGACCGAGGCGTATAGGTTTGTTTTCTCGTAGTCTTCGCGAGCCAGTCGGCAGACTTCGAGGTTGGCTCTGTCCGATCCCGTGACCGCGGCGACGTAGTCGACGTGCTCGATTCCGGCCTGCTCGAGGACGAGTCGGCTGGTGCCGTCGCCGACGGTCTTCCGGATGCGATCCGGATCCACATCGTCGCTGATCAAGTCCAGCCTTGCTTCGTCTACGTCGACGATAGATACCAGCCAGGTTGTTACCAAACGGTTGAGGAGCTCGCGTCCGGTGGTTCCCGCTCCAACGATCAAGACCCGAGGTTCGATTTCGGATGTTGCAATTTTCATATGCTGGTCAGCAATTATACGACGGGGGATGACAGAGTTGGGTCCATCAGCAAGGTCGGGTTTGAGTGGCTTGTATAATAGTTGGCGAGTAGAGGAGCAAAAGGCAATGAAACAAGTTCTTATCGGGTCCGTTCTGGCCGTTGTCTGGATCATGGTTTCAGGCTGTGCGCAAGAGCCCCTCCAGATTCCTAAACGAATACCGACACCGATCGATTCCAGTACGGTCGGTACGATTCGAGGGACCGTCAGGTTCACCGGAGAAATACCCGAGTCCGCGGCACTGGCTCTGGGTGGCTTCCCAGGCTGCGCGACCCAGCATACCGAGGCTCCCCGGGACGATTCGGTGCTGGTTCGTGACGGCCAGTTGGCAAACGTTTTCGTTCGCATTCGCGAGGGCCTCGAAGGGAAAACGTTTGCCGTGCCGACCGAGCCGGCCGTGTTTGACCAGAAGGGATGCCTCTACCTGCCCCACGTTCTGGGCGTTCAGCGCTACCAACCCGTTCAGGTTCTGAACAGCGACACGTTGCTCCACAATGTCCATTCGACTCCCGAGAAACAGGAGGGTTTCAATTTCGGCCAACCGGTGGCCGGTATGGTGAGTGTGGTTCAGTTCAGAGAAGAAGAGGTGATGGTGTCGGTCAAATGTGATGTTCACGGATGGATGAAAGCCTACATCGGTGTTGTCGATCACCCGTACTTCGTAGTCACGCCGGAGGATGGAAGTTTCCAGCTTCCGAACGTACCTCCGGGAACCTACACCCTGGAAGCCTGGCACGAAGTGTTTGGGACACAGACGGCGGAAATCACCGTTGGGGACAGTGAGGACGTTGTCGTCGATTTCAGTTTCTCAGCGTAGAGAACTGTTGCCTGCCCACAGCGGACACAAAAAAAGGGCGACCGAAGTCGCCCTTTTTTCGTTGCCTTTGAACCTTACATCCCTTTGATGTTTTTCGAGAATCCGTAAAAGAACTTCACCAGTGCGAAGCCCACCACGGTGACGATCACCAGCGTGTAGTAGTTGAAGATCGGGTAGTGACCTTCCGAAGCGGCTCCCATGAAGAAGAGCAACGGAACAGACATGTACGTGTTGATTTTCGAGGCCATGCCCGCCCTGACCGGTAGACCCGTAGGTGGCGCCTCACCCGCCTTGACGGCAGGGATGATCTTCTGTTGTGCGGGCCAGATGATGAACCAGACGTTGAACCACATCACGGTTCCAAAAAGCATACCGAACGTGATCCACAGGCCTCCGGGCGTGGTCATCAGCCCCGATGGACCGGTCATTCCCGAGCCCAGAATGAAATACTTGATGAGGATGATGCCCAGTCCCGACAGGAAGGTGAACATCGCCCCCCAACGAAAGAAAAATAACACCCGGGGCATCAGTTCAGGCACCACCTTCTTCTTCGTGTCGCCGTCCATCGTACCCGTTAAGGGAATGTTGATGAAGTTGAAGAAGTACAGCAGGCCGATCCAGGTGATACCTGCGAGGAAGTGGATCCATCGCAGCAGAAACATGCATGTTGTCTGAAGGTCCAGCATTCGGTTTTCGTCTCCTCTCTTGTGAAAGCCGTTAAACAGAATCAGGCAGTCCCTGGAGGTGCCAGAGAACTTGCCCTCTTCCCGAACCCTTTCAAATTCTTGTAGACTTAACTTCGTTTAGACTGGCTTGAAATTACCACATCCTCCCGGGAATTGAAAACCACCCTCCATCGGTCCGAATGACCAGGAAATGGAGAAGAATCGGTTGCAAAATCTGCCAGCTTTCTATTGAATAGGGCCAACCTCGCCCTTACATCAAAAAGTTTGGACCGAGGGCCGCGTCTCCAGTGATTGGTCACCCGTAAATGGCGTGGGGGATTGAAGACGGAGACGCGGCATTTTTTTGTCTGACGAAGGTTATTAGATGGAACTGGCGCTTCCGGTAATCGTCCTGTTCCTGCTGGGTATGACGGGCATCGGGGTGTGGCATGCCCGAAAGGTTCGCTCAGCGGAGGACTTCGCTCTTGCCGGCAGGAGGATCGGAGCCCCCGTTCTGGCCGGGACCCTGACTGCCACGTGGATCGGAACGGGTTCACTCTTCGGAAACAGCGAGTTCACCTATGAGACCGGTGTCGCCGGTTTCTTTCTTCCCATATCCGGAATCCTCGGCATGCTCCTGCTGGCTTACCTGGCGCCGCGGATTCGGGAACTGCCCGCATCGAGCGTCCCGCAGATTCTTGGTCTTCGCTTTGGCCGTATCGCTCAGGTTCTGAGTGCGGTCGCCTTGATCCTGGCCTACCTGGTCATCGTTTCGTACCAGTACCGCGCCGGCGCCGCCGTAGCAGAGAGAATTTTTCCCGGTGCGGACCAGGCAATGCTGCGCATCGGTTTCGCGGCCTTCATCATCCTTTACACCGCTCTGGCCGGTTTGATCAGCGTTGCATTGACCGATGTCGTGAACGGTGTCGTGTTGAGCACCGGACTCCTGGTGGCGCTGGGGCTGGCCTGGAACGGCTGGAACCCACAGCTCCAGCCGTTTGATCCCCAGATGTTGCGACTCTCAGGGGGTCTGGGGACGTTGGGATGGGTCAACGTGATGCTTCCGCCATTTCTGTTGATCCTGGGAGACGCGAACATGTATCAGCGTTTCATGGCGGCCGAGTCACCCCGAACGGCCCGGCGCGCGGCCTTCGGAGCGTTTGCGGGATTGCTGGTGCTGGAAAGCGCGATCATCGGTGTCGCACTGTTCGGCCGCGTTCTACTGCCGAACGCACCGGCGAACCCCGGGCACGTGATCATCGAAATGGCATTCACAGTGTTCCCTCCCGTGGTCGGGTTGCTGTTGGCCGCAACCGCGGTCGCTGTAATCGTGTCCACTGCCGATTCCTACCTGCTGGCCTGTTCTACGACCGCCTCAATGGACCTGGGTGGCGGAATGACGACAACGTTCAAGCAACGCGTTCTCGTCGTGGGCTTCGGATTGTTCGCCCTGTTTCCCGCCTTCCTCTGGGAAGAGTTCCTGAGCGTTGCGCTTTACGCCTACACGCTTTATGGGGCCAGCCTCACCCCTGCCTTGCTGGCCGCGCTACTCCGGCCCAGGACATCTGCCCGCGCCGTTGTCGGCGGCATGGTGGCTGGCCTCGGTACCGCCCTGGTCTGGAAAGTCCTGCTTGACGCCGGAATGCTGGGCGGTGGCTTGGCCCAGCTGGATCCCGTACTGCCGGCGCTCGGTGCCAACGCCTTTGTGCTGCTGGTGTTGGAAGTCAGCCGCAAGGACAAGTAACCGATCACTCTCCGGAATCGCTCTCCTGCTCCTGTACTCCCCCCAACTAATCAGGGACGGAGGCATGCTCTTGCTGACGGTGGTGTTATGAGCCAGGTAAATAAAATGCGCCTCCGTCCCTGTTTTTAGTCGTGTCTTGATTCAGGGTCCAGAGCATTGCCAGTCCGGGCAGTGCCGCCAGGAAACTGATAAAGAAGAACATCGGCCAGCCCGCTATTTCCGCGAGTCTGCCCGAAGGCGCTGCGATGACGTCGCGACTGACGGCCATGAGAGACGAAAGCAGAGCGTACTGGGTTGCGGTGAAGCGGTGGTTGCAGAGACTCATCAGGAATGCCACGAAGGCTGCGGTTCCCAGCCCTGCCGAAAAATACTCGAAGTTGATCGTGACGACCATCAGCCAGTAGTTGCGTCCGGCTTCTGCCAGGGCGAGGTAGACCAGGTTGCTTGCGGCCTGGAAGAATCCGAAGACCCACAGGGAACGAAGAATTCCCATCCGACTCAACAGGGCCCCACCGGCTAACGTCCCCAGGATCGTCGCGAACAATCCCATTCCTCCCTGAACGGCGCCGACATCGGTCTGGGTAAAGCCGGTCTGAAGCAGGAACGGTATGGTCATGTTGTTCACCAGCGCATCACCGAGTTTGTAAACGACGATGAAGCCCAGCACAAAGAGCGCCCGTCCTGGTCCGAGCCTGGTGACAAATTCTACAAAAGGATCCCGAACCGCCTGAACGAGCGAGGCCGGCGGTGTCCCCGGGTTGGCGGGTTCAGGCGCCCGGTAGGAGGCGGCCATTCCGACGAACATGAAAGTGGCCATGACGATGTAGACAAGGGGCCAGCCCATGCGTTCGGCCAGGATCAGGGCGCCCGCGCCGGTGAGGAGCATCGCGACGCGATAGCCCAGAACGTTCAGGGCGGCTCCGGCCCCCATCTCCCGCTCTTCGAGTACATCGGTCCGGTAGGCGTCGATAGCGATGTCCTGAGTTGAGCTGAAGAAGGCGATGAGGAGTGCGACGGTGGCAAGGTATGAGATTCCATCCCCGGGCCTGGCCAGCGCCATTGCCCCGATTGAGCCCAGCAGGAGGAATTGGGAGAGTCCCATCCAGCCCCTCCGGCGACCCAGGAACGGCAGGGAAAAGCGGTCCAGAATCGGGGACCATACAAACTTGAGGGAGTAGGGAAGAGCCACCAGGCTGAACAGTCCCACGGTCGTCAGATCGACTCCCTCGACGGTCAGCCATGCCTGAAGGGTTCTGCTGGTGAGAAAAAGCGGGAGGCCTGAGGAGAATCCCAGAAGCAAGACGTAAAACATCTTCCGGCTCTGGAAGACTTTGAAGAGGTCGCGGTCGCTCTGGAACATCGCCGCTATATTGCCAAAAAATGGGGGTGGCCCCCCATTTTTTATTCAGTTAGGTCTAGCTAGCGATCTTGATCTGCCGGGGCAGCGCCTGTTTTGTTTTCGGCAGACTCACCGTCAGGACTCCGTCTTTGTAGTCTGCACGGATCTTCCCTTCCTCGATCGTGGTGGGCAGTGAGAAGGAGCGAGTGAACGAACCGTAGGAGCGTTCGACGCGGTGATAGTTGTCCTTCTTGTCCTCGTGCTCAAAGAGCCGCTGTCCTTTCAGCGTCAGAACGTTCTTCTCCAGGCTGAGATCCACGTCTTTTGGGTCGATGCCGGGGAGTTCGGCCTTCAAGACGAGGTCGGTGTCGGTTTCGAATATGTCGACCTTCGGAGCCCAGGTCGTCGTATCGGCGGGAAGCCGGTCCGACCAGTCCACACCCGACACTCCAAACATCCGGTTGACTTGACTCTGCAGCGTATTCAGTTCACGGAATGGGTCCCATCGTACCAGTGCCATCTTTCTATCCTCCTCGATCGATTGTTGTTTTAGTCCGGCCAGGTGTCATGTCGATCAGCACCTGACATACCTATTTATAGAATATGCTATAAGATATATCAAGAAATATGAGTGTATTTAATGCATATAATCTGCTTGTTGGCATCAAATCAACGTAAGTCATTGATGTCTAACAGATTTCAAATGAAACGAAACCACGCGTTGCAATTGATTACGCTGATCCTCGCTTTTGAAGTTGTTAAATCAGCCAGGTGAGGTAACCTCGTCTCATAGCGATCCGTAACTCTTAATGAATGGGAGAGAATCGATGATGTTGAAATCGAAGCTTGGAATCCTGTGTGGCCTTCTGTCAGGCACACTTGCCCTGGCCCAGGCGCCGCCGCCTGAACCCCCTCAATTAGGTTTGATCGACGGGTATGTCGTGCGCCTCGGTTCGGGAGAGCCACTCAAGAGCGCCCAGGTCGTGCTTCGGCCCGAACGCGGGCGCAGCCCTGTTTTCGGAGCGGTAACGGATGCCAGCGGGCACTTCACGCTTGAGTCCATCCAACCGGGCAACTACCGTCTGTACATCGAACGTGATGGCTATGTGGACCAACAGTATGGACAGGTCAGTCCAAGCCGGCCGGGCACGGTCCTGGTTCTCGCGCCGGGGCAGCAGGTCGAGGATCTCGTAATCAGCCTGGTTCCAACCGGAACGTTGGCAGGCCGTGTGTTCGATGAAGACGGTGAGCCGGTCGTCCGGGCGAATGTCCGTGCGCTGCGCTACGTGTACCAGGATGGTGAGAAGATCCTGACGCCGATTCAGCAGACCCAGACCAACGACCTGGGTGAATACCGATTGTTCTGGATCGATCCGGGCGAGTACTTCGTCTCCGCCACCTTTGAAGCCCGTTTCCGTGGCGGCTTTGGGGGAGGGAGAGCTCTAGTTGGGCGCGGCGGTGGCCGTGGAGGGCGCGGCGGTCGTGGTGGGACGGGCGGAGTCATCGGAGGCGGTTTTCTGGCTGAATCAGAACCGCCCGAAGAGATCTATGTGGACACCTACTATCCAGGGACGACCGAGCCCGCTCTGGCCACCGGCATTGTACTGGCAGGCGGATCCGAAGTTCCGGCGATCGACTTCGTGGTGCTCCCAACCCGGGCGGTGACCGTGCGAGGCCGGGTTGTTAGCCCGTTTGCCGGTGAAGGCGCTCCTGTCCCGGTCGTGGCGATTGTTTCCCGCAACGGGTTGATCGCGGGCGGCGGGCTCAACCTCAGAGGCGGTGCCCGGGGCGGTCGCGGAGGACAAAACGAAGACGGCAGCTTCGAACTGACCGGAGTTGCCCCGGGCCCTTACACGGTCGTGGCGATCGTGCGTACTCAACAAGGTCGGGGAGGAAGAGGTGGCCAGGGCCAACTCGTGGGTGTAGCCGACATCGAGGTTGGCGAACAGGATCTGGACAACGTCGTTGTGGCCGTACAACCGGGCGTGGAACTGACAGGAAACGTCCTCGTGGACCAGAGCGCGTCCGGAATCGCAACGGGCCGTCTGCGCATTCGCCTTCAACCTGCGAACAACATGCCCTTCAACGCGCCTAACTCCCGTGTCGAAGATGATGGGACCTTCATTCTGTCTAATGTCAGCCAGGCGACTTACGCAGCCTCGATCACCGGCTTGCCTCCGGATTATTACCTTGCCGACGTTCGCTTCGGTGCCGCCAACGTCCTGGCAGCCGGCCTGACGGTGACGGCCGACCCTCCCGGACCGCTGGAGTTCTGGATCAGTGGTGGTGGCGGTCGTGTTGACGGCGCAGTCCAGATTGGGACTGAGGAGTCGTTTACAGGAGCCCAGGTTGTTCTGGTTCCTCAAGAAGCCGATCGAGGACGGTCCGACCTCTACAAGACAGCCAGCGCGGACCAGTACGGACGGTTTTCGATGGTTGGCATCGCACCTAGTAATTACAAAGTCTTCGCCTGGGAAGATGCGCCATCAGGAGCCTACCGCGACCCCGATTTCATCCGTCTCTACGAAGACTGGGGACAATCGGTCGAGATTCAGCAAAACGGGCAGGCACAGGTGCAAGTTCGATTGATCCCGGCCGGATCGTAGGTCCGGGGGGAGGGGAGTCTTTACGCAGATTACGCGGATGGGACAGAACCGAAGTTATGGAGCTGCCCGCTGAAAGCTACTAGCTAATAGCTCCCACAACCCCTGTGTACTTTCACCGAGACAGCGGTTAAACTTTCTGCTGTCAAATTAATGTTCGAGAGGAGTATCTACGGCATGAAGAGAACCGTCGTCTTTCTGGGCCTGATCCTGG
>PVBE010933218.1_pt1 | contig 10207 bp, 2 predicted proteins | sample 1631181 | NCBI WGS metagenome assembly PVBE01 (sample SAMN08397723, study PRJNA350692) | Marine metagenome, whole genome shotgun sequencing project. | isolation source: water | place: Pacific Ocean | collected 2012-04 | reverse complement strand
CGCGTCCGCCGGATCTCGGACAGATGTGTACCGTCTTCATGGCGGAAGCCGCGGCCGACGCCCAGAGCGCGGGGTTCGAAGTCGCGGACCTCTTCGCCGGCTTTCAGTATTCGGTAATTCACAACTACCTGCACCGGGTCATGGGGCAGCGCACATTCGGAAAGCGGGTCTTCTTTCAAGGCAAGCCCGCGTCGGGGGCCTCTCTCGCCTGGACTCTGGCGGCCGTAGCCGATCGCGACATCATCGTGCCTCCGAACCCCGGAGCGATGGGAGCGTGGGGAATCGGACTCTGCGCGGTCGAAGAGATGGGCCGGGAGGAGCTCGAAGAGGCGTCGCCAATCGAATTGCCCAAGGTGCTGGACGCGCGAGTTACAGGACGGAGCGAGATCCAGTGCAACGACAAGCGGTGCGCTACGCTTTGCAATATCGAACGCACGGCCGTTGCCGTGGCCGAGAACGAAAGCGTCGTCTATTCCGGAGGGGCGTGTCCGAAGTACGAGATCTCCACCTCCACGCGACCCAAGCTGGAGTGTGATGCGCCGAGCGCATTCGACGAACGACAGGAACTCTTGCGCGAGTTCATCGAGCCCGTAGAGCCCGTAGACGCGCTCGCCCAAGATGCTGACGCTGGCCCGGAGACCGACGTCGCTCAGCGTACCGTCGGTATTCCTCTCGCGAGCACTCTGGTCGGCTTCCTACCGTGGGCCGTCACCTTGCTTCGTGAGCTCGGGATCCCCGTCAAGGTGCTGCGACCCGACAAGGGAACGCTCTCGCGAGGTGAGGGGCGCTGCTATTCGTACGACGCGTGTGCGCCCGTCAAGATTGCTCACGGCGTTTCGGATGGTGAGGTCGAGGTCCTCTTCGCGCCCAAATTACTCGACTTACCCGATCGCGACGGTGGCGGCGGCCGAACGTGCGCCATGGAGCAAGCCATGCCGGACATGGTGGGGCATGCCCTCGAGGCTCGCGGTCGCCACGTTGACGTCGTCGCTCCCGTGCTCACGTTGGCCCACGGTCTCCGCAGCGCGCACATCCTGGTGACGATGAGCGGCGTCGCGAAACGCCTCGGCGCGGATCCTGCGCGAATCATGGACGCCATGAATCGTGCCGCGGCTGCCCAACAACTCTACGAGAAACGGCTCAAAGAGATCGGCGAGCGCACGCTGCAGTACGCCCGCGCCAAAGGGCTGGCCGTCGTGGTGGTCTGCGGGTCGCTGCACGTCATCATGGAGCCGGCGCTCAATGCCGGGATCCCCGGCATCCTCCGGCAAAACGGCGTGCTCGCGTTGCCGCAAGATTGCTACCCCATTCCCAAAGAGATCGACGCGCTGCCCCGCGCCGCATTGCTCGACACCAAGCGCGGCCTGCGTGTTGCACTGGCCGCACGAGAGCGGGGCGATGTCTTCCCGCTCCTGCTCTCGGCCTTCGCGTGCAGCCCCGCGTCTTTCTCTGAACAAATCTTCACAACCCTAATGCACGGCTACCCCCACACGGCCCTCGAAACCGACGGCCACGGCGGGACCGCCGGATACGTCACACGCATCCAATCCTTCTTGCACGGTGTGCGCAGCTATCGGGGCGGTGCGTCGCCCGTATCCGCCAAGCGTTTGAAATTGATCGCACCCCCAGAAAACAAGCCAATCCAATCGGATAAGGACGCGCAACTCGTGATGTTCTCCGCCAGTGATGGAGTCGGGCCGCTTGCCGCTGCGACGTATCGATCCATGGGCTTTGACGCGGTTACTGCGACGCAGGCGTCCGCCGAAACCTACGCGCTGGGACGCAAAGATTGCTCCGGGAAAGAATGTCTGCCGTACCAGCTCCTCTGGGGATCCTTCCGCCACTATCTGGAGACCAAACCCTCAAAGAAACGTCGCGTACTGCTGCAGATCTCGGGGCAAGGCGCATGCCGCAACTGCATGTTCTCTATCAAGGATAGAATGTCGCTGGACCATTTGGGGCTGGGCGACCAGGTGTCGATGCGGCACTTCTCCGAAGAGCCGGACGTCCAGATCGATGCCGTCACGCGCTTCCTGTCTGGAGTGATCGTCTGGGATATCGTGAACCAGCTCGCGGCGTACTATCGGCCCTTCGAGACCCACGATGGCGAGGTGGACGAGATTCGATTCCGGATGAACAAAAAGCTCGAAGCGCAAATCGAAAAGGTCCCCCCGGGTGGATTGAGCCGCTGGATCGAAGTAGGAAACGGTCTGAAGATCCTTGGCGGCTTGGTAGACGAGGCGGCGGAGGCGTTCGCCAAATTCGACGGACACGCCAACGGATGTCGTACGGTCATGCTCAGTGGCGACATCTACGTGCGCATCGACGAGTACGGCAACGAGCAGCTGGTGCGGCGGCTCAATGAGCGCGGCCTACGAGTCGTCCTGGATCCGCTCTCCACGTCCCTCGAATATTTCGCGGGACCCGGTGCGGAGGACTTGGTCGGCGGCGCGTCCACCATGATCGTATCGAGCACGATGACGCTGGTGCTGAACAAAGTGCGCGGCGCTCTCTACGGACGCGCCCGCCGCGTGCATCCGTGGCTGCCCGTGCCCAGCACCAGCAAGCCCCTCCAGCAGGCTGAACCCGTCCTTGGCAAGCACCCTCTAGGCGAGGCGCCGATGACGATCGGCAGCGTGCTTGAGGCGTGGAAGGAGCGGAGCTGCGATGGCGCCGTCGTAGTCGGCCCGTGGGGGTGCTCACCGTCTCTCATCACGGAGAGCCTGCTGCGCCACCAAAGGGAGATCCCGTTGCTCTTTCTCTATCTGGATGGCGCGCCCATCAACGAGCGCAAGCTGAACGGCTTCGCTCATCGCCTTAAGACGAGCGAGCGGCGAACGGCCTCGTAGGACGACGCCGCGGTCTACTCTGGCGTAGCTAACTTGTCCTGCGTCAAGTCTTTCCCAACTGACGAGAATTAGCCTGGTGGGCTACGGCAGAATGCCGCGCGAACGAGTTCCCTGATGTTCCGGGACTTGTGTTTGCGCCGGCCGATGCCAAGAATGTCTCGAGACTCACACTCGGACTCAGACTCAGACTCAAGCGGGAGCCAAAGCGACGTGGAATTAGGGGAAATACGGAGGGCGGCGATCGCCAACGTGACGCAGCGGTACCCACAGGTTTTGTTGGTCGCAGCACTTCACGTTTGCGCTTTCCAGTTCAATCGTCGCAAGGCGCTAAAGGTGCGTCTTCGCGGTGGTGAGGGGGGGACCGATTTCACAGTGGGCATCCGGACCGAGGACGATGCTGTTGGCGCGGGGCTCCGTTTCGAAAACGGTCGCGTTCGAGCCCTTGCGAAGTTGGCGGAGAAACCAGACGTCGCCCTCGTTTACGCCGACACGGAGGCGCTCTTCGAGATGTTGGGCAGCTCGCCCACGGAGGTCCTGAAAGGGCTGATGGGCAGCCGTTTTCGTACCGAAGGCAACTTCACCTACCTGACCCTCTTCAACTATTATTCCTCGCTGCTCTTCGACAAGCTCCAGCACAGGCAGGAAGAGACCCGTCGGGAGCGGGACGCGCAGACCAAGCGCGCGTACGCGTCCGCCGGCGGCCAACGAGTAGCGAAGTCTCCGTCCGCCAACGGTGCGACCGCCCTTCGCATGTCGGCCCCCGCCGTCGACCACGGAGTACGATTCTTGGAGGATCCCTATCTTCCGAACATCTCGCTGGACGACTTCCCGAGGCTGCAATCCTTCCTCGACATCCACTTCACGGAGCGACCTGCTCTCTGTCACGAGCGCCCGGCCATCCTGACGCGCTGGTTCAAGAAGCACGGTTTTGAGACGAACGCCGCAGGCAAACCCTGGGATCCGCGGCTGCGGCAAGGCTGCGCCTTCAACCATCTGATGAAGACGAAGGCGCCGATCATCCGCAAAGGCGATCTCCTCGCCGGCACAAGTACGGCGCGGGAGGTTGGCGTATTGCTCTACCCCGACGCGCACGGAACGCTGATTTGGGGCGAGCTCCATTCCGCGCCAGACCGCGAACTCAACCCCTACCAAGTCTCGCAGGAGACGGCGGAAACCCTGCACAACGAGGTCTTTCCTTATTGGGCCAAGCGCAACTTCCGCGAGTGGGTGCGAGACGAATACGATAACCCCCTCGGACAGCAGATCGACGAACGCTTTGCTGTCTACTTCGTCTGGAAATCGGTCGGGCTTTCACACACCATTCCCGACTATCCGAAACTCTTGAGCCAAGGGACGCAAGGGATCTTGGGTGAACTCGGCAAGGCCATCGAAGAAGCCGGAGACGACTCGGACAAGGCGAATGCTCTGTCGGCGATGGTGCTCTGTCTGGAGGGCATCAACGCATACTCGCGGAATCTCGCGCGGGAAGCTGAGCGGGAGGCGAGGGCGGCTAGCGACGCGACGCGACGAGCAGAGCTCGAGCGGATGGCTGAAATATGCCGGCGTGTTCCCGAGCACCCTGCCGAAACGTTTGACGAGGCTGTGCAGGCCATCTGGACGCTGTGGGTAGCGTTGCATAACGAAAACACCAACACGGGGATGTCGCTTGGGCGGCTCGATCTTTGGCTGCAGCCCTACTTCAAGGCGGACCTCGAAAAGTGCGAAACCGAGAGCGAACGAGAGGCGGCGGTTCACCGCGCCATCGAGCTAGTTGGATGCCTCTTCATGCGCTGCACGGATCACGCTCCGCTGATTCCGGATATTGGCAACTACCTCTACGGCGGCGCGCCTTCGAGTCAGGCCATCACGTTGGGTGGTGTCACACCGGATGGCGAAGACGCGGTCTGCGACATGACCTACATCTTCCTCAAGGTCACGGAGTTGCTTGGGATCCAGGACCCAAATGTCAACGCGCGCTTCCACCCCGAAGCCAACAGCGATGCGTACCTCAAGCGCCTCTGCGAGGTGAACCTCATCACTCGCGCTACGCCCTCGATGCACAGCGATCACGCGATGATGGCGGCGCTCCGTGCCTCCGACTACCCAGAAAGCGATGTGCGCAATTGGTCGGCGACAGGTTGCGTGGAGCCGACGGTATCGACCAAGCATATGGCCCACACGGGCAGCATTCTGATGAATCTGGTCGCCGCGCTGGAGATGGCGCTCTTCGACGGGCGTCACCCCCTGATGAACTGGGACGTCGGTCCCAAGACGGGCGAGGCCTTTGGCTCCTTTGATGAATTCCTCGACGCGTTCAAGGCGCAGTTCCGGTTCCTGATCGGCAACGCCGTCGAATACGACAACGCGCTCGGCAGGGCACACAGCACGCTGCGTCCGAGCCCCTTACTCTCGTCGGTGATGGACGGCTGCATCGAGTCGGGTGCAGACGCCGTTGACGGTGGCGCGCGCTACAACAGCGCGGGCGTCGCGTTGATCGGGTTGGCGGACGTCACGGACTCGCTGATGGCGATCAAGCAGCTCGTATTCGACGAGAAACGCCTCTCGCTCGCCGAATTCAAGGACGTGCTGGCCGACAACTTCGAGGGCCGCCCGGACCTGCTAGCGCTGGTTAAGAATAGGGTGCCGCTCTTTGGGTCCGGCAGCCAGGACGCGCTGGACATGGCCGGTCGCGTCACTCGTTTCACGAACGAAACCTGTGCGGGTCATCGCACTCCGCGCGGTGGTCACTACACCACCGGCTTCTGGTCGATGTCGAACCACGTAGCCTTTGGCACCCTTGCCGGCGCGCTGCCTTCTGGGCGCCTTGCCGGCAAACCCTTCACGCCTGGCCTGACGCCCCAGCCGTGCGCTTCGACGAACCTTCTAGATAATCTGCGCGACGTTGCGGGGCTCGATCCGAAGCATATGAACAACAACATGGCCTTCAACGTAAAGGTCGTACCCAACGCTACCGACCCCCACGAAAGCGTGGTGGATAGAATGTTCGCGTACGTCAAAGCCTACTTCGGGCTCGGCGGGATGCAGGTGCAGATGAACGTCGTAGACGCGAACACGCTACGCGACGCCATGCTCCACCCCGATGAGTACCGGAACCTGCTGGTGCGAATCTCCGGATACAGCGCGTACTTCGTCAACCTGAACATCGAGATGCAACGTGAACTCATCGAACGCTGCGAGTACGGCCTCGTCTGAGGCCGGCCCCGGTGACGGGGTCGGTGGCGTACCAGAGGAGCTGGAGGTCTCGGACCGCGTGCAGACCCTGCATCGCGAGGTCCTCGGCGCGCGCCACGCGCTTTGCACCGAACGCGCCCTGGTGATCACGGACTTCTTCAAACATCGCGCCGACCCCGACGAGCCGATGGTGCTCCAAAAGGCGCGCGGGCTAGCGCATCTCCTGGAGAAGAAGGCCGTTCGTATCTACCCGGGTGAGCTGCTCGTAGGCTGCTTCACGTCCCACAGGGTCGGTGGAGGGCTCTATCCAGAACTCCACAGCATGGTCGTGATGGAGGATCTCTTCCGTCTCGAGAAGCGCGCTTCGAACCCCTTCGTTGTCTCGCCTGGAGACCGGCGCCGCCTGCTCACGCGGGTGATCCCCTACTGGCTACCGCGCTTCATGGGGCTTCGTGCGTTTCCCTTACCCGACGCGCTGCGTTTCTTCGCGGAGCAGCTCAAAGGGGCGCGTTACATGATCAACGAGACGGGAGGGATCTCCCACTTCGTTCCCGATCTCGAAACGCTTCTGGCAGGCGGCACGACGGGGTATCGGCAAGTGGCCACGGAGCGGCTCGAGGACGTGAGTCCCCAGTCGGACGCAGCGGATTTCCTGCGAGCCGTGATCATCGCCTGCGATGGGCTCGATGCCATGGCCGCGGGATTTGCGACGGAAGCCCAACGCCAGGCCCAGGAAACGACGAGCGCCGTTCGGCGTCGAGAGCTTGAGGAGATAGCCTCAGCGTGTCGGCGGGTTCCGAAACATCCCGCCCGGACATTCCAAGAAGCGCTTCAGGGGATCCTTTTCACCCAGATCGCTTTGAACATGGAATCACTGGACAATTCTGTTTGTCCGGGGCGCCTGGATCAGGTGCTCTACCCGTTCTATCGGGACGATCTGGAGGCGGGTCGCATCGATGAGCGCCGCGCCTTTGAGTTGCTCGGCTGCTTCGCGGTCAAGCTCTGTGAGATCCTTCCCGTCTTTTCGGAGAGGCTGACGCGGATTCATGGCGGACTCTTCAACGGTCAGGCGCTGATCGTCGGTGGCACGGACTCGAAAGGAAAGGACGCCACCAACACGCTTACGTATCTCTTCGTGCAGCTGATGGACAAGCTGCGCACGCGCCAGCCCAACTACCAGGCCCGTCTGCACGCCGGGAGCCCGGCGGCGTATCGGAAGCGGGTGGCGCTAGCGCTCGCAAACGGAGCGGCCTCGCCCGCACTCTACAACGACGAAGTCATCGTCCCGATCCTGAGGGCGCGCGGCGTCTCCGAGGGCGACGCTCGTGACTATGCCGCCGTGGGCTGCGTCGAACCCGTCTCCGTGGGACGGAGCTACTTTTCCACGGATGCGGCTCTGCTGAACCTACCCCTCTGCTTGGAGCTGGCGCTCAACGAAGGACGGCAGTTTGGGAAGCGTCGACGTATCGGGGCGCGCACGCCACCGGCGGAGCAATGCAAAGGCTTCGACGCGGTGGTGGCGCTCTTCGAGACGCAAGTCCGCTATCTGTTGGGTCGCCTCATCAAGGATCTCACGGCGATCGAAATCGCCAACGCGCGCTTCCACCCAACGCCTCTGACCTCGACGCTGCTCCGGGGTTGCCTAGAGGCGATGCGGGACGCCAGCGCTGGCGGCGCTCTCTACAACGCTTCGGGGATCCAAGGCGTCGGGGTTGTGGAGGTGGGCGACAGCTTGGCCGCTCTTCAGAAAGTCGTCTTTGACGCCGGGAAGGCGTCGATGTCGGAGCTTGTCGCCGCCTGCAAAGACGGCTTCGCGAAAAACCCGAAGCTGCGAGCGCGACTGCTCGCCGCACCCAAGTATGGCAATGACGAGCCTTTTGCCGATGCTTCCGTGGCCCGGACGATGAAGCTCTTTGCGGCAATCTTGCCCAGCGGCGAGAACACGCGCGGAGGACGCTACGCTGCGGGCTTCTACTCCGTGACGACCCACCTCGCTTTTGGCGAGAAGGTTGGGGCGCTACCCAGCGGTCGTCTGGGCGGGAAGCCCTTCTCGTCGGGCCTGTCCCCGGCGCACGGCGCCGACAGGAGCGGGCCGACCGCGGCGCTGATGTCACTGGCGGGCCTCCCTTTTGATGCCGCGCAGAACGGCGCCAACTACAATCTCCAGCTCGCTCCTTGGGCGGGCGCGGCTCAGTCTGACGCGGTTGAAGCGCTCACGAAGGGTGCTTTCAACGCCGGCTGCATGCAGCTGCAGGTCAATGTGCTCGACCCAAACGTCCTCATCGAGGCTCGGGATAACCCTGGCAGTCATCCCGGTTTACTGGTCCGGGTGTCGGGGTACTCAGCTTACTTTGACGACCTGACGCCGCAGGTGCAGCAGGAAGTCATCGACCGGCAGTTTTTTGAGACGGATAGCGGCCCTACTTGTTGACCAGTCTCGATTCGTTGTCCGGTTGAGCTAGCTGGCAGCTGGGCATGTCGTCGCTGACGGCAAGGTTGTCGGCGTGGTCACGCGCAGTGCGCTGCTCCGCGTCCGCTACGGTCGTCTAGACGACCCGCGTCGTCGACGACGCGCGATCCACCCGAGCCCCAAGAGGCTGAGCAAGCCTGTCAGAGACGCTGCGGCCCCATCGGAAGCGAGCCCGGGCACCGCACACAAGCAGGTCTTTGAAGGCGGCTTGGGGGTCTCGGTGGGCTTGACGGGAGGCTTCACGGGCTGCTCTTCCGCGGAGACGGTTACGCCGAGCTTCGCCTTCGCGTCATTCTTGACCGAGAGCTTGTACTGAACGTCGTTGAGCCGGGTAACGACCACGTCTTTCACGCCGGCAAGCGCGCTCTTGAACCCGAAGTGCTTGCCTTCATGATCGAGGTACAGACCAAAGGGATACATCGGCTGCAGCTTCTTGACTTCTTTGCCGCCGATCGTCTCGCGCTTGCCTGTGTCCCAATACGCAAAGACCTTCCAAGTCGGCCAGATGCTCTCGATCTCTTGTTCACCGGTGAGGGTGACCGGAACCGCGTCGGGGCTTGGCACATTGCACCTCTGCATCGGTTTCTGGGGGACGCAGTAGCAACCGCCTGCCAAGTTCTTCGGCGTCGCCAACTCACCGCATTTGCCAGCCTTGCAAGGCGGCGAGCAGACGTTCCCAATGCACGCGTCGTGGGGGCTTCTGCACAGCGCGACCTTCTGTTGGGGCGCGGGCGCTACGACCTTCTTCCGTGCGACGGCCATCTCGCGCCGTGGAAGGCTGAGGGGTTCAGCCCCCGCTTTCGGCATGTTGAGCCGTAGTTCCGTCAGGTAGACATCCTGATTTGCGGGCGCGCCGGTGCGCGCTGGCAGACCCGCGACGTTGACCGTCGCGACGCGTTCGAGCGTGGAAAGGGTGCCGAAGGTCATATTGCGGTAGACGGAGGTGTTTGCGAAGTCAGCGCTGTTGCCAGGCGTCGCCTTCATCTCGACCAACATGCATTGGTGCGTCTCCGGGGGCGTCGGGATACCGCAGGTGTGCGTCGCCGTGTTGGCCGGACAAACGAGCTGTAGCTCCGCGGTGGCGCCTGAGCCCGTGTTGACGATGTCGAGCACCGGCGGCGTTGCGTTGTTCCCGACCGCGTTCCAGCCCGCTGCCGGATCGGCAATGGTGCCCCATTCGGCGATCCGGAAACGGCCGGAAATCTGACCCGCAAATCCAACCCCCGTCGGTTTTGCGAGGAGCTCGTTGGTGTCTCCGGCATCCGTGTCGAGGACGCTGGTCAGGGCGTTGCCCACGCCGATTTGCAGCCGCTCGAGAGCGATCCCCGTGCAGGCGTTGCCGAGTGGATCCGTAAACAACCAGGTGGACATGTCCTTCTGGATGAAGGTGTTGGTGATCGGATCTAGTCCTGTCGGCAGCGCGAGGTCGACGGCCGCCGCGATGTCCTCGTCGTAGACTCGGGAACCGAGGGTGATTCGGAGCTGTGCGCCTGCCGTTGGTGGCGCGAGTCCGATGTCAGCGTGGGTCAGATCGACTTTGAAGTTCACGCCCCAATCGGAGTTGCCGTTGGCGGTGGTGTTGTTCTTCCACACGACGGGGTAGAGCATCCAGCCCGGCTTGGTGCTTCCGATATTCTGGTTCCACGAGGTGCTCGCGCCGTCCGCGTTCTGCCAGGTTGCATAGTCGCCTCCCCCT
>PVBE011707251.1_pt1 | contig 10208 bp, 9 predicted proteins | sample 1631181 | NCBI WGS metagenome assembly PVBE01 (sample SAMN08397723, study PRJNA350692) | Marine metagenome, whole genome shotgun sequencing project. | isolation source: water | place: Pacific Ocean | collected 2012-04 | reverse complement strand
TGACGCGAAGGCCAAGTGCTGCGCCGAGAAGGCCGAGCAAAAGCCTGACGCGAAGGCCCAAAAGGTTTCCGGCTGATCCACACCTTCAAAGCGGGGCGAGTCCCGCGCCCGGCCATTCGCCGGGTGCCGGGCACGGCCTACGCGGGTGGCGGCAGAGGGGAGTCATGACAAATATTAAAGTCGCTCCCCCGGTGGTAGGTGTTCTCACTCTGGCAGGCGCGCCAGAACCAGTGGGCGATCCTCGCCGGACTGAGCCCCTCTGACGGTCTCAACCGCCCAGAGCACTGTTCTGACCGGGCCCTGAAACTCGATCGGCGTCATGTGTGTTCAGCGCTGCCATCGAATTCGACCCACGAAACGGCCGGGAGAAGTCCTTCGATCTCCATGGCATCTCGACCCTTCGCGAAGGCCGTGCATAATGGACGCGATGATCCTGCAACTCGATCGGCCTATCGTTTTTCTCGACCTGGAAACTACCGGACTCGATATAGAGAACGACCGCATCGTCGAGATAGGCCTGATCAAGATCCATACCAACGGACAGAGAGAGGAATTCGTCGAGCGGATAGACCCCGGCATCGATATTCCCGAAGCCGCCGCCAAGGTGCATGGCATCCGCACCGAGGATGTCCGAGGCCTCTTCGGAAAGCCGCGCCTCGACAAGATCGGGGACGCTATCTTGGCCTTCCTCGAAAATGCCGATCTCGGTGGCTTCAACAGCATCCGGTACGATGTTCCCCTGTGGGAAAGAGAGTGCGAACGTCACGGCATTGCCTTCGACATGACCGGAAGGCTTCAGGTTGACTCCCAGATCATCTTCCACGCCAAGGAAACGAACTGGGACCGATTCTTGATGGGGCCGCGCAACCTCTCAGCGGCGGTGCGGCTCTACTGTGGCCGCGATCTCGACGGCGCTCACTCGGCCGCCGCTGATGCGACTGCCTCCGCTGACGTTTTGATCTCGCAACTCGAGCGATACGAGGATCTGCCGCGCGACTGCCAGGGCCTGCATGACTGGTGTGCACGAGGGATCGAGGAACGCAAGGCGCGGGCCGCCGGCGCCGGCAACTAGCTGCGAAACGTGCGCGGGAAGAAGCCGTCCGGGTCAAAGCTCCGCACCCCGAACACCTCCTCGACCAATTCCGCGGCAAAAGCTTCTTCTGGGCAGCCGTCGAATCGGATGCGGCCTTCGTGCAGCAAGATCACCGCATCTGCAAACGGGGCCACCATGTTCAGGTCGTGAGAAGCAACCACGACGGTGTAGCCTTCCCGCGCCAATCGCTGGAACAGTCCCATGACGGCGAGTGCATGCTCCAGATCGAGATTGGCCGTCGGCTCGTCAGCGAGCAGAATCGGCGCCCGGGTTGCCAGGGCCCGGGCGATGCCAATGCGCTGGCGTTCGCCCCCTGAAAGGGTTCTGACACTGCGATCGACGAAGGCGGTTGCGTCCACCAGCGCGATGGCCTCATCAACCGCTGCGAGGTCTTTGACTCCCGGCCCTCGAAACCGCGGAATGTGCATGTGCCGCCCCATCATGACCAGTTCACGCCCGGAAAATTCGAAGGGTGATTCGGCCTCCTGAGGAATCAAGGTGAGTTCTCGGGCGCGGGCTCTGGGTGCGATGGTTCCGACATCGATGCCGCCGATCCTCACCTCTCCATGGTCCGGGCACAGCAAACCGGCCAGCGCGCTCAGCAAGGTGGTCTTGCCGGCACCATTGCGACCCGCCAGAAGGGTCAGCGAACCCTCGCGAAGATCCAGGTCAACGCCCGACAGCACCTCCTTCTGGCCGAGGCGCAAGCTCAGTGACACAGCCGAGAGGACGGTCATAGCTCACTCCCTCTTCGATGCCGGATCAGCAACCAGAAGAAGAAGGGTGCGCCGAGCAAGCTCGTCACCACCCCCGGTCGCAATTCGCTCTCGGCCGGCACCATCTTGCATACGCAATATGCTGACAGGAGGACCAAAGAGCCCGTCACCGCCGCACACGGAATCAGGGTTCGGTGCGATGGACCCACCATCAACCGCACCATATGCGGAACCACAAGGCCGATGAAGGCAATGCCACCGGTACACGACACGGCGGTAGCGGTCATCCCACAAGCAACGATCAAGAGGGTGATGCGCAGGCGTTTATGTCCACGCCGAGGCTGGCCGCGCTCTCCTCCCGCAAGGCGAGCAGGTCCATATCTCGCAAGAGCGGCAGCGACAAGACACCGAAGATGATGAGTCCTCCACCGACGATGGCGGCATGGGGAAAGTCAACCAGATCGAGGCCACCCATGAGCCAGAACATGATCGGGGCACTCGACTGGAAGTTCTGGAAAGACAGGGAAACAAAGAAGACCGTGACCGCACCGACCAGAGTGTTCATCGCAATGCCGGCGAGGAGGATACCGGTGATGGAGAACCCTCCCGCTCTGCTCGCAGCCAGATAAACAAAGATCGACACCAGCGAAGCGCCGGCGAAGGCAAAAGCTGGTGCTGCGAAGATCGATACGCCAGCGAGTCCCGCTGCGATGGCCACCACCGCACCCAGGGCAGAGCCCGCCGAAGTCCCGAGCACCTCGGGGGAAGCCAGAGGATTGCGAAACAGGGCCTGCATCACCGTCCCGGCCATCGCCAGGGAAGCGCCCGACAAGATCGCGACGAGAACCCGCGGCAGCAATACTTCGTTGACGATCACGCCGTCCTGCGCCTCCGCCGAAGCCATCCCCAATCCCGAACCTAACGCCTCCAGAACCCTCCCGAAGGTCAAGCCCGGCCCTTGCGCAAGGGCGAAGAGGGCCACTGCCGCGGTCAATGTCACGACCGCAGGCAGATAGAGCAGCGCCCGGACTCTCAAGAACCACCCCAGCGATCGAGAGTGTCCGCGATCCGTCGCGCCGCCCGCGCCGCGTGGTGCGAGGTCGATAGCAGCCAGGCGTTCGGGACCATCAAGAGATGCTCGCGCTCGACTGCTCGCAGAGATTTCATCCCTGGAATCTGCAAGAAGCCCTCGCGGGCCGCCGTGCCATCTCCCGTTTCTGCGCCGAGCACGATCACGTCCGGATCGAGAGCGATGACCTGCTCGGGAGAAATCGGCGCCGATCCATCGAGGCCTATTTCTCTCGCCGCATTGCGAGCGCCGACATGGGACAGAAGACTGTCGAAGGTGGTTCGCACGCCGCCAGTTCGGCCACCGAGATAGAGCAGAACTCGCCAGGACTTCCTTTGTGATGCACCGGTTGCAATCACTTCCAGTTCCGACTGCATTCCCTGCACGAGTTTTTCCGCTTCGCGATCGAGTCCGATCATCCAGCCGAGCGCCCTGATATTGTCCTGGATGTGGCTCACGGATTCGAAACTCCGAAACCGCACAACCGCGCCCGATGTCTTGCCGAGAAGATCTCGAGCCGCTTTTCGACTGAAGCTCGACACGGTGATGAAATCGGGTTCCTCGGCCAGGATCTCCACAGGGTCGCCGCCAACATGCCGTGAAAAACCACGGGACTCCTCGGCAACCGGGCTGTAACGAGAATCCCTCCCCGTGCGAATCAGAGCGCGGATACGTTCGCGCGGACAGATCGCCAACAGCACGGCATCGGAAAAGATGGTCCCCGAAACGATCCGCTGAGGAGGCGAGGGAATCACTACCCTCCCGGAAAGATCCTGATAGCTGCGCGGCCATGGGTCTGCCTCGCGCTCCGCCAAGGATCGCGTCCACGCCCCCGGCTCCAGCTGTTCGACATCCTCGCGCAAGGCGCCCCAGATCAGTAGAGCCACGAGGGGTGCGAGCAAGATCGAAAGACGCCAGAGTCGGAACATGGGCAGCACAGGCTAGCCCGCTTTCCTCGTCAGCTGAACCGTCCGCTCATCACACCCGCACAGTTCGTCGTCCGGATCGTCGCCGGGGCCTTCACCGCTCTCGGACAAATCCTCCGCGAGGAGGGCTACCGGCCCCCGCGGCCCTCCTCCCAGGGCAGGGTTCCGGCTTCTTCCGATGGTTTGACCGCTTTTCGTTGCCCCTGAGGCAGCTCCGCCAAAAGGATTTCTTTTTGCAGCTCTTTCCCCTCGGCCGTCAGCGCTGTCAGCGAGATGGAATCGCCCGCCATGCGTGAACTGACCAGATTCTGCAGGTGAAACCCATTCTTGACCACCGCCGTACCAATCGCCGTGATCAAGCCGCCAGCGCGCAGGCCGGCGGTCCAGGCAGCGCTCGAACGAGCCACCCCTGCCAACTTCGCGCCAGGACCGAGATGGCTCTGGTCCACCGTCACTCCGAGGAAGCCCCGGTGCAGGATCTCCCCTGTCTTCATGCGCTCAAGAATGGAGCCGATGTCGGTGACCGTCGCCGCAAAGCCAATCCCCGAATCGTAAAGTTCGATGCCGGCGTCTCGACCCGATCGGGACAGCGGCACGGCGACACCCAGAACGCGGCCCTTGCCATCGATCAAGGGGCCGCCGTAATTGGCCGGAGAAACGTAAGCATCGGTCTGGATGGCGCGGTCGAACAAGCGCCCGACCGCCGACACGATTCCCATGTGTACGCTCGGCTCCTTACGGCCAAAGGTGCGACCAAGAACGAAGGCCCACTGCCCTACCCGAACCTTTTCGGCCGTGAAAAACTCCGGCACGGGAAGATTCTCTGCTTCGATCTTGAGCAAGGCGATGCCCCGGCTGGTGTCCTCCCCCGCACGGCGCGCCTCCAGAGTTCGGCCATCGGCAAGGGTGACCAGAATCGTGGTCGGATTGAAGTTCAACGCAAAGCGAGATACCAGAATCCAACCATCCGCGCTGAGGATGATCCCGGTCGTGGCACCCTGCGTCTGAAGGAAGCCCGGTTGCTTGATCGGCCCGATCCGTTCCTTCTTATCTTTTTCATCCTTCTCGCCCTTCTTGTCTTCCTTCGGCTTGTCATCCGGCGACCGACGTTCGGGAGCCTCCGAAGGCGGGCGGGCACCGGCCACGAGAAGCTTGCGGGCGCCGCCCCATGTTTCCACCGTGACCACCGAGGGCGACACCTTGTCGATGGCCGCATGCAGCACCGACTCCAGAGCCAACATCTCATCCGCCGGCGGTGCGGTTTGCCCCCGGAGAAAGCCGGTCGCAGCCATCACGGACAGGAAGGCTGCATGCACCCGGGCTCTGCCGTTCGGTGAGGCCTTCACTTCTTCACCTCTCCGAGGGTCATCTCGGCACGCGCAACCTTCGAACCTCGCTTGTAAGTGATCTGAATCACGTTTCCCGGCCGGTAGCGAGCCAAGGTCTTGCGGAAATCGTTGCAGCTTCGCACCGGCCAATCATCGATACGCACGATCAGATCATCCGGCTTGAGCCCGGTTGCCCTCGCCGGCGATCCACGCTCGGTCTTTTCTATGTAAGCAGGAGGGGAGCTTCTGCGGCCATGGTCGAACAGCTTGATCCCGTGGTAGACAGGCCGTTGCTCACCGCCTTCTCCGGCAACATCGGTCGGCAACTTACCGAAGGCATGGCGTTCGACATACTCGGCCAGATCCCACACCGGAATCGCCGCCGAGATCTGAGTGTTGGTCTCCGTCGACTCCAGGATGCGGGCATTGATGCCTATCCACTTGCCACGCAGGGTGAAGAGCCCGCCACCGTAGTGGCCGGGATTGTTGGGAGCATCCGTGATCAGGAGTTCGCCGTCATAGTCGACATCCGACATGCGGTAACGCAGACCTGTTCTTGCGCGAGCCGTCAGAACACCGAAGGTCGCCGAAATCTTTTCCGAGAACTCCGCAAGGCGAAAACAATTCCCCAGGGACATCACCATCGTTCCGTTCCGGAAGACCGAGTTTCTGGTCAAGGTCACTGGCACGAGATCGCGATCGCCGGGATCGATCTTCAGCAAACGCACGCCGTGCTTGCGATCACTCGGGTAGAGGCTTGCCTGATGGATGGATCCATCGTGAAGAACAACCCGGGTCTTGTCCTTTTGTATGAGGACCAGGTCCGCTGTCAGGATATGCCCTTGCTTGCTGACGATCACGCCCGAGGCATAGGACTGGATGGTGGACAATCCAGAGGCGCCGTGAACCTTGACCATGCTCGGCAACAGCCGATCGATCGTCGCCTCCAGGAGCGTTCGTGGCTTGCGGTCATCGAAGGCATACGCCCTGGCAAACTCCGCTCCCCCTTGTTCACGCCCTTGAGCATGAAGCGGCAAGGGCATGAGCGAGACTGCCAGAGCCAGACAACAGCGGATGCGATTCATTGCCCTGGCCTCCTGAAGAGCTTCTCCGTCGGCCTGGAGGCAACCGCCCGGCGCCAGCCATCGTCCAGCTTGCCCTCGGTGACGACCCGTGCCTGCCCGACCAGATGACTGACGGCATGCGCGACCCGGACCTCTGTCACGCCCTTGGCCACAGGATCCCGGTAACGCCATCCTGCAGCGGTTCCATCTTCGTAGAGCCACACCTCTCGTTCACCCTCTCCTTCAAGGCGAAAGCGATAAGCCGGGCGGCCGAGCACCAGCGTGCCTCCCGCCAGGGCGCTGGCGCCCAGGAGTTCCCTGCGAGCGGCACCCTGCCAGAGAAAGGGGTTGCTGGTGAAGCTTCGCTCGAGCTTCGCCATCTCTTCGGCCGTCAGCTCACTGATGTCCGAGCCAATCTGCTTGAAGCCTCTCCCCGCAGCTGTCCGGACGAGGATCTTCGCTCCATCCGACCAGCGCAACCGATCGCCGAGCCTGTGTGTCGTGATGCGCCGCCCATCCATATTTTCCAGGGCGAACGCTGCCCCCTCGGACTCTTCCTCGCCAGCGCCGACTCGCTTCGCCAATACAGAGCGGGCAAGTTGACGGTGTTCTATGCCAGCCAGGCGATCTGCATGACGGCTCGTCCCCGTATCCATGGCTGTAAGCTGGAAGACGATCGCCTTCTCTTTCCCGTAGCCACCCTTCTCGGTCTGGGAGCGAAAGCCCAAGCTGACCCAGGAGCCGGCCGGCAACACTCCCACCAATGTTGCCAGTTGATTGGCAGCCCGCACCGGCTCGCCATTGAAGCTGGTGATCTCGTCGCCGAGCCGCACGCCGAGATCCGCTATCTTGGAGTCGGCGAACAGGCCCTGAACAAAGACGCCGCGGCGGTCTTCGCTCGGCGCCTTCATGAACCAGGCGTTCGCGTCCAGGGTTCCGTGCTCGGCATGCTTGCCGGCCATGAGATCGCCGAGGAAGTTTCGGATCTGGTTGCTGGCGATCGCGAAGCCAACGCCGGTATTGACGCGGCCTCGATCACGAACAGAAATACGGCCATTGATGCCGACCACATGACCCTCCTCGTTGAAAAGGGGGCCGCCCGAATTGCCAGGGTTCACCGGCGCGTCAACCTGAACGCAATCGGGGTATACCAAGAACCGGCCGTTGGGTCCGGTTCCTCCCTGGTAGCGGTGCGTGCCGGACACGATGCCCCAGGTCACGGTCGGCGTGAAATCATTGGCCAGCAGAAACGGGTTTCCCATCGCGAAGCTCGATTCGCCCACGAGCAATTTGTCGGAATCCCCGAGTTGCGCGTGCGGGTAAACCCCTCCTTCGGGGCGAGGGCGGAGCAAGAGAACTGCGAGGTCGCTGCCTGGATCGATCCCGAGAAGGTCGGCGAGATAGAGTTTGCCGTCCGGCAAACCTATCTTCATGACCTTCCAAACAGGATCGTTTGCGTCATCATCGGGCGGTGGGGATTCGTATCGCGGGAGTGGCCAGGAGTCAGGCCTGGGCCCTGGCTTCTCGGGCTTCTTTTTGGGGGCGCCTGGCGCTCCGCCCGCGGTGCGGCGCTTGACGACGTGAAAATTGCTGAGCACGAAGCCCGCCGGATCGATGATCACGCCCGAACCGCCACCGGATCCCTTCAGAGGCATCACCGCGCACACCGCGGGAGCCACACGCGCCACAACCTGGGTGCGCCGAGTCTGAGTGGCCTGAACAAGCTCGAGCGATGCTGGGTCCTGCGGAGAAGCAGCGATGATCAAGAGGGCGAGGGGGAGCATGGCTCTTCTTACCTTTTGAGCACTCGAGGTGATGCGAAGACACAGAGATCTCCGAGATCGAAGTTCGCGCCAAAGTCCGCTTCCAGCACGAGGCTTCTCACACCGGAAACATCGATCCTGATCGGCTTCGGCTCGGTCGTGCGAGTGAAGGGATCAGACTCGAACAAGGTCTTGCCATCGGCGATCACGCGAAACACCGCATGAGCCTTCTCTCCAGCACCTTCTTCCATGCCGATCACGGCTTCGAAAATGTCAAAGCGCCCGCCCAGATCATGATCCAGGCGAGATTTCGGAACGATGACGTAGCCCCGGCTGTAACTCTCTCCGCCGAGTCGGATCGGCTGCGAGCCAGGTCCCCGGTCGACCAGGGGAGGCCAGATCCGGTCGAGCGCCGGAGTCTGCTCGATCCTGGGATTCATATCAGGGAGCCAGACGAGGCGATCCGAGAATACCTGCATCGCCACCAGCTCACTGCGGGGGGCCTTGAATACCGATCCCTCAGCGAGGCGCAGTGCGCAAGAAGACCCGTCGAGGACCAGCAACTGACCCTCGACCGTGACTCCCCCGGCCATTTCAAACCGCACCTTCGGATTCGGTTGGCGCTTCGGCGGCGCTCCCGTTTGCTCGGCAAAGATCAGGCCATACACCCGACCGATCGGCATCGCTTGCTCGCGGCCGCGATAGGCCACACGGATCGCCCCTTCCTCGGCGCCGAGAAACTGCACCGACAAACGCTTCACCTTGCCCTCGTTCACGTAGTAGAGCAGATCCGCCGTGCCGCTCGAAACCTCCCGGCGCTGGTCGAAGCCGGCAGCCCCGGGCAGGGTCTGATCCGACATCAAGCGAACAGATTCAACATATCGCCAAGGAACGAGCATGGGTCCCGCTGCGAAGGGCCAGGTGATTTCCAATCCTGCGGCCACCGCGGCCACGGATCCGGAAAGCTCTTGTCCCGAACGAAGCCACAGGACCGGGGCTTGCCCCGACGACGAAGCGGGTTTCTGCGCAAAGACGATGCGTTGCAGACGATCCAGACCGATCCGCTCGACATCATCGGTGCCGGCACGGTGGCACTCAACGAGGGCCGCTTCAGGATCATAGGTCAGCGTGGCAGCCGTCATCGTTTCGCCAACGATCGGTTCGACACGAATTTCTCCGGGCGTCTGCGCCTCTGTCAAAGGCGCCACGATGGCGGTCAACAAGATGACGAGAAATACGACCCTCACCGGTTTCGCACATCCCGCGTGCCGAGCTTCTTGTAATACTCCTCGAGCATCTTGCGGTATTGACCCGGAAGCTTGGTTTGCAAATCGCTCTCGATCGCCTTGCGATCGCGATCCTTCATCATGCCCCACTTCTCGGAGACTCCTGAAACTCGCTTGAGGTTGCCAATTCGCGTCGGCCCAGGCGGCGCCGCGCTCTTGCTCGCAGGATTACTGGGATTGCCAAGGCCGCCGGGGGCGCCGCCGGATTGGTTCTCCATTTCCTCGATCTGCTCGATGATTTTTTGCAGCTTGGTGATGATGTCTTGCTGGCGTTTTTGAGTGTCCTCACCCGTATTGGTTTTCCGGATGCGCCTCTCCACCCCCTTCATCACGTCCGCAATCTCGTGTAACGGACTGTCGAGCTGGCTTTCGAGTTCGGCAAAGATCGAGACCGCGCTCGACCGGTAACGCTCCGGAGCATCGGGAAAGTAATTGATGAAAGCCTGGAACACGCGAGCCGCTTCCACCGCATCCGGCTCCTCCGCCAAACTCTGCGCGTAGAAATAAACCACCTCTGCATCGAGGGGCGTGTGGTTTCTATTCTCACGCAGATAGTCCGCAAACATCCTCACTGCCTGCTCGGGGTCGTCGGCATCGAGAAACACCCTGCCGAGGTGGTATCGAATGTGCCCTTGCAGATACATGTCCTTGGTCGAGCTGAGCAGCTTGGTCAAGGTGAGCGCAGCCTCTGGGTCACCATCTTCGGCCTTGCCAACGGCCTCGTCATAGGCCTCGAACAGGCCGCGCAAAATCTGGTCGGCGGCGACGGCAAGGGACTCCTCCTCGATCGCAGCATCGAACGCTGCCATCTGTTCATCGGTAGCGCCTTGAGCCTTGAGGTGAGCTTCGAAGGCGCTGCGGTCGAAGGGTTTGAACGGATTCTTCTGCTGCTCGGGTTGCGCGGAAACCAGTTGCGTAACGAGCAGGATCAGGCCACATGCGAAGAGCTTCATCTACCCCCCG